>Ga0247769_1000499_pt1 | contig 10481 bp, 12 predicted proteins | sample UWRJL166409R6_FD_179942 | JGI IMG/M metagenome (GOLD analysis project Ga0247769, IMG submission 179942) | Plant litter microbial communities from Arlington Agricultural Research Station in Wisconsin, United States - UWRJ-L166-409R-6 | ecosystem: Environmental > Terrestrial > Plant litter >... | reverse complement strand
CGCTGACAAGGGGGGGCAATCTTCCGCCAACGCCGCCTCCGAGACGGCATCGGAAGACGAGGACAGCAAACCAGAAGCATCTCCTTCACCCCCTCATCCACCAAGGCAGCCTCAGCGGCGCGGACTGGGCCGCATTGGGGGCAAGTCTGCAGCCACCGCTGACCCTGCCCGTTCGCCCTCCCCCGTCCTCTCAGCTAAGGCGGACACCCCTCCACGGGGTCACAAACTTGGACTCATAGGAAAGAAGGTGAAAACGGCGCCTCCTTCGGAAGCGGAAATTTCTGGTGAAGATAGCAGAGGGAGAAGCGGAACACCGGCCGCTCATGTCAAGGCCGAGGCGCAGCGGGAGACGTCACAGGAACGGGCCGATCGCAAGCGAGCCCAACTTCGCGAGGAACTAGAGAAGAAGGCCCCTGCCAAGAAGAAGCGAAAGTTCTGACCATGCACCCTGGTGCCAGCACGCCTAGAACGAAGATTCCGACAGGCTACTTGCATTCTAGACGCACAGACTGTCGGTCAACTTAAAGATGCACCCCAATACACCCTAATTTTCCAGCGGCCCCGTCATTTATACCCTTTGTAGTTATCCGTGCATTCCACGTCCAGGTTCCTCTCGTTCTGGTTCAAGCAGTATGCTTGGCGAGTTCCGTTCGGGCTGATGACATGGATATCTGTGGCGTATATGTTCCCACAGACATTCGCGCTGCTGCAAGCGAAAGAAGCCACGAGTGGTTGGTACTTCCGGCTGGTCACGCCCTTGAAGCGACGGAACACTACATTGTCGATGGTAAGCGGACTTGGATACTCTTGGCAGAGTGCCAGGCTGCGCTGGCCATAGCACTGGGTAATCTGGATGGCATAATCGACGTTCTCCACAGTCATGTCCTCGTACGTGATGTTGCGAACGCGTCCCGTACCTCCACCCCCTTGGAGATCGTCCGACATTGCGGACGGCGCGTTAGGCCACACCTTGATGCGGGCACCGTCGGACGCATTGTGCATACTGATGTTGCTCACCATTACCGACTCGACGATATCGAACTCCCCGACATATTGGCCGAGACTGCCAACACTGATGCCGTGTGACCCGTTGCAGAACAGGGATTGCACCAAGATGTTGGTGCTGTTTGGCTTGAACGAGACGCAGTCTGAACGCGAACCAGCAGTCAGTAACGCCACAGAAAGCTCAGCGTAGTACGGCCAGGATCGGGGGAGTATTCCGGCCGTCTGCGTGCAAGAGCAAGACCTATTGCCTCCGCGGCTTCCCGGGCGCATCATGCCGTACATCACTCACCATCGCTGTTATTGATGACCGAATTCATGATTGTAACATCGCGGCTGCGGTAAGTGTCCCACCCGTCCGTATTCTTAGCAGAGTTCTTACTCTTGCTAGTACCTGCTATGTCGATGTTGTTGAAGACAATGTTGGATGCATTCGCAACGAAGTGATAGTACTGCGGACTGTGGCGAAGCACAAGATCCGAGAGAACACTGTCCTTCAGCCCATCTATGCCTACCAGCACGGGCCGCAGAGTGTAGATGTTCTTCGCGTACTCGTCGTACCAGACCTGTCCGTTACCGTCCAGTGTTCCACCTGTCTTGCGTCAGCCGTCCATCAAGTACAATGCGTCTACTGGTGTCTCGGGTGACCCTCCCGCCACTTCCCAGGGGCACACAGCAGGACGCCGTGGACAAAGCTTGGTCCAAAGCCCGGTCTGTGGGTGAAGAGAGCAAGCATCCAACTCCCTGGGGCAGCGGAGGCGGTTCTTGACCGAGTCTTTCACGCTGGCTGGTGCCAGGGACTGGATTGACAGGGCTTGGTGCCCACGCTCACTCACTTGGTTCTCCACGGCGCCTCGGAATTCTCAACGACGGGGTAAAGGCCTAGGAAATCACCGTTACGGCCGGGAGGCAGAACGAACGAAAAGCGTTACACGAAACAGGGAGAATGATGAGCTCGACGAACAACATACCTCCGTAAATCCACACGTCCTCGCCACCGAGCTTAAAGAAGGACGTCACGTTCTGGAAGACGAACCGAAACGAGTTCGCTTGCCAATATTCCGTGTCATTGCTGAACAGGATACGGCCTTGTATATCTTTAGGTTGAAGTCAGCGAGCATCTCCCCCAGTCAACGGCGTCTAGCAGCCCAAGAATGAGCCATGTGGCCGCTGAGAATCTGCCATGGCTGAACTCCGAGAGCTACCGTGTGTGGTCATACCAATGTCAACATGCTTCAGGAACGTTAGGTCCATTGCCACACCGACAACATATGTCATGTCTCGGACGAAGAGCACGTGGCCACCATCGTTACACTGGTGGAAGGCGAAGAGAATGCTGAATGAGTCGTCTGTGACCCCGTCGCCATGTGTGTTCACGACGCACACCTTTGATTTCGAGCGTGATGGTGGGCTTGGAAATGGAAGACGTGGGTTGTATGGCATCGGAAGAAGCGTTGGTCGCGACGACAAAGGGTATTCGACCGCCACTGCCGGTGACAGCAGTATCGGCAGCAGAGCTGAGGGTTTCATGGCCACGTACTGGAGCTCGTCTGTCCGAACAGAATGCAGAAGACCCTTATCAACATCAATCACCATTCTACAGCTGACCCGGAAGGAAGGTGGCACTTCTCTCGCGGTTTATCCGGCGGAGGTCAACAACGGAAAAAGTCACTTCGCAATTAGCCAACTCCCCGCGTTCTTCTGGTAGGCCCAAAGTATACGGCACTCATCTGGGGTTCGTATTTTTCAATCGCTACAGCCGTAGTTCGAGTGAGTCTTTTGATTTACAGTCTCACTTGCTCCCTTTCTCCGACAGCAAAGCGACAGCAAATCTCGGCGCCACAGAGTATCAGTGAGCGCGCATCTCTATTTAGGGTTGTATTCATTGTCATCTCAGGTCTCGTCCCGTCCTCCCGTCAAGTGCTACAGGCTCTTCTTCATTGAAACGTCACTTGGCCGGGATGCGAAACGATTCGTTTCCGACGCCACCTGAACTCTATTTCCACCACGAAGTCGTCGTTGATGGAGGCGATTACTCTCCAAAGCTGTTCTGGCTCGAAGCACGCCGCCGGTACCGCCTCGAGCTAGTATGCCAGCCATCGAAAGGCCACGGAGCTCGCCGGACGGTTTGCTCCTTGCGGCATGCCCACAGGTAGCCACCGGGGATGTCGGGCTATCTCCGTGCCATCGCCTTGAACTCAGGAAAACACCTGGTGCTGCCTCGAAAACCAACCCCCCGGCTCGAGTCTGCTCATCTGGCACGCTGTCGGCTTGGTTGCGTCTGTCAAGTATCGAGACCAGTGAATGTCGCCAATGAAACGGACCCGCTCCCTGGATCCCACAGGATCACATGCAAGAGAGGCCGCATTCAGTGTTGGTGCGGTGGGCAAAGTTTGGGCAAAGCCGAGGAGCAGGATGAGGTCGAGGAGCATTTCCTGCTATTCACTCTTCTGGTCCAAAAGTCCAGCTGTCAAATCAAGAGTCGACATATCATCTCTCTTACTCCTCGCTCCTCAATCCTCGGGTTCTTTGATTCGACTCGCGTAGACCGACCCGGGGCGATCGCGTAATATGGGATGGCAAGTGCAGCTCGGCGAACAAAGGTTTGCATCCTCGCCGGCTTCAAATATCACGCACTTCATGTGGGATGCGTGGGCAATCAACCTGTTGCTTGCGTTGAGGGGGCATGGGACCGGACAGCTTGCATGATACTACTGCGGCCGGTTCCGAACACTGCATGGCTAGGGCGGTCCTAACCCCCTATCATCTTAGACGCGTTTTTCTCCCAGCATTCTAACTTGCTCTCACCAAAGTGCAGTTAAACCACGGCGTTGACAAGCTGCCTGTCAAACCTAATACGGACGGCTTCTGGATGTTTACCGCAAGCCAATGATTGGTGCGCCAATGCGAGCTCGAAGATAGCAAGGATCAGGCCACTTCAGACTGAAGCCACATACGGGGAGCTTGTCTTCCAACTGGCTGAACGTCCAGCTCTCCGCGTGCGGCTACAGCCGTTTTGGCTCCGCTCCCGTCGAGGGCTAGCAAGGACAGCGCAGCCACCGTGGAACCTGGAAGCTGCTGAGTGAGGGGCCTGCTTCTGGGCTCGCTTAACCATGGATTTTGCAGGTATCCCTCGGGCCGATGCCAGCGACCGGGCCACGGATTTTCTATTGGACGCAGCTTGGGCTCAGTGAACTTTGCGCAGACTGGGAACCTCTACACACGTCGGTGATGTTCTAACACTATAGGCAACGCTTCGAAAGTACGGGGGCGCGTGTCCCTGGCGCGAGACGGATTCAGCCACCGGACGTTGCCAGGCGATGGAGGCACATACAGGTTGACTTTGCTGAGCCACTTGGGCAGCCGACAAGCACCGCTGTCTCACAATTTACCACGTACCGGGTTGGGCGTCCGATTCTATCGAGATCGAGCGGTCCACGCGGTGGGATCGGCGGCTCCAACGCTACCAGAAAGCTGGTCGGAGCAATGGGAGGGCCCCGTAGGCATGATCGGAGACCTCGCTGGCCGGCAGGCAGTCCGACAATGACCAGGACTACTGGTCGAAGCCGCAGTGGGGGTAGGCTTGCCCTATTCACTCGCCTGCATGACAGCTCAACAAACTCCCACGCGCCCGGACAGCTGTCACTTCTGTCGCTTCCCGACGAGGCTAGCTTCCTGGTCTGCCCAGCGTGCGCGTTGAGCCCTGGTTGGGTCCGTGGAGGGCAGAGGCATGTTTGAGCCGGCGCACTATTGCGCCCACTGCTTGACGTGGAGATGTACGCAGTAGGTGGTGGTGTGAGGTAGACCCCCTCGTCCACCTCTGAAGGCCCTCTAGCACTAAGCGGCAACCGTCGGCCAACTCGCGAAGCTGTTGATGCGGCCGACTAGGAGGGGTGCAGGCCAACGAGAGAAGCCCAAGTGATGACATCCGGCCTGTCAACCAACCGCGTGCATCTTGTAGAGCACCACCATCCGCAGGGACTTGCAGCGCCTCTGCAGCTGTCAAAATGCGCACTTCCTGCGGGATACCACAACCGAGCTCGGCTTTGCGTCACCTCGCCTTGCAGGACGACTCGAGAGGGACTAAGGCGCTCATGAGTGCTTTTATTTTGTTGTTAGCGCTCAAAGCGAAGAGGGATGAGGAGGGCGGGGAGAGGAGAGAGGAGCCGGCCACGCCTAGCCGGCAGCAGTGTCACCGCATCAGGCGACCTCCTCATCACGGACGAGATATCCCGGATCGTCACATCTCGCATGCATAGCAGCTCCATCGCCAGCTCCCATGATGTCTTCCTACTACCTTGCCCCTCTTTTCCGAGATAGGCTTGCGTTCCTCATGTACTGTAACCAGGCGGGACGATCCCCGTTGGTACCCTACTTTCGTAGAAGGGAACGAGGAGGCGTGAGACCGACGTCGGCAGCGCAGCGCAGCGCAGTGCGGTGTTACAAGCAAGGCAGCCGGGAGTTGGATGGATCCGTCTCGCCCTGCATGGAGCGGATGCGCGGCGGGGAACAAGAAGCAACTCTCGCTGGGAGCGCAGCTCGCCACTCTGCGCCGTGCTGCTCTGCTGCTCTCTGCTCTGGCTGGTCAAGCCGTGGCTCGCCGGCTCCGGAAACTAGTCCGACCTCCTTCAACGTGAAGGATGTGGGTTATCCAGTCGAGGACGACATGTGCTTCAGCCGAAGCCCCGATTTCCCATTTGTTGCACGATGGGTCATGGCTCATCTCTGCACCTCTCTACCTTGTGCACCGTGTCGTTGACCAGAGGTTGGGATGGACCACTGGCCAGTGGTTGTGCGGATTCCTCCGAAGGGATGCGTACGGCCAAGGTCACTGGCCGGTGAGACAGAAGGTGCATCTCAGCAGGCGAGGTGTTGCATGTGTCTCCCCTTTTTCCTGGAAGCCGTGGATATTGCTGAGCCAGCCGGCACGGCAACATAAACGTCGGCGACCAGGTGTTGCCATACTGAGAGGTCACACCCCCATCCATAGCCGACCCTGTGGTGGTTGCCATGAGAGTACGAGCACGAACGGAGGCAAGAATGGTGAATGGTCATACCGCCCACCTTGTTGGACATCACGGTGCACATACTCCGTATCCGTACTTGGTGGCTTCTCGGCGCACACGACCAGACGCCGCGACAAGTCTTTTCTTCTCCCGACCAACCCCACAAGGCTGGCTGCTAGTCTAGAGTACTAGCTGCCGGATGGCGAGCGGAGAGTGACCAGCTCGTCGCACTGGGCCAGACACTGGGCCAGACAATGAGCGAGAAGTGGGAAGACAGGCTGAGAGGGGATCTCCCAGCCATCGGGGTGGCCATCAAAGCGACCACCAGAGGCAGCTGCCAACTCTGCATTCGCGATGGTCGTGCGTGATCAGTGGGTCGCGTTCCCGGCGGTGAGCACAGTGCAGTTTTTTGAAGATTCGGTACGCAGAAACTGGGCTCGATTCTCGATTCTCAACTCTCGACGCACGCCACATGCATGGCCAGTAAACTTTCTTTCCAGCATTCCACCACCAATTCAATCCACACCATTGCGTCATGTGTGGATCCCTTTGAGAGTTCGACTTTGCAGATGCCCTAGGCCACGTCTCCCCCGCCATTCCCCGCCGTCCCACGCTTGCAAGGCAAAATATTTATGCTCCAAAAGCATCAACTCAACAAGCAGCAGCCTGGCTGGCGCAATTGGTAGCGCGTGAGACTTCTATCTTTCTTAGGCAGCTTGGATCCCGGTGATCCAAGAGGGTATCTCAAGGTTGTGGGTTCGAGCCCCACGTCGGGTGCACATATCTCTTTTTGCCATCTTGCCTAGCACGTTGTCGTCATGATTTTTACGGGGCGATGTTGGCTTGGATGGTGGTTAGAGGTTGCCCCAAGGTTAGCTCTTGCAACGGCGGTGGGTGCGGCAGCCGAGGTCACGCTTTCGATGGAAGATGCGGCGACAAGGGGCGGGGAAGATTACAGCCTGCTTTCCGCGCCGCCGACACTGTTCGCACGTCCATACAGGGCAACTCTCAGGCCATCCATGCCTCCTGCTCGACTGTCTTGGCTGCCTTGGGGTAATTGATGGTCCTCCTCCCGTCTAACCAGGGCACCTCACCTTCTACGCGGCCTTACTGTGCAGGTAGGTACCTTACCGGGACGCTGCGTGGTTGCGATAAGCTTAGATTCCAGTTGGCGGCTTTTAGGCTGGAGCTCGTTGCTTCTCCGGGGTGTTCATGCTTGTTGGTGCGCTCTCGAGCGGCGCGGCGACGCTGCACACCGGGGCGACGACGCACAGCGATCCTTCCTTTCCCATTCCGGCTGTCCGATTTTGCTTTATTTCTTTTGACCACGCCCCTCCACAGCGGAAGGTAGGGGATCCCGGAACATCCTCCCGCCCACATAGCCCGCAATGCCGCATTGCGAGCGATCTCCCTCCCACTTTCCCCTCCTTCCCGCAAATTGGCGCTTTCACCCGCAGGAGGAGCGCATTTCCTTTTCACATTACGTGAAAAAGATTGTCCGTCTCTCGGTCTGGCGGCCGGTCCAATCCGACGACGAGATGCGGCCCCTACCTAGATTGCAGACATTTTGCAGACATTGCAGAACCGGGGGGGGGAGCAGCGGACGCAGCTGCTGGAAGCGGAAGAAAATCGGCCAGGACGGCAGCAACTCGGCAGGACCTCGTTATCGCGCCAACCGCATCCCTGCTTCTGGCTGGGGCATCGCGCTAAATCGGCGAATGACGCGAGGAAGGGCGACCCGACAGAACGGAACCCAATCAGTGGACTGCTTCTGTTTGAAGAGGAGAGGAGGGGGAGGGGTTCGGAGTGAGCCACACCCTGTCGAAACAATTCACGGCTCATCCTTGGTCCGACGGCAAGGTGACCACTCTCTCCTCTGTTCCTCAAGGTATCCATCCGGCCCCCAAAAACGGTACGGTGACTCGCGAGTGAACCAAAAAAAAAGAGTTGGGGGCCCGAACTGCTGCACGCCAACTCAACTGGATTTATGTAGTTGCGATGGGACGACGACTTTTGCGGGGGGTGAGGGGAGAGAAATCTGTCTAGTCCGGGCGACCGAAAGGAAAGGACTGCACCCCCTCACCCCTCCCCCCTCACCCTCCCCCCTCCATTTCTCTTCTCGCTGCAACGAGCAGCCTTCCCGACCATCCATCACCATCACAGGGCCCTGCGGCAGGGAGATGGGCGACAGCGTGGCGTCGATAGTCACGGCATAGTTCTGGCCAACAACCGAGCGCGATAGCCGTTCGCATGGGGTGATGGAAGTGCCGTCAACGTACAATCACGGATACGGCCATCTGGATACAGAGTAACGGCAGTCGACCATGTCGGATCGCTCGGTGTTTGCGGGGTGTTCGGGAGCTTGTCTCTCCAAGGGGGAGCTGGCCCATATCCGGTTGGTCGGCCTTCGGGGCCTCCCACGCCCCGATCGATCGCCACACCGGATGAGAAACAGAAGAGAATCGGGTCTGACGACGGGTCGAGGGTTGCCGGTCGAGAGGAGTTCACAGCTCTCTCTCTCCCCTTACAATACGGCCGCGGCCCGGAGGGGTTACGAAGCCTGGAAAGTACACTAGGGGCGGTGGACGCGAGGGTTTCATAATCAGCTTCCTACACCGTATGCGGACTGCGTAGAGTACTGCGTACTCCGGGCCGCGAGCTGGCCTGTCTCATGCAAGCAGCAATGTTCATGACGGGACCAAGCGATGCGGCCTGGACCACATCCTCCCACATATCGCCCTGTTCGGGGCCGAACACCAGACCTGCCGCTGGCACACACGCAATATTGGCCCCTGCCCCTCGCTCAGCAGCAGGGAAGTCGGGTCTAGCCCTCGACGCGTCTAGATGAACATTGGGGGTCGTTTTGCCGCGCACCAATTGCCGCGGGGCCAGCCTCCGGGACCAATGAACTCGCAATCACAACGCTTATTCGCTTTTTCCCGCCCCAGTCATAAGTTACTAATGGCCGGTGAAGGAACTGGCCAATTCCCGGCTTTCTGGATCCAAACGCGACGGCGGCGGTAACACGGCATGAATCTTGGAAGAATAGGGCCTAGTCACCTTCTGTTTCCAGTGTCGTGTCGTCACGCCCCGCAGCAGCAGCAGCAGCAGCAGTCGACAAAGGTTCAGGTTCCTCTACATCGCCCTAGCCCAACAGCCTTGTCACTTACGTACTTGGGGCCTCAGGTTCCGTGGCCCGCCACGCCGCCGCGCCGCCTCGGCAACCAGCGGTAGCCCACCCCCCTACGAAACCGGCGACGCCTTCGGTTTAGCGACGGTTCGTTGGTTGCAACACCCCGGCCGGCCGTTGGCTGCACGGCGGCATCTTTCTCTCTCTCTCTAGTCACTCTCCCTCGAGATGAGGACCTTGACCTCGTTGTTCCCCCCCCTCCCTGGCTGCGTCGCGCCGGCACGGCATGACGGGATCGCGATGTTAGGGGGTGTCATTGGGAAGCGCGCGTTGGCCCATTGTGTGCTGAACCCAACGGTGGAACCGACAAAAGGACCGTAAGGATAAGGTAAGGTAGGAAGGTACTGCCGCCTTTTTTCCCTCAGGTACCCGAGGTATTGTACATACATACATACATACATACATCACCCTGGCAAGGACCGACACCACCTGGCTTAACCCCTGAGAAGAAGGAAGGGAAGGGATCACTTACTCGCTCCCGCAAAGCAAGCAAGCGGGGACAGAGATGGACCCTGCTGCTGCTGCTGCGATCCGAGATGCGTGTGTATGTGCCTTAGGTACGGTAGATAGGGCATCAAATCGTAGATCGCAGACAGAGGTAGACAGACATGCACTGGATCGACTGCATGCCCTTTTATTTTCCCCTTTTTCAGGCTGACACCTACCTACCTACCCCAGATTCCATCTTTCCTTCTTACACTGTACGACTGGCATATATGCCATATATATGCTTCGACATTCCATCACACCGGCCGGTTCGCATCGAGGAACTCCCGTCTTCCTTTTTTTTTTTGATTATGATAATGTTGATGATTGGCTCATCGTACCAACCTTCACAGTCCATGTAAGAAGGGAGTGACTGCCACTACCACTACCACTACCACCACCACCAACACCAACGACAACACCAACACCTATCCCAAAGTACATTAGGTTCATGGTACGTTCGGTACGCACGGATTGGCAACTTTCATGTCGCGATACGAAGAAACTTCAAGAAAACACACACACACCCCCTCCTAACATGATGCTTAGACCGGATCCCAACGCTGAGCAGCCGCGCGCCCAAGTGTACAGTACGATACAAGGTAAACTACAAGGTAACTACATGGTATGGTTGGTGAAAAGGTGAGAGAAAAAACATATCGCCGGATGAGGCGAAGTGAGGTCCGTCCGTCCGCCGGATGATGTTCCTCTTGCGATAGCCGCGGCGCTTCACCTTGTCACCTTGTCACCTAGGTCACCATGGATGGGCGACCCGAGAATAGGGGACGACGAGAAAT
>Ga0247769_1000498_pt1 | contig 10484 bp, 7 predicted proteins | sample UWRJL166409R6_FD_179942 | JGI IMG/M metagenome (GOLD analysis project Ga0247769, IMG submission 179942) | Plant litter microbial communities from Arlington Agricultural Research Station in Wisconsin, United States - UWRJ-L166-409R-6 | ecosystem: Environmental > Terrestrial > Plant litter >... | reverse complement strand
CCTCCGCGGTTGAGCCGGGCATACTCAACTTTCTCGGAGGTACCGGGTGACCAGCAAACGACTCCCCGTGTTGTTCCTTGACGACATCGTGCTGCTCCCGGGCATGGTCGTTCCCGTCGAGCTGGACGAGGCGGCCCAGGCTGCGGTGGACGCGGCCCGCACCTCGGCCGGGTCCGAACTTCTGATCGCGCCGCGGCTCGCGGATCGGTACGCGTCCTACGGTGTGGTGGCCAGCCTCGAACGGGTCGGCAAGTCCCGCGGCGGCACCCCGGCCGCCGTGTTGCGTACCGGAGTGCGGGCCCGCATCGGTGGCGGCGTGACCGGCCCGGGGGTGGCGCTCTGGGTCGAGGCCGAACCGGTCGAGATCGGCAAACCCAGCGAGCACGTCCGCGAGCTGGCCGCCGAATACAAGCAGCTGGTGGTCTCGGTGCTGCAGCGCCGCGAGGCGTGGCAGGTCATCGACTCGGTCAGCGCCATCGACGACCCCGGTGACCTGGCCGACACCGCGGGCTGGGCCGCCTATCTCTCCAACGACCGCAAGCGCGAGCTGCTGGAGACCCCGGACGTCGAGGCCCGGCTGCGGTCGCTGATCGAGTGGACCCGGGACTTCCTGGCCGAGTCCGAGGTCAGCGACAAGATCGACACTGACGTACGCGAGTCGGTCGAGAAGCGCAACCGGGAGTACCTGCTGCGCGAGCAGCTCAAGGCGATCCGCAAGGAGCTCGGCGAGGGCGAGGCCGACGGCACCGACGACTACCGTGCCCGGGTCGAGGCGGCCGACCTGCCGGATCCGATCCGCGAGGCGGCGCTGGCCGAGGTCGGCAAGCTGGAGCGGGCCGGCGACCAGAACCCGGAGGCGGGCTGGATCCGGACCTGGCTCGACACGGTGCTGGACCTGCCCTGGAACGTCCGCACCGTGGACGCCACCGACCTGTCCGCGGCCCGGGCCGTGCTCGACGCCGACCACCACGGGCTGGCCGAGGTCAAGGAGCGCATCGTCGAATACCTCGGCGTCCGCGCCCGCCGCGAGTCCCGGGGCCTGACCGTCGTCGGCGGCCGCGGGTCCGGCGCGGTGATCCTGCTGGCCGGTCCGCCCGGGGTCGGCAAGACCTCGCTGGGCGAGTCGGTCGCGCGCACCCTCGGTCGCAAGTTCGTCCGGGTCGCCCTGGGCGGCGTCCGCGACGAGGCGGAGATCCGTGGACACCGCCGGACGTACGTCGGGGCGCTGCCCGGACGCATCGTGCGGGCGATCCGGGAGTCCGGCTCGATGAACCCGGTGGTGCTGCTGGACGAGGTCGACAAGGTCGGCAGCGACTACCGCGGCGACCCGGCGGCGGCACTGCTCGAGGTGCTGGACCCGGCGCAGAACCACACGTTCCGCGACCACTACCTGGACCTCGATCTGGACCTGTCGGACGTGCTGTTCATCGCGACCGCGAACGTGCTGGACACGATCCCGCAGGCGTTGCTCGACCGGATGGAGCTGATCGCGATCGACGGCTACACCGAGAACGACAAGGTCGCCATCGCCCGCGACTTCCTGGTGCCCCGGCAGCTGGAGCGGGCCGCCCTGTCCCCCGGCGAGGTGACGGTGACCGAGGACGCGCTGCGCGAGATCGCGGCCAACTACACCCGCGAGGCCGGCGTCCGGTCGTTCGAGCGGTTGCTGGCCAAGACGTTCCGCAAGGCCGCCCTGGGCGACCTGCCGGCCACCGTCGACGCCGGCGACCTCAAGGCCCTGATCGGACGGCCGCGGTTCACCCCGGAGTCGTCCGAGCGCACCGCGGTGCCGGGGGTGGCCACCGGCCTGGCCGTGACCGGGATGGGCGGTGACGTGCTCTACATCGAGGCGTCGCTGCTGCCCGGGGACAAGGGCGGGTTGTCGGTGACCGGTCAGCTGGGCGACGTGATGAAGGAGTCGGCGCAGATCGCGCTCTCCTACGTCCGGGCCCACGCCGAGGAGCTGGGCATCTCCCCCGAGCAGCTGGACCACCCGATCCACCTGCACGTGCCGGCCGGCGCGGTGCCCAAGGACGGGCCGTCGGCGGGCGTCACCATGACGACCGCGCTGGTCTCGCTGCTGCTCGGCCGCAACGTGCGGGCCGAGGTCGGGATGACCGGTGAGGTCTCGCTGACCGGCCGGGTCCTGCCGATCGGCGGGGTGAAGCAGAAGCTGCTCGCCGCCCAGCGGGCCGGCCTCACCGAGGTGTACGTGCCGAAGCGCAACGAACCCGACCTCGACGAGGTGCCGGCCGACGTGCTGGCCGCGCTGACCGTGCACGTCGTCGCCGACGTCCGCGAGATCCTGAGCACGGCCCTCGAGCCGGTCTCGGCCGGCCTGGTGGCGGCGGCCTGAAAACGCGCGCGGCGGAGGGCGACGGGACCACGGTCCGGTCGCCCTCCGTTGCCCGTCGCGGCCGACCGATCGCGGTGATGGGATCCTGGGCGGCATGACTGACCTGGACGCCAAGGAAAACCTCCACCGGTATCTGCGGGAGGCGCGCGAGGCGCTGCTCGGGAAGCTGGACGGGCTGTCGGAGTACGACGTGCGGCGGCCGCTGGTGCCGTCCGGGACCAACCTGCTCGGGCTGGTCAAGCACGTGGCCTCGGTGACCGCCGGGTATCTCGGTGACGTGTTCGCCCGGCCCTTCCCCGCGCCGCTCCCGGATCTGGCCGAGGACGCCGAACCGAACGCGGACATGTGGGCCTCCGCCGACGAGTCCCGCGACGACATCGTCGGCCTGTGGCACCGGGCCTGGGCGCACGCGGACGCGACGATCGAGGCGCTCCCGATCGACGCGCCCGGCGCGGTCCCGTGGTGGGGCGACCGGCCGGTGACGCTGCATCTCATCCTCGTGCACGTGCTGGCCGAGCTGAACCGGCACGCCGGGCACGCCGACATCGTGCGCGAGCTGGTCGACGGCCGGGTCGGCCTGCGCCGGCCCGGCGACAACGTGGTCGAGGGCGACGAGGTGTGGTGGGCCGCCTACCGCGCGCGGCTGGAGTCGACGGCGAGCGAGTTCGGTCGTCCGGCTACAGCGGGATGAGCCGGGCGGCCAGGGCGACCGCGGTCAGGTCGCCGTCGCGCAGGTTCTCGGCCGTGGCCGGCTCGCCCAGGTTCTCCAGCCGGTACGCGGTCGCCTCGATCAGCATCTCGTCGCCGTTCAGCAGTCGCCGGGCCATCTTGGCCTGGATCGGGCTCAGCTCGGCGTAGGCGCAGCGGTCCAGCGCGGTGATGAAGTCGTCGTCCAGGGTGCCGGCCACCGCCCGCTCCGAGACGATCCGGATCAGCCAGTCCGGCCACCAGGCGTACTTGCCGACGATCAGGCCGGAGTGCACGGCCGCCTCCGGCCGGTGCCCGGCCCGCAGCAGCCGGACGGCCAGCGCGTTGTCGAAGCGCTCCAGCCGCAGCGCGGACACGAAGACGCGCAGCAGCGGCTGGGTGCCGACGAACGGCTCGGCCTCGGCGGCGGCCTCGGCCCAGCGGCCCTCCAGGGCGTGGCAGAGCGCCCACGACTCGGTGGTGCCGTCGTCGTCGGCGGTGGACCGCTCGTTGAGCCGGCTCACCGTGGCGACCAGGCGCTTGACGCCCTTGATCGCGCGGGTCTCGAGCTCCTCGCTGAGCGGCTTGTTGAGGTGCAGCACCACCACCTCGGCGGCGATCTCGGCCTCCCGGCGCAGCAGCGGCGAGTCGATCTTCGGGATGATCAGGTCGCTGAGGCCCTCGGTCACCACGGCCGCGTCGAACCGGTCGGAGACCTCGGGGAACTGCGCCCACCACTTGGCCGGATGGCGCGGGCCGGGACCCGGGCGGGTCCGGCTGATCGGTGCCCTCGTCGTCACCATGTCGGCTCCTCTGCTACTGCTGGTGCTACTGGTGGTGCTACTGGCTCTGCCACGGAAGTTCGTCGGCCACGGTGTCCGGGTCGGTGGCCACGACCGCGGAGTGCGGCGGTGCCGGCCGGTCGGTCACGGTGTGCCAGGTCCCCCGGGCCCGGGCCGCTTCCCGGGTGACCAGGTGCACGGGCAGCGGCGGCGGCCGGAACGGCCCGGCGCCCCAGCGCACCCAGATCGCCAGGCGGCCGGCCGCGGCCTCGGCCAGCAGCTTGTCCACCGTGCGCTGGCGGTCGAGCCGGTCCACCTCGACGGCGATCGGCTGGCCGTCCGGGCGGGCGCAGGCCACGTCCAGCACCGACGCGCCCTTCAGCGGCGGCGGCAGCGGGAAGACGCTCGGGGCTCGGCGGTAGACCCGCCAGCCCTGGGCCTCGGCCCAGCCGGCCACCGCGTCGATCATGCGGGCCGCGGCCCGGTCCTCGGGCAGATCGGCGAAGTGCAGATCGCCGAGCCAGGCCGCCAGCGAGTGCGCCTGACGGGTGCCGTCGTCGGCTGTGTCCATCGCCGTACCCTATAGAGCGCCGCATCTCAGACCGCCGCGAGATCGCGCTGGGCGGCGAGCAGTCGGGTCATCGCGTCGGCCGGCATCGGCCGGGCCAGGTGGTAACCCTGGCCCAGGGTGTAACCGAGGCCGAACAGCCGGTCGGCCTGGGCCTGGCTCTCGATCCCCTCGGCCACCGCGTCCAGGCCGAACGCGCCGGCCAGCTGGATCACCGCGCGGGCCACGGCCTGCCGGGCGTTGGCCTCGGCGGTGCCGTCGTCGCCGGTCTCGATGCCGTCCACGAAGGACTTGTCCAGCTTGACGATCGACGCCGGGAAGGCGCGCAGCAGGCTCAGCGACGACTCGCCGGTGCCGAAGTCGTCCAGCGCCAGGCGTACGCCCATCTCATGCAGCTCGTGCAGGGTGCGCACCGCCTGCGGGCCGCGCAGCACGGCCGACTCGGTCAGCTCCAGAACCACCCGTTCGGCGGACAGCCCGGCGTCGGCCAGTGCCGCGCGGACGTCGGTGACGAAGTCCGGGTCGTGCAGCTGCCGGACGGACACGTTGGGGGCGACCTTCTTCAGCACGTCGGGGCCGAACTCGGCGAGCCAGGCGGCCATCTGCCGGAAGGTCTCGCGCATCACGAACCGGCCCAGCGGGACGATCAGGCCGGTGCCCTCGGCGGCCGCGATGAACTCGGCCGGCAGCACCACCCCGCGGGTCGGGTGCTGCCAGCGGACCAGCGCCTCGACCCCGACCACCCGGCACGGCCCGGGGCCGAGCTCCATGATCGGCTGGTAGACGACCCGGAACTCGTCGGCGTCCAGGGCCCGGCGCAGTTCGCCGCCGAGCCGGGCGTGGGCGAAGACCGGCTGTTCCATGCCGCCGTGGTAGCGCACCCAGTTGGCCTTGCCGCGCTGCTTGGCGGCGTACATCGCCACGTCGGCGTCGCGCAGCACCGGGTCGAGCGGGGTGCCCGGGTCGGCGGTGGCGATCCCGATGCTGGCGTGCACCAGCAGGTGGTGGGCGCTCATCGGGCCGCTGAACGCGTCCAGGATGCGCTGGGCGACGGCCTCGCCGGCCACGCCCGGGTCCTCGATCAGCACGGCGAACTCGTCGCCGCCGAGCCGGACCGGCAGGCCGTCGGCGCCGACCGCGGCGCGCAGCTCGCCGGCCACCGCGACCAGCAGCTGGTCGCCGATGTCGTGGCCGAGCGAGTCGTTGACGGTCTTGAAGTCGTCCAGGTCGACCAGCAGCACGGTGGCGCCGTCGGCGGCCAGCGCGGCGGACACCCGCTCGCGGAACAGGCCGCGGTTGGCCAGCCCGGTCAGCCCGTCGTGGGTGACCTCGTGGCGCAGCCGTTCCTCGGAGACCCGCTTCTCGCGCAGCAGCCGGGCGTTCTCCCGGATCGCCACGTACTGGCGGACCGCGACCAGCGCGTTGACCAGCAGGGCGGCCGCGATGACCAGGCGGCTGGCCCAGGTCAGGCGGTCCGGCAGCAGGGCCAGCGGGACGTCCACGGCGGCGATCGCCAGGTAGGGCAGCCAGGTGTTGGACCGGCGCGGCCGGGCGCCGGTGGACGCCCACTGCCGGCTGACCGCCAGGCTGACCAGCACCGGCGCCAGCGGGATGACCAGGGCCTGGGCCGGCACCGAGCTCTCGTAGCCGTAGGTGGACAGCAGCGCCACGCCCGCGCCGACCAGGCCGCTCATGCCGACCAGCCGCAGCGCGACCCGGTCGACCGGGCCGCGGCCCAGATACGAGACCTTGGTGATGCCGCCGACCGCGAGCACGAAGGACGTGCCGATCAGGATCAGAGCCTGCGGGCTCCACGGGTCGGCCGCGTCGATCAGCGGGACCAGTCCGAAAGTGAACAGGACGGTGCTGCAACCGAGGAACGCGATCGCCCGGTCCAGCCACTGCCGCCAGCGCTGGCCCCGGTTGGTGACGCCGATCGGCACCCGGCCCACCGCCCACATCGCGGTCAGGAACGCGCCCAGGATCAGCACGGCGCCCGGGATCGGCATGGTCGGCAGCTCGGCGGTGTTCCGGAAGGCGGCGACGGCCAGCAGCCCGAAGCCGGCCGAGGCCAGCACCAGGGCGACGGCCATGGTGCGCCAGAAGCGGCGGGCCACCGGGTCGAGCGCGACCGCCCGAATCAGCCGGACGATGGCCACCGCCGTCACCGAGCCGGCCAGCGGCACCGCGAGGTAGGCGATCGCCGCCGGGCCCGCTCCGTCGCCGGCGCCGAGCCACCCCAGGTACCAGGCGGTCGAGATCGCGGTGATCGCGACGGTACCCAGCAGGTAGCGGCGGGGCGCGGTCACGGTCGGTCGGGTCACCTGGGACGCATCGGCGGCGCGGCGCGGAAACGTAGGACTTTGCCGGCTCATGCCGCGGCGGCCGGGTTCTGCTGCCCGTCGAGCATGGCGGTCACGAGTTCCGGGGTCATCGGCTCGGCCAGGTGGTAACCCTGGCCCAGCGTATAGCCGAGCTGGCGCAGCCGTTCGGCCTGCTCCTCGTTCTCGATGCCCTCGGCCACCGTGGCCAGGTCGAGGGCGCCGGCCATCTGGATCACCGCGCGGGCCACCGCCTGGCGGGCGGCCGCCTCCGGGGTGCCCTCCTCGTCGAGTTCGATCCCGTCGACGAACGACTTGTCGAGCTTGACGATCGAGGCCGGGAACGCCTGCAGCAGGCTGAGCGACGACTCACCGGTGCCGAAGTCGTCCAGCGCCAGGCGTACGCCCATGTCGTGCAGTTCGTGCAGGGTGCGCGACACCTGCTGGCCGCGCAGCACCGCCGACTCGGTCAGCTCCAGCACCAGCATCGTGCCGGGCAGCCCGCTGTCGGCCAGGGCGGCGCGGACGTCGTCGACGAAGTCGGGGTCGTGCAGCTGCCGGGCGGACACGTTGGGGCCGGCCTTCTGCAGCACGTCGGGGCCGAACTCGCGCAGCCAGATGGCGGCCTGCCGGCAGGTCTCGCGCAGCACGAACCGGCCCAGCGGGACGATCAGGCCGGTGCGCTCGGCGACCGGGATGAAGTCGGCCGGGCTGACCACGCCGCGGGTCGGGTGCTGCCAGCGGACCAGCGCCTCGACCCCGATCACCCGGTTGGCGTGCAGGTCGACCAGGGGCTGGTAGACCACCCGGAACTCCTTGGCCGCAAGGCCCCGGCGCAGGTCGGCGCCGAGCTGGGCGTCGGCCAGCACCGGCCGTTCCATGTCGGCGGTGAACCGGACCCAGTTGCCCTTGCCGCGCTGCTTGGCCGCGTGCAGGGCGGTGTCGGCGTCGCGCATCAGGTCGTCGATCCCGGTGCCGGCCGGGGCGTCGGCGATGCCGCAGCTGGCGTGCATGAGCAGCCGGTGCGCGCTGAGCGAGCCGGTCAGCACCCCGCCGATCCGCTGCACCACGTCCTCGGCCGAGACGGCCGGGTCCACGATCAGCACGGCGAACTCGTCGCCGTTGAGCCGGGCCGGCAGCCCGTCGTCGCCGACCGCGCCGCGCAGCCCGTCGGCCACCGCGACCAGCAGGTCGTCGCCGATGTCGTGGCCGAGCGAGTCGTTGACCGTCCGGAAGTCGTCCAGGTCGACCAGGATCACGGCGGCGCCGGTGGACTCCAGGGCGCCGGCCAGGTGATCGCGGAACAGGCCGCGGTTGGCCAGCCCGGTCAGCGCGTCGTGGGTGGCCTCGTGCCGCAGCTGTTCCTCGGAGGCCTGCTGGGCTCGGATCAGCCGCAGGTTGTCCCGGTGGGCGAGCAGCTGGCGCAGCGCGGCGAGCAGGGTGACCAGCACGGCCAGCAGCACCACCACCCGGTTCGACCAGCGCATCGGGCCGAACACGCTGGCCACCAGCGGGATGTCGGCGGCGATCACGGCCAGGTAGGGCAGCCAGCTCTCCCGGCGCGGGCCGGCACCCGCGTAGCTCCACTGCCGGTACGCCGCGGCCGCGATCAGCAGCGGGCCGAGCGGGAGCAGGACGGCCTGGCCGGGCACGACCGCGTCGTGGCCGGCGTGCGCGGCCAGCATCGCGTACGCGGCGGTGGCCAGCCCGCTCGACGCGACCAGCCGGATCGCCACCCGGTCGACCGGGCCGCCCGGGATGTTCGCGACCCGGGTGATGCCGATCGCGGCCATCAGCATGGCCAGCCCGACCATCAGCTTGCTGCGCAGCGGCCAGGAGTCGTCCGCGTCGAGCAGCGGGGCCAGCCCGGTGAACCAGAGCAGGGTGACGCAGCCGGTGAAGGCGATCGTGCGGTCCAGCAGCTGGCGGCGGCGGGCGGTGCCGCTGAGCCGGCCCAGCGGCACGGTGGCCAGGGCCGCGATCGCGGCCAGCACGGCGACCAGCATCAGCAGGCCGACGGTGGCCGACGAGCGCGGCGGCTCGGGGTAGGCCCGGAGCGCGTTCACCGTCTGCAGGCCGCGGCCGATCCCGACGCCGGCCTCCAGGACCAGGATGAGGATCCAGAACCGGCGGGCGGCCGGCACCATCGGATGACCACGGAGCAGGGCGATCACACCGGCGGCCGAGCCCAGCGTGGCCAGTGGGGCGCCGAAGTAGGCCAGGACGGCCGGGCCGGCGCCGGCGGTCGCCCAGATCAGGTACCACCCGATCGACAGCCCGGCGAACGCGGCCGTGGCCAGGACGTAGCGGCGGGGTGCGGGCGGCCGCGGTGAGTCGCTCATGCCGCAGGAGATCGGCTACCGCCCGGGGCACTGTAGGAGTTGGGCCACACTGCCCGAACCACCGGCGAGCGCGGCGACGGCGGCGGAGGATGGGCGGATGGACGTGCGCACCCGCCAGGACGAGATCCGGGCGCGGCTGGCCGACATCGGCGGCCCGGAACCGGGACCGGCCGAGTCGGCGCTGATGGCCCGGCTGATCCGGTCGTTCGCCGGTAAGGCCCCGGCCGGCGTCGATCTGCTGGCCGAGCTGCTGCGCGGCGGCGAACGAGGGCAGCTGCGCGATCAGGCGCACGCGCTCAAGGGGGCGGCCGCGAACATCGGGGCCGACACGCTCGCCGCGATCTTCGCCGAGGTCGAGCAGGGCGCCCGGGACGGGCACTTGCCGGACGCCGACAGCACGCTGGGCCGGATCCAGGCCGAGCTGGCCCTGGTACTCGGCGTCCTGGACGGGATCGCGGCCGAGCTGGCTCAGTAGGCCCGGGCTCCCGGGACGGCCAGCACCGGCTCGATGATCTCGATCATCCGGGCGTAGTTGTCCAGCCGGTCCAGCAGCAGGGACGTGACCACCATGCCCCGGCCGATCAGCACCAGGCCGGTGGCCGCCACGATGTCCTCGGCGACGCGCATGCCGACCTCGAGGTCGGCCACGCGCAGGGCGCGTACCTTCGCGGTGGCCCTGGTCCGGATGCCCTTGAGGTCGCGGAGCACGTCGAGCACGTTGAGGGCGCTGTGGTCACGGCACTCGAGCACGACGATCGCGCTCTCCACCTCCATGCCGCGGCTGTCCAGCGTCTCGTAGTCCATCGCGGTGCGCACCACGTCGATCGCGGTCTCGATCAGCGGCGAGGCGGGCCGGCCGGGCCGGCCGTCGCGGTGGGCCGGGCCCAGGCCACCGACGATCTCGAGCACGTCGTCGAGCATCGGGATGCCCTTGAGCAGCTGCACCGCGACGCCGGGCATGGCGTCCACCATCACCTGCTCGTCCTCGGTGACCGGCAGGCCCTTGTCCAGCTTCTGCAGCACGGTCGGCGGGATGGTGACCGTGCCGAGCTGGGACGCCATCGCGGCGACCTCGATCTCCCACAGCGATTCCAGCTGCATCGCCTCACAAAGCTCCGCAACTAACGTACGGATCCGTCCGGCCCGGGCGAACGCGACTGGGCTGGCCAGTTCGAGGACGCCGAACAGCGCCTGCAGGCTGCTCTTCAGGGTGGTGTCGAGCAGGTACCGCTCGGTCGTCGAGCGGCCGTGCCGGGCCACCGCGTCCTGGACCGTGGCCCGCAATTCGTCGGACTTGACCGGTTTGGTGAGGTAGCGGTAGACGCCGCCGTCGTTGATGGCGGCGATCGCCGAGTTCAGGTCGCTCTGCGCGGTGTGCAGCACCCGGGTGGTGTCCGGGTACTCCAGCTGGACCCGGCGCAGCAGTTC
>Ga0247769_1000497_pt1 | contig 10487 bp, 8 predicted proteins | sample UWRJL166409R6_FD_179942 | JGI IMG/M metagenome (GOLD analysis project Ga0247769, IMG submission 179942) | Plant litter microbial communities from Arlington Agricultural Research Station in Wisconsin, United States - UWRJ-L166-409R-6 | ecosystem: Environmental > Terrestrial > Plant litter >... | reverse complement strand
AGGTACGCTTCTTGTTCTGTTCTTCCTTATCGCGAAGGGCTTGCTCCATGTCGATACCCAGACGATTCGCCACAGCGTTGAGCATAATCAACACATCGGCGACCTCACCAGCCGTGTCGAAATCATAGTTTTTCCCGGTATCGATTCCCATCGTGGTGTGATGCTTGCGGATAACCTTGCAGAGCTCACCGACTTCCTCGACGAGCAAGAGACACTGCGGCACAACGCCCGTATCGGCAAAGCCCCGTTCCTTTTCCATCGCGATGACATACTGCTGGATATCGCCGAGAGTCGGCTGCGGCTTAAGATGAAGGTTACTCATGCGGAGTATTGTACCACGGGCGGCCGTTACAGGCCGCCATAGCCATACCCATAGCCAGAGAAGTTAACACCTGGCTTGTGATAATCGGTAATCTTTAGCAGCGCTTCGGGATGGCTGCGCGCCATGATGAACAGCTCGCTCGAGTTCTTAGATACGAGCAGGTAGTCATCACCATACCATCCGTACGGCGAGTATTCGCTCAGCGTGGCAATTTCTTTGCCGTTCTGGCCATTTTGGTCGCCAATGATAAGCGTGTTCTTGCCGTCACGCGGCTCAAACCAGAAGGTATTCTTGCCAGATGGTGACAACAAGTACGTTGCGTAGAACTTCTGATAAAAGTCTTCGGCTGTTATGTCCTTCTTCTCCTCGAATTTGCCGCCTTCATATTCCCAGAAGCTTGGCTGGTACTTTTGATACAGCGTGTAGTAGATTTCGTTCGGCTCAGAAAGTACAATCGCGCCAAAGTACACACCATCACCCTCCGCAAAGCTCTTCACCACCTTTTTGCCGCTGCCATCAGCCTTAACACTCATGACACTGAGTGATTTGCCGTTAAACTGAGCGACCGGGCTAGCCGACCAATCCTTCACGTAGACGATTTCGCCATCCAAAATATACGGATTCGCGATGGTCTCATAGGCATAATTTGCAGCGTTATCACCTGATGCAGCGGTCTCGTCCAGAACCGCCAACGTGCCTGTCGTTGCGTTGTAACTCTTCAGCGAGTTATGCTTTGCTTCCCACAACTTATTGTTGCCACGAGAGACATTGTAGATAAAATGCGAGTCATACCAGCCGACCGGCAGGAAGTCGACATTGCCTTCGTCGATAACGCTCAGCTTGCCGCTCGCAGCCTCGATAAGATAGAGTTTTGCCCGGTCGCCATCGCGATGCGATTTCAGCGCTAGGTATTTCCAATCACGCGACGCCAGTAAGATCGTGTCGCCACCGTCTTCTTTGCCCGTACCTTTGAGCACCGTCTGTACATTGCCGCCATCGAGATCTGATTTCAGCACGTCGATAGTACCACTACGCTTACTCAGGAAAAATAACGTGCCGCTTGGGGTGATGCTAAAGGTATTCTTGTCATCCTGCTGTTCGGTGATGGTGATCTTGGCGCTCTGATTGTTATATCCCTGCAGCGACAGAGTTGCGTCCAGCTCAGTCTTGTCGGCCGGCAGAACCACGACGGCTTCGCCATTCTTGTCGGTCTTCGACGACGTACCCTCAACAGTGATTTCAGCGCCTTCGACCGCCTGCTTGCTGATCTTATTGACGACTTTTATCGGAACTTGACGGCCAGTTGCCTGGATATCGATAGTGAATGATGGGTTTGCACCACCAATCCCTACGGTCATCTCGGAAGTTTGCGACTTATAATACTTCTTGCTCGCGGTAATTTTCTTGCTGCCGACCGAGACCGACTTGAAGGTGGCCGCGCCATTGGCATCGCTGAGGCTCGATTTGCCGTCAATTTCGACTGCAGCTTTGCTGACTGGCTTGCCAGTCTTGCTGTCCTTCAGGGTTACACTGACATCTTTCTTGATAACCAAGCCGGCAATGGCATAGCGCGTCATAGGAATCGCCGCGAGCGCGCCAATAAGCACCACGACCGCAGCTACAACGACCAGAATGATCTTCTTGCGGGACCATACATGCTTCTGCTTTGGTTTCTGCAGCTTTTCGGTCGGCTGCGTTGCCTCGGCCTCGGCTTCGGTCATTGCTTGCTCGAGTTCTTTGGCGCTTGGTTCGCCGGATTTCTTGGTCTCTTTCGACTCAGCTTCTTCCGTCGTTGAATCTTTAATGAGGAAATCATCGTCACTTTGCGCGACCTTCTCGTCCTTTTCAGGGGATGCTTTGCTTGATTTATCTTCGGCCATACTTGTTCCTATAATAAGTTTACCTTAAGCTTAATCGAGAAGTGGGCAGTTGCACAAGAGCTTGATCTTTCCCGATTTAACAGGTATGATTGGTTTCGTCTACAACTAGAGTATGCGCGAGTGGCGGAATGGTAGACGCGCTAGCTTCAGGTGCTAGTGTCCCTCGGGACGTGGAGGTTCAAGTCCTCTCTCGCGTACCATAGAAAAGATCCAGACTAGTCTGGATCTTTTCTATTCAACCTCCTGCTTAGTGCCGCCTTGAATTGAAGCAAGAATGCTATGGATATCTCCAGGTATTGCATAGAGCGATCTGATTACAACCTTCTGAGCTTCCTCTCCATTAGAGCTAAATCGAAAAGGACTTTTCTTTTCGTGAAAAAGTGGCCTTAGGCTGTTTTTTTGCATATCCAAAAACCAACTAGGTAATTCATAGGAAACTTCAGAATCAATGCCCTTAACAAACCATGAGCAAGAAACGGACGTCTCGTCCAAGCTTGCTACAACCTCCTTGGACGTTAAAAAGCTTTTTAGCTTTGAGACGATCTCGTCAACTGCAGCTTGGCGCAAGGCGCTGTCAAGCAGGAGAGGCTTATAGTCCCAGCTCACTAGGTGAGAAATAGAAGTTAACCCTAAATGTTCATCTCTCATAAGCAAAGCTATGGCTAGAATAAAGGGGTCGTAGATATAATTTTCAATCGAATAACGCGACAGTGTCAACACATGTCCGCTCTCTTCGTTCTTGGAATCCTTATCAACAATTCCAAAGATTAGCGATTCAATAGAAGTATCCTTGAATCTTTCGACCATTTTATACACCTCCTTGACTCCACCGGCACCAGGATCGGCGACACTGGCTGCGATAAACTTCATTGAAGGAATGTTGCTCAGTCCGTGATGCAGCATAGCACTTCTATAAAACATCTCGTAAAAACCAACATCATCTTTTCCCTCGATAAAGATTAGGCGAGTATCTTCTTGGACAAATAGAAGTCCTTCAGAAAATTTATTGATGGCTTCGTTCCGGGTGATCTTAGTGACTACCCGATCAATACCGTCCTCGACCAACTCATACAAGGCCTCCTCTTCGCAAAGTGCAACCGTATTAGGACTGTGCGTAGTCATAAGTACGGATATATTCATCTTATTAACAATCACCTCTTGGATGCTAGCAATCAGCTTTCTAATCATTCTAGGCGAGAGATGTGCATCGGGTTCATCAAGAAGAATAAGTTTTGGATATAGGCGCTGGTAGACGTTAACATAAAAAAGCCAGCAAATTATTCGCATTAAGACTTTCTCGCCAGAGGATAGCTCACCCCAATCGACCCTATCCCCAACGGGGTTTATTAAGTGCGGATAATAAGGAGTCTTTAGATCTGTTATCTGTGGAAGGCTATACTTTAGCTCAAAATCTTCGCAAAGACGATTGAAGACATCGATAGGATTAGCCCCTTTGCGGCCCCCAGGGATTGTCGCATTATCAAAATTCCACTCATAGATAACACTGGCTATTCGTTCATTGAGTACTTGATGTGTAGATTTAAAATAATCGGCGGAAAGCCGAGATGTTATATCTGTGCCCTTCGGAGGATTTAGCGGAGAGGAGCCTTCGTGAATTAACTCATGAACAATCTTAATAAGTTCTTCTCTCTGGAATTTTGGAAGACTATTTATCTGATCAGGCTGACCGTTAATGTACGACTGCACGAATGAAATAACATTATTTTTTTCTGCTTGAATTTCACTCATCCCCCCTGAAGCGGCGGCGCCCAGATTCCAGTCAAAAATAGAGAGTATCTCTTCCGTATCTAGTATTTCTTCATCAATCGTGGCCGTCGCAAGCATTACAGGCTGTTTCTTGAACTGTGGATCAAGATAGATTTCCTTAAGCGCCAATAGCTGGAGCAGTTGGGACTTCCCAACGCCATTCTTACCTGTTAGAACCACAAAATTATTTAAGTTATCGGCAGCGAGACCGCTCTTAAAACTTTTGTGAATCCTGTGCATTTCGATTTTCAGATTCACGGCAACCTCCTGTTACTCCATAAGTATCTTACATAATATTACAATTAGGAGACCTCCACAATTCCAGGAGTAACTCGAGCCGTCTAAGCCTAACGCTTTTGCTTCTTCCCTCGCCTCCGATGCTCCGCCATAAAGACAAGCCCGACAATCGCCACACTCGCCCATACTACATTAATAGCCAGATTCACATAGGCTGCCTTACTGAAGCTGTACAAAATCAAAAACGACGCGCCGCACAAATTACTCGCCTGGTACACCACCGAATGCGTCTGCCAACGCTTGGTCGTTGCCATAAAGTACGCAACCAATATCAGAACAGCACCCAGCGAGCCAACGAGGTCAATCCAATGCGAGTTCATCACGTTCGAGGCAAGTGGTCGGCGAGGTGATCCATCGAATACTCGTGTCGAAGCAGTTTGGTTACTTCTTCGCGATTAACGTTCACCTTTACGCCCGGGTTAAACATATTGTGCGGATCAAAAATCTTCTTCACATCCTGGAATACCTGGTACATCTCTTCGCCGTAGACCTTTGGCAGGTACATACCGCGGAGACGACCATCGTTGTGTTCGCCAGAGGTGCTACCGCCGAGGCTCAGGACGAGTTCGTAATACTCATCCATGATCTTAAAGACTTTCTGACGATCGCCGAGTTTACTGAGGTCCATGAATGGCTGCATGTGCAGGTTAGCATCGCCGGCGTGTCCCCAAATGGCAATCTCGAGATGGTACTTCTCGAAAATTGCATAAATGCCCGTAATAAATTCCTTCAATCGTTCCCGCGGCACAATGCCGTCTTCGATGATTGGCAACGCCTTCAGATTATCATCCGCGTACGTGATAAGCGCAGCCGCACTGTGGCGAATCGACCACAGCTTCTGCTGTTCTTCGAACTCATCACTAACCTTGTAGCTGGTGCGATAATTCTTCAGCAGCTTCTCGGCCTTCTTAGCTTTGGCAGCTTGCTTGTGCTCGTCGTCAAATTCACAGAGCAAAACTAGTTCAGGATATGGCGGCTCGATAAGCCCCTTCATACGATTCGGACTGATATGGCCGATGGTTTCGAGCAGATGCTTGTCAACCATCTCGAGCGCACTTGGTTCCAACTTCAGCAGCTCAGAAACAGCACGGTTTGCTTCATCGAGATCCTCAAAGCATATCACCATCAGCGTCGTCTTTGGCGTGTGCGCCTGGAGGCGGACAATCGCCTCGGTCACAATGCCCAGCGTGCCCTGCGAACCCACAATGAGCGGCGTCAGGTCAAAGCTCCCATCCTTCCGCTTTACCTGGCCGATTGCGTATCCTGCGGCATTCTTGCTCAGGCCCGGCAGCAAGGCATGTTTCTGGATCAAATCCCAGTTATCAGTAATCAGCCCATCAAGTTGGCGGTAGATTTCGCCTTCGAAGTTCGTCAGGCCCTTCTTGCGATTCAGCTCCCGCTTATTCAAGCGGCTGGTCTGGATAAGTTCGCCATCGGCCAGCACAACCTCAAGGCCTTCGACATACTTACGAGTGTCACCATATTTAACCGTCTTCTCGCCTGCGGCATTATTGGCAATCGAACCGCCGATCGTCGCATAATCGATAGAAGAAGGATACGGCGGCAGGAACAGCCCGTGTGTCCGGACGGCTTCCTGGAAAGCCAGGTAGTTCAGACCCGGTTGGACCCGAGCCAGACGTTGCTTGGTATCGAGCTCCAGTAGACGATTCATGTGAGCTGGGAAGACCATCACGATGCCCTTACCGATAGCCGCACCGCCTTGGTCGCTGCCCCGTCCGCGCGCCGTAATAGGCAGCACATGGCCCTTCTCGCTGAGCTGCCAGCTAAAGCGCGTGACTTTACGCACATCACTTACGTTCTTCGGGTAGACGATCATGCTCGGCATTACCTCGAAAACACTACCATCTGTCGAGAAATATTTGCGGACATTGCTCGCGCTCAATACTTCACCAACAATGTGTTCCTGCAGGTAATTTGCAACTTTATTCACGTAGAGCTTGCCCTCTTCATCAAACAGCTTATGTTAGCCCTATAATAGCATATCCAAACCCATTAAAATACTCCTCGAAAGAGGAGCTTCCATAGTGTTACTCCGGCCCTTTTCTATTACTGGATCCGGGCCGGTCTAGCCGAGCTAAGGTCGAGCCGTCCAGCGAAGTGCCGGGCGACATTCGCCAACAGCCGGTTCAAACTATTCGGTTCGGTGTTATTCATCTTGTCTCCAAAAAAATGGAGGGCTTCAAGCATGTGAAAGGGCCCGCTCAGTCGAATGACTGGCGGGCCCTAGGTGGGCGGGGCAGCGGCCGGTTGGCCGCCGCCCCACGGAGTGGTGCTCGCGCCTCAGCGAGCCGCGAGCACGGCGCTCCGCGTCGGGTTGGTGTAGTAGGGCACGCGAACACCGCTGTGCCGCAGCACCACCGCATGGATCGGGCCCCGGCCGGCGTTCTGCTCCGAGCTGATGTACGGCACCGGCTTCGTGTCCAGGTAGTAGTGGGGCACGTTCGGAAGCGGCGTCATGATGCCGGATCCGGGCACCTGGCTGAAATACTGCATCCAGTCGGTCTCCGCGGGCGCATTGCGCACGTCACGCTCCGGGTTGAGACCGGCGATCAGTGCCTGCACGGAGTCGCCCGTGGCGATCACCATTTTGATGCCACGGTGCTTCTCCAGACGCTCCCGACGCATGACCTCGGGGTCGATGTGGCGGTAGGCAGCGATGAGTACGAGTGTCACGAGTGCTCCCCTCAACTGTCGCGATGGATTCGCGATCAGCGTATATTATATAACATAAATAGAACAATTACAATACTTAAAATCACGACCCCTAGCAATGCTCAATATGTAGGAACAAAAGATAACGGTCATGTCGGGTCAAAAGTTGAAAGATTTATGTGGCGAGCGGGGATGCGCGCCAGGTACAACCTGAATGCTCAAACACTGAGCTTCAGCACTCGGGTTGGGGTTCCGCCCGCGCAGGTCACCTGCGCGGGCGGAACTGATCACCGATAGGGAATTGGCCTGTCCAGTTCGGTACGGTTACCCTGGTCGTCGTACATGTACGCGTACCAGGTCACGTAGCCCATACGGGCAAAATATTTCTTGGCCTTCGCGAAGGCTGCGCGAGCAGCCTCGGGCGAAGCGTGAATCGTCGGCTCCGTGCTGTCACGGCTCACCAGGGTCCGGTTATGGATGCCGTGGCGGACCATGAATTTGCCCTTGGGTGCCGTGGGGCCATCTACCACGTCGCAACCTCCAAAATAGATGCTCGCGATGAACCTAAATATTATACCATCTTTGCTCAGCCGAGCAAAAACTCCAAGTCCGCTGCCCCGCAAGAAACAAGAAAATAACCCAGGCAAAACCTGGGTTATTTTCTTGGTGCGCGAGAGAGTACGCTAAGATAACTCCGCAGGATGATTTAGAGGAAGAAATAGAAGAGATCCGAGAATTGTTAGACACTTCCGACTTTGAAAAAGCTTCGAGTGAGGGCCGGGCAATCGTGCGGCCAGCCCTCACTCATCCGCTATGCGAGCGTTTTACGCTGTCGTCAGGTCATGTTGCTCAGCGGACACAGGCCGTACTCGTCCAACTGCTGCCGCGTTGGCGGGCGATCGACGTCCAGGAAATCGACACCATCATGGGTTATCAGAAGATGGAGGTGCCCATCCTTGATTCTGACACCACCGAGGTTGCCGACCAGCCCGGCGGGGCACGCCGGGTCATCGAAGCTGACAGCGGTCTCCTCATCCATTTGCACGTTCTTGAAGCCCTGCGCGGTCAGCATGCGCTTGATCGTGGCGGGGTCCCTCGGCGAATCAGAGTACGGGTTCTCCGTGCTCGGGACGTTCTTGTCCTCGTCCTTGACCTTGGCCGACGTCGACGGTCTGGCGTTCGTAGCCACAGAACCACCGTGGGAGCCAGAGCTAGCAGACGAACCGGCCGAACAACTGCTAACAAGCAGTACGGCCATAAGGGCACCTACGATGTAGCGTTTCACATGTCCTCCTCTTGGAAGTCTCGTACAGCCATTACTCTTTTTACCATTTTTAAAAGGGCTTGTATATGATGTGAGCTACGCCAGGTTCGTTAGGCTTCATGAAAAACAAAAGAGCGATCAAAAAATTGAACGCTCTTGTATCTGTAATAATCTCATGGTGCGCGAGAGAGGACTTGAACCTCCACGCCCTAAAGCGGGCACTAGCCCCTCAAGCTAGCGCGTCTACCAATTCCGCCACTCGCGCATGAGGGTGAACTTGATAAATCATACCTGTTTAACAGATAAAAAGCAAGGGGTATCTCGTCGAGATCTTAGAGCGTCGGACGCATGCGAGTTTTGCTGGCTGACCAAAATCGGACATTCTCGAACCGATCGGTCGGATCGCCGAGATTGCGCGGGCTAAAACTGGTTATACCCTTGGTCTGGACATAGGTCAGGTTCGGGCGGTAGAGGCCGATCGCAGGCACATCTACCAGCCAACGCTGCGTAAAGGTACGGTATTTGGCGGTTCGAAGCGCCGGATCATTACGAGACCTGGCACTGTCGAGCGCGTCGTCAGCCTGTGCAGATTTATACTCAGAAAGGTTGAACCCACGGTCAGTGGCCTGGGATGAGTGCCAATACGCATACACGTCCGGATCCGCACCGATGGCCAGCTCGTAGAGCAATACGTCGTAGGCGCGCGGAATGATGACATTTTGCTGAATGTCCTCTGGGCGGACGAGCTGGGAGTCAAATGTTACCCCGACCTTCGCCCATTGGTTCATGATGGTCTGCGCGATTGCCGGAAAGTCACCGCTGCTCAAGGTAACCAATTGCAGCTTGAGCGGTTGCCCCGCCGCGTTGACGCGCTTCCCTTCGGCGTTCAACTTCCAGCCAGCTTCATCAAGGAGTTTCTTGGCCGCCTCCAGATTAGTCGGAGCTTGCTGTAGCGCCGGATCGTAACCAAGATGCCCATTCAGCAGCGGACCGCCAACAGGCTGTACTCTATTATGCAGCTGTTTTAAAATTGCCGGCTGGTCGGTTGCCAGCTCGAGCGCACTGCGCACTTTGACGTCCTTCAGGAGCGGGCTGTCCATCTGGAGGAATGCGTAGACCGCGTTATACAACGGCGAATCAGACCGAACCGCGCCGCTGACGTTGTTCAGATCTTCTATCTGGCTGCTACTTTCGTCGCTGATGGCTGCTACTTCCTGTGTACGGAAACCGTTCACGAGGTCTTCCCGACCCCCGTAGGCGTGGAGCTGAAAATGACTCAGTTTAGGCGCACCCAGGAAGAAATCGGGATTACCGTCCATGCGCACGATGGACTGGGACTTCTTGCTATCGCCGATAGTGCGGACATCACGGAAGACAAAGGCGCCACTGCCGGTGGTTGGACTACGGCTGAAGCTGTGACTTCGCAGCTCTGACGGGCGAACATTTCGCAGCAGATGCTCTGGTAGAATACCAATGGTTAATGCGTTCAGGAATGGCGTATACGGCGCCGGCAGCGTGAAGCGCACCGTATAGTCGTCGACCTGTTCGACGGTAATGTTTCGCCAGCTACTATAGAGCTGAGAATGCGTATCGGCGTCTTTAATCACAGCGAACGTGTAGACCACATCCTTGGCAGTGACAGGTACGCCGTCTTGCCAGCGGGCGTCTTTGCGGATAGTCATGGTGTATGTCTTGCCGGATTCGTCGAGGGATGAGCGATCTACCAGCTCAGGCTGGGGCGTGCCGCGCCTATCGACGGCAAACAGACTGGCAAATACCAGCCGAGACACGGTTTTCTCAGCAGGCGTGCTGGCGAAAATAGGATTGAGATTATCAACTGCGCCGACAACGCCCTCGGTATATGTCGTGCCCTCGGCCGGAATATCAGCACTATAGAGGGCAGAAAACTGCGTTGACTGCCAGAATACAGCAACGATGAGCGCGGCGATAGCCAACAGCCATGCGCCAGCCATGCGCCGGACTTCCTGAAGGTTCTTCCAGCGACGCACGATAAATCGATGCGCGTGGCCCAGAGTAGCGCCCTCGAGACGGTGGAGCCGTGCCTGAAGTTCGGTTGATGATTCACCGGGCTGAGGGTCGCGCAGGCGTGGATTCATTGAATTTATCCTATTACAAGGCCGACGAGCAGCGAGCCGACAAAGATAACTGCCAGCACAATAGTTGCCTCGTACAGGCTTTTATCCGTACCGCGGCGGGTCGTAAACAGTTCGCCGGAGCTACCAAAGCCAGCACCGAGGCTCGCGCCACGCGCCTGCAACAAAAT
>Ga0247769_1000496_pt1 | contig 10488 bp, 5 predicted proteins | sample UWRJL166409R6_FD_179942 | JGI IMG/M metagenome (GOLD analysis project Ga0247769, IMG submission 179942) | Plant litter microbial communities from Arlington Agricultural Research Station in Wisconsin, United States - UWRJ-L166-409R-6 | ecosystem: Environmental > Terrestrial > Plant litter >... | reverse complement strand
AGCAGGTGTTCTTGAACCAGATTGAGACAACGATCCAAATTGGCGGTGCTGACACCGAGATCAAAGCGATCAAGCTTGGGGGGCATTTCCCCGGCAGTCGTATGGCACGCCCTTGTTCCCAGAACTTTGAGCCTCCCCCACCCCTTATTCCACACACGTTGCGCAGCAAACTATCTGAGGGAATCCCGGTTGAAAAGCAAACGAACGCTAATTCTGCCATGTAGTGGTCCTACTCCACAAAGACCACCTGTTGATCGCCGACACGCTGATGACCACCCCGGCTGGCATGGCGAATTGGACCGTCAACGCCCTCGGCGAGCCGCGGCAGCGCCCCAAGGGTGCCAACAGCTTCGCCTTCATGTGGAGCATCCCAAACTACATCCCCCTCAGCGCCGACGAGATCATCCGCATGTGGAGCATTCTGAAGGAGTACAGCTTCACTTCGACGCACGGCGCCTTTGTCGGACAGGACATTGTTGACGATGATGCTAAGGGGCGAGTGCTGCAGAGCATGCAGATCCAGACCAAGTATATGGGCTACGGGGAGCATCCTTTCATGCACACGCTTTGGTAGCCATTCCCCTATGTCGTAATTCATCTCATATGCCTTACCGCCAAGTCGGATATTGGATTGAAGGAATGGTTTCCTGATCTGAATGTGTGTACGGATAGGTATCATGAAATAAAACAAACAAGTAAGTGGGCCACGAAAAGAAAGAAAAAGAGATACTATCCAGATTCAAATTGCCCGAACGGTCACAACAAGGTGGCAAGCCGGTGACACCTCGCGCATCCCTGAATATGAGCATCGTCCTGTTTCCCTTTGTTGATGTATAGTGCTTCTAAGCCGCCTTGATAGAATTACGACCAGGGTGTTCTCAATGGGTACACGTATTTTGTCTGAATGGTAGGGTATGGGTGTCGACTGCGGCCAAGGTATGTCAAAATATGACTTGACTTGAGTGGCTAGAACGAAGTCAAGATATCAGCTTTAGGTAATGGGTAAAAACAGGCTTTGAAATGCAGCAGAAAGGCGCGGAACCGGATAGATAAGATGTTGGGCACGAGTTAGGCAAAACTGGTCGATGGAAAAGCACCGTACCAGCGGGCGTGTGTTGGGGTAGTCGGCAACTGGCGATGGGAGTGGTTGATGCAAGGACGAGATGTCAGTCGTGGGTTAGGTTAGTTGGCAAGGACAGGGAAAGGGAAAAAGCAGTGAGACCTTCGAATCCAAATCGGTCACCGACGCATCCATTCCTTACTCTAAATTATAAACAAGTTTCTTGATAGTTGCATATTTACATCGTTATGTTACATACAGCCCTTCGCATCATGTCGTAAATCCCATCTTATCCCTGTTATCATCCACCAACCTTGCCCATTCTAGCAGTAGACGGAACAGATAAACCTCCATATCTTCCCTCCTGATTGCCTTGGACGCGAAACGACGCCCCTCCTCAGCAACCCACTTTCCATTGTCTCGTTTAAAGTCCATCCTGACGTCTCTGCCGTTCACCCTCCCCTTTCCATCCTGGTTGATGCCCATGAAATACGCCAGCGTACCATGTAACGCATGAAATCTCAGGTCGATGGGGACAAAATGTACCCAGGGAAGTAGTCGCTCGCTATACCACTCCTTGAAAATAGAGGCAACGAAAGGGATGCTGCCCGACCGCAAGACGGGGAGGAGGCTCCTTGACGGCCCATCATTTGTATCCATGACGAGAACATACTGATACAGCAGAGACTGTGAAACTAGTGATTTTTCGTCCACGTCAGACAGTACACCAAACTCACCACGCGCGGCACAGTCGTTTCCGCAAACGTTGGAAGGGTCGATGAACCCGGCATTGATGGTTAGAAAGCTGTTGAGTTCAGCTGTCAAGACGTGCTCATAGGCAAATCTCCCGGGGTTGTGTGAAACAGGGAGTAGTATGGTCGTCTCCTCTGTGCTCGAAGCATTTTGGGTTAGATGAACGAATCGGGATTGGTGGCCTCCCAGCAACAGCTCCTTGTTCAGGTCGCCATCTAGTCTACCGCGCCAAAATAGCTGCTTTCGCTTCGTTCCGAAAGTGTCTTGGTCACCATCAACAACTCCTCCCTGGTGCAGGAGCGGTAGGAGAATGTCGCTATAGCTATCCGTCTTCGCCCTGCTGAAGACGGGGAGCAGTTCTTGCAGCGGCTGAGGGCTCGGCGTGGCCGTGTGAAACCCGTGTAGGCGCAACAGATCAGACTGATGACAAAGTTCCTGGGACATTGGCCAATTCGTGAGATACTGGCCTTGTGACTGCGGCTGAGCACACCAGGAGCAGAAACTCTGGATGTCCCAGTGCACTCCTGACCTTGTCTGGGTGCCTGTTGGGCAAGTGAGTGCCGTCATCTCGCGGAATGTCCTCGCAGTGATCATATTGCCGGGAGCCCCTGCGGCTGCGTCGTTTGCTGTCGACGTTGAGCGCTTAGATAATAACTTGCCCAGGCCCTTCTGATTCCCAGCCAGGGAAAACCGCTTGACGTCCTCCCACGGCGCGATGACCCGTGGCCGATCATTCAGGTTGATCGCGAATTCCAGTCCGTCCGGTAGGTGATGGCCAAATGTCTTCGCCATGTCAGCGAGGTCATCCAAGATGAGCTTGTGCGATGCCGAGACAGAATCGCTGTAGCCAAGTGTGCCATTTTGGATTACGACCAAGTAGATGTCGGGCTCCGTGGCGGCGCGGTGTACGTCGTCTCGTATTTTCCCTGGCGCGATTCCCCAAAAGGGCAGCAGATCTCCCTCCATTTGAGCGAAATGATCAATGATTGGTGATTGGCGGTCCTTTGCGAACTGATACCAGACGTCAAACTTGGGAGGCGGGTCCCTTCCGCGGTGGCGCTCCTTGTATTCTTGAACGGCAACAGGCAACGAGTTGCTGACACTGGCGTGTATTAGCCAACGGCCAGCCTCGACCCTATTGTCATAGATAAGCCGCTCTATCGGATGGTTGTCGAATATTTGCTGTCCTCTGACAAGGGAGTAGACAGTAGCGATAATTGTGATGAGGATGAGGAAGAAGACGACAAATGCGCGGTGTACGAACACGACAGAGCGGAGGTTGTTTGCATAAACAAAAAAGGCGAAGCCATTGCAGATCAGCATGAAGACGAGATAGGAAGTTGTGGTCGAAATGTTCTCCCACGAGCCCATGAGCCGTACTCTCCTTATTGCCGATAGGAGACCCGCAACGAAGGTCATGATTCCAATCAAGGATAACGGACTGCCTTCTGTAGTAAGGAGACCAGCCGATATCAAGAAGACAGAGAATGCGAGGCCGTCGACCACAACGTCAAAGATGTACAGCGAGTCTAGGCCCCTGAAGTGGTGGCTCATAGGCCGTGCATGTTCGAACATGCGTGATGAGAAGTAGGATAGTCCCGACCCTGCAGCAGAGGCCAAGAGAATGCTGCTTAGAGTCTTGAGACGGCTTTTTGTCGTCCGAGCCCAGGCGAGAAGACGCCAGAGCATAACGATTATGGCAGCATCGAGAAAGAGCCCGCCCCATTGGAGAAGCACCACGAAAGCGGTACCTTCACGTCCTGAACAGATAAAATTTGACCTGACGCTCTGCGATGAAGCAAGGTAAATACCATAGCTCAGACTTAGAATGCCAGCGATGAGAGGAATTCTCAGTCCGTTCAACCACTGGCCTAAGGCATCGAATATGGTATCCCCGATGTCATCGGAGAGCTGTTCAGCTGATGTTCCTCGAGGTGCTCGGCCGGGAAGAAGCTCGTACAGTAGGATGGCAAAGGGGAGCCATGCCTAAGTCGGCAGAATTGCGAGTCAGAAAACAAGAGCAAGACGGGTGCTACTGGAAGCATAGGGTTCGGTGCCACCGTACCTCAACTCCCGGGTTAGAGCACTGGAGATTGGAAGATACATGATGAAATATCTCGAGTCGGAGGATGATACATAGCACAAGGCTAGGAAGAAAGTACCGACGCGGCTTCCGAGGTAAGCTCGCCTTAGGCGATCTCAACAAGCCCAGGTCATCGTCTGATGGCGAGTTAGCCAGTCGTCCGCCTCGAGACCACCTCACTGAGAACCTACCGAACCTGCCATTTGCGCCGGGCAGCCACAGGGAGAAAAAGCTCGCGAGAAATGCCGCTATCCCCGATATCAACAGGCATAAGAAAGACGACAGCTGAGGTTGTTCTGGATTCGGCGTCAGACAAGATCCATTCCCTGTGGAAGAGCAAAGGCAAAAAGAATTGGATTTTGTCTTTAGAACAAGCGAATTGAGACCTGAGAATCCGAAACCCGCGAATAAATATTATAATATGGCGCGAAGGATCCCAACTTACCGATTAACTGGTGATTCTCTACGTTCTGGCTGAGCCAAATGAAAGATGTCACGGCACACAGTGCGGCGAGCTGGGAGGATCCGGACGACGCCATGAGCGCCTTCGGAACCTTCTCAAGCCCTCATTGAGCCCCGATCATTGAAATGCTGCAGTGTGCATTCACTTCAAAGGGCTTGATGCTGAAGATGCAAGGAATGTGATAGCCGGAGATCAAGGAGTGGATATTTGACAGTGCCACCAGCGTGGTTGTCGATCAATCGAGGTGTTCTTGCTGCCAACAGGATACGAGGGGAGAGCACGGACCATACTCCTCAAATTAACCCATCCGTACGAAGTACGAATAATCGTAAACGTGGTGGAAAACCCATCAAGCAGCAATACGAGGTAACAAAATGTAATGAGAAAAAAATAGAAAGGATGCACATCCTGGATCTGAACCAAGATTCAGGTTAACATTTCTAATAATGATGATGCCACATGTTTCGTCTCTCAAAGGGTAGACCCAGGTATCCGGTGGGGAGCGAACCCGATCCACTGTTTCGCCAGTAAATAGGGGGAGCCTCCAGAACGTGTCCTGCCCAAGGGGCTGCTGTGGTCGCGTAAAGCAGTTTTAGGACGCCTCGGCGTCATCCCGTCGCTTCGCACCAACATCTCGGTCACAGGCGGGCAAACAAAACAAAACAAAACAAAGCATAATTCATCAAAAACCACAAACTCCCATTTAGTATATCGATGGGCGGTCAATAGCAAAAATGAGTGGTCTCAAGACCGGTCCCGCCAGCCGCGGTTTGCAAAGGTTTGCCGTCCCGACCGTATGCATTCTGATCGGCTTCCTCGCCTACTTTTCGCAATGGCTCTTCAACCGCTCTCCCGACCTCACCCCGGGGCCGTTGACGAGCCGTCAGAGTCTCATCTTCAACGCGCTTGTAGCATGCGTTTGGTACACCTACTACAAGGCATGCACCGTTGACCCGGGCCGGTACGCCGCTCCCTCTTCTTCCTCATCCGAGCAAACCGAGTCGAAACCCGGCACCATCGGCCCCGGTCCCGATGCTGCCAGAACCGCTTCGTCAGCCCCTCGCTGGTGCAAGAAATGCCAGGCCCCCAAGCCGCTCCGGGCCCACCACTGCCGTCACTGTGGCCGCTGCATCCCCAAGATGGACCATCACTGTCCCTGGACCAGCAACTGCGTCTCAATGCAGACCTTCCCCTACTTCCTGCGCTTCCTGCTCTACACCAACGTCGCCCTCTGGACCCTCGCCTTCTTCGTTTTTCAGCGCCTCTCCAACATCTGGTCAGAGCGCAACCTCCCTGCCTACCTCGGGCCGTCCCTAGCTCATCTCGTCTCCCTAACCATCCTCTCCCTCGTCAACTTTGCCACCTCCCTCGCCCTCGGCGTGCTCCTCTTCACCACCGTAAAGGGCTGGGTGTTTAATAGTACAATGATCGAGGACTGGGAAGTTGAGCGCCATGAGGCCGTTCTAGCGCGTCTCGAGAAGGAGACCGACGACCGCAGCGGCAGTAGCGGCGATTTCTGGGGTGCCGATGGCGGTAGTGGCGTGCTCCTCCGCCACCTCAACCGCATCGAGTTCCCCTACGACCTGGGCCTGTTTTTCAACATGGCCCAGGCCATGGGAACCCGCAACCCGCTGCTCTGGTTCTTCCCCCTTGCCGGGGGGCCGGTGATCAACCCTTCTGCTCCCGGAAAAGGTCCTGGGTGGGAGTGGGAAGAGAATGGCTTCAACGACCTCCCCGGACTCTGGCCACCAGCCGACCCGGAGAAGCTCCGCCGCGCACAGTCTGGATGGCCCGGTGCCGCGTCTCGGATTGCGGCAGAAGAGCGGGAAGATCCCTTCTACTCTGCTAGCCGCCATGGAAAATCACAGACACTAGAGGAGGCAAAAGCTGCCTTTGCTAGTCGACAGCTGGCTGACTTGCACCGACGAAGACGACTACAGCGTAGCTCCTTGCAAGGTGATGTCCTCGCGGAGCTAGAGGAGATAGATGATTACGAGCCCAGAGATCGGAATGGCGAGGGCAAGGGCGAGGGCGAATGGGAAGGGGAGCCTGCGTGGACCAACGCAGAGGGGGACAGGCTCTGGGACTACGGTGTAGACGAGGACGTTGATCGAGATGATGATCTCGTACAGGCACAGCGCCAAACACTTATACCTCTAGACGGAGAGGAAGATGACGATGTGCCCATCGCGGAGCTGATACGGAGGAGAAAGGTGTTGACAAAGGAGTGATTCTAAACCGATCGATGTTAGATTTAGCATAGGAGTACCTATCTAGATAGATGGGCGGATATAGCGGCCGGCGCATTGGAGATCTTGCAAAACAGCATCGTTAAATCTTTCTACTCGAGATTGAGGACTGGACCGTAATCTGTATTTTGTCTTTTCTCTACACAACCTCAGGGAGAGCGTAGCAGAAAGCAACACCAGTGCAAACGCTATAATTCACACTTCAGGGAAACCCACGCACACATTTAACTCGTCTAGCACCAAAGGGGGATGCCGCATATCCGGCCCATCCAGGACGACACCGAAAGAACGTTCGCCACAGCTTATCTGCTCATATTCGTCTTACCAGTCATCATCATCATCCTTCTTCGCCATAGCATTCTTCCTAGCTAGCAGTGCTTCCGCTAGACCCCCAGCAAGGCTTGGGGTCGGGGTGTTGCTTCTGCTTCCATCTGACCCATTCAGACTCATGCCAGAGTCACGAGCCGGTAATTGTGGTGCAGGGGCGGGTTTTCTTCCGGCCGCTGGGCGCTTGGCGGGAGGTGTTGGTTTCGCAGTTCCCCGTGCACCATTCGCCGCCGATGGGGGTGGTGGTGGCGGCCGTGGTGCTGCAACCGGGGGTGGTGCTTGCTCCTCCACATACGCCGCGGGGACCCAAGCTTGCCCGGCGGGCGTCTTTGCTAGCCACCAACCTAATTCAAGCCTTCGTTAGCACAGGAGCAACAAGGAGAAAACCAGGATATATCCTTACCATTGCTTTCCTTCTGAACAATTTCAATAAGTTGACCAGCCACAATCGAGAGCTCATTCTCCTTCTGCCCAGCAAAGTCATAAAGCACCTTGGCCATGATCTTGGGAGGCCTCGCCGGTGCGGTAGGCGGAGGCGGAGGCGGAGCTCTTGTTGCCGCCGACGAGTTGGAGTACTGACGAGTATGAGTGGGGATAGTGTCTGTGAAAGCTGAGGCAGCCACGGTCGCTGCTGAAGGTCGAGGAACTGGCCTGGAAGCAGCCGACGAGGATGCTGCCGATGGCCGAGGCTGAGGCGTGCGGTTGCCAGTGTACCGCGACGGCCGGCCTCCGGGGCCGCCTGGCTTGATAAGCTTGCCTCGCGTGATCGGCCTTGGGGGGACTGGTTTACCCTTTGGCGTAGGCCGAGACACCGAGTTTGGAGGTTCGCCCGGCTGGGTATGGATGGTCGAGCTCTTATAAAAGTCGTACTGGTTGGGCGCATCTTTCAGCACCTTGACTAACTGCATCTTGCCCGGCTTCTTCGCATATTCGATGCTATCCCCGATTTTGAGATTGAAACCTCCAGGCATAACCCGTTGCATCTGTGTGAACATTTCGGTTTTTAGCAGACAGTTGAGCAGGGGATCAGGCTCTTGCTGCGAGCCCACACCGAGCGAGAACCAATCGTCCCGAGCCGTAGATGTGCCGACAAATTTGATAGCTCCAAGGGGGAAGGACTTTTCCACCACGATTTGAACCTGGTGTTGCACAAGCATCTGCGCCACAACATAGTACTTGCTGTTCGTCACAATTATTGTTCGAGGGCTGGCCTTGCTGGACCGTCCAAATTTGGCCTCGAGTATCTCTCCGCGACATGAGAACACAACCTTCTCATTACTGCTTAGGTTGATCGCATTGCGAATCTGTGACCCGGGGCCGCTGCTCGCGTTAATGCCGAGATAGTCTCCCAGGAATCGGCGAGAGCCGAGAATACTCATCCTTCGGCGTTCCTTCCGCCCCTGCAGCACCCGATGGCCTTGGTCCCGTAGCTGCAAGTACTCGGCACCCACACGCTTCTTCCTCCAGAAGCGTTGGATCCTAGTGGCAGATTCTGCCCTGTACGCCAGGTACGCTCGCCACATTCGCTGGATTCGCGTTGCCATGTTGTGCCAGTAACGGTCTCTCATATGCTCGAGGGCGAAAAGAGTCTCCGGAGACTTGATAAACGCCTTGGTCACACCAAGTTGCCACTCTTCCTGGGGTATACTGGTGTCTTTGAGGATCTGCTTCACGGCAGCCTCATAGGAGCCCTGCCAGGTATATTCGCCCGCGTAGGAGGTGGCAGGCGAGAGCAGGAAGAATCGTTCGACAAACTTCTCGAAGGACTGGCGATATGCAAACCCGGCGCGGCGGATACGTACGTTTTCCTGAAGTCCGAGATACTTGATCTGATGCAGAACGTTGGGGACGTTATACTCCGTCGGCGACTTATTTTCATTGGGTTTGATTGTCCGGATATAGGACGGCTGACATTTCATGAGGGTATCTACCAACGCGTTGGCCGATGTCCTGATCCTGTCACCTGCCGATGGGGGTTGCTTTCTGTTATCCTGGTTGACCTGCTCAGGGAATATGGTGTGCACGAATTTGTTTTGGCTGACTTGGAAGAGGTTGAGCAAGCCCTTGAGGAGCAGGTCCTTGTTCTTGTCCGTGATACCGTCCACCGTATACGTAACATCGCCGGCATAGTGCTTGACGATGAAGCCGCCCTGGCGCGGGGTGAGGTGAGCATTGGACATGCCGTTGATACTCTGCATGAAAGTGCGATCACAGGCCGCAGGATCGGCATGGGCGGTTTTTGTTGCATCCTTCATGGCTGAGAAGATACCGGGGGGTCGGATCGACTCAATCAGATCACACACCACCTTGTTGTCAAAGTAGGAGATGGGCGTCCACTTGATCTGTTCCCTAGCGTACTCCTCCTGCTCCGCCTTCAGCGTTAGCTGGATGAAGATCTGCTGCAGCTTCTCATTCACATAGTTGATACAGAGCTGCTCGAAGCTGTTCTTCTCGAAAATCTCAAAGCCATAAATGTCCAGAATGCCTATGGAGTTTGCCGTAACCTGCCGGGCTTTGAGAGATTGGTTGATGCGCTCCACAATCCAGTCGAACAGGTTGTTGTAGATAGCCTTTGCCAAGGCATCCCTGGTTGCTGTGGCCTGGGCCACATTAGCTGGGGACTCGATCACCTCGCCATTCCTCGGTGTCAAGATGCGGATCGTGATGGCGTGAACCAGCCGGCTTGAGTCGACCTCGAGGAGGTACGCTAGAAAATCCACCACGGTCTGGTCAGACACCGCTGCGTAGCCACTGTCGTCTTCACGGAACACTAAGTTGCCGGTCCAAAGAACAGCGGCCAACATCCGGAAGATGTTATCTTGTTCCGCCTGTGAGAGACCAATAACCTTCATGGCGTTGAGCGTGTCGGCGTACTCGGCTAAGTCGTCGATGCCATCGACGTTTAGGCACTTTGACCGGCTCGTGTAAATATATGTCTCCGGCTTTTGCACACCGAACGTTTCTCGATAGTGTTGGGAAGCGCCCTTTGTGAACTGGTAGAAAATGTGGAAGTTGCGCTCATTTGTGATCTGACCAACTACACGCGACTTCTCGAGGAGATAATTCGTGATATCGGCACCCACGGGCTCTCCCTGAGCGTTGAAGTGGATCTGCAAGTACTTTCCGAAGCGAGACGAGTTGTTGTTACGCAGTGTCTTTGCGTTTCCGAACGACTCGAGCAGCGGGTTTGTCGCAAGCACCATGTCCTTTATTTGCTGGATGTCGTTGGACCCGCCGCCGGAGACGTTGGCAATGTATTGCATGATACGCTTGGCCGCCTCGGTCTTGCCAGCGCCAGACTCCCCCGAGATGATCACGCACTGGTTGTCTTTGTAGGCCTTCATATTGTAGTAGGAAGACTCGGCAATGGCAAAGACATGTGGTGGCATCTCTAGACGGTTCTTCCCCCGGTAGCTATCTAGAACCTTGTCGGTGTAGATGCCGAGGTCGCGGAAGGGGTTGACGGAAACCAACACATGGCCAATATAAGTGTAGATCTCGGCGCCCTCGAACCGCTTCTTTAAGTTGTCGTTGATTGCCTCGTTGGAGACCT
>Ga0247769_1000493_pt1 | contig 10497 bp, 15 predicted proteins | sample UWRJL166409R6_FD_179942 | JGI IMG/M metagenome (GOLD analysis project Ga0247769, IMG submission 179942) | Plant litter microbial communities from Arlington Agricultural Research Station in Wisconsin, United States - UWRJ-L166-409R-6 | ecosystem: Environmental > Terrestrial > Plant litter >... | reverse complement strand
AACTTCTTCGTGAGCTTTCTGCGAGAAGTCGCCGAGCTCGTTCATGGAACCAAGGATGGCTATCTTCTGCTTGCTCGGGAACAGATAGAGTGTCTGGAGTGCGGCTATGGCGGCGTCGGGACTAGAATTGTAGGTATCATCGATGAGGGTTGAGTCCAGCAGGCCCCGCAGGATATTCATGCGACCGTTAACGGGCTGAATTGCAGTGAGGCCGGCCGCAATTTCTTGCTGAGTAAGGCCAAGCTTGATACCCACAACGCCAGCAGCCACGGCAGCTTTGATGTTATGCTCACCAGCCAGCTTCAGCGCGACAGATTGCTCGCCAAATTCCGGCGAGACGAATTTGCCGGTAAAGCCTTTGCCCGGCTCAAAGTCCTCGATCAAGTAATGATATTCGGCAACGCCACTCGTTCCGTACGTGTCGATATTGCTATTGTTCACATAGCGGGCGAACGTTTCGTCGATATTGTCGCGGTTGATGACGGCGAGGTTGCTGAAGTTTGTGATCGACAATTCTTCTTGGGCAACAGCGTCGATGGTCTTGAAGAATTCCATGTGCTCGGGGGTTACGGCGGTTACTATGCCAATGTCGGGGCGGAGGTATTTACGGAAATGCTCGATGTCACCTGGCTTGTCGGTTCCAAGCTCCAGCACGATCACATCGAAATGAAACGGTCGATGGATTTTGAGCTCCATGTACCAGAGTTGTTTCAGCCAAGTAAGGGGATTCTTGAGCTGCGAGGCGGCTGGCATCGGCAAGTCAAAAACGGTCATCGGCACACTGACTTCGGCGTTGTAGTTACCCTCCTGGTAGAGCACTTTAAATCGTTGCTTCAGAACGGTTGTAATAGCGATCTTGGTGCTGGTTTTGCCAATACTGCCGGCAACAGCCACGAGCTTGGGCTTGTGATGCCGAAGGAAACGTTTGACTTGCAGTTCAATGAGGAAGAGGACGACATTTTTCATTGCCTTTATTGTAGCGCAAAAAGGGATTTATTGCGCAACAGGGGGCGAGCTGGGAGAGGTGAGGATTTCCTGGATGCCGCGCACGAATGACGCCGCGCTTTTGGCGCTCTCTGGGCGTATGACGCTTTGGCGTTGGGCTGCAACTTGCTCGGAGTGGAATGTGATGGTTGTGGTTGATTCGAGGTAGGCTACGCGAATTTGGCGGAATGTCCGATCGCTGTGAGCAATCCAGACTTCAATAGTTGCTTTGTCGAGGCCGAACGCTTGACCGCCCTGGAGCGCTTTGAGGTCGTTATCGCTGAGCTGGAGGGCTTGCATGTTGGACGATTTCAGGTCAGCTAGAAAGTCACCGAGCTTCTTCTGGTCGAAGCCGATCCTAAGATGCATGGTACTCGCTCCGTCGATAGACTCGTCGGATAGATGTTGGGCGGCGGTGAGGAACGGATGTTTCAGGTAGAGCTGGCGGATTGTCTCGATGTCTTTGCTGGTGAAGTTCCCTTGGACTTGGCCGGGCAACATGTCGCGCAGATCAAACACGTCGTCTGCTGCGAAACTATACCACTGACCGTCCAGCACGCTCATGCGCGTCAGTCGGTCTGGTGTGAAGATTGCGCCATTACCTCCGACTGATTCGACGAGTCGCTTGAGGTTGGCGAGGCCGGCAGTTTGGACGTAGTTGCCGTCCGGGAATAGTCGGTTCGTTGCGCTCAGTCGGCCCTCGCTCGGGCCAAAACTTACGGTGGTAGAGCTGATCATGCGGTTGGTCGGGTCGGTAAAAGTCAGGAAGGTGCCGTTCAGTATGGTTGTTTTGCCGCCTTGCTTCGTTTCGTAGCGAATCGTACCGGCTTCTCCGTCGCTATTGACGAGATTTTGCATAGCGGCGTTCAGGACATAGCTGGATGTGTTGCTGACGAAGAGATATATCAGGAATACGATAAGTCCAGCGGTGGCCATGATGCCTGCAATAATCATGGTTATGGTGAACCATTTTCTAGTTGCCAGCGAATTGTCTGGTTCGACGGCGACCACGAATGACTGCGGCGTGCCTTCGACGTCAGGAATTGGCAGTTTTGTGCCGTTATTTGGCGCTGTTGGTGGTTTGGGTGGCGGGGTGTTGTTGGAGAAAGGTCCCATGTGATAATTTCTATCCTTTGTGACTAGTATAGCAGCCACTAAAATTGACCGACAACTGCCCGCTGGGCGGAAAGGTCCGCCTCGGGTCTTGAGATTAATAAGTTCACGTGGTGGAGATACAGGGACTCGAACCCTGGACCTCTTCCATGCCATGGAAGCGCTCTAGCCAACTGAGCTATATCCCCACGTCAGGTAACAGATGAGATTGTACCAGATATTGCCCAAAAAAGAAACTACCGGCTGGTGGCGAGTAGTTCCTTTATAGGCGGCTCGTGCGCGCCCACCCGCGGCTCTTTTTGTTTGGACAGTGTTTGTTTTGGGATACGCCAAGAGCCATGGCGCACCAGCTGCTTATTTTTTATACTGCCATAAGCGCAATGATGTTGCAAGCAGAAGCTGTGAACTTGAATAATACGATGATATATGATATTGTTTCGTTGCAAACGCGACTTAGATGCCTTAGTTAGGAGGAGTGGACTCTGTGTCTGTCTCGAGGAGAAGGCAGCGGCCGCGTAATGGCGGCTCGGGCCAGGTGGCTGGAGCGATATTCGGTTTTGTTGTGATGTTCATGCTGGCCTCGTACGTCTCTCGGGCGATTTTCGGCGTGGACATCCTGGCGAACATGAGCGGTGGCGCGAGCGGTGTTCAGTCTGCGCCAAAGGTCGGTAAGACGTCGTCTGCGGTCAGTCGCAAGATTTTGGCCGAGGCCGTCAAGTACGACAACAAGCCCTACATTTGGGCCGCCGGCCATCCGCCTACCGAGGCGATCGCCCGGCGAGGCGTCGACTGCAGCGGCCTCATCAACGTCGCTGTGATGAAAGCCACCGGCATCAAGGAGGATAACCTCGCCGAGAGCTTCCGGCGCAGCAAACACTGGAAGAAGATCGCCATGAAGAGCGCCGGAGCCGGCGATATCATGTACGATCTGCGTGATCCCGGCGACTCGGCCGACCACGTCGCGCTGGTGGTCGACAACAAGGGGAGCGGGAAGCTGACGATCTTCGAGGCGCGGACCAGACATGGCCCGCTCAGCGAGCAGATCCGCTACTCGTACAACCAGAAGTACAAGCGCTTCGACGGAGCCTTGCGCTTCACTGGTTAAGCCGCCCGACGGGAGGAGCACTGAGCTCGCCCGTCTGGGCGGCTCTTTGCTTTTTGGGATGAGTTCATAGTTGAAATGTGGCCCGCCGGAAGGGTATCCGGCGGGCCGTAGGTGGGCGCAACTCTCACGCGCTTCTCTGGCGCCGATTGTCGCGGTCGCGCCGCGCCAATTCGAGAACGTTGGCACGGAGTGGGTCCTTGATGCGGTAGATGCCGAGCAGAAAGGCGACGTCGGTTGCCGACACGCCGACATCGCCGGCTTCGATGCGGGTGAGCTTGGACAGCGACCACTCGCATGTTTTCGCGACCTCTTCCGGCTGTCTGTTTGCCCGCTCGCGAAGTGTGCGAAGCGTCCGACTGAGCTCAGTTGTGCGGTCTAGGTGGGCCGCGCCGAGCTCGAGATCACGAGTTAGATCCAGCCTCTTTATCTTGGCTCTGTCCACGAAACGGACGATGGCCGTCGACAGCGCGGTGCGAGCTGCGAGCGATAGTTCGGGGAACGCTTTGTCCAGGGCATCTTTGATGATCGCTGCCCTCTGGATAGCCATCGATACCTCCTCATTCTGAATGTGCGTGGGTTGCCCGGCCCGCCAGCACAGTGGCTGGCGGGCCGGGTCGTCAAATTCGGCGTTGGACTGCGGCTACGAAGCCTTTCTCGCGCTGCCGCGAGGCTGGATGGCCTTGCCGCTATTCACGGCGAGCTGCCACAGGCTGTCGACCTGAGCCAGCGCCCTGTAGCGTCGCAGCAGGTACTGGAGGTCGACGTAGTTGATGCCCAGCCTGCCGGATTCAATGCGCGACAGCTTGCTGCTGTGCCAGTGAGCTTCGTCCGAGACGCCACCCTGGGTGAGGCCGGCGGCCTCCCGCAGCTTCTGGAGCGTGGTGCCGAAGGCCTGCTGCCGAGCCCCCTTGGTCTGCAGCTTTGCAGCAGTCAAATCCCACTTGCCTTGCGTCGCCCTGCCGATCAGGGTGTCGAGTTCCCGGCCGAGCTGCTGTTGCTCGCCAGGCTGGAGCTCCGGGTAAAGCTCGGCCAGTAGGCGCGTAATGCGTGCGGCATTGCTGCCAGCCATGGTTTTACTCCCTTGCGCTCGATGGGCAGTCATTGCCCATTTGACACATCTATTATACAACAATACCTTGAGTTGACGAGTATTTTACGTTATAATAAGCGCAAGTTACATCTATTAAGTCTAAAAAGGAGTTTTCCTACATGGGTAAACCAAAGAAGCAAACTAGCCCACGCAAGACCGGTCTGCGCCGCAGCCACCTTGTCGTGAAGCTTGCCCGTATGGTCAACGCGACCTCGCCTGTTAAGGCCTACACCACAAGGCGCGAAAGTGGCAAGAAAAAAGTTGTCACTGACGCAAAGCCAGCTGCTAAGAAACCTGCAGCAGCCAAGAAATAATCGACCAAGTTCGGTTATAATAAGATAGTTTAAAAAGATAAAACCAACGCAGGGAGTGAGCAGCGTACCATGGCATCAAACCGACACCTGGGCCGAATCATAGCCTTACAGACTCTCTATGAATATGACTTTCGCTCCACCGCGGGCGATGAGACTGTTGATCTTGATGAAGTTCTGGGCCGTAATCTTGAGCGCTACGAAGATACTATCGACGATAAAGAATTTGTCGATAAGCTGGTACATGGTGCTGGCAGCAAACTAAAGGAGCTCGATGACGCAATTCAGCCAATCGCTCCGGAGTGGCCGCTCGACCAAATCTCACGTATAGATAAGACTATCCTGCGTTTAGCGCTGTTCGAGCTATTGCATTTGCAAGATCTCGTTCCGCCCAAAGTTGCCATCAACGAAGCTGTTGAACTTGCCAAAGCGTTTGGTGGTGACAATTCATCCAAGTTTGTAAACGGCGTGCTCGGTACTGCGTACCGCACGTTGATCGAAGGACAGTCCAATGCCAACACCGAAAGCACCAAAAACACCGAACTTTGATTCCATCGGTAAGTTTGGTGAACAACTCAACGAACGGTTCAAGAAATACTTTGGCCGCCGAAAACCATCAATCCAGGAAGTCGTCCGCGAACCAACCGCGGGCGGAATCGTCTTCAGGCGCAATAAGAAAAGCGGCGATATTGAAATCCTGCTGATTCAGGATGCGAAAGATCGCTGGACAATTCCAAAGGGCCACATCGAAGAAGGCGAAACCGCCAAAGAGACCGCCGCGCGCGAAATTGGCGAAGAAACCGGCCTCACCGAAGTCAACGTTATGAGTTGGCTGGGGAAAATTCACTTCCGTTATCGCCGCCAGCAGAGCTTGGTGCTTATGACCACACAGATTTATCTGGTCCACGCCCAGGTCAATTCTCATAAGCTCAAGAAAGAAGAGTGGATGAACGGTATCGGGTGGTTTAATGTTCACGAAGCATTAGATATGATTGAATATGAGGACATCGGCAAGCTTATACTGCTGGCCATGAAGAAGATTCGCGATGCAGGACTATAGTAAATACCAGACATTTGCAAAAGAAACCTTTGGGTTCGAATTCGACGACCCCGAACTTATTCTGACTGCCTTCACACATCGCAGTTACATGAACGAGCACAAGAAGAGCGCTAAAGAGCACAACGAGCGGCTTGAGTTCCTGGGCGACGCGGTGCTCGAGCTTGTAGTGACCGAGTATCTGTTCAGTAACTATGCCGAACCGGAAGGTATTCTGACGAATTGGCGTTCTGCCCTTGTCCGCACCGAATCGATCGGCGCTGCCTCTAGTCGTCTGAATTACGAGAGCATGTTGCGCCTCAGTCGTGGCGAGAAGCAAGGCTCGGAACGCGCACGCGAGCAGATTCTGGCGAATACTTTCGAAGCCGTTATTGGTGCTGTCTATATGGACAAGGGCTACGAGGCTTGCAAGAAGATAATTACCGATCATATCTTGACCACTTTCGAAGAAATTCTGACTACTGGTAGCTGGCGTGATCCAAAGTCCCGCCTGCAAGAAGTTGCCCAGAGTATCGACGGCATGACGCCTTCCTATAGGGTTCTGACCGAAGAAGGCCCAGACCATGACAAGATTTTCACCCTTGGCGTGTACGTCGGTTCCAAGCTCCTCGGCAAAGGCTCGGGAAGTTCCAAGCAAAATGCACAGCAGCAAGCCGCCCAAGCCGCGCTGCAGAAGTATCAGGAACGCGGAAGCAAATAAGGGTTACATCCGTAGCGTAGGCTGCGGATATTTTGTTCTTGACGGTCGACCCCAGACCATGATTCTATAGCGGCGTCCACTCTTCGTGACGAATGGAGCTGGTAGGTCATGGGCGGCACTGATCATGGCTTCTTCTGTACGTGTAGAAGGTGCCACAAGAAGTACAGCACACCGGGCGGTATGCTGGATGACCATCGACAGAATCGCGAGCGACGCGAGTCGCGGTCGCGGTCTTCGAACCTCGACACGTGCGATGCATGTAGCGGGTCGGGTATCTGCAAGGCCTGTGGCGGCAAAGCAGAAAAGACTCATAATTGCCGATCCTGCCGGCCACGTGGCGCAAACGCGCACGATGGCATGTGGGGTATTTGCCGGTGTGCCGCGGAAAGGGTAAGAAGCGCCCCTCTAGCGAAAGGCGAGCGGACGACTACCGCAAGGCTACAAGTCGTCCGCAGGGGCCGCAGGAAGCAGGAAACACTATCGTTGATGGCCAGCTCGGATATTACGAGGATGGCGGAACGACCGGAGCACCCGGTCGTCGTGAACGCTACTCTGGGCCAAATGGCCCGTTTGGTCCAGGTCACCATCATGACACTTCTAAGGATGGCGGGGAGACCTGGAAGCGTTGGCACTAAGTATTGGCGAAGCCAAGGGGCGTTTTAGACACCCCTTGGCTTCGCGGCCACTCTCTGGTTTAATAAGGAAAAATTATGTTTCAGCAACAAATTTCAAAATTTATTGATATACCAAAAAACCAAGAAGAATGGCAGTTGTACGGTACGAAGAATTCTTACGAGTTCGATATGGCCGCCTTTTGCATAGGGTATAAGTGGTATGTTTTTGTGGAGAGTCCCGATACTTCCCGCGTTGAAGACATCGACGAGGTTATTGAAGAGGAGTACGATGCTCGCGTGATAGCTTGGTGTGTAGTAAAGTCGTCGGGAGCAGGACTCTTGGAGTTTGAGGATGGTTCAGAAAATTATGAAGCCATAACATATCGAGAGGCTTCCAGTTTCTACTGGCTATTGCAGATACGGCCACAGCCCGGGAGTAGATTGCCTTCGTAGACCACGGCTTGTAGAGATGCTCATGAATGAAGACATATTGAAGTTGTATTTGCCAGATTGGAAGTTTTCGCGGCCTTTCACTGTAATTGACGACGTTGAGATGGATGCACAGGAGAAGTACGGATTCTACTTGCTTGCTAACGGTGATGATAGATATATCTTAGCCGAGGTTCCATACTCCTATATTTCAAGTGCTGTGTCGGAAATAGACCACTTATTCCCTGTCGATGTCCAGGGATGGTATAAGCCTCTCCGGAGCCAAGACGCTCAGGGTGAGGGCCTTCTACGCCCAGATTTTTTCAAGAGGAAAGACGGGGAGGTGCGCAGAATGTATGATGAGATAACTGTTAAGCATGAGGGCATGAGGTATGCTCTATTGTCTGTACGTTTGCTAGTTTAGGAGATAGCTATGAAAAAGTCAGATGAGCTTTGGAAGAAGATTTATAATAATCCCCATGCGAGTCGAGAGGTTTTGGTGGCGTACGTCTGTGAGCTTGCGGACGAGGCCAGGCATCTGCCTGTTTCTGAGCGTGAAGCCCGAGGGGATTATCGTGATTCCAATCGAAAATTTCCACAGACAAAAGGTGAGGAGATTGCAAATTCTATAAGTTACGCCCTTGCCATTCAGGATTGGATTGATTATGAGACGGCCAGCGATCTGGAGGAGGTAGGATCAATTGCCGGTAATCTTGAAATCAACACAGATGATCATGAGCTGTGGCAGCGCTTGTTTGCTGCAATAGGCAGGCTCTAGTCGATTCTGGTCTAAGTTTTCTAATCCGTTGACAACAATGGCCCTCGCCCACATTAAGACTCATACGAAGGGGCGAAGCGGCGTTAGATCGCCGCCATGCGAGATCTCACCTGAGCAGCGCTCGCATACGGAAACCTATGGGTAATCGGGAGAGGGCCCTTGGTGTAATAATCCGGCCGGATAAAAGACCAGGGAGCGCACTCCAGCAAAACGAGCCATAGGGCGTACGAAGCATGATAGGTGCAAGTCCTATCCGCCCTTTCGTATGCGTCTTAATGGGATAAGGATACCGACATTGAGAGCAGGGGCCAAGAGCCCATAAAGTTCTAGTTTAATAAAAGAAAATCCATGTATAAAGATCTACTAGCTCACTATCTCACGACGCTCTTATCTAAAATTCAGCCAGAAATAATCTTTGGCACTAGGAATGGTTATGAATTTACCATGGGTGCTCTATTTGTGAATGGGGAGTGGTACGCTGTGGTTGAGCATCCAGACGCTTCTCGTATAGACGACATCAATGAAATTATCGAAGACGAGTTTGATGCGACTGTGAAGGGCTGGTGTGTGCTGAAGAAATATCATGCCGAAGTTGGCGCGGAGGCTATTGATTTTTCTCTAGGGGAGCAAGAGTATTGGGCAATTACTTACAAGGGAGAACAAGGTTCTTGTTGGCTTCTTAGGATAGAGCCCAACACGACGAGCCGCTTGCTGGCTGAATCGCACCCGTGGGCGTGACACATGTTTTTCCAATCCGTTGACAACAGAGGCCATAAGAGGTACAATTGTGTAAAGTTTGTGAACTAATATTTTAATTTAGAGGATAAAGATACATGCTCGCTATTCGTCTGCAACGTCTAGGCCGTAAGGCATTGCCTGTCTACCGCCTGGCCGTTCAAGAATCACGCCGCCACCCAAGCAGTGGTCGTGTTGTTGCCTACGTAGGTAGCTACAACCCACACACCAAAGAAGTATCGGTCAACAAGGAGAAAGTTGAGTTCTATTTGAAGAATGGCGCTCAGCCTACACCTCGAGTCGTCCGCATTCTGAACGGTGAAAAGGTAGAACTGCCATCTTGGGTTAAGGTTACCAAGGCTGACAAGAGCCGCGCTGTCCGCCACCCAGAAAAACTTCGCAAGAATCAGCCAAAGGAAGAAACTCCTGAGACTCCTGCCGAAGAAGTTCCTGAAGAAAAAACGGAAGCCTAATCGCCCAAAACGCCCGGAAGAACCCGGGCGTTTTGCTTTACCGTAAGCATTATCTCATTGCCCGGGGGGTGAGTTATGGGTACAATGTGAATAGTAAGTAGAGGCGAGGAGAGACAGTAATGCCAACAATTGATCAGCAGTTTGTCGAGTTTATCGTAAAATCACTTGTCAGTAACCCAGACCATGTCCAAATTGAGCGCCGCATCGACGAAAAAGGCGTTTTACTGGAGCTCACCGTTGACCCAGAAGACCTGGGGCGAATCATCGGGAAGCGCGGCGCAACCGCACAAAGCCTTCGAACCCTGTTGCGAGCACTTGGAACCAAGAATGACGCTCGCTATAATCTTAAAATTGTCGATAACGACATGCCAGGTGATGATACTAGTTCTACCTCTGGTGGATCCACTCATTCAGATGACGATGAGGACACCTCCGACGAGAACAGTGGAAAAGTTGTGGATAGCTCAACAGATAAGCCTGTGGAAGAAAAGGAATCTGTCGCAACTCGGACACGAAAAGAGCTTGCAGAGCTCGATGACCTCGATATATAATCATAGATAAGTTCACAAGGCGTAAGGGCCGCGAACCGTAAAACAAAAATTCAAAAAGCTCATGCGAGCAACCTACAACCTCCGGGGTGATGTCCGAAGGCATAAAGTTGAGAGCTTTATATGTGCTAAGAAACCGACCAACTCCTGGTCGGTTTTTTGGTTGGTATTGATCCGCCTGCTCAAGACTCGAGGTATCGAGTATTCAGTTGGCGGACAGAGGGGTCTTGCCGAGGGGCCGCGGCGCGGTTTAGCGCGCGGCCCCCTCGGAAGTCAGATCAGGCGTCAGCGCCGGTCAACAGCTGCTTGACGTAGGCCACGTCGGCCGGGTGCCGGGCGGTCTTGTTGAGCGGCCGGGTGGCGCGCTCGAGCAGCCAGAAGTGGTCCGTGTTGGCCATGTCGAGCTCGGTCCAGTACGGCTCCAAGGCGGCGCACAGCGCGCGCTGGGTGGTCTGGTAGCCGTGGACGTTCTGGGTGCGCTTGGTCTGGTCGGGGCGCTTGCCGGCGATCAGCATCCACATCAGCCAGGCCGTGACGTCCAGGCGGATCTTCTCGTTGGT
>Ga0247769_1000491_pt1 | contig 10515 bp, 7 predicted proteins | sample UWRJL166409R6_FD_179942 | JGI IMG/M metagenome (GOLD analysis project Ga0247769, IMG submission 179942) | Plant litter microbial communities from Arlington Agricultural Research Station in Wisconsin, United States - UWRJ-L166-409R-6 | ecosystem: Environmental > Terrestrial > Plant litter >... | reverse complement strand
GCACATTATACAGCTTGATAGTGAGCTGCGACTTGATAGTGGGTTTCCCTGCTAGCTTGCCCTCCCCCGGCCCAATCCAAGCTCCAAGCTCATTATTCTAGGGTACGGCATCTACCGACTCTCCAGCCTTCGCCAAGGTGTGGAACCTTTTCGACATCCTCTCGTTCCTCTCGGACAGCGGGCAATGCGACCCCGCCCTACTCCTGTGGCTGGTAGAGGAGTTGCTCGACAGCCAAACCATTACCGGGTGTCGCAAGGTCTTTGACTTCCTCGAATCGCGACGCGAGCGCATCACGGCAAAGAATTTCGGCCAAAAAAAGCTGATCATCCTCCGCGCGTGCAATGAGCTTCTCAGGCGCTTGTCCAGGGCGCTGGACCCGGCATTCTGTGGCAGGGTATTCATCTTCATGTTCCAGAGTTTTCCGCTTGGCGATAAGAGCTCGGTGAACCTCAGAGGCGAGTACCACGTCGAAAACGTCACCACCTTCGACCGTGCCCCTCCCACAACAGATGGCAGCCCTGACAAGATGGACGTGGATCCGGTGGAGAGGACGAGTAAGGGTACGGAGGGCAAGAAAAATGACAAAGAGGCGGTCCTAGATCCAGATGATCTGTACCCGATCTTCTGGTCTTTGCAAGAGAGCTTCAGCCAGCCCAGGAAGCTGTTCGTCCCGGCCCATTTTGCCTCTTTCAAGGCTGCTCTCGAGTCCACCATGGCCACATTCAAGAGCATCAAGGCCGAGCCTACATCTCGCTCCCGAGAAAAGTTGTACGCGCAAATCGAGGAAAATAAGGACAGTCTAAAGCGCAAACGGGACGACGAGGACGATGAGTTGGCGGGATCCTTCAACCCAAAATATCTCACAAGCCGAGATCTTTTCAAGCTTGAAGTAAGTATCGCGCCTGTGATGGTCGCAACGCACTCGCTTACCTAGGTCCAGATCAGCGATCTCCCGTTCCGCAGGAACATCCTGGTGCAGGCCCTCATTGTCATGGAGTTCCTGCTGGGGCTTTCCCCAAAGGCTAAGGAAAAGCTCAACAGTATAAAGGCGCCTAACAGGTCTGTGACGTATCTCGATGAGCAGATGAACGCCGACGACATCAAATGGGTATTAGAGATGAAGAAGACGATTGCCGAATACCTCAGGCAAGGGCCTGAGGGACCGTACTTTTACCGAATGGTCGAGACCGTTCTCGCTAGGGATAAGAACTGGGTGCGGTGGAAGAGCGAGAACTGCCCTTCTATCGAACTCCCCCCCGTCTCGGCCGAGACATTCGCCGAAGCCACACGCAACGCAGGAAAGGCTGCGGCAACGAAACGGCTCAGGGCTGCGCCGATGGGTTCGTTATCACTAGATTTTCTCGACGATAGCGGCGATATGGAGCCGTTCAAGACTGCGAATCGATATACACCCCCGACTCTTGCAGCATTCAAGCAAGAAATTGGGGAGGACGACTTTGAACTTGGGATGGCCACCGACAACCAAACGAAGGCCGCGATAGCCGAAAGAAAAGCTAGCAAAGCCTGGAGGGCCCTCAGGATTGCGAGTAAATCCAGGCTCGCAGCTTTCGACAAACTAGAGAGCGACGAAAATATCGATAGCATTCTCGATGACAATGCATCAGATCTGTCTCAGGAGGCCACTGACGGCACGGATGGCAACGTTATCCTCCCCGAAGACCCCAGGCCGATCATCTTTGTGGATGCCGCTGGCGGGGAATCCCAATTGATTCCGGAACTCATCACCAAGTACCCGGGTACCTTCACCAAGGTTCCAGAGTACGTCACCAGAACGCCTGAGGAGGGAGAGTCGAGCGGCAAAGCCTATCACTTCGTTGATAGTAAAACCTTCAATCTCATGCGGGACCAAGATCACTTCCTCGCCTTCATCGAAGATGGCGACCAAACTCGAGGCGTGAAGAGGAGGGATGTGGAATCGATCAGCGATTCTCACAGAGTCCCTGTGATAGAAGCGAATCGCGATGTAAGCTTCTCGCCCCAATCCCCCGCAAGTTGGAACGAAAAGACTAACATGGGGCCACAGATTGCTCAGCAGGTCAAAGATTGGGAGTTTGAGGCCAGGCGTATTTTTATTCGACCTCCCAGTCCAGAGACTCACGAGGAGCAGTTGAAGCGAAGTGGGCTCAGCGATGGGAAATTACAGGAAGCGCTCAAGGCGGCTACCGAGGCGGCCGAGCAAGCGTCAACACTGGATCTCTACGATTGTGTTGTGGATGGTGACATCACAGCATTGGAATCGGTCGTGTTCGGGGCGGCTCTCAAGGGTACGGCTGACCATGTTGCGTCAGAGGCAGCTGATGGGGATATCGCAATGGATGGGGCGGTTTAGGGGCCAACAAATTGTGGATGACAGCGGGTATGGATAAGGTATTGGTTGTCCAGTTGATGGGATAGCGCGACAGTAGGGGATATGAAAAGGCTTGTATTGATACCCAGCGAGTGAGATAGCGGGATATGGATATGGATAGAATTCTGTATTACCCTTTTCGATCCTTTGCGGCAGTGCCGATTCCATTTCCGAAGACCGATCGCCGACATGGAACATGGGTCACGACGATCGATGATCGGTCACGCTAAGTTGAGGTAGCAGAGGTAGCTCGAAGGTAGCTGACCCCTCGGGCCCTCGGGTCGTCATCATCAAGTGCGGGATGCGTCGGTACTCCCGATCTCTCTCGACGGAGGCTCGCAGCGAGAGAATAGGGACAGCCGATGATGAAATTTGAATTCGTCCCTAGGAATGGGTGGTTTGCGTTAGGTAGGTAGGTACTTGGGTGTCTTGGTTGAGGGCAAAATCCATGCTCCCGTTTCGGCGTTATCGTGGTGCGGGGGGAAGGGAGGCGACAGGGATCGTTAGAGAGAGGCCGGAGGAACCACGCTAACAATAATTGAGGGTCTGTATTGCATTGCAAAAATGGCAGGTTGATAGCAAGGTACTTTTCCCATCCGCTTCTCCCCCTTCCATGATAGTGGTGCCAACGCGGCATCCCGACGACGGCGCATGCCGCTGTGTAGACTTCATCCTGTCTTTGAACCCCCGTTACTGCGTATGTTTCCCGCATTGTGCCGCTTTTGCTTGGCCACGCGCCAAGTGACGACACTTTGTGTTGTCTGTCACCTGTTTGAAGAGTAGGTAGATTCAATCTCGGGAAGCTCTCGACAGACATTCGAGTCAGTCCGAATCATCAACCTTTAAAGGCCTTATCCATTTCCATATCTTCCCATTATCGTTGCTACACGCCTAGTCTCGTTCGTGGAGATAGATCCACCACTTGTCGCAAATAACAATTTGAACTTTGGGATCCCTCCCCGGATGTCTCCGAGCGACCCCAGCCCTGGACTCCCACCCTTCACTAGGTACTCTACCCCTCTACCCCTCTACCCTGTCGTCGCCGCCGCATCGCCTCGGGAATGGGGAATGGCAGCTAGACGACTGGCAGGTAGGCAGGCAGGCGGTTACCCAGTAATCATACAAGCAACCACCGATTCGGAAAGTCTAGCCGCAGCGACAAATCGTGAGTAAATGTCCTCCCCGCAGGTCGACGAGGCCACCCGGGGCGGCGAGCCCGGCACGGAGCCGGCGGCTGCCCCCGGTGAGTTCCTGGACAACAGCAAAGTCTCGGAAGAGCAAGTGCGCCAGGTCGTTCGGCTGCTACAGTGTCCCGTCTGCTCCAGACCGCTGCGGGACCCTTTCATCCTCCCCTGCGGCAGTACCATATGCAGAGGGTGCTTGCCCCGGACCCACCAGCGAACCAACATCTCCTTTTTCAGTACTTCCGACAGGCTGCAGGCCGTATGGTGTCCCGTCCCCGGCTGTCCGCGGGAGCACGCGCTGGTCGACTGCAGCTCCGACGTCGCCGTGGGCCGCATCCTCGACGCGGTGAAGGCCCGGATCGAGCAGCAGCTCGACGACGCCCGAAAGTCCAAGACGTCGGCATGTGTCCGCGTCAGGAACTGCTGGGAGGATGCAGGGGTGCCATCTCTGCGGCCGCCCGAGACCTCCCCGATGCTGTTGCCCGGCGGAAGATTGCTGGCCACGTATGCGATGGCAGACATGGAGGAGCTCAAGCACGACGATGAGGTGGTATACCACCCCCCGACCGACAGCCAGACGGATTGCGACGCTCGCGTCCTGTCGTCCATCAGGGAAGCGGCCAGGCCCGAGGTGGACTGCCAGATATGCTACGCCCTCTTCCACGACCCCGTCACCACCCCGTGCGGCCACACGTTCTGCCGATCGTGTCTACAACGAGTGATCGACCACGCCAGATATTGCCCGGTTTGTCGCCGCCTCTTGTCGGCGCAGCCCGTGTCCGACCCCGACGGTACGCCGGCCAACAGACTGATGACTAGGATGATCTCTGTTTTCTGGCCGGACCAACTGGAGGAGCGCAGGCGAATGGCCACCTTGGAAGGGATAAGCGACGGGAGCCACGAGTACGACCTACCGATATTCATCTGCGCCCTGTCGTTCCCATCCATGCCCACCTTTCTGCACGTGTTCGAACCGAGATACCGCTTGATGATTCGTCGTGCCCTCGAGGGGGATAGGACATTCGGGATGGTCCTGGGGGACGACGACGGCTTCATGAAGCAAGGCACTCTTCTCCGGATCGTGAACGTCGAATTTTTTGCCGATGGGCGGAGCCTTCTGGAGACGATCGGCGTCTCGCGGTTCGAAGTGCTCGAACACGGCATCATCGACGGGTACGTCGTCGCCAAGATTCAGAATATCAACGACGTCAGCATGGCGGAGGAAGAGGAGCTTGAGGCTGCCGATTTGAGAAACAGGCGGGATATCGACCCCGACACTCATAGCTTGGAAACCAGCCCGAGGCCGAGAAGCCTCTCTCCATCGTCAGGGCGTAGGACATCTCCCCAGACCCCCGAGGATATTGCAGGAATGTCAACAAGAGATCTCATGGAGTACGGGGTCGACTTCGTCCGACGAATGCGCGAGAAGAGCGCGCCCTGGCTGACGGCCCGGATGCTAGCCATCTACGGACAGTGTCCCAGCGACCCTGCACTCTTTCCCTGGTGGTTCGCCAGCATGTTGCCCGTGAGGGAAGCGGAGAAATACCGACTGCTGAAAACGACAAGCGTGCGAGAGAGACTGAAGATGTGTTGCGGGTGGATTCTCGAGTGGGCCGATGACGGCTGGTAAGTTTCCCCCTGTCCTTGTATCCCCGATCGGACGGTGGCTCTCGACGTCCCAGCTGATGCCTGATGATCACTCAGACCGACATGTATTGACGAGCGCCCAGGTCTTTCCCATCCTGTGTCGTGATGTGATCTGGGTCACCTAGTGTATACGTACCACTCCCGTCTGGGTTCATATCGATGATACTGGCGTCGTTGGCATTTTCAAGCGTGTTTTGTGCATGTGTGCGAGTCGGCTTCGGGTGTACATTCTAGCGAATACATAGGATTATCAAGGATATTATTCTCTCTTTGCAAGATGATACATACCCTACACATACCTTATACATTTTGTAACTTAGGTGACTTACCCAAGCACTCGCCAAACCCACTCACCCATTCACCAACTCATTCACTGACTCTCACTAACTCACTCACTTAACTCACTCATCTATCCAGCCGTCAATGCATTATACACCAAAACCATATCCATTCATTGTTCCTTTTTCTTCTTTTGCAAAGTCCTCCCTTTTTTAGATTTTAATTACCACCAAAACCACCCATCCTTCTTCCCGTTTTGCCTGACCTTTTTGTTAAATTTTTGGGTGTGAACCCCCCTCGCCCTGCCCACCAGCCCGTCCGCCATACCATATTCCGAGATAGGAGACAAGAGACAAGAGACAAGAGTGAGAGAGAAACAAGAGAGGAGAAACAAAAAGGCCTCCTATGGTAAAGTTTTCCCAAAACCAAACCGGTTGAAAGTCAGGAGAAAGGTAAGCCCCCCGTATTAGATCCAGCAAGCTACATGGTTAGATAATTTGTATTGGTATTGTTACATACCAAACATTTGTCACACCGCCACACACACTCACACACACACACACACATACACACACGGGGAACAAACAAGGTAACCGTCGGAAAGAATGTCCCTGACAAAGAACCCACCCCGGACTGGGCCCTGGAACCGCCGTGTAATATCCAAGGAAACCCCCCCTCGACACGACAAGGTGCCCTTGCCCTTGACTATTGTTTATACTCGTCACCTCACGCCTCCCCACCGTCCACGGTTTGCGGCAGAGCCGTTCAGCGCCAAGCGTCTTCCAATATTTCCAAAGCACACGCAGCTGCAAAACAGGACGCTTAGTATCCATATCCCCGTCTCCACGGTCTCCTGACTCGCCAACCCGCCCAGCGCCGAACCGGCGTCACGCTGCTGGGCGGCGTGTGACGACCCCCCGCCGGTCCCATTTCCATGGAGCGCCGACGAGCCGCCCAAGAGCCCTGTTGGAGCGGGCATCATGTCGGGTCCCAGGCCCATGAGAATTGCCGACCCCGCCACACCCACGGCAGCCGATAGGAGAAAGCCCGGCTTGGAACGGTCGATGAGGTACCACAGAAAAGGGTTTGCGAGTGCCAGAGTCAGCGAAACCTGCATGGTCGACGTCCACGGCAGCCTGCGGATGGCGAACACGATGCCCACGAACGCGCCGATTCCGCGAACGACAAGCGCCCAGTCCGCCTCGGGGCTGGTCCCTTGCTTGTCGCCCACTAACCCATCGCTACCTCCGCCACTGTTTACTCGTCTAGCGGTCCGGGTCTCGCCGGCGGGTGCAGCTTGGGACCTCGGTCGCTTCTCCTTGCCAAATGTCTCCTCCCACACACGGTCAAACCACGGCAGCAAGCTCCCGAGAGCGACGCCAGCGCCACCCCAAAAGGCGAGATAACGCCAATCGTAGGCACTAGGGCGAACGAGGTCACCGTCGTCGTCGTGTGCACTGAAAGTCGCCAGGTTCTGGCGGTTGGGCAGGCGCGTCACCAGTATTCCATAGCCCATACCGAGGGCGAACAGGAGACCGGCGCGCAGCACGAGCGACAAGGCAACGGCAGCGCGCGAGGGGGCCCGCCTAGAAGTAGGAGAAAGAGGTGACGTCGGCGCTCCAAAGAACGACGACGTGCGTCGCGGTACCGACGAGCGGTCCCTCATCAACTTGTACGTATCCTCGTCCACCCCGGACGGTCTAGCGGGTGTCTCTGCCCCGGTGCCCCAGGGCGTAGCGGCCATGTCGTCGACGCGCTCGTCGAAGCTGCCGGGACGATCCCGGCCCGGCGTGGTGGGCGCGTAGATGCCGAAGAGGGTGGACGAGGTGAGGTTCATGAAGGAGGTCGCGCGGCTCAGGGAGTCATCGTTCTGCGGCTGGGTACGGGGGTCGAGAAAGCGGAGATCATTCGCGGTAATCTGTGGGGTCGCCGGCGCCGACTCTTCCTCAGGCGGCGTAGGACTCGTGAAGTTTAGGTTGAATGGACGCCTCGGGACCGGGCGCACAATCTTGGGCCCCGGGTCGCCCTCTCCCGCCTTGGACTCCATCGTATACGTCCAGCAAACACTGAAGCGGCCGCCCTTCGTCTCTTTCTCTCCAACTAGGAAGGAAAATGCGAGTTCGTATCCGAGGCGTTAGCGTGAGGAAAATGTACTCTCACATAAAATTGACACGTGCGCGGACTGGATCAATCGATGCCAATTCGAGGGACAAGGGTTGCTGAACCTCGGCCTGGGAGCTCGTCGCGTGGCGCAAGTCGAGATTCTTGAGGTTCTTGAAGGGGGCGGGAGCTAGAGGTATCTTAGGTGTCAAGATGGATGTATACCTAGGTGTGTCGGAAGCGGACTCGGCCGGTGATATGCGTAGGTAGGGAGGAGAGGGAGACGCAAAATATTGAAACTGGCTGCCCTGGAAACCTGGGCCCGAGAGACAGGACGGACAAGAGTCGACAGCGTCTGGAATGATGCAGCAACGTCTGCCACTTCATACGCGGGTCGCGGGTCGCGGGGAAGGAAGGAAAGGGAGGCAAGGGAGGCAAGGGAAGCTGCAGGGAGGCAAAGAAGAGCAAGGATTGAATGAGGCTTGTCGCTGCAACGAATCGACAGCGTTCTCGTTTCCCCCACCGGATCTACTTACTTTCTTTCGTTATGGATCCGAGACAGGGCAATCGACATCGTCGAGCCAAGTATACTGTCAAAATGGGTTGTATATGCAGTATATTTCTCGTATTTCGCCTTCGCGCCCCCTTCTCCTCTTCCTGCATATTCTGCACGATCACGCGCAAACAGCGGCAACGCTGGCTGGCAACGGCAGGCAGATATTGATCGTGTGCATAGTCGCTCGCTGCACGTTTATTAGGTTCCCCGCGAGGGTCGCGTCCAGCGGAACTTTGCAGCGACCCGCCTGCTGCTGCCATTTGTCGACGATGTGATTTGTCCAAATTTTGATTTCCCAGGACCCTTGTCAGACCCAAGCTTGCCCTGGACGGCGTGGACGGCTCGAGGCGGAAAGAATCGCATGTGATCTCCCAGCTCCATCAGCTTATAGCTTTTTAGCTGAGGTCGGCTGACTCCGGTTCACTACCAACCCCACAATCTCTCACTGATGCACCACCTCACCTCGCCAGCGAGACCAGATGTTGGTTCAACCTCGAAGGCCGGGCATCGAAATCACAATCTTGATTTTCGCTGTAATTGGCAACTCTGCAGCGTGAGCCGCAATCTGTAGGCAAAAAGACGCTGATTACTGCCTTTCGATAAGGCCAAGTCAATGCCAACCCCTCTCGGCCGAACTGGCATGGCGCAGAATCCCATCTATTTCCGGGCTACTCGCCCTCCTCGTCACTTTCATCTTCAGACTCTTCCTCGTCGTCAAACTCGAACTCGCTTTCCTCCGCTCCATCCGGCCGGGGTATCATCACGAAGGCATCCAGACAGGTAATTCTGTTTTGGGTCTCATACGTCCCTAACAGCCTGCCAACTTGCTTGCCATGCTCGCCCGTAGACCGTAGGTCGCCCGTCCCCAGTCGCCAGAGGCGCACCCTCCCATCACTCCCCGCTGTCACAATGAACCACGATCTGGCTCCGTCCTCATCCTCGACGGGCAAGACAGTAAAGTCTTTGATTCGGCCACTCACCCCGGCTACCTTGCCTCCTAGTTGTGCCACCAGAGTCGCCGACGACAGAGTACGTTTCTCTTCAGTCGGCGCCTTGACGTTTTCTTTGGCCGTCGAGAAGAACAATATCCTTCCGTCTTCGGTCGACACAGCCAGCACCGTCTCCCCCCCGTCCATCTGCAGGTAGCACATCTCGTGGATTTTCGTCTTCGTGTCCGGCATCAACCGGCACTTCGGCCGGCAATCCATACCGTAGACCAGAGCATCTCGATCGAACCCGACTGCAAACTCATCCTCCCCATCAGCGCTGCCCCAAATTATCCTGCGCGCCTCCCCCGTCGAATGCCGACCCTCCCCGATTTCTGCCAACGCATGTCGCTCAAAGTTGAGAACCCGCGCCTTCTTCCCTGTTTCCAGATTCCACAATCGCATGCAATGTTCACCCCTGCTGACGCTCAACATGATCTTGTTGGACGGATGAACCGCAAAGTCATTGACGCCAGAGGGACCGCCACCAACCGCCGCCGTGTCACCGCTCGGTCTGCCTTGTAGTTTCGGCACGGGGCATTTGAACGAGTGCAGCAAAGCCCAGTCGCGAGTGCGCGTGACGCCGACGGTGCTGTCCTCCGAGGCCGAAAGTAGCTTGGAACGGTTGGGGAACGCTAATCGGGTGATGTTGGAGCTGTGGTGTAGGAGTGTGCCGAGCTCTCGGTTTCCTGCGTTCTCCAGCACCGGCCGGGGCGTGATGGACGAGAGCACTTTCTGGTCGACGGTGGAGCGTAAAGACGGGGGGTGGGCCGAGAGATTGTAAACATTGATCCGCTCATCTGTGCTGCCGGTCGCGAGGAGCACCTTCTGACCCTGTCCAGGCACCGGGGCCGACGGCGGTGATAGCGCGACGCACCGTATGGACGAGGAATGCGCGTTGAAGAGGAAGGTGTCGGCGAATTCGACGTCTCCGGCCTTCGAGGCAGGTGCTCCAGTTTCTTCTGTCTTGTTCTGCTTCTTCTTTTTCACGGAAGAAGAAGAAGAAGCGATGCTGGATGGTTTGACAATGGCCGTGATGCCGTGGAGGACACGATCGTATGAGCCGGCAACGATCTGGATTGCCACGGGCTGATCGCAGCTGATCCGGTGCAATGTCGGTGCAGCTACCGGTTTCTGGGGCCTCGGCCTCTTTGTCGCGCCCTTTCCGGATGCCGCGTCGCCCTCGTTGGGGCCGTCTCTTTTCCTTTTCGCCATCGCGGGTTATGTGTCTGGTGTCGTCGGTGTTTGAAGATTGGACCAAGGGCTATCTGGTATCCATTCTGGATGCTAGAATTCTAGAATTCCTCCTCGAGAAGTCGAAAATTTTAAGTGGGGACACAATCAAGCACTATCTTATCGGTAATGCCAAGACTTGGGAGGAGGGGAGCAAGGAA
>Ga0247769_1000490_pt1 | contig 10516 bp, 14 predicted proteins | sample UWRJL166409R6_FD_179942 | JGI IMG/M metagenome (GOLD analysis project Ga0247769, IMG submission 179942) | Plant litter microbial communities from Arlington Agricultural Research Station in Wisconsin, United States - UWRJ-L166-409R-6 | ecosystem: Environmental > Terrestrial > Plant litter >... | reverse complement strand
TCATCACCAGCAGGGGAGGAGGGACCGATGGAAAGATGGTGGTGGTGCTGGTAGTGGTAGTGATGGTGGTGGTGGACGACTGATAACAAAGAAGAGGCCGAATGCAGAGTTTCGAACGGTTTGGGATCAGAGGTGGAATGGCGGTCGTGGGGAGACGGGTATGGCCGTGTTTGTGCTCCCGGCGCGGAAGAAGGCTACAGGATGGGAGAGGGAGGTGGGCATTGCTCGGGGGGAGGAGATTTTGGTGAGCTATGGGAAGGGGTTTTGGGGTGGGAGGAGGAGGGACGAGGCTGATGATGGTGGCACCTTATCATTGTCATTTTGGTGATGGAAGAGCTTCATGATCCCCGTATCATTGCTTTTTTTACACTAGAGTAATGCCGGCCTACACTACCTTACCGGGGGTCTACTGGAAAAAGCCTTGTACGGGAGTCGCAACCCTTGTGTGGTTTGTAAACCTTGTACACTATACGAACCGCAAGTCTTGCACAGGGGCCGCAAGTCTCGCAAAGACTTGGGGCTGGAATCCAGAACACCCCAGGGCCTTTTCCAGGCCCTAGGGCGCCGCCGCGGCCACCACCACCACACCACACCTTACAACTTTACGGCTTCTTCAAAGGAATAGATCTACAGGTTTTTTTTATTGTCACGGTCGGGAGTCGAACACACAATGTCACAGTCACGCGCAAGTCAAATGCCAATTGAGCCACATGGTAAAATTTTATTCTAATTGACAAGGGCAGGAGCAATTTGCGACTATAGACGACGAGGTCGTTGCGAGGAAGGAGCGATATGCAAAAATGGGTCTGCAAGACTTGCGGTCCTGTGCAAGACTTAGATGCCTTGGCAAGCCTTTTTCAAATTCGCATATTCCCCTAAAGGTAGACATCGTGCACCTCGCCCCGCCCAATCACTGCATTTTTAGCGTCGCCCGAGGGACCCGAGAGGAGGAGCCTGAGACACTTACTGGTCTGTGCACACCTTGCGTGGCGCCGTTCGAACTTTGAAGTGCAGCCCCCAATGACGACAGCGGGGTAGCAACGGATTCAGCCTTTTGCATCCACACGCGACCTAAACTACATGTTACGTTAGGTACCTAGTGCATAGCGACAAGCTCCTCCAACAAGAAGCCTCGTCACATACCTTGCTCAGACCTCCTAGTCCCGCCATCATGGAACCCCCACCGCTTCCCACTGCGAGAGACACCACTTCATCATCCCCGTCAGATGCCCCGCCAAGCTTCCCCAAGCTCGAAATCCTCGACCGCTCGACGACACACCACTTTCTCCGCCCAGCGAAGCGCATCAACGATGGCGCCGACGTCGCCCATTTCCTCACGTCTAAAGCCTACCGTGATATCGGCACCTATGTCCTCCAGCTCAACCGCGCCATGTGTCCGCGGAAGCTGCCACGTGCCACCGGCGCCTCCCCGGCCCAGACATTCCCTCTCGATGCCCCCCGAAAAGACCCCGAGCCCGTCCTGAAGCTTCGAGAGCTGCTGAGGAAGGTCGAGGCCATCATTGACGACGCCCCGCTAGATACTGGCCCAAGACGATTTGGGAATATCGGGTTCCGGACGTGGCATACCCTGTTGGAACAGAGAGCAGATGGGTTGTTGCGGGAGTATCTACCTACTGGGGCACTAGATGTGGTTTGGGGTACGTCTAGCTCGGGGTCTAGCGACGGGGAGGAGGCGGTGGGACCGCTTGATGAGCTCAAGGCTTATTTCCTTGGCGGGTTCGGTAGCTCTCAGCGGCTAGATTTCGGGACGGGGCACGAGCTGAGTTTTCTGGCATTCTTAGGGTGCTTGTGGAAACTCGGCGTCTTTTCTGGACAGCAGGTGGGTGGGGAGATACCAGGCGCCGTTGAGCGAAGTATCGTGTTGGGCGTTATCGAGCCGTATGTCTCTCTTCTCGAACTGGTGGCCATTGCTGACGTCCAACAGATACCTCCAGGTTGTTCGCCGCCTTATCCTCACATACAACCTTGAGCCTGCAGGATCGCACGGTGTCTGGGGCCTTGATGACCATTCCTTCCTCCCTTACATTTTTGGCTCGGCACAACTCACACGCCCGCTCGCCTCGGAGACGGAGCCGACACCGCTGGAGGGCTCGGCACCTCGCGCGCCACGGCCCAGCGACGCCGCCAAGGCTGAGGTGGCTAATTCGTACAGAGGCTCTTGGGTTTACTTTTCTGCCGTTGCCTTCATCAACGACGTCAAGAAGGGCCCCTTCTGGGAACACAGTCCCATCCTCTTCGACATCTCGGGCATCCGGGACGGGTGGGGCAAGATCAACAAAGGCATGATAAAGATGTTCAATGCCGAAGTGCTCTCCAAGTTCCCAGTAGTACAGCACTTCCCCTTTGGCTCGCTCTTTTCGTGGGACAGGGATCCGGCCGCCCAGGCGCCAATGAGTTCGGTTCATCTTGCGAGCCAGCCCACCACGGGAGTCCCCGGAGGACAACCGCCGCCTGGAGCCGGGACACCTGCTCCGTGGGCGCAGGCAACAGGCATGCCTGGAGGTCCAGCGACTGGTCCAGGGATTCCGTACTCCAAGGCGCCGTGGGCAGGCGGTAGCTCAACCCCATCGCTGCCTCGGGGTGGTGTGCCGGATACGGGACCGCCTCCGCCTACAGCGTTCCCGAGAGGGGTTCCGGGAACGGCTAGCAATCAACACGCGGTCACTAAGGCGCCATGGGCTAAATAAGCCAGGCTTCTTGGAAGTTAAGATATGACCAGGTTGGTAACTTTTATGGCCAGGATTTGATTTCAATGGGCCAGAGCGATACCCAGATTCAAAATTCACGGTATACGATAAACGAGTTGTAAATTGCAATGCCAATGATATATAAAAAAGGCAGATCAGCTACCTTCTTGGAATTACACATGCACCGATCGATGTCCTCGAATCCTTGATCACTTAACGGGCGGCAAGTAAGCACTATGAAAGTGTATGTCCCAACGCCTGTTGTAGGTTCAGGTTCAGGTAGGTAAACTGTGGTTTCTGAGGAGTATATCCATGCAGCTTCTGCAGTCTAGGCCAAGCCAAGCCAAGCAAACTACGGAACCCCAAGATATCGGGTACACATGTACCTGAATAAGAATCTATCCCGGCCGTCGTGCATGGATGGTATCGAGGAGTACGTATTGTACTCCGTACATGCCTCCGAATATATATCTACACCCGCCCCGAAAGGTCACACCACACAAACCCTTGAAAACATAACATCAATTCATCCATTACTGATAACTCAGCATCAGCAGATACGGCTTCCTCTCTCGCAGATCCAGAATCATCTGTCCAAATAGTCCGTTCGCCCATGAGAACCTATTAATGTCAGCGGTTTGGTTACATCCCCTTTCTTTTTCCCTCTCTTTTCCGACCTTGTCGACAGCGGGAAAGAAAAAAAGTGCCGCCCTATGGTGGGAGAACCAGGGCAGAGCAGAGTACTCACCACTGCCTCGTCCAAATGTTAGAATCATGAGTGTTGATGGACTCGTGAATCAGGCCGAGTCCGTTCGTCGAGGAGAGCAGCATCTTGAGCGAGCTGAAGATCTCGCCGTCGTCGTCCGAGGTGAGAATCCGTACGATGAGACTCATCGGCCAAGCCATTCCCGGGCCGACGTGAGGGCCTCCGGTGCTATGATGAAGGAAAAGGGACGAAGTCAGCCGGGCTGTGAGTCTGGGAAGCGGAGAAGGCTGGAGTTTTGAAATACCCGTTTATGACCGGCCCAAACATGTAATACGGGTTGTCCTGGCTTAGGATGAAGCGCCTCGTGTTCTGGTAGATTGTGTCGTCACGGCCGACGTAACCAATCATAGGGGCACTGAGCAAGCTGGGGATGTTCGCATCGTCCTGTTACACCACCGTCAGCGCCCACGCCGGACACCTGAGACTATGATATGAGGGGATAGTGGACTCACCATCGCGTTGAAGCTCCCATACCCGTCCACCTCATACGCATAGATCTTCCCGTATAACGGATGGTATACCCTCCCATGCTTCTCGATCCCATCGGCGATGGCGGCCGAGAAGTGCTTCATCCTGCCTGCCGTGACTCTCCTCCCCAACTTTTCCATGATGCTCGCACATAACCCTAGATACCGCGAGAACATCATGTTGGCTGGTACGAAGAGCTGGTAGGTGCACGCATCGTCGCTCGGTCGAAAAGCACTGCGCACCATCCCCGTGCCCGCTTTGACCGGCGCACCTACACCGCTGTTCCCCAGCGTTTCGTAGGCCGATGACGTGGTCCGTTGAAAAAGATACGGCGAATACGCAACCGATCCGTCGGTGTTGTACGTCCCACCTAGCAGGTCTCCCGTGGCATTGAGCACGGCCTCGACGGCATCGACCCAACGGTGGCGGCCGAAGAACGCCGAGTCGCCGGTCGCGGCGTGGTAGTCGTGCGAGAGCTGCAGGAATGCGGCGAGCGAATCGAGCTCGTACTTGCACTCGAAGACGATGTCGGGGTTAGGGGAAGGGGTCACGTAGTCGGACATGCCCGACGAGGAGAGCCCGAAGGAGAGGCTTGCAGAAAGGTTCGCCTCGGGCGGGGCGTGGAAGGCATTGCAATGCGGCGCGGCGAGGACATAGCGCGCCTGGAGGTTGATGGCGCCACGGAACACGGATGCTAAGGAGTGAGCTGAGCTGTTGGCCCGTAGGAGAGAGCGGTAGGACTGCAGCTGGTTCGCGCTATCACGGAGCCACATAGCGTTTATGTCACCGGTGGTGATGAAGGTGAGCTTGTAAGGGTCAACCTCCATCTCACTCATTTCCCAGGGATTTGTTCAAGGGCGGACATACCTCTTCGTCCCAGCGGCCATGCTTCCCCTTGGCCTTACCCTTCCAGGCGATAGCCGTGTCGAGCGTGTTGGGGAAGCAGTTCTCAAACAGACGGAATAAGTCCGGGTCTCTGATATCCCGACGCATCCGCTGGATGGTCTCCTCGACCTCAGATAGGTTGAATTTGCGACATGGCGGCGCTGGCCGCTGATACGAGAGCTGATATCTCCCCAATGAAGGGGGCGTGTGGTTCTGGTACGCGTAGGACGAGTAGTCCGGACAATAGAAATCCTCAGTCAAAATCACAGTCTGGGAGTCGGATTCGGTCGAAAGGGGAGGGAGGGCGCCGCCCTTCAACGCCAACGACACCGGGACACAGGCGAGCCACAGTGACCACAACACCCTCATCTTCGCCTCGATCCCAGGCCAGACAGCATGATGAAAAGCAGCGAATGGCTGTAGGAAAGATTATTCGGAGTCGAAGGCGAGTCTTGTATTGAAGACGCCTACCGGGCAATGTCTAGCTAACTAGTGGGCAGGTAGAACAGGTAGAATTATGGTTTGACCAAGGCATTGCCCACCTCACCTTAGGCGCACCGGGGCATTAATTAAAGTGGCATCTCCGAAGCCGGTAACCGGGCTTGGACATGATGCCGTCTTGGAAACCGCACTGTAGGAGAGGAGGAGGGGCCCCTTCAGGATAACACGGCATCGTTGGTCAGGCCGGTAGTAGGTTTGCATGTAACGCGTGCAGCGAGACACAGGGCAGCCCCGTGGCCTGCAGCAAGTCGGGCTCTCGGGGAATGCGGAGGGCCAAGGCCAGCAGTGCGCAGACAGAGAGAGCTTCAAAAGAATGAATGTGCGGAGGCGAAACGTGGCGGGATACCTATAACGGGAAAAATAAGGGGTTAAATCGCCTGGTTGAATACCTGTCGTCAGGATCCTCTGTTGTTGGCGAATAGGAAAAATGATCTCGACGATGTGACATTGGATGCACAATAGTTCTCGAGAGACGGACGGGGGGATTGCTGTGCCGTCAATACTTGCCCGGATTTGAACTCGGGTAGAGGATTGGTGCAGGCCAGCTCCAACGAAAGGGTGGAATCCGCCTACCGTACCGCACCTGCCTTCCGTTCCCGCCAGGCGGCCAGATCGCCAGCAGCTCGGACCAGTGGATAACCTCAGCTGACGGGAGGCACGAATGCTCTCTTCTTTTCCCATATTCGTTGGCACTCCGTTAGGTATCAACTGGGATGGACAGATCACCGGTGCCAACCCTTGGACCGGTTTCGCCACACCTCATTAAATAATTTTGCTGCTGCAACTGGATTGTTTCTGGCCACACAACGCCGTTCAACATTTGAGCTCATTCAGCCGACACTTTGCGGTCCAAACCCCAGTTTTATGGCCCCTGCAAATGCAGGGCAGGTCCGGGGTAAGCTCGCGAACGTTTGCGATGGCGCTTTCGGGAGGATTGCCGCAACGGAAGACCATCCCTAGCGCGTTTCCCCGCACATGGGTGTCCAGCTACAACAGGTCTAGCGTGCCGCTTTCTTCAGCGCTTCCCCCCCTGTTAGGCTGTTCTCGATCGGAACATCGGTGGACGGTGCCAGGGGTTGGTGTCTCGAGCGACTCCCGGTCCTCTAGGGCGGTCTTGGCAACACCTCACAAGCATGCTGTACTTCAACTCGTGGCACGCTGGCCTTTTCTTCAGCTGAGGTCTGGTCCGTTTGTTTCAATGAAGATGCAGCCAGCGCGGTGGTCACCATCATCATCGAGATCTGGTCCCATCATGTCCTCGTTGTTGTCTTGCGCGAGGTGACAGCAATGTCGAAACACCCGTCCACAATCACTTGTGTCACCACGAAGCAGCAGCATGTCCGAGTCTGCTGCGCCATCAGTTCCTCGGTCCTAGCAGCAGCCTCGTTTCCCGGATGCGCACGATGACTCTTAACAAGGAAAAGGCGCGATCGGGTACGTCGGCGCTTCGGCAAGTAATGGCAACCGCAATGGTGCCCCTTCACTTTCGGGGCATCCCACGGAGGAGCCGTGTGTTGGCGATTGCGATTTTCTGTGTCTGCTTTATTTTATTGCTCCCCAGGAGCGACTTGGGCATTGGCAAGACCTTGGCGTTTTTCTTGTTCGGACCCGGCTTCTCTGGCCCCCACGGGACAGAAACACCAAGAATCGACATCCTCCAATTTGTTGACCCTTTGATCGGGACTGCCAACGGAGGTATGCTCCTCTCATCCCCTAGTTGTCGCCGTTGTTTGCCTAGCTGAATAACCTCCTAGGCCATGTGTTTCCGGGCGCAACCCTTCCCTTCGGTAGGTACAATACAATACCTGGTCGCCCGTCCTAGGCACAATGTCTCTACTTACACAGATCTGGCAGGTATGGCAAAGGCGGTTGCGGACACGCGCAGCCCTGCTGAGAATGCTGCTGGATACGTGACCGACGAGAACCAGATCATTGGCTTCTCGCACATGCACGACTCAGGAACCGGCGGGAACCCGTCCCTGGGGAACTTCCCCTTATACGTGCACCCGGGCTGCCCGTTCGATGACTTCACAAAGTGCGACTATGCCATCACACACAGGGGGGCGGACCGTGTGCCCGGTTCCGTATTGGCCTCTCCAGGTTACTTCAGCATCAATCTCACAAACTCGGTGCGAGCTGAGATGACGGTTACAGAGCATGCCGTGCTGTATCGCTTCAGCTTCCCCGGGACCGACACCGTCAATGTCACAGCAGACGATGTCACGAAAGAGGTCCCATACAGTCCCCTTATCGTCGCCGACATGATCGATCTTTCCAACAGCCGCCACAAGGGAGGTTGTCAGGTGTATCCCGAATCGGGGCGAATCGTCGGGGACGGCCAGTACTCCCCCTCGTTCGGCTCGGGCTTTTACCAGGCCTTTTTTTGTGCCGACTTCAGAGGGGCGAAGATCCGAAATACCGGCACCTTCCTCTCCAATGATGCGGCTGAGGAGCCCAAGTACAGCACCTTTGGTCGGGGCTTCTCCAGTCCCTCGGGTTCGTCCGGGGCCTGGATTCAGTTTGAGAGGCCCGAGAACGACTCTATTCTGGCCCGGGTTGGGGTGTCATTTATCTCTGTCGATCAGGCATGTGAGAACGCGGAAAGCGAAATCCCTGGCTTTGCATTCCAGAAGGTTGAGGAAGATGCGCAACAAGTGTGGAGGAATAAGCTGTCCGGCGTCCAAGTTGACTCGAGTGGCGTGAGCGAGGAGCTGCAGACGACCTTTTGGTCGGGGCTCTACAGGACGTTACTCTCTCCCCAGAACTACACCGGCGAGAACCCATTGTGGAATTCCACGGAGCCTTACTTTGATTCGTAAGCTACCAATGGCTTGTCTCTATAGGAAGGTGACCGACCGCTGACGTGAATGCAGATTTTACTGTATCTGGGATTCGTTCCGAGCCCAACACCCGCTGCTGACGATCATCGATCCCGACGCGCAAACACAGATGGTGCGGGCTCTTATTGATATCTACAGATTCGAAGGTACTGTATTTACTTGTGGTTTGTATTACCAACCGCGAGACTAATTCGAGATAGGAAAACTCCCGGACTGCAGAATGAGCTTCTGCAAGGGCTATACCCAGGGTGGCTCAAACGCAGACATTGTAGTAGCCGACGCCTATATCAAGGGACTTACCGAAGGGATTGACTGGGAGACGGCTTATGAGGCTGTTGTCTCGGACGCTGAAGGTATGATCTCTTTCTGAGGTCTACTTGCATTGACTCTAACGAAAGTAGAGGAACCGCAGCACTGGGGCATTGAGGGCCGCGGGAATCTTGTCAGCTGGCACAGTTTTGGCTACATTCCTTGGGACGACATTGACAACAACGGCACCGGCCCTTCAAGTCGTACCATCAGCCGGGGAGTCGAATACGCCTACGACGACTTCTGCATTGCATTCATGGCCCAGGGACTAGGCCATACAGAAGATGCAGGAAAATACTATCTACGGGGTGGGAATTGGGTGAACTACTGGAATGCTGAGCAGCGCGACATCTATCGCGACCACATGGGTGAGGTCATGCAAACAAATTTCACGGGCTTTATGCAGCCGCGTCTGCGGGACGGCTCGTTCCGCTATCAAAACACTCGCACCTGCAGTCCCGTCCACGACACGCATAGCTGCTATTTCGACACGGGATTCGACACGTACGAAGGCAGCCCGTGGCTATATAGCTTCTTTGTCCCACAGGACATGTCGGCACTGGTAGGGTTGATGGGCGGTCGGGAACGCTTCGTGGAGCGCCTAAACTTCTTCCACAGCAGCGGGATCTCTTACATGGGGAACGAGCAAGGGTTCCTACCCGTGTTCCAGTTTCACTACGCCGGCCGTCCGGGACTGAGCAGCTACTGGGCGCACCAGTACATCCCGTCGATATTCAACGCGACCGTGAACGGCATCCCCGGCAACGACGACTGCGCCATGGGCGCGTTCAGCGCCTTCGCCATGATGGGCTTCTTCCCGGTCGCCGGACAGGACGTCTATCTCTTGACGCCGCCGTTCTTCCCGGAGGTGAAGATACGCGCCAGAAAGCCTGGGAAATGGGCCGTGATACGGGTGAAGAACTTTGACCCAGGAGCGAAGGCGATATACATCCAAAGCGCAACACTGAACGGAAGACGATATGATAGGAACTGGATCGAGCATGAGTTCTTCGTCAAGGGAGGGGTGCTGGAATATGTGGTCGGGGAGCAGGAAGGAACGTGGGGTACCGCGGAGGATGCGTCGCCGCCCAGCTACCCGACCTGGGGGCCTGAGCTGGAGGCTCAGCTTGTTGATGATGATGATGGCGTTGATGATGGGAGGCAAGGGATTGGGCCAGATCCCGATTCAGAGATTGGGCTGGGACATGGAGGGTTATATGCCGGCGGGGATTTGGATGCGTCATTGCATCGATGAACATTTGGTGCGACAATTCTGCAAGCGCATAGCAGGCTTCTTCGGGTCAGCCACTGGCCACTGGCCACTGGCGTGTGCCTCTTCAAGGGAAGACCAGGGGTCAACTCGTATGTATGTACAATACAATACAGTACAGTACAACCCCCGAATTATATGTTGTTAGCATGGCTCTTCAAGCCTTTAAGATTGCCACCGGTGCATTTGCGCAGAGACTACTGCCAGAGCCCTACCTAGGTGCTACCATAGTTTGGCCTAGAGAGGAATGAACCCCGCCCCCCAACTCCCTGTGGACGCCCCAGCTTTCTGAATCTAAGCCCTACTTATGGCTCTCACAGGACCTTCACAATTCGCAGTTCGCTGGAGGCACTTACTTCTTTTCTACTCACGTACATGGCGTGTGTCCACGGTGCTGGACGAATGCTTCATTACTTCTTGGTCAACGCTGCGGTGAGTGTACCGTAGATGCATGCTACCTTGTCTAAACTGCCCACTTTAATTCTATCAAAACGGCCCCATCTCAAACCTAGCTCAAGTCGAAGCCTGCGCGGCTCTTCACCGCATACAGGAGCTTGCCCCTCAGCGTCGCCGCCGATGTGTACTGTGGCAGCTTCAGGAGGTTGATACACGTACTAGCGCTGGGCAGCCTCGCCTCGTCCTGCCCGTTGTCTCGGATGCTGAATGCCGGTCGAAGCTGGCTGAAACCCAGCAGCGGCGCGCGAGGAGTGCTCGTCACGTACTGGAGCACCTCGCGTCGCTCCTCGTCCTTCAAATCACGCATCACCTC
>Ga0247769_1000489_pt1 | contig 10519 bp, 11 predicted proteins | sample UWRJL166409R6_FD_179942 | JGI IMG/M metagenome (GOLD analysis project Ga0247769, IMG submission 179942) | Plant litter microbial communities from Arlington Agricultural Research Station in Wisconsin, United States - UWRJ-L166-409R-6 | ecosystem: Environmental > Terrestrial > Plant litter >... | reverse complement strand
AAGGATCACTTATAAAAGGTATCGAAATATCGGGATTGAGCATGTAATATAACAGCTGGCTCCAGTTTCGTAGAGATCAGGGTCTGGTATAGATGCACGTACCTTTTGCGCTGCATATGCACCTCCGCTCTCAGCAGCCTTAACGCGCCGCTGCAGCTCATATTTCTCCTGCTCGGCCTTCTCTAGTTGCTGGGAAACGTGTAAGTTCAAAAAATTCAGAACTGATATCATGAAGAGAATTCGTCATGGGGGGATAGTATTGATGTGTATGGGATGGCATTGCACGAATGGAAAACAGCAAGGGCAGGAAGGAATGGGGTGTGCCTCTACATCAACTTGCAACTTGTCTGTTTGGAAGAGTCTGGAGGGGCGTGTTCGGGAGAGTATGGAGGTTTCACCTCGGGGGTCTTCGGACGCAGCCGGTAACCCAACTGCGAAGCAACGTAGGGAGAAGTAAGGCTGGGGCTTGGATCAAAACGTACCTCGATCTTCTGTCTAAGAGCGGCCTTCAGTCTCTCTATCTTATCAGCATCCTCCTTCTTGCCCTTCGCCGGCTCTGCGGAGCCTGTTTGCCCGCTGATCGCCGCAGCGGTCGCCTCGTCTAGCTGCTTGCGGATCCTGTCCTTCGACACCAGGGCGCCCATAAGCTGCTCCTTCATCTCATCAAGCTCGAAGACCTTCTGAGCAAGCTGCCTGCGCGTTGCTTCCAGCTCGATCTTGAGAGAGTCCGAGATAAGCTCATCCGAGGTCTTGAGGGCGGCAAGCGCGGATGCCTGGTCCTGTCCTATTGCGTTCACTACAACAACTGCGTTAGTTGGGTTTGCCTGTCGCTTAAGCCAGTTGAGGTGCGCCCGGAGGCTATGCAACGTACGGTCCGTCTTGATGTGTATCAACTCCCGTTCTCGATCGGCGGCGGCCGTCTCGAGCTCGTGGACACGCTTTCGGTACGTTTCTACCTCCTTTGTTGCGTCGAGCAGATTCTGCCGCATATTGACAAACGCAGCAGACCTAAAGAAACCAGGCATGAGTATACGAAATTCGGAATGATTCAGAAGGGCGTCAATTCCAAGTACTAACTCTTCTCCGGTAAGACCATCAATCACGGCTTGGAATTGCTCCTGCGTAACCGCTTGCTTTTCCATGGCTTCCGTAGCCTTGAGACGGTAATGATCGACCTTCTGGTTCGCGCTGTCCAGATCGCCCCGAAGCCTCTCATTCTCAGAAGCCACGGTCATATTATTCCGGAGTATATTGTTCTCCGCCTTGAGGCGCGAAAGCTCTACCCGGAGCGCTACAACAGGATCGGTAGTAGTCTCTAGCTCCTGCTCCAGGTTAAATTTGGATCCGCTGGGGCTGGGGCTATGATGCATCCCTTGGGGGACAATATCGGACACTTGCAGCTGCTCCTGAAGTTCCTTGATGGTGCTCTCGTCCAGTTGGCGCTTAGACTCCAGGTACTCGACCCGTCTCTTAAGCTCCTCGTTCGAATCCTGTAGGACATTTTTGGACTGGATTGTATAGATAATCTCCTGTTCGTTGTTGGCGAGCACCTTTGCCTTCTCCTCGATTTCTTTTTGCAGCTTTCGGTTCGAAAGTTTTACATCCTCAAGCTCCTTCAGGTCTTGTTCAAGCGACATGATCTGCTCATCAAGCACTCGGTTTCTTTGTTGAATAACCGTTAGATCTTGGGCTTTCTTCTTGTAGTTTTCCAGCCCCTTGATTTGCTGCTGTTGGTGCTTTGTCTCGTGTTCAAGGACAGTGACCTTGTCCTCATATTCCTTAAGCAGCTCAGCTTTGGCTCGGAGGGCCTCGTTCTCCTTCTCAAACCTCGTCGCGCGCTGGGATTCCTTATCGAGCAAGTCCTCTAGCCGATCGATCTCCGCAATCTTCTCCCGCAACTCATTGCGCAGGTCTCGGACTGCGGTCGAGGCATCGTTACCCCTAGCCCGCTTCTCAGCGGTAAGTTCGTCCTGGGTAACGCGGAGATCCTGCAGGACCGCCTCCCGAGTGTCCAGCAGCTTGTCGATGCGTGACTGCAGGTCGGCGTTCTGCTTTTTCAGAACCTCGTTTTTCTCCTTCAATCGGTAGAGCTCCTCCTCCATAAGGCCAGGGTCCCTAGCGGCGGGTCCATCCTGTGGTTCCTTTCGCGCCTGTCCTTCATCTTGTTCCTTCGCCTCCCTCTCTGCTTTAAGTTGTGTCTTTTGGCTGATAATCTTGGCAATCTCCGCTTGGGTAGCCTTGTCCAGTCCCATCACCTTGGGGACGTAGGTCCTCGATAGGCTCCCAAGACAGGCGGCTGCGAGAAACGCAGAGAGGAACGTGCATATTGCGTTGTCATCGGGGTTTTCGGCAATGGCCCTGAACTCGGAGGGGGAAGGGGCAAGTGCCGGATTGTCAGTCCGCAGGAAGCTGGCCAGGCCACGGTAGACGGTCTCGAGATTCTGCCGGTTCTCCTCGCGCGACGAGGGATGTTGGATGAGGCTCGAGCTCTGGAACTGCGGTGCTAGCATCTGTTCGAGGGTCTGACCAAGGACGATGCCATCCTGCAAATCCGCCAAGGTTGCGGCCTTCCGCCTAGTATCAAATGTGTTGAGCCATCGCAGTAGGGCGGCCTGCGTCACGGCGCCGAACTGTGTCATGGTCAGGTAGCACGACGGTCGAGGCGCGGCGCGCCCACTAGTTCACCGTTGCGAGCTTCCGTACTGTGGTTGTACAAGAAATGGAAAAGTTACGATCGATTTGTATCCTGCGTGCGTAGGGCGCGACTTTGTTGTGTTGCGTGTGGGTGGGACGCCTCGCTGGGACTGCCAGAATGTCGCAGAGGTGTTCAGTCTCGGTCTTCTGCCCGCGTCGACCGAATGTGTCCAATGTCAGAGCCAGGACAAGAATGGCACTGCAGCGCAGTGCATTCTGCTCTTCGTTTTTAAGGGAGAATGGGATGAAACGCGTTCTTTGGGACCTCAGCCGAATTCCTGTGTTTCATATTTGGCTGTTCAAGATTGTTCTGTGGTGGAAGAAAGGCATTGTTTCCAGGCCAGTTTTGTTGCCCATAGGTTCTCGTCTGGGTGCCCAGCCCGCATCATGCAGTGGATCTGGGAGCTCTGCCCGGCACTGTTATCGATTAGCTGGCCCCACGTCAAGTTGTTCGCCGACAGGGGTTTAGTTGCACCAGGCATTGGCCTGCAGCCTCTTGCATGACTTTCCAGAGCCTCTTCGAACCCCTCCGAGCCCCTCCACCATTTCCGACACGGCACGGTTCCCTCCATGTCGGTATATTTCCGTGTATGGGAGGCATGATGCCCTGCCGGGCGATTTTTCTCTTGCGATATTGCAATCGCCAACGGCTGTCCATAAATATCATGTCAAACTAGGGCCACCGATCCTTATGGTTTAAATACAATATCACCAGCAAAGCCCTCTCTGCCTCTTATCGATTGAAGAGCGGATGGAGTGTCAAAATTTTGATTATTATAACAGCCCTTACGCATATGTACGTCAGTAGCACCATGGATGGATTTGTGGACTTAGGGAATACAACCACACCGAGCACCAGAGTGCGCAGAAAACGAAGTCTTGAAATTGGCGGAAGGAAGCTCAGTTCGGACCACTATGACTCGGGAAGAGCAACTCAGGTTTGGCAGTCCGTTTGAACCGCTCACAATCACCGCTTGGCAGCTAAGCATCCTTCCTGAAGATGAGCAAACAGTGAGATACTGGACGATAAACCCACTAGCAGCAGTTTCAAGGGAGATGTTGGTCAGAGAGAGTCCCAAAAATGAATTCAAAAGACGTCGAAGCAAACATGTACCCAAGCAGCCCTGACCCATCCAGGTCGCCAGCGTCCATCAATCCCGAACGCCGACCCAGTCCTCTATCCCAAGTAGTGTCGTTCCCTTCGTATCGAAGTGACCATTCGTCGAGGACAGCAAGCAAGCCCATATGTTCCCCTTCCAGTCCTGCCAGCCATTGTGAATACACCTATCTACCAACCCCAAGTCCACGTTCCGGCCTCTAGAGTCCTGTCACAACTTGGTCATCCTCAATGAGTGCATTATACTCCTTTCCCCAAACTGCGATCGTGTCGAGTACCTTCTCTCCAACTTTGGCAGCGAAACCCCTGGGCGAAAAATGTCAGCGCATTTGCCAGGCAGGGCCTTGCGAGGGGAGTCTACTTGATCAAATGGTATTCGTGTGTAATGAGTCCTCCGCCCTCAATAATAGCCTTCTTAGCCTGGTCCACAACCGAATCGGGTGTTTCTGCTGGGTAGCTGATAATGACGGATTTCTGAACATCTACGGCGATGACGCCAGAGAGCAGCGTCAAGGCGGCGATGAGAACGGCAAAGGGTCTCATGGCTGCGGATTTCGAGGGAATAAAATTTCGGTATGTCGTCGCTGTTTGTATCGTTTTCCAGAGTTCCTGAGCTGCTTGTCGAGGTCGGCGGAGCGAGGGTTTGGAGGCTGGGAGCGATGGAGGTGGAGGGATTCCCCAGAAACAAGTGGAGAGAGACGCCCCTCTAAATGGCACAGTCACGCGCCAAGGTTGTTGGGTGGGCTCATTACGTGCATTGACCCTGAAAGAAACCCTTCCAGTCTCCAAGGGGGAAGGTGGTCTTTGCTCACTGACGCGGCTCGTCGCACTGCTTAGATAAGGCGGGTAAGTGCTCAGCCACAGCAGAGAGAGAGCTTGAAATCGTGGCCCAAGCGCCTTTCAGCTTGCGGCCCCCAACCGCAAAACAAGCACAAATGCACTAAACCTCATTGGGCGATCACCTCTGGGGAAGCATCGAGGCAGCTAAACCACTGACGACGACGAAGCTGGGCTCACATTCTCGATTCCCTACCGAACCGATCTTCTGCTTGCCCAACAACAGCGCATGTACCCTCCGACAAACGTAGCGCATAAAATTTGAGAGTACGACTTTAGCCATGCCTACCACTACCGCGGAAACGCTCTCCCTGGTGACCCGCAACGTCTCCGTCGCGCCGCTGGTTCTGCTCTCCGTCGTCGACCACTACAACCGCACAGAGGCGAACACAAGTAAGACCAAGCGGGTAGTCGGCGTGCTCCTGGGGCAAAACGATGGCAAGAATTTGCGCGTATCAAACAGCTTCGCCGGTAGGCACAAATCCTCCCCCGCCAGCCCTACAATCGCAGCCTCGCTGACGCCGGATTCGCAGTTCCGTTTGAGGAGGACGAGAAGGACCCCTCAGTCTGGTTTCTCGACCACAATTACGTCGAGTCGATGAACGACATGTTCAAGAAGGTCAATGCCCGCGAGAAGTTAATAGGATGGTATCATTCGGGGCCCAAGTTGCGAGCCTCGGATCTCGAGATCAACGAGCTGTTCAAGCGCTACACACCAAACCCGTTGCTGGTCATTATTGATGTCCAGCCAAAGGAGGCCGGTGTGCCCACAGATGCGTACTTCGCGGTGGAAGAGATCAAGGATGTATGTTCCCCCGGGATGGCCGCGCTGCGGCGAACATTACTGACGAGATGTGTTATCAGGACGGCACCACCACATCCAAGACCTTTGTCCACACACCTTCCATCATCGAGGCCGAGGAGGCGGAAGAGATCGGCGTCGAGCATCTGTTGCGCGACATCCGCGATGTGGCAGTAGGCACCCTCTCGACCCGCGTCACCAACCAGCTCCAGTCCCTCCAGGGCCTCCATCTACGACTCCGCGATATTTCGGCGTATCTACAGAAGGTGCTCGACGGCCAACTCCCCGTCAACCATGCGATCCTCGGTAACCTCCAAGACATCTTCAACCTGCTACCCAACCTCTCGACCCCCAAGTCGGGTTCTAGCGCAAACGGCGGCAAGGCAGACACGGAGCTCAGCTACGCGATGAGCATCAAGACCAACGACCAGCTCATGGCCATCTACCTCAGCAGTTTGATCCGGGCGATCACTGCATTCCACGATCTGATCGAGAACAAGATCCAGAACCGGCAGCAACAGGAGGAGAAGGAGGCGGCCAAGAAGGAGGGTGAGAATGGCGGCAAGGACGGCGACAAGAAGGAGGGCAGCCCGGCCGTGAATGGCGATTCCAAGGAGAGCAGCGGGGACAAGGAGAAGGAGGGGTCAAAAGAAAAGAAGAAATAGACGACGGAGGCTGAGAGGTAGCCGGACGGCTGCTGTGTACGAGAGCTTCATAGAGTGCTCGAGGAAGGGCTCGGGCGTGTTTAATACTAGCAATGCGGCCGGTTCGGCGCTGAGGGGCATGCATACACTTGGATTGCCTCGGGCAGCACTGCGAAGTTGGGGGTCTTGTTTAAGCTCCAGCATAGTCATGCTGGCCATCACATATATCGAGAGAGGATAGCATCCGTCTGTGTTCCGCCCACCGGACATGACGCTCGAGAAGAATCCCTAAACACACCTTGTCTCGCATCAGACGTCGGCCACGATGCCTGCCATCTCCTCCCGCGTTACGCTCCGCTCGAGCACATACCCTCCCAGAGCGGCCTCCCACTTCTCGGCGAGCAAGCACGCCAGGATGTGCTTGCAAATGGGCACCCCCTGCTGCGCGGCATCATCGAAACTAAACCCGCCAAAGGACAGTTGCTCGCCGTCGTCTGTTTCTGCCTCTCCCGGGGGAGCAAAGACTCTGCCATCCTGGGATCTGGTTTTCGGACCGGAGAAGTCGCCGATATCGACATCAACGGCGGGAGGAGGATCATCCACGTCCATTGAATCGGTGTTGTTGTTACTGATTCCACCACCGCCGCTACTGTTCTCGACGACCATTGCCTCGGGGTCTGGTTCTGGTTCTTGGTTTGGGTTTGATTTAGGTTGAGGTTGAGGTTGATGTTGAGGTTGATGTGGGTCTGGATGGTTTACTATTGCTGCTGCTGCTTCGCTCTTCGGGGGTGAATGAGCAGAATGAGAGAGGGATGGTGAGGGAGGAGGGGATGGGGAAGGGGGAGGAGAAGGAGGAAAAGCGGAAAAGGCAAACGCCGCGCAGGTGCAGTTCCATGCTCCCAGTCGGACTGTATAGCCTTTTAGAGGGGGGACTTGTTGGTGCTGTTGTTGGTGTTGCTCTTCGCTTTCTTCATCTTCGTTTTCGTCTTCGTCTTCGTCTTCGTCTTTGTCGTCAGTGACGATGTCGATGTTTTCACCGACGATGGGGGTGACGGCATGAGGGGGCCGCCGTCTTGGATATGGATATGGAGTATCGCCTTCTCCTTTGGTGCCGGACTGCGGGTTTTGTCTTGGTCGTCGGGAGTAGTTGGTGGTAGTGGTAGCAGTATGGGTAGGATGGGATTTCCCGTCCCTGGCTCTAGTTCTGTTCCTATTTGATTGCGCGGACTGGACTAGGTAGAATGTCGCTTTCTCTTCCTCTTGCTCTTGCTCTCGTTCGTCATCACGTCCATCACGTGAAACGAGGCGGCGGCTGCTCACACGGTCGACTAGCCGGCGATCCAAGAGGTCTAAGGCGGGGAGGAGGATGCTGGGGAATAGTACGTGCAGCGTGACGATGAGGTGTCGGTGGGAGAGGGGGACGCGGCGTAGGGCGGGTGTGGGGTTGGTTATGGTGGTGGTGGTGGTTCCTTTCTTTTGAGGATGCTGATGATGATGATGATCCGGGTCGAGGGGGATGTTGGCGATTGCGTTCAGTAGGGTGCTGAGCACCGCGCGCGGAGGTGGGAGGGAGGGCGTTGCCATTTTGGGAGAGGGGTGTTTTTGGAATTGGCCATTTAAGTGTGTTTCCTGGTTGGTTGATGGAGGTTTTATTTTAGTCCTGGTGGTTGTGTTTGTGTTGGTGGTGATGGTGATGTGTGAGTGTGAGGTGTGAATGTGAGGCACACTGTGGTTAGACCCTAACCCTAGAGTTATAAAACCCCTGACGGCATCCCTCAGGGGTGAGTCAGGACAGACGGGTTCTTTTGGGTGGTGATTGTTGTACGGATCATTTCGGATGGGTTAGGTTCGAGATTGGGCTGTTGTTCTCGTTTTGTCATGTCAGGGTAGGAACGGTACCAATGGTCCCAGGGGCTCGAAGTGACTTACACGCGATCTACTTAGTTCTACAAGTCCAAGGCTCTTGTTCGTAGACATCAATGTGGAGGGTTATCACGAAGAAACGTATATATATATAGGCGGTAGATACCAACGTGGTTTATACCACGGCACCAGACAAGACTTTCGACCATATCAGGAACATCCGCAGTCTCACTCAAGAAAAAGAGCTAGGTAAGGGAGATACATCTTTGATCATCATGCCAGCCCCAAACCAGCCCCAGGAAGTCAGCCAAGTGTGCTGGCCCTGCTACAAGGACAAGCTCCGATGCGATGCCTACATACCCGCGCTCGACGCCGGACAGCCATGCGCAAGCTGCATCATGAGGGGGAGAAAACTATGTCCTCGCTTTCTCTGCCAAGTCTGCCGCGAGGTCCCCGTCCGATTCCAGCACTGGCCGTGCGGTGATGACCACAAAAGCTGCACCACGCAGACTATGCGGACGTGCGAGAGGTGCGGCGATGCCGTGGCGAAGGACTCGCCCCATTGCCCGAGGTGCCGAGCATACGCCGCTGTGGCGCTGATGCGGTTGTCGCAAAATCCCGTGATCCCGAGATGATCCGGCCCAACCCCAGGAGGATGCGGTGGGTGCTGCCTCGCAGTCTAATGACCAGGAAATGGCACCCCCCAATACTCCCAAGGGGCCGGTGCTCAAGACATGGAAAACATTTAGATGAGATCTCTGTGCGTCCCTACTCAAGATAGATACCTGGGTACCTAAGGTATGTACCTAGGCAAGGTCAGGTACCGAATTCGTCTACCTAGGTAACAACCACATTGTTTTAGGCAATTTAGTCCCCTAAAACCTCTACACAAATAATATTTTTTAAACAACTCTCATAAGACGAATCCAATTGTCTTTGTGCGCTCCGTAACGTCCCAACCCCAGACCAAAGAAGTGTTTTTGTAATTCCGTATAACATGTGATTTACCCCTGACAAAGACCACGGGGGGAAAGGTAACAATATACAAACCCGCCTCCCGAACAGTTCCAAGCATCGAAACCACAGATCAACTCAGCCATCCGCCATTCTCACCAAACTCACCCAGCTAGCTTCTTTAGCTAATTCATCAAATACCAAGGTAGGTAGGTAGGAGTCTAAGAAGGAGTCTAAGAAGATGGCCCAAGAGCAACAACAAAGCCGAACCAGCCGCACGCAGCGATCCATCGACCAGTGCTTCTACTGCCACCTCGACGGCCGCTACTGCGACATCCGCGAGACATCCGCCGCGGGCAAAGCCTGCTGCAGCGGGTGCTCGGGCGGCCGCGTCAAGAGCAAGAACTGCGGGCTGATCCACTGCCAGCGGTGCTTCGAGCCGGAGCGGCGGATCGGCGTCCCCGTCAGACGGCCGGGGGACCTGTGCTACTCCTGCGCGGACCCCAAGTGCGACAACTGCCATATACGGTCCATCCGGCCGGAGCAGGGGCTGACCGCCTGGTGCGAGCGGTGCGAGTGGATCTACCCGATCGAGGCGCGGATTTACGCCGGCGAGGAGATCCCCGAGGAGGAGATGGGTCGGTACCGCGCTGCGCAGAGGATGCGTGGGGAGGAGGAGGAGATGGTTGCTGCGCTGAGGCTTCGTGAGGAGGAGGAGGAGGAGGAGGAGAGGAGGGCTTGCGAGGAGGATGAGGGGTATTTTGAGGAGTGAGGGTGAGAGTCTTCTATTTGGTTAGGTACCTAGGTAGGTATTGTAAGGTATCTTGCCCCTTTCCTCGAAGGTAACCTCATGCCCCCCTTTTCGACCGAGTGTCATTTGTAATTTTGAATAACCATCTCGAATAAAACCCACAATATAAAGTCCAAAGCCTGAATCTTTTATAACACAGCCCCCTCCCCTTTTCCCCTACCTAGTGAGACAACAAACCTGACCGAGGTATGTGGCCCTCTTGACCGATTTCCATCTCGACCAACTCGTAGTTCTCCCATCCCTCATCTTCTTGTAACTTGAGTCAAACATCACCGCTCCAACCTCCCCTCGACGCAACCACCAGGCACGCCGGGGGCGCGCCACAACCTGACAAGCTCCAGCCCGGCAGCCTCGAACATCCGACGGAACCCGTCCTCGGTCCGCTCCTTCCCGCCCATAGTCATGACGGCCTGGTCTATCACGGCGGCCGCGAAGTCGGCCTCGCCCACCCGCGCGGGGAGCACCATCTCGAGGACCAGGACGCGGGAGGCCGGACCCATGGCGGCCGCGAGGTTCTTGAGGATGGCGATGCCCACGTCGTCGGCGTAGTCATGGAGGATCATGCGCATGAGGTAGGCTTTTGCTTCTGTTGATTTTTGTTAACCCGGGCATCTGCGTCATCATCAAACGGGATTTCGATGGCTAAAAAGTTCGAAGGGGGGAAAAGGGGGGAAGGAGGAAGTAAACAAACCCCTTGCCCCCTTCCCCCTTCCCCCCTCCCCTCCCCCCTCTCGGAGAAACAAAAAAAATGAAAAGAAAACTCACCCCGAATAGTCTGAACACCCATAAAACCCCCC
>Ga0247769_1000488_pt1 | contig 10522 bp, 14 predicted proteins | sample UWRJL166409R6_FD_179942 | JGI IMG/M metagenome (GOLD analysis project Ga0247769, IMG submission 179942) | Plant litter microbial communities from Arlington Agricultural Research Station in Wisconsin, United States - UWRJ-L166-409R-6 | ecosystem: Environmental > Terrestrial > Plant litter >... | reverse complement strand
CAGGCCTGCGCCTTGCTGGGGGTCGGCTTCGGTAGAAATCCCTCCGGGATCGGGCTCGCCTCGATGAGCCGAGCGGGATAAGCAGCAAGAGACAGCACGCGATGGATGAGCTGCGCAACTTGCCGCCTCGAACCAACCGAGAGACTCGAATCGAGGTCGCGCATAACGCGCTCCGCATCCTCGAGGCCGACCAGTGTGATCGGCATGTTCCCGACAATCGGATAAACGTGCGCTTTGAGTCGGTAGACGTCTTCCTGCGCGGTCTTCTTGTGTTTGACGTGATCGGGGAAGCGCGCGCGAAGTCGGCCACTGGTCCATTCCTCGGCAAATTCGCGAAACGAAGGTGCTGTGTCGGTTAGAGGAGTTTCCGACTCGGCTGGCTTTGCCTGTCCCGCGAGGATGGCATCCACACCTTTGCTGATGCGTGCAAGGCGTGAATCTTCTGCCAATGCCGCGAGCTCGAGCAGCTTGCCCGCGTGGGCTTCCTGGCCTCCGTTTCGCAGACGCTCAAGCTCCGCTGCGACGAACTCTTTGCGTCGGTTCGCCTGCTCTTGAGTCTTGCAGCTCACGAGGCGAATCGTTTTGCGACCGCGGGTCGTCGTGAACCGCGCATAGAAGCGCCCGGAGCCTTCCGGCTTCTCGAAGACCGTACCCGCGGCCGCGCGCGCCATCTAGGAATTCTTCCGACGCGACTTGCGCGGCGCTGGCGGTTTGGAAACGCCCTCGCGCTCTGCCAGCACGCGAATGGCGCGACGCAGAATTTCCGATCTGCTCACGATGCCGGTTCGTTTTTGGATCGCGCCGAGAAGTGCGATGTCTTCCTCTGTGAAGCGGACGGTCGTCTGTTGAGGCACGTCTGTCATTTGTATGTCACCCTGGGATTGGGAGCAACGGTAGGTCCACTGCGCCGCCCGGGCCGAAGACGGGACGTTCGGGGCTTGGAATAAAAATGTGAAGATTCAATTGGTTGCGTCGGTCAAATTGTCGTTCCATACCGTTCCGACACCGGGACGACCGGCAATCCCCGTCCCGTTCTGTCCCGTTCAGAAAAAACCCACCCGGGGCACTTCGATCATGGTTGTGCAGGGCTTTTGTGAGCGCTGGCTCGTTGTCCCTCCGGCCCCGATGGTTAGATACGACGCTCCCAAATTCGGAGCTTGTTCCCTTCGATTCGACGTTGGGCCGGCTCCCAGCCATTGCGGCGCAGAATCGAAGCGACGCGTTGCTCTTCGCGGCGCGTCTGTCGGTCAATGGAGATGTGAAGTACGTCGTCAAGAATCTCGGGGATCCGGACGCGCGCCTGGCGATCGGCGTACGCGAGAATCTGATCTTCCCACGGATCCGTTTCGTTGAATTGGGACGCGAACTCCTGGCGGCGAAGTTCCTCGGCGTCGGTGAGCCAATGCTGCTCACCTTTGCGATACAGGGCGACCGCTTCAGCAAGAAGCTGCTCGCGCCACTCGCGCAGCAACGGCAAGTTCACCGCACCGACGGGGACCACCCAGAAACGACGGCTGCCCGTGGCGTCATGAAGGAAGCTGTCAAGGTTGGTGCTGCCCACGATGATCGAGGTGCGCAAGACGGTGATGGGCGTCCTCCCGAAGGGCGGGCGAAATTTGTCACGGTCGCTCGTGATGAACTGCTTGATGCGTGACGTGGTGTTGCGCCCGAACATGTTCTCGAGCTCAGCCCACTCGTAGAGCCAAGAACCGCCGAGCTGCATGAGTCCGTCCTTGTCGAGCCCCATTTCAGTATCCGAGAACCACTGGCCGCCGAGCAATCGGAAGAACGAGCTCTTCCCGCAGCCCTGGCGGCCGACGAGAATGAGCACCGCGTCTACTTTGATCCCGGGTTTCAAAGGTCGAGCAACGAGCGCGACGAACCAGCGGAGCATGAGCACTGAGAGCAGTACAGCCTCGTCTTCAGCTTCGGTGCGAACGTTTACGATTTCCTTTGCGACGCGCGCAAGCCGCGGGGTTCCGTCCCAGACCAGGCTTTGAAGGTAGGTGCGAACTGGGTGAAAGCGATTGCGCTCCGCGACGTACTGAACGGCGCGAACCGTATCGGCCTCGCTGGCAGCGATGCCATGGCGCTCATCGAGGTCAAGACGAATAGCGCTGATGCCAGAGTCGCGCATCTCGTCACTGCCCAGAAACACGGTCGTGTTCATTTCATCGAAGCGAAGAGCGCCTGCAAACGCGCCGTCGTTTTGCAAGAGGGTGCATACATTTCGAAACGTACGCAGCAGGCGGCCTTCCTTGTTACGAGTTAGGTCCGCCATCCACGAATCTTTCGCGCGTTCGCGATCCGTTCTGCTGTGAAGGTTGTCGAATGCCTCTTTCGCGGAGCGTCTCGAGCAATGCGAGTGCGAGCAGTGGAAGCCGCCCAGTCCGCCTGGCGACGATGACGGAAAGATCACGGTCGATGAATCCAAGATCTTGCCCGTGGTATGGTCCTGCTGCCATGGGCAGACGACCGCGCGTTTGCCTCCGTCGAGCAACTTGCCCAAGAGGCGGTTCTCGTCGAACATTTTACCGAGTGGCGTGTGCGCAGCGTCAAGGGGCGACGCGACCTTCACAGGCGAATCGGATTGCGACTGGCGGCGCTTGGACGGCGCTTCGAGAAGCCATTGCGGCGCTTGTGCCAGCGGCACTTTGCCGGGGGCCCTTCGCCATTTATAGAGCTTACCGTTCGGATGAATTGATGGCGGGGCGATAACGTAGGCGCCTTCAATCTGCACATCTAGTCCGGGAGCAAGCTTGAAGCTTTTCGCGTTCATCCCAGAAGGAAGCTCGAAATAGTAGTGCTCCCCGTCGCCGCCGGTATCGACCGTAGCAGTCACGGGGAGCGGCCCATGGACCTCGATGAGCGCCGCCAGGCTTTCACCCCCGCCATTTCGTGGATCTACATCGAGCACAACGAGGCGCGAGCGTTGACCGGTAGCGATTCCGATGTTGGCTTTCGGTCGCTGCTTCCATTGCGGGACTAACTTGGCGCGGTCATCGGTCGCATCCTTGTATCCGTGACCTGTGATCGGCCGCTTGTCGCGTGGGACGCACGAAAGAACGTGCCAGCCTAGCTTCGCGTAGCCAAGTGCCGCGATCAGCAACGGGTTTCCGGCTGAGTGATCCATCATTTGCTTCCAACGCGTTTGAGGCCCCATTCACTGAGCAGATCGTCGATTTTCGATTCGACCGGCGGACGACGGCGCGCGCAACCATCGATGTACGCGCGCACCTCATCGCGCAGAACGAAGACGCAGCGACCGACCTTGTGCCCAGTGAGCACCCCACGACGCACAAGTTCAAGGTGGCGGCGCTTGCCGAGCGGGCTATCACCCTGGTGGTAGTAGTCTGAGGCAACGACGGTGCACGGATGTAGGCGTTCCTGGAGCAAGGGCGCGAGAACCTTCGCCAAGAGGCAAACGAGCGCGTCGCTATCTGATTTCGGTGTCGAGCGAGGGCTCATGTGCCCTCGCTTTTTCGAGGCTTGAGGCCTGAAGCGAGAAAAGCATCAAGAGCTTCGCGGCGCACGAGGCGGCGGCGGCCCGGACGGATGCTCGACAAGCGGCCCGTCTTTATCCAGAAGCGCACGGTGTCGGGTGAAACGCGCGCAATATTTGCGACTTCGTTGATTAGTAGCCATTCATCATGGTCAGCCATGGGCCGGACCCTATGTTCCCCGGTTCCGGCGCGGCAGGAGCACTTGGGATTTCCCAAGTGCTCCGCTCAGGGTCAACGGCGCTTGGGAGCCGATTTCGCGGCCGGCTTCTTCTTTCCCGCGCTATTGATCGTCACTTTCTTACTCTTAGAGCGCCGGAGATTCTTGCTGACTCGAGTCCGCTCATCCTCGGGATCGGCCCCAGCCGCACTAAACAGCTTCACCACGCGACGCTTGGGAACACCGAGTGACATGAGCTCGGTTCCCATGGTCGTCTCCCACATCCGCCAATGGCCAGCCGAGCGCGGGACGGGAAATCCGGCAATGCTCGTCTCCGCCAGGCTAACAGCAAATCGTTCCACCCTTGTTAGCAGGGCCTGCCCTGCCCGCGACGGTTGACGAATCGCCTTCTTGTCGATGAACGGCTCGGCGATCACCTCACGCGCGGCCATCAATTCATCGTCAGCTCGCGACGCAAGTAGTGAAACCGCACGTCGAAGCTTGGCGCTAGCAACCTGCACCAACTCTTCGGCTTCACGCTTTTTCCGCGCGTCAAAGTTTGCGGCCAGTCGTTTCAAGCTCTCCTCGGTTCGACCGGTTTGGCGTGCAAGGTTTTTTAGGAACGCCTTTGATTTTGGCGAGCGACCGGCCCACTTCGTAAACTCGGCCGTCGTTGGGCAATCGCCCACGCTGCTATGCTGACTTCGTAGTACGCACCAAGCCTTCCGGAAAGCGGCTGACTTGGCCAATGGCGGGCAAGCCAGGCGAGCAAAATCGGATTGCCGATCCGCTTCTTTTTCTTGTTCCACCACATGCGGGGCGTGACGTGCTGCACCTCCGTGTCGTAGTCGTCGAATGCACCAGGCTGTTCCAGAAGCACTCTGCCAATGCGATCGCGAACCAGGGCGACGCGCGCGGCGTCCAGCGGCTTGCCTTCTGTCACTTTGCCATTGTTCACCATTAGCAGCCGGTCGTACAGCACACGCGGGCAGGGTGACGGGCATGCCGGCAGGATGCCGCTACGCTTCGGTCATGTTGACGCGCTCAGGAGTCGCAAGCCGACTAGGCAAGAGCATCGCGACGGTCCGCCGAATGGAGGGCGTTGAACTGCATCCAAATTTGGGCGGCGACGGCGTGCACTTGTTTGACCCAGACGAGGTTGAAGCCGTCGCGACGGGCAAGCGAGGCCCGAGCCCACACCGGATCGCAGATCTCACCGCTCGCGGCATCGTCAAATCCGACAAAGCTCAGCCAGAAGCCAAACATCGTGTTGCCCAACTCGAATCGGAACTGGCGCGGGAGCGGGCCGCTCACGCGCAAAGCTTGGCCTTGCTTCGTGAGGAAGCCGCGATTCGGGAGAGGAACGCCGCAGGCGAGGCACAGGAGCTCGCTACCTTGCTGGACTCGCTCACGGACGATGACCTTTCCTCCATGAACGAAGACGATCTGGAAGAGCTAGTGGCGCTTCTGGACGCGCTAGAGGACTGAATTAGCCCGCGTCGGGCTTCGCGCCCTGCTCGGCATCCTCGAGCTGCCGAAGCTCCTTCAGCGCATCCACGGCGATACGCGCGCCATCAGCATCGCCCTCGGCCAACAGCTCTTCGCTGGCGCTGCGAAGGATCGCCGCGAGCTTCGCTCGGCTCTGCTTCTTCAGCTCATCGGGGTCGTTGGCCATTCAATCGTCCACTGAATCGTCCCCATGCCGGAACGCCAATCGTTCACGAAATCCAGAGCACGCTAAGAGCTCAATGATTTCGTGTCAGTGCTCGAGGAGGGACTTGAACCCCCACGGGTTGCCCCGCCGGAACCTAAATCCGGTGCGTCTGCCAATTCCGCCACTCGAGCTGCTTCATTTCTGAGGCTTAGGTGAGCGGAGGGATAGCGCGAGCGGGACGTTTCGTCTACCGAAAGGGCGCTCGGAGCGAGCCCTCAGGGGTGACAGGCCTTGGCCTCGGTTTCGCAGCCATTTTCGGGGTCATTGTCGGAATCGCAGTGGCCGGGGCGGCACGAGATGATGCGGCAGGTGCCGCCGAGGCAGCCGGATTCGGCGTTGGGGGCGTCACATTGGACGCCGCACACGCCGCAATTTTTCGTGTCGTCCGCGAGCACGGCTTCGCAGTCGTTGGCGGGGTTGCGGTCGCAGTCGGCGGTGCCCGGAGCGCAATTTTGGAGGCGCCCAACGGCATCGGGATCGGCAGGGTCGACGACGACGTGTTCGAGGTCCGAGGGTTCGCTCGGGCTGTCTGCGGAAATGGTCATCGGAACGCGCGCGGCGCAACTTCCCAATCCCCACAGAAGACAGACCGCGGGCAGCGCGGACAGCAAAGCGACACTGTTCTTCACCCCCCGTTGACCCGCGAAGCGCGCGGCGGCTTGGGTGGTCTGCGCAAAATTAGCGGTCGCAAAATTGCGCGGGCGTTCGCGGCGGGAGCGGGTGTAGGCTGAGGAGCGTGAGCGAGCCTGAGTTTTTCCGTCAGTGCACCACTTGCAAGAAGCCGATCGCGTTTGGCGCGAACTACATGCAGTGCAGTGTGTCGACGTGCAATCGGAACAAGCTGGCGCAATTTTTTTGCACCTTGGCTTGTTGGGACGCGCACTTGCCGGAGGCGCGGCATCGCGATGCTTGGGCAGAACCGATGAAGGCGCCCACGCTCGAGGCGTTCCGGCGCGAACAACAAGAGGATCAGGATCGTGAAGCGAGAAGCACAGCCCGGGAGCGCACGATGAGTGACGAAGCAGACAAGCGTCGCCGCATCATCGGAGCCACGGCCTCTGCCGAGGATTTGCCGCAGGACGTGTTGGTCGTGGTCTCGAAGCTGAAGGCGTACGTGAAGGCGCGCTCGGGTATGAACACCTCAGACAGCGTGACGGATGTACTGTCGGCCAAGATCCGTAAGTTGTGTGACGCGGCGATCGAGGTGGCACAAGCGGACGGTCGCAAGACCGTGCTCGATCGCGACTTCAAGTAGCGAGGCGCGAGACGAGCCTAGTGCTTGTGAACGTGCTCGTGCTCGTGCTCGTGCTCGTGCTCGTGAACTTGCCCGAGCTCAGGGTGGTGTTCGTGTTGATGGTGCAGATCCGGGGCGTGGTCGTGGCTGTGCGCCATCGCTTCGTGACGATGAGCATGCGTGTGCTCGCCGACAACGGGTGGGACGTGCGTGTGTAGGTGATGGCCATCGTCGTGGCGATGGGCGTGTTCGTGCTCCAGCTCTTCGTGGCGATGCGGATGCTGGTGCTGCTCGGTGAGGTGCAGGTAGGCGCCTAGAGCGAAGAACGGCACTGAGAGCGCGCCGCCCCAGCCGAGCGCGCGATCGCCGAACAGCCAGGCCACCAATGCACCCACGAAAGGCGCCACGGCGAAGACGGATGCCGTGCGCGCGGCGCCGATGCGCGTTTGGGCCTCGAGGTACAAGCGGAGGCTGAGTCCATACCCGATTGCGCCCACAAGCAGCAGCAGCGCGCAGCTGAGTGCGGTGCGTGGCGGCGTCTCACCCAGGCCGCGCGCGAGCGCGAACGCGAGACCTACGCCGAGGGCGCTCTTGACGGTAACCACGGCGAACGGGGGCTCTTCGGACAGGCTGCGGGTGAGCGTGTTGTCGAGGGCCCAGCACAGCGTCGCGAAGGCGATCGCGAGTAGCCCGAGGGGGTGTAGTTCGGCTTGGCGTGTGCCATTGATGGCGAGCACCACACCGCCCGTCGCCATCAATGCGAGCGCCGCGACGAAGCGCGCTCCGAACGGCTCTTTGAACAATCGCCAAGCCAAGATGGCGGTGAATACGGCCTCGAAGTTGAGCAGGAGCGAGCCGCTGGTCGCTCCCGACCTTTGTAAGCCCCAGGCGAACGCCGCGGGGCCGAGAGCGGCGCCCAAGCCGGCGATCAGCAGCACGCGCGCGCCAAATCGGCGGACGAGCGCGATTGGGGCGTGTGTATCGAAGCCGCTCAGCGTCCACGAACAGCACAGGGCGCCTGCGTAGAGCAGCGCCGCCGTCGTGAACGCGCCCACGCCGACGCCCAGGCGCGCCACGGCAGGCGCTGAGACGCCGAACGAAAGCGCAGACAGAGCTGCGACGAGGATTCCGCTTCTAAGCGAGCTACGCGCCTGCACAGGGCGCAGTATAGCCCACCATCGATCGCTCAGGATTCGGCGTTGGTACGCGGCAAGCCAGGCAAAGACGACAGCTCTACCTGAACCTCGTTTCGACGAAGCAAAGGCAGAGTCCAGGGCGCGTCGTAGCCGGCGAAGGTCACTTCACCGATTGGCAACAGCCCTGCGGCTCGCACATGGGTCAACAGTTCTTGCCGCTTCTGCGCCGGGATCTCTTCGCCGTAGCGACCGTTGTAGCGGAGCGCCGCGACGCGGCGGGCGGGGATGCGGCGCAACGTGATTTGCCGATCGTTGGGCGCGGGTAGCGTCTCGAACGGCTCGCAGTCGGGCATCTTGAACGCGACGGTACGCGTGGCGCGGTCCATTGCGCCCACGGTGACCAACACGGGGGCGGTCATCGCGATCTTCTTCTGCCGCGAGTTTTCGCCAAAAATATACTTGGCGAGGCGATCGAAGCCTTCATTCAGCGACTGCTTCCAGGGCGCTGCGTTGAGTACGGTCTCGGCTTGTACGCGTGGGGCGTACTGCCGCACCTCGAAGTCACCATCGAGTGTCTCGATCCTGTACTGAGCCTTCTCGCTGAACAAGCGCGCCAGCTGCCAGCGCGTGAGCATCATTGCGAGCGATCCGCCGAGCGTCGCCAAGCCGAACTGACGAGTGCTGCCCTCGCCACGGAGCGCGCACCAGGTGCCGATACCCACGCCCGCAAAGGGCAGAATCAGACTGGCCTGCTCGAAAAACCGAGTCCGACGAGAACGGCGCATCGCAGGAGTGGCCGGTAAGGCCTCGATCGACGCGAGCATCAGCGGGGCTAGACTTTCCATCCTCCGCCTGACTGCAGCTTCGATGCCAGCTGCAGTCAGCGCAGCGTAGACGCGCGGATATGCCCAGGATTTGGCGCGCTTGGTGCCGTTCGGGGCGATCCGAATCGCCCCAACTTGGCAGAGTGCCTCGCCGCGCATGGAGCGCAAGCTGCGAGTGGCGCGCGCTAGGTCACTGAACGCCCAGCAATTCGACTTCGAACAGCAGCGTGGCGTTGGGCGGGATCACACCGCCAGCGCCGCTCGCGCCGTAGCCGAGCGCGGCGGGGATGAGCAGGCTGCGGGTGCCGCCTATTTTCATGCTGGCCACCCCTTCATCCCAACCCTTGATCACGCGACCCGCGCCGATCGGGAAGGTGAACGGGCGGCCGCGATCGACCGAACTGTCGAACTTCTCGCCTTTTTTACCGTCTACCCACAGCCAGCCCGTGTAGTGCATCACGCAGGTTTGGCCTTTCGTGGGCGAGGCGCCTTGGCCCTCGCGGGTGTCTTCGTACTGGAGTCCGCTGGGTGTGGTGGTCATTGCCATGCGGCGAGTAAAGCCCATTTTGATACGAGTCGGAAGCCGCTCGGAGAGCCCGGGCCACGGACGAGGGCTTGCGGCCGGTGCTGCAAAATGCTCCTGTTTGACGGCTTATGAGCTCTCTTCCTACGCCCCCCTCCCCCAATGCGTCGAGCCTGTCCGCGCTCGTCCGGCGGCTAGCGGATGTGTCCGTCGTGCGCTTCGGTGTCGTGGGTGTGAGCAACTTGATCATCAGCTCTGGGGCGTTTTGGGCAGCTCATCGCGTGCTCCGCGCGTCCGTGGCGCAAGGCATCGCCTACACGCTCGGCACACTCTGGAGCTATTACTGGAATCGGCGTTGGACCTTCCAAAGCCAGGGCAAGGTCGCGAGTGAGGCCGGCCGCTTTTTCAGTTTGCAGATCGGCTTCATGTTGCTGAGCTCGGCGCTCCTCGGTCTGCTCGTCGACCACGCACAATTGCCCTCGGCGCCCTGCTGGCTCGCCGTTTCGGCCCTCATTACCGTGCTGAACTTCGTGGCCTCACGCTATTGGGCATTCAAGCCGCGCGTTGACGCCGCCTAGTGCCAGGCTACGCTCACGGAGTGGGCCCAAGCGTACTCTCCTGCTCCGCGCTGCTCTTCGCGTGCGGCCTCTCGAGCGCCTGCGGTGGCGAGACGAAAGGGTCCGATGCCAGCAACGGGAGCGCAGGCTCGGGCGCGAGCAGCGGCGGCAACGGAGAGATTGCAGGTACTGCCGGAATTGCGGGCAGTGTAGGCAGTGGCCCCGTGCCAACGTCGGATTCTGCGCAGTGGCCTATGCCGAACAGCCCCGGGCTGGGCATGCCGAATCCCGAGAGCTACGACGCCACTTCGATTCCCGGCGTCGTGCACGATCGAGTGACCGGTTTGGATTGGCTGCAGGATCCAGGTACCGAACTCTATCCGCGCGCGGACGCGCTCATGCGCTGCAGCGCGCTGTCCTTCGCGGGCTTCGATGATTGGCGCGTGCCCGAGTTCATCGAGCTGGTTTCGCTGTTCGACGTCGTGCCCAATGACGCAGATCCGCTGGCTCCGATTTACATCGCGCCCACGTTCAAGGCCGAAGGCCGCTATTGGTCGACCAGCGCCGTGACCAGCGATGGCCTGGGGCGCTTACTCGATTTCACGGCCGATGGTTGCCTCACGGTGACGTCTTGCAGTGTCGGCGTGGCGGGCAAGGCGAGCGAAGCGCTGGGCGGCGCGTTTTGCGTGCGAAGCAGCCGGCCGCCCGCAACCTCGGCGCGCTACCAAAGCACGGGCGGCGAAGTCAGCGATCTGCGCACCGGGCTGATCTGGCTCACTGTTCCCTCGACCGCGCAAACCAGCGGCTACGATGACGCCGTGAGCACGTGCGCTAGCTTGGGCAACGGAGCGCGCTTACCGAGCATCACCGAGTT
>Ga0247769_1000487_pt1 | contig 10529 bp, 6 predicted proteins | sample UWRJL166409R6_FD_179942 | JGI IMG/M metagenome (GOLD analysis project Ga0247769, IMG submission 179942) | Plant litter microbial communities from Arlington Agricultural Research Station in Wisconsin, United States - UWRJ-L166-409R-6 | ecosystem: Environmental > Terrestrial > Plant litter >... | reverse complement strand
ACCTGGCGAAAGCGTTCGAAGATGAAGGGCAGATGTTCGGGCGCGATGCCCGAGCCCGTATCTTGGACGACTAGCCGCACGGCGCTGCGGTTGCGCTCGATACGCAGCGAGACCGCGCCATCGCTCGGCGTGAATTTGACGGCGTTGCTCAGCAGATTCCAGACCACTTGCTGCAGCCGATCGGCGTCGCCAACCAGCTCGAGGGTGGGCTCTGGGCCATGGTCGACCGAGAGCCGGACGCGCCGCGCGGCCGCGGCCGGGCGAACCACGTCTGCGGCCGCCTTGGCGATCGCGATCAGATCGACACGCCGGATATCGAGCCGTAACTTGCCGCTGATGATGCGTGAGACGTCGAGCACATCCTCGATCAGCCGCGCTTGCGCGAGGGCGTTGCGCTCGATGGTGGCAAGCCCGCGCTCCAGGCCTTCCGCGTCGCGCGTGCCGCGGCGCAGAATCGAGGCCCAACCCAGAATCGCGTTCAGCGGGGTGCGCAGTTCGTGGCTCATCGTGGCCAAAAACTCGTCTTTCACGCGATTGGCGGCCTCCGCCTCCTTGCGTGCCTGCTGTTCGGCGTCGCGCAGTGAGTCGGAGCTGCGGCGCGCCAGGACTTGCTCGGTCACCTCGTATGCGTGCACGAATACCGCATCAATCGTGCCATCCGCGGACGGGAAGGGTGAATACACGAAATCGAAATAAGCATCGCGCAGCACGCCGTCGCGCGCTCGGTCGAGCCTTACCAGCGCTTCTTTGCCGTGGCTGGGCACGCCCGACTCGCGCACTCCATGCAAAAGTTCGAGGAAACCTTGGCCACGGATCTCGGGCACTGCATCTGCGAAGGGCTGACCAATGATGGCGTCGGTCTTTCCCCAAACCTGCAAGATGAGCGGATTGGCGAGCTCGATCAGCAACTCGGGGCCACGGAAGACACAGATCGCCGCGGGTGATTCGCGAAAGATCGTCGCCAAGCGCTGCCGCTCGGACTCCGCGGCCGTGCGCAAACTCTGGCGCAAGCGCGCGGCGGACAGCTGAGTCTCCACGCGGATCAACAGCGCGCTCGCCGAAAACGGCTTCACCAAATAGTCGTCGGCGCCGGCGCGCAACCCTTCGGCGGTAGCTTCTTCGCCCGCGCGCGCCGAAAGTAGGATCGTCGGTACGCTCGCGGTTTGCGGGTCGAGCCGTAGCTCGCGGAGCAAACCGAAACCGTCCAAGTGCGGCATCATCACGTCCGAAATGAGCAGATCGGGCGGGGCACGGCGCGCTGCCGTGAGCGCTTCGATGCCATCGGAGACCGCTTCTACGGTCCAGTGCTGACCCAACAAACGCACGATGTATTCGCGCATGTCGGCATTGTCGTCCGCGACCAAGATGCGTCCACCGCCGCGCGCTTCGCTGGATCGCTTCGAAGCCTTGCTCGAGCTCGACGGCGGGATCCAGCGCAACGCTTCTTCTACGTAGGCGGCGTAGGCCGAAGTGGGCGTGGGACGACCTTCATCGCCAATGCTGTCTTCGGCCAGGTGAGCTTTGCCGGCGGGCAGGAAGATCGAAAAGGTGGTGCCGTGATCCAATCGGCTCTCGACTTCGATCGAACCGCCGTGCAGGCGCACCAACTCGTGGACCAGCGCCAGCCCAATCCCCGAGCCCTCGTGGGTGCGAGCGCGCGTGCCTTCGATGCGATGAAAACGCTCGAAAAGCCGGGGGAGTTCGTCCGCGGCCACGCCCACCCCGGTGTCGCGCACCTGCAGCAAAGCGCCGCCCGTGCGCCAATGCAAGCCGACCGAAATGCCGCCCGTGAACGTGAACTTCAAGGCATTCGACAGCAAATTGAGCACGATCTTCTCCCACATATCGTGGTCGACATAGATCGACTCGGGCAGCACGTCGCACGTCACTTCGAAGGTCAGCTCCGCGCGTTCGATGGCAGAGCGAAAGGTGCTCGCCAAATCCACGGTGAGAGCCCGCAGATCGGTCGGTTGATACGACGCGCGTGCCCGCCCCGCCTCGATGCGCGCGAAGTCCAAGAGCCCGTTGACCAGCTTCAACAAGCGCAGCTCGTTGCGGTGTACGGTTTCCAGATTCGCGCCGGTCAGCGCGCGGTCGGGCGAGTTCAGCGCATCTTCGGTCGGCCCCAACATCAACGTGAGCGGAGTGCGAAACTCGTGACTCACGTTCGAGAAGAATGCGGTCTTCGCGCGATCGATTTGGGCCAGCGCCTCGGCGCGTTTTTGGGCAGCTTCATAGGCGCCGGCGTTGCTGAGCCCGGCCGTCAATTGACCCACGAACAGATCCACGAAGCTGCGCAAGCTGGCGTCGAGCGGACGGTGCGGGTTCAACCCGGCAATCAACACACCAGCGGGGCTGCCCTCGCCGGGGCGAGCGATCGGCAGCGCGATCGCTCGGCTCGGTGGGCGCTGCCACGCGCCCGTCGGCCACTCACGCGCGGGGTCGAGTTCGATGACGAGCGGCTGGGATTGCTCGAACAAGTCCTGCAAAGGCCAAAGTTTGCATTGATCCAGCAGAAACAGCGATGCCGCCTCGGGCTGGGAGTCCGTAAAACCCGTGAGCGCGACGCGGCGGGCGGATTTGCCGTCCTCTTCGAACGAGTAGCAGAGCGAGAACGGAAGATCGCGGGCTTCCTCGCCTAGGGACTGCTCGAGTGCGTAAAACACGCCGTCGGGACTCTTGCTGAGCGCGAGACTGGCGGCAAAATTCCGGAGCAAGGCGAGCCGGCGATCGGCGATTACGCGCTCTGTCTCTTCGATCACGACGCAGAACAGGCCGCCGACTTCGTTCGATCCGTCACCCGGCGCGGGGCTGTACGAGAACGTGTGATACGTCTCTTCCGGGTAGCCATTGCGCTCGAGGAACAACAGCAGGCCCTCGTCCCACGTGGCCTCGCCGGTCTGCATCACGTGCGCGATGCGCGGATGGATCAAGTCCCAAATCTCTGCCCAAACCAGGCTGGCGGGTTGCCCGAGTGCCCAGGGATGCTTCGGCCCGAGCGTCTGTGCGGCGTAGGCGTCGTTGTAGAAGAACGTCAGCTCGGATCCCCAGCCCATCCACATCGCGTAGCGCGAGCTCAGCATCAGGCGCAGCACGGTGCGCAAGCTAGGGGGCCAAGTCTCGAGTGGTCCGAGCGCAGTGCCCGTCCAATCCTTGCTGCGAATCAACGTCGAGAGCTCACCGTGTCCGGGAAAGAAATCGACGTCCGACGCCATCAGTCGTCGAGAGTGGCTGTCGATTGAGGGGCCGGTCAAGTTAGACGTCGTATGGTCGGGGACGTGGAGTGAGGCGTTTTTGCCTTGGTTGCGCGCCGCTCGTTTCAGCTGCGTTGCACCGCCGGGGTGGGCGCGGCTTGCAGGAGGTCGTGCGCGAAGCCGCGCAAGAGGTCGAGCCCCACTTCCGGATGCGCTTCGAGCAGCGCCAGAAAGCCTTCCACGTCGATGCGAAAGGCGATCAGCGGCGTCACGGCTCGTGCTTCGTAGACTCTGGTTCCGGACCAAACGTCCAGCACGCCGATCGTGAAGCCGCGTCCGACGTCGGCGAATCGCCCGTCGCGCTCGGTGCAGCGCACTTTGCCGATGTCGACGTGCAGGGCGTGGGTCGAGGGATCGCCCGCGCTCCACAGTAGCGTGCCGGCGGGATAGCGTAGCTCGACCATGCTCCGCGCCAGGTCGATCAAAGCTTCCATGTTCATGTGCTTGAAACTGCCCGCGCGCAGTTGAATCAAGCGCTGAACGAGGCTCAGCGGCTCGTCGTAGTAGCTGCCCTCTTCGATCTTGCTCGGATCGCTGGGAACGGTCGGCAGATTACCACGCATCGTCAGCACGTTCGTGCCGAGTTGGCGGAGCATCGTGCGCAGCAGCGAGAAATTCGTGGTCAGCACCGCCTCGAACGCGGTCGCCGGCACTTCGAGCGTGATGGTTTCACCCGCGGCGACGGCCAATGTCGATGGCTGGCGCGCCAATAAAGGCAGGCCGCCGTAGGCGTCGCCCGCACGGCGAGTGCTGAGCACGTGCCCATTGCGAGACACCACGATCGCGCCTTCCACCACCAAACACAGCATGCGCGTTGCTTCACCCTCGGGGGTGATTACTTCGCCATCGGTATACCTCCCGGGCGTGCCGTGCTCGGCCAATAGCAAGAGCGCGTCGTCGTCCAAGCCTTCGAACATGGGGTAGGCGCGGAGGGTGAGCACGCGATCGCGAATGCCTTTGCGTACCGGTTGGCCCGCGCCCAGGATTTCGTGATTCATGCGGCACGCCCGGTCGGTGTGGCGGCGAGCTGCAAGCCCAGCTCGGCCGCATGATGGCGTGACAGCTCCCGAACCGCGCCGCTTTCACCCTCGGCCAAAAGCGCCAGCAACGCCGAATAGCCCAGCGGGCGTCCGCGGTGGTAGCGCCCAGCTCGGCTGAGGCGCAGTTCATCGGCGCAATCATCGACCAAGCCGAGCACGGCGCTGCGCACCGGCTCGCGCAGGATGTTCTCGAGCAGCTCGACGCTGGTCGCGCGGTGCTCCTTGCTCAGCGTCAGGCTGCGGTATATCTGGCCGAAATCCTCGGCTGGGTAGAGCAGCCCGAGTAATCGGAACAGACGCCCGCGCGCATTGCCTTCTTTGTCGCGGAGCAACGCGTGGAGCAGTTCATAACCGAGGGTCTTGCGCGCGGCGTCTTGAGCCAGACCGCGCTGCAGATTCAGGCGCGCGTCCAAGTAGCGGTAGGCTCGGGTCAGGGTCTCGCTCACCGAGTGGCCTACCGCCGCGCGATCCACGGATAGGGTGGGGTGTTGGCGTACGATGCGCTCGAGCACGAGCAAGATCGCAAAGCGAACACCGCCATCGGCCTCACGCGGGAGCCAATCAGTCAGCGTGGTCAGCGCGCGCTTGGGGCTGCACAGGGCCATTGCGCCGGGGATCCGCCAGCGCAGGTGGTGCTTCGTTCTCTGATCTCGAAAGCGCCCGGTCAGCGTCTCCATCGCGCTGCCGCCGTAGTTGATCAGCGCACGTTCGGCCTCGGCGCGGGTCGCCTCGTCACCGAGCGCGTCGACGAGTTCGGGTAGGAGAGCCTCGGAAGCCAAGCTGCCCATGGCGTGAACGGCGGCGCGCCGAACCTCTGGTTCCGTACCGTGCACTAAGGTCACCAACGCGCGCTCGAAGCCGGGCGAGCGGCTGTGCCCAACCGCCTCGGCAAACGCGATGCGCGAAGGGGCGGTGCCGTGGCGCAGCAAGCCGTCGATCTGCGCTTGGCGCTCGGTATTGAGCGTACCGCCCGAGACGAGCAGATTGACGAGTAACGTCGCCCGAACTTCTTCGGACGGTTCGTCCTGGAGCCGCATTCGCAACTGGTCCGGATCTGGTGCCAAGACCGCGAGCGCCGCAAAAACTGCGGCCCGAACCTTGGGCGAGGGGTGATTGGCGATGCGGTTGATGGTCGGCACCGCGCTGTGTCGACCCGAACGGGTCAGGAGCAGCAGCACTTGCACCACGATCTGTTCGGACGGATGGTGCAGTAGGAGCGCGGGCACGAGGTGCGGCTTTTGCTCGCGGTCGAGCACGTTCAGTGCGGCCAGCACTTCTCGGTCATTGGGGCTCTCGAACGACGCCAGCAAGGTCTCCAGCGAGGCGACGTCGAGCTCCGGAAAGTGCTCGAGCTGATTGGTGCGGGCCGCTTTCAGCCGCGCGCGGAACACCGCCACATAGGGCCCGCGCAGGGCAATGGCATACGCCAACCACGAGCTGGCGATCGCGACCAGGCCCGCCGCGACCACCCGCGTCGGTGCATTCGCGGCGGCGAAGCCCAGGATCGCCAGCGAAGCGACCACTTGCCCACCGCGCTGCCCGACCAGATCGACGAAGCCCTTCACCCGCTGTCGGCCATCGTCACCGAAGGGTAGAATCAACAGCTCGGCGGTAGTGCGATGCAGCGAATAGCGCAGGGAACCGTCTACGGCCTTCAGCGCGACCACGGCGGCAAGCGCGCCCGTCAGCGCCACACCCAGCCCGCACGCGATCAACAGTGCCGGCAGCACGCCGAGCGCGGCCCCTAGCGACAGGCGCTTCAAGATCCACGCCACCAAGCCGACCTGGCAAAGCAACGAGAGCACGTTGATCGCAAAGTAAACGCTGCCCAAAAATGCGCCCAACTTTGCCTTTGGCACCAGCGCGGCGATCGAACTCTTGAACACGAAGTCCGAGATCGTCAGGCAAACCGTGGCCAAGAACAACGCGACCACCACGCGCTGGGCGTACGGCTCTTGCGCGATGTAAGCAATGGTGTCGCTCAAGCGCGGTGCCTGTTCCGCCTCTTTGGGCGCGCTCGGCGGGCGCTCTGCAAAAAGCAGAGGGATCAGCCCTGCAATCGCCAAGCCGACGGCCGCGACCAACACCAACCGATCCGCGTGCATGCGGCGCGCGAGCACGCTCGCCGTGCCGCTACCGGCAATCGCGCCCAGGACGCTGCCCGCGCCGATGAAGCCGTACAGGCGCTTCGCCTGCGTGATCGTAAAGCGATCAGCGACCAAATCCCAAAAGTGCGCCAGGACCAGCGTGGCCAGCAGCCCCGACCAAACGTACAAAGCGTACAAGCCCCAGGTTCCAAGGTGATGCCCCAGCGCGAAGAAACCAAAGGTGATCGCCGACGCGCTCAGCGTCACCATCGACAACGCTCGTCGTAAGCTGAGGTGCTTGGTGGCGAGGCCGTTTACCTTCACCAGACCGACCGAGAGCAGCGCGATCGCCAAGAACATCAACGGCAAGCGCGAGGTGGGGATCTTGGCCAGGAACAGTGCGTCGCGTGCCGTCTCCAGCAGCGCGTGGCTGGCAATCAAGGCGAACAACGTCAAAAAAGCGGCCCAAACGTCGCGCCGCTCGCCCGGACGCATGGCGAAGAAGCTCACCCGGCGGACTTACCATGGTCCCCGAGTCGGCAAAAGCAGCAGCGAAAACCGAACCCCGTCGGCTGAGTTCCCCCAAGCCCCCCCAGCTCGGCCCCCCTCCGAGCCCCCCGGGTAAAACGAAATCCCCGGCTAGTTCCCGAGCTCTCGCGGCAAGGCCCGCCTCGGCTCGGGGCGCTCACGCCGCTCGGCCTCGCGACCCTCGGCGTAGCGCTCGCCCCCTTCGCGCGCCCCCGCGCGGCGCAACAATTCCGTAAAGTGCTGTGCCGACTCGACCGCGAGTGGCTCGACTGCATCGTCTTGAAAACTCATTTGCATACAGCTGAGCAGGCCAGTGTTGCACCGGGGTGACTGGCTCGTAACATTTAGCGCCCGCCCGCCACGCGCAGCACGGATCCGGTCACGTAGGAGGCGGAATCCGACAACAAAAACAGGATCGTCTCTGCGATTTCGTCCGCACTCGCGGCGCGGCCGAGCGGAATGGTCGGAGCCATCTTTTCGAGTCGCCCAGGCACACCAGAGCTCTCGTGCAAACGGGTGTCGACCAAGCCCGGCGCAACGCCATTCACGCGCACTCCATCGCGCGCGAGCTCGCGCGCCAAGCCCAAGGTGAGCGTGTCGACGGCCGCCTTGGACGCCGCGTACCAAACCCATTCATCGGGACTGCCCAAGGTCGCCGCGCCGGACGAGACATTGACGATCGCGCCGCCGCAGCCACCGCGCGACTGCGACATGCGCGCCGCCGCGGCCCGCGCACACAACAATGCTCCAAACACATTTACGTCCAGCACCGTGCGCAGCGTCTCGACGCTCGCCTCGTCGAGACGACTCGCGGGGCCGGTCAATCCGGCGTTGTTCACGAAATGCGTCACGCGCCCCAGCCCCGCCTCGGTTTCCGTGAACAACCGCTCCACGTCGGCGGGCACGCTGACATCGGCCTGCAAGGCGAGCGCAGTGCCGCCCGCCGTCTCGATCTCGCGAACCAACGCGGAGGCACTCAGCCCGTCAGTGCGATAGTTCACCGCCACGCGATAGCCGCGCGCCGCCGCTAGACGACAAGTTGCGGCGCCGATCCCGCGGCCCCCGCCGGTCACCAACAAGACACGCTCGGACATGCGCCGAGCATAGACCGAGCGCTGCTGCGCGAGGAATTCTGCGGGCCGCGAGCTGCGCGGCGGGAGTGCGGGCGCCCCATCCCAAGCTCAGGGTCTCGATAAAACTCGATGTACGCGCGCCAAGGGTTATTGTCGTTGGCTTGAAGCCCCCATCGACCCCTCAATCGACCCGGAAGCCGGCCTTGCTCGTTGGCGCGCTTTCGCTGCTGGCGCTCGTCGTCGTGCTGACGCAGCGCATGTTCGGCACCAATTGGGCGGCGGGGATCGGAACCGTTTTGGCCGTGGGCGCTTGGCTTTGGTCGGCGCGGCGCGACTACCGCGAGGAAGGTCCGCACCTCGAATCGCGGCTGATCGTCGATCGCGTGGGAGATCAGGCCGACGAAGAGCAGCCGCGCACGAGCATCCGACGCATTCGCGTCGCGAATGCCGGCACTCGCCCACTGCGCCAAGTCCAGGTCACGTTGATCGGCTGCGTGCCAACGCCGCTTTGGTTTCAGCCGGTTCGTCTGCAACGCATGCACGGCGGTCCGCACCCTTTCGATCTACCGCCGCGCAGCGAAGTGTACATCGATCTGGTCGCGCTGCCGCACGGGCATCCCGAATTCATTTTGGTGCACGACAACGCCGCGCACGGGGGCGTGCCCAGCAGCGTTCCGATTCAACCTCTCGAACTCAGCGTCGAGGTCAGCGCCGAGTCAGGGTCCCGCGCGTCGTTTCAGTGCCAAGTGGCGAGGGGCTCGACGGGCAAGCTCGAGGTGATGAGCTCTCGCGCCGGGCAGAGCAAGGTAGGCTAAATCTCGGCACGCCCGTTGCAGTTGCTCGCGGAGTTCGTCTTTCTTACTCGGGAGCAGGTCGTGACAGTCGAAGTAGCAACGGAAAGTGGCGCAGCGAAGAGCCAGACTGTGCGCCGGGGGCACGGCGTACTGTGGGCCGTTTTCTGCTTATGGGGTGTGTTTTCTGGAGCCGGCTGCGGCTACGGGGATGCATGTGTGGAAGGCTCGAAGAGCAGCTGTGAGGGCAACACACTGGTTTCGTGCGTAAAGGTCGAAGAGAGCGGCGGTCATCACACCGTCGTGCACGAACAGCGCTGCGACACCAAATTTTGCCGCGAGGGTGACCATGGAGCCTTCTGTGCGCTCGAAGCTGAGCCGACTGCGCGCTGTACTCCGGGCAATCCGGAGATCGAGCGGGTGGCCTATTGCGAAGGACGAATCCAAGTTCAATGCGATTCGGGCTATGTCATCGCTCGCGCGGATTGTGCACTGGATCGCGGTTTGCCCGAGGATCCCGGGCTGAAATGCGTCCCGGCTGGGTTGATGACGACGGAGTTCGCGTTGTGTATCAGTGACTGAGCGCTCGCTCAGTCGCGGAGCAACCGATCGAGCTTCTGTTGTACTTCAGTCGAGCGCGCGAGCTGTCCGGCCGCACGCAGGTAGCCGCTCAGAGCTCGCAGTGAATTCGCGTCGTTCGGCCGATTCTTCAGCGTCGCATCCAGGATGCGGATGGCCTCGTCGCGGTCGCCACCGCTCGCGATCGCGACGGCCAGCACGTAGCTGAAACGCGGATCGTTGGGCGCGAGCTGCACCGCTTTTCTCAAGCTAGCGATGGCCTCTTTTGATTGATGCGCGCGCACTTGCCACAAGCCCAGCGCGTGATGTGCGGCGGCATTTTGCGGGCCGCAAGCGAGCGCCGCGCGCAGCGCGCGTTCAGCCGCCGCTTCGTCGCCGCGCTGGCGTAGCACATCGGCGAAGTTCAGCTGGGCTTCGACCAGGCATGGCTGGAGCCGAAGCGCGGTTTGCAAGGCGGCTTCCGCCTCCGCGAGGCGGCCGCGGGCGAGCTCGAACGCGCTCCGTTCGACGTGCGTTTCCGGCCGGGAGGCGCTCACCGCAAAGCTCTCTTCGACTTCGACGAAGGCGCGCTCGAGCGCGCTGCGCACGCTTGGCGGCAACTCCGTGAGCGGCGCGCTGGCCAGCGCTTTGCCCGCGGCAATGCGCACGACGCGCAGGCGGTGCTCGAGCACGGGCGTGAGTAAGGCCAAGCGCTGCGCAGGGGGAAGCTGCTCCGCGCCACGCACGGCCCCGTAAACCACGAGCCCCTCGGAGCTGGCCAGCGCGGAGCGCAGGGTGAGCAGCGTCTTCTCGTTGGCGTAGCCGCCCAGACGTTCCAGCGCGGTTGCGCGCGCGATGGCGGGCACGCTCGCGTCATCGACGAGCTCGCGCAGCGCGCGAGGTGCGGTCAGCTCACCCTTGCGCTCGCTGGCCAGCGCAGCGCCGAAATGCGGGCGTTTTTGCGAAGCCGGAAACCAGCTCGCGACCTGATCGCGTGCCCACGTCGCGGTCTCTTTCTTGTGGCAGCCATTGCATGCGTTGGGCGTGCCGTACGAAACACTGAGATCCGGGCGTGGAATGCGGATCGAGTGGTCACGCCGCTCGTCGATTTGCATGAACGTGGCGGGCGGCATGTGGCAATCGATGCACAGCGGCGCCTTGCCGGCCGCATGATGCGAGTGGGTTTGCACGTCGAAGC
>Ga0247769_1000486_pt1 | contig 10541 bp, 10 predicted proteins | sample UWRJL166409R6_FD_179942 | JGI IMG/M metagenome (GOLD analysis project Ga0247769, IMG submission 179942) | Plant litter microbial communities from Arlington Agricultural Research Station in Wisconsin, United States - UWRJ-L166-409R-6 | ecosystem: Environmental > Terrestrial > Plant litter >... | reverse complement strand
CGAGCACGGCGAGTACTTCCTCATCTTCGAATCCCGCGAGACCGCGGACAGGTTCGAGCGGATGTACCGCCGGGAGACGGGCGTGCCCCCGCAGCGCAGCAGCAGGAAGCCCGACGGCCTCGTGGTCGGCTACACCGAGGTTCTGGTGTCCATCAATGTCCCGCTGATGAGCCGCCGGGATTATGAGCGTCACGTCGCTTCGCGGTGGAACTAGCACGACGCTTGGGCGGCGGGGGAGTAGACTCCTTCGCCGCCCGACCCCGCTGCACTTGCCAACTTCATCGTTTCATCAAGAAACAGCCCTTTCGGGCTGTTTCTCATTTCAGGAGTGAACTACTCGGCCTTTTTGGCTGGAGTTTTCTTGGCAGCTGGCTTTTTGGCGGCAGCTGGTTTTGCGGCAGGAGCCTTCTTGGCAACTGGCTTGGCTGCGGTCTTTGTAGCAGTCTTTTTGGCTGGTGCAGTTGCTGCTGGCTTGGCGCCGGCTTCCTTGGCTTGGCGAACGAGCTGTGCTTTCTTGCGGGCGGCAGTGTTCTTGTCCATGACGTTCTTCTTCACGGCAGTGTCGAGCTCAGACTGAGCTTTGCGCAGGTCCTCAGTGCTCTTGGTGGTAAAGAAAGCCTTGAGCGCGGTGCGAAGATTGCGCTTGGTGGTTACGTTACGCGCGCGACGCTTTTCGGTCTGGCGCATTCGCTTGATAGCGGATTTGATGATTGGCATACGTGTGAAACTTATCCCTTAAAGTTGTTAGTAAAGTTCAGATGAAAATTATACCTCAGTTGAGCGCTGTTGTAAAGAGACGACGGCGGAACTTGCGCTAGTTGACTTGATTAGTTTATGCGTTGTGTTTCGGTGGGCACGGAGCTTCTCGGTGCGCTGAATGCATCCCGAGGAGTCCGTGCCCACCTGTGCTCGATTAGCCCACCCATTGTCCCTGGTGTAGGAGGCTGTCCCTCCAGACCGAGAACGTTTCGGGCTTGTTCTCGCCCGACGCCAACCAGGGGCTGGTGTCCGCATCGTCGTTAGTCGGCGAGTAGATCAGAACACCGGCGGCCCAGGGTTGGGCGAACCAGAGGTCCAGAAATTTCTGGAGTTCGGTTGCGGTTTTGAAGCCGACCTCTGATACCTGAATCTTTTTGTGGCCCTCGCCGTTGTCCGCCATGATCTGGTGGACGGCTGCTGTTTCGACCAGGCTGCCATCGTAGGGATGTACGGAGGCCAGGTCGAATGAACTCTTGCCGCCGGCTGCGTAGAACGCATTCATGAACTCAGGAGGCGTGAGGCCGTCTCCGTCAACATGTGCGAGGCCGCCCATGATCACCGGGATGGCCGCGTCAATCGCTTTGACCTCGCGGTTGAGCGCGTGCATCATCGCGGAGAAAATCTGCGGGTTGGGCCGGGGTGCGAACCATCGGTCCTGGTTCTGTTCGTTCCAGCCCTCGATCTGGAAGGGCAATCCGAGATTCTTGAAATGTCGGACCACGGAGGCTCCGAACTTACCGAAGGCCTCAGTGTGCTCGATGTCTGGCCCACACAGCTGTTCGGCGCAGTTCACGCCGGCTTTCGGATTGGCCCAGCCTGGCGCGAAGTCCAAGACTGCCTGTGTGATGACGCGTCGGTCGGCGGATCGGCTTTGGTTGTAGATAACGACCGCTTGGGCAACTGTGTCGAACGGCCCCCAGTACAGCGAGCCCGTTGGCAACGGTTGAATGAACCGCCATTGCCAATCGTAGCGCAGCACGCCGTAGCGGACGTTATCGAACCGGTGGAGCACGGCGCTCAGTTCCTCTGCATCGAGTTCCGGCAGGGCTCCGCCGGGGGCAAGGCCTAGGCACTTGGACAGTGTGATACTGCCGCTGCGGTCGGGCTCGCAGGCGATGCTGGACGCGGTCGGCGCTGCTTTGTCGGTCGTGGCCGGAACTTCGCTGGTCCGGTCCGGCTGGGCGGCTAGCCCAATCACAACGATTGTGAGTAAGATCACGGCTGCGGCCAACAAGGCGACAAGCCAGATAGGCACGTGGTAATGCCGGCTGGCATCCGTGGGGGGTTGACTCGTCACGGAGAACCTTCCCTTCGGGGAGAGCGGTTGTGCGGGCGGGCGCCTGAACCGCTGTATTATGTCATTGTATTAATAATTTTTCAAATTTAGGTACCTGAATCAACTCAGTCGGCTAAGATATTTGACCATCATTTACGCTTATGCTACAGTGAGCTTAAACTCTGTAAAGTCTAAACAAAAACAAGGTAGTCAAAACGTGCAGGACGGATCCAATTCTAAGCAGCTCATCGCTGAAAAGATAAAGCAATCAGCGAACATTCTCGTGACAGTCGGTGCTAATCCATCTGTTGACGCGCTGACTGCGGCGCTGGGTCTGACGCTGATGCTAAACAAGCTCGACAAGCACGCAACGGCCGTGTTTAGCGGGGTTATACCGCCAGCTATAAATTTCCTGGAGCCCGGTAAGACATTTGAGAATAATGTCGATAGTCTCAGAGATTTCATCATTGCGCTCGATAAGGACAAGGCCGACCGCCTGCGCTACAAAGTAGAAGACGATGTTGTTCGTATTTTTATCACCCCATATCGCACCAAGATTGCTCAGAGTGATCTGCAATTCAGCCAAGGTGACTTCAATGTTGACCTGATCATAGCGCTGGGAGTCGAGGATCAGAAGGATCTTGACCAAGCTCTTACCGCACACGGACGTATCTTGCATGACGCCACCGTTGCAACAATCAATGCAAATGGTCAAAAGAGTTCGCTCGGTTCGATCGACTGGCAGGACGCGCACGCTAGTTCGCTTAGTGAAATGTTGGCCAGTATCGCTGATTCGCTGAAGACCGGTATCCTTGACCAACAGATCAGTACGGCGCTGCTGACCGGTATCGTGGCGAATACCGAGCGTTTCAGTAACGCCAAGACAACGCCGCATGTCATGACTGTTTCGGCTCAGCTGATGGCCGCTGGCGCGAACCAGCAGTTGATTGCGAACAAGTTGCAGACTATTCCGGCTCCTGTCTCGCCCCGTCGCGAGAGCGCTAAGCCGGCAACTCAGGAACAGAGCAAGAAGGTGACTGCTGACGCCCAAGACGATGGTGAAATGCACATTAATCACGGCGAGGAAGCGAAAGAGCCGCCCGCACCGCTCCCGATGGAGCCAGTTCCGGCGCCTGAGCCTGTGGTTGCTGCCGAGCCAGAGTCAGAACCAGAGATGGAATTGCCCATCGCGCCGCCCGCAGCTCAGAATTTTGAAGATCTAAAGCAGGCGATCGAGGCAGATTCTGCACCCCATGAAATGATAAGCGAGCCGCCAGCTCCTGGTAGCCACAACATCAACGACGCCGAAAATGATCAGGAAAAGCCAGAAAGCAGCGAAGACGAGAGTTACCTGACGTCACATCCTTCGTGGCAGGGTCGTGATCTGAAGCCGCCAACAATGGGTGGCACTCTCAGCGCAACATCCGAGCAAGCGCTTGAGGACAAAATTCGCTCTGAAAATGAAGAGAAGCGTAATCATGCGATCCTGACACATGGCGGCGGAGTTCCTGGTCAGCAGCCATCATCTTCCAAAAAGCGTAAACGCAATAGGTCTAAGGGCGGTGGTTCTCAGCAGGGCCAGCCACAGAATTCGCAGCAGCCGCAAGCACAGCCCAGTGCGCCAGCTCCTGCGCCAATCGACGAGCCTGAGTCAGCCCCAGCTGCTGCTATGCCAGAGCCGACTCCGGTCGAGCCTGAACAGCCACTGATTCAGCCGATTGTTCCGATTCCGGCGCCAGCCCCACTCGAACCGATCGTTCCAGAGCCAGAGTCAATGCCTGAACCAGAACCGACACCAGAGCCGATCACCCCGACCGAACCACAGCTTCCTGAAATTCCAACTGCACCACCGCCACTTGTCGTATCCGAGCCATTGACGCCGCCAGTCGAGCCACCAGCTCCTGCGGCCATGCCTGAACCGGCCCCAATGCCGACTCCGGTCGAACCGTTTATTCCAGAGGCTCCACATGAACCGACTCTTGAAGAGCTCGAGCGACAAGCCGTCACTCATGCTGCTCAGGCAGTCGCTCCGCAGACATTGAGCGAACTAGAGGCCGAAGCTCGTGCTCACGCACACAAGACGCCAGCTCCACAGGCGGGCGAGCCAGCCGCACCGAGTGAACTTGGCGCAGTACCGATGCCGCAGCCTATCGAGACGCCCGTATCGATTCCGCAGGCACCAGTGCCAGTAGCGCCATCGCTCCCAGTGCAGCCTGCCGTACCATCAAATGGTTTGCCACCGTTGCCTCCAATGCCTGACTTTGGGTCATTGCCACCAGTGCCAAATGGCGCTACAGCACTACCTGAGCTTCCGCAGCAGCCTTTGCAGCAACCCGCAGCTCCAGTGCCACCTCAGGCTCCTCAGGTATCTCCGACACCTCCTGCGCCCACACCTGCTGATCCAACACAGTTCCGTATTCCCGGTCAATAGTCCATTGCGCCCGAAGGGGATTGTGTAGTAGAATCGTTGAATCCGTCCTCGAACCGATAGGAGGCAGTTGCCTTGGGTGACATGCCTGGCTGCATCGCCGAAATCGCCAAAGCAATGATCGCGATGCTGGCAAACACGACCGAACAAGAGCGACGAATCGTCGATCGCTACGTCTCAGACATCCCCAACGCCGATCCACAGCAGGTCCTGCTGCAGCTTCGCGTGTGCTACGGCGGCTTTACGAAGCTGTATGTGCGCACGCGCTCCTGGTCCGCCATCGGTCTGAAGCCCACGAGGCGAGGGCCGCTATACCAGTTGGTTTCTAGCCCGGGAGCCACGCCTGCCTACTTCACAGTGGAGGGGCGCGCCGTGAAGCGCGTCCAGCCCTTGCGGCTACCTAAGAACGTCTGACGGATAGGGCGGCGCGCAGGATTCATGTCCTTGCAGCGCCGCCCGCATAACTACGATATTATGAATACAATGAATGGCTTACTCCTTATCGACAAACCGGCTGGTATATCCAGCTTTGGTGTCGTGGCGCGTGTTCGCTGGCTGCTCAGCCAGCAGGCCGGCAAGAAGATGAAGGTGGGCCACACCGGCACATTGGATCCATTCGCGACTGGGCTGATGATCATTGTAGTGGGGGACTATTGCAAGCGGGCAGGGGAGTTTAGCAAACTCGATAAAACCTACGAAGCGACATTGCGGCTGGGTGCGATCAGCACAACTGGCGATCCTGAGGGCGAGATTGCGCCTCAGTCTGATCGTCAGCCGAGCGAAACTGAATTGCGCGAAGCACTGGATAAGTTTAGGGGCGCTATCACCCAAACGCCGCCCAGCTACAGCGCCATCAAGATCAACGGCGTGCGCGCCTACAAGCTCGCCCGTGAGGGAAAAGCTGTCGAAATGCCGTCACGCGAGGTCACGATCCATGAGCTGGAACTTTTGAGTTATAACTATCCTGAGGCGCGCATCAGAACGCACGTCAGTAGCGGCACATATATTCGCACACTCGCCGAGGATATCGGCAAGAAACTTGAGACTGGTGCGTATCTGACTGGCCTCCGCCGAACGACAGTGGGGAAGTGGCGCGTCGCTGATGCTGTACATCTGGATAGTGTAGATGAGGCTATTGTTAAGCGTCTCCTTCAAGTATAAGTGCAAAAAGAGGGTGGGGCTGGGCGTACGAATCGCCCAGCCGCCGTCAGGTGTCTCGGCCTACTTGCGTCGTTTTGCCGACGCCTTCAGTTGCGTGATCCGCTCCAGGAATTTCCTGACTTCGGTTTCGGTCGCGCCGTCCACCGTTTTGCCGTGTGGCCAGCTGGCCGGAACGGCGAAGACGTTCACCTGGGAGCTCAGCCCAGGTATGTTCAGTGCGATGACCAGCCGGTCCGGTTTGGCGTCAGTCAGAAGCTCCATAACCGGTTGGGTCGTCCAGGGCACGAATGCGCCGATGACCTCACCGTCCTTGACGTAGCGGCCGCGTACGGTGCGGCCGTGATCGCCGGTCTTGCGATGGGGTAGCGAGTCGTACACCGCGCGGCATTCTGCGAACAGTGCGGTTGGCGTTGCCATTTCTGGTTGCTCCTCTTGGTGAGGCGACTGAGACTTATGGAATATAATCATATTTATGGTATTCGCGCAAATTGGGTAGAAGATCAGCCTTGCACCTCGAGGGCTTATCTGATAAAATACGTAACGATGATTACTACAGAAGCAAAGCAACAGGTCATTTCTGACAACCAGCGTCACAAAACTGACGTCGGTTCGACTGAGGTCCAGGTTGCGGTTCTCACCACTCGCATTCGCGAATTGACTGAACACCTGAAGCAGAACAAGCACGACAATCACGGTCGTCGCGGGCTGCTCCAGATGGTAGGCCGCCGCAAGCGACTGCTGGGCTACCTGCAGCAAAAGGATTACGCCGGTTATCAGGCATTGATCGCAAAACTCGGACTCCGCAAGTAAGCACCTTGGCTTCTGCGGAGTTCTTCACTTGAACCTACAAAATTAATTCACCTCGCGCCCGCCTGTTAGGTGGTGGATTTGAACTAAGAAACACTTGGTTGAAACCCGTTACCTAGGCGGTGTCCCGCGAGTGACTCACGAAAGGACTATTCTACATTATGAGTAGTATTATCAACCCTTTTGGCAAAGATATTGTCAAAGTTGAAACTGAGTTTTGTGGTCGAACCCTCAGTCTTGAGGTTAACCGTGTTGGTTTTCGTACCAGCGCGAGTGTCCTCGTAACTTATGGCGACACGGTTGTGCTCGGCACGGCTATGGTTGCCGACAATCCAGTGAAGGGATTTGACTATTTCCCTTTGAGCATCGACTACGAAGAAAAAATGTATGCAGCTGGTAAAATCAGCGGCAGCCGTTTCATTAAGCGCGAAGGTCGTCCAAGCGAAGAAGCAATTCTGATTGGCCGTCTTATCGACCGTCCGATCCGTCCACTTTGGCCAAAGGGTTACCGTCATGAAGCACAGGGCGTCGCCAGCGTGCTCAGTATGGATCCGACTTTTCGCCCTGACATGATCGCTATGATCGCGATGAGCACTGCATTTATGCTGACTGGTGCGCCTTTTGAAGGTCCAGTTGCCGGCGTGCGCGTCGGCCTGAAGGATGGCAAGCCTGCCGCCTTCCTGCCGCTCGAAGAAATGATCACGAACGATCTTGATCTCGTGGTCGCCGGCACCGAAGAAGCAATCATGATGGTTGAAGCTGGCGCCAATGAAGTCACCGAAGACCAGGTTGCCGAAGTACTTGCTTGGGCGCACGAGGCAATTCTGCCTGCCGTTCGCCTCCAGAAGGAACTCATCGAAAAGGTTGGCGTGAAGGCACAAGAGTTTGAACTCCTTCTGCCAAACGAAGACATCCAGAAGTCAGTTGACGAATGGGTTCTGGGTAAGCTCGGTGACAATTTGCGCAAACCTTACGCTGAACGCAACGACCTCGTCAGCGTTCTGCGCGAACAAATGCACGAAAAGTTTGCTCCTGAAGTAGGTGATGAATACGAAGACCTCCGTCGCGAATACAACGACGCCTTCACGAGCGCCCTGCACAAGGACGTCAGGAAAGGTATTCTCGAGGAAAGCATTCGCCCTGACGGTCGCGCGCTCACCGAAATTCGCCCGCTCAGCTCAGAAGTTGGCATTCTGCCACGCACCCACGGCTCGAGCATCTTCACCCGTGGTATGACTCAGGGTATGAACATCGTTACTCTGGCGCCGCTCAGCTACGCACAGATCGTCGACACCATGGAGCGTGAAGGCGAGCGCCGCTATATGCACCACTATAACGCTCCGGGTTATACCGTTGGCGAGATTAAGCGCCTTGGCTCACCAGGCCGTCGCGAAATCGGCCACGGCTACTTGGCAGAGCGTGCGCTGACCGCAGTGCTGCCGAGCGAAGAAGATTTCCCGTATGCTATCCGTTCCGTTACCGAAATTATGAGCCAGAACGGCTCAACCAGCATGGCTGCGACCTGTTCTAGCTGTCTAGCATTGATGGACGCTGGTGTGCCAATCAAGGCTCCAGTCAGCGGCATCGCCATGGGTCTGATGACGGACGGCGATAAGATTGCAATCCTCAGCGACATCGCTGACGCCGAAGACTTCGCTGGCGACATGGACTTCAAGGTGACTGGTACTGCCAAGGGTATTACCGCGCTTCAAATGGATATGAAGGTGCATGGGCTGAGCGTTGATATTCTGAAACAAGCCCTCGTACAGGGCAAAGATGGTCGTGCTCACATTTTAGAGCACATGTTGAGCGTCATTGCCGAGCCGCGCAAGGACCTCAGCCCGTACGCTCCACGTATTGAAAAGATTATGATCAATCCAGAGAAGATCCGCGACGTGATCGGCAAGGGCGGTGAGATGATCAACAAGATTATCGCTGAAACCGGTGCCGAGATCGACATCCGAGACAGTGGTCTCGTGATGGTTGCCGCTCCGGACAAGAAGGCGATCGACGCTGCTATTAAGTGGATTCAGGACATTACGGCCGAGCCGGAAGTCGGCACTATTTACGAAAACTGCCGTGTCGTGAAGATCATGGACTTCGGCGCATTTGTCGAAATCATGCCAGGCAAGGAAGGTCTGGTTCATGTCAGCGAAATGGCCGACAAGCGTATCGAGCACCCAAGCGACTTCCTGAGCGAAGGCGACGCTGTCACCGTGAAGCTTGTCGCTATCGATGATCGCGGCCGTCTGGTGCTGTCGATGAAGCAAGCCAAGCAATAGTTGCGCTATAGACTAGATTAGTATACGATAGGCCCGTTGCATCAGTGACGGGCCTATTTGTAAGGCCCGCGACGAAAGGACAGCCAGCTATGTCTGTGCCGGATCGATCACCGGTGTGCTCCAAGGCGTTGAAGCTGGAGGAGCTGCAAGCATTGTCGGTCGGCACCGCCCTCATCCAGTTCTTCTGGGGTAGCGCGGTCGACAAACCCTTCCGTGAGCGTGTGATCTACCGCGGACTCCGCAATCACCCGAGCATGGGTCGGTGTGTGGTTCTGGAGATCAACAACGCGAGGTACGGAAGGCGCGAAGACGTCGTAGCTCTCGCGGAGCTGGGGCTCACCCCGTACCCACGGGGTCTCGCCAACGGGCATTGGGCCTATCAGGGCTGGAACATCTCCAACATCCTGGTCCTCCCCAAGGACGTGAACGCTCTGCCGAGTGGTCGGACGCCGTCGAACAGGCGCGGCCGGCGATGACGAATCTACTGGGGCACGGCCAAAAACCGCGCCCCAGTAGTGAAATTCTGAACTTATATCTGTTGATCTGGTCAAATAACATACAGCGTGCTATAATACTCAGTAACGATTATTAATCTTGTGGAACAAACGCGTAGGGCTCATTGTCGGCTCATATCCGGAGCGCTATGGATAAACAACACCTTCTTGATCAAATTACCGCAGATATACTAGAAAATAATATCTGCCCAGATTTGGCCAAGACGGCCACGAACATCGTCCCCGGTGCGGGAAACCCGAACGCGGACATCATGTTTGTCGGAGAAGCGCCAGGCAAGAATGAAGATCTGACCGGCGAGCCATTTGTTGGAGCTGCTGGAAGGATTCTTAGCGCACTGCTGGAAAGCATCAACCTGACGAGAGACGACGTATTCATCACGAGCATCGTGAAGTACCGTCCACCGAATAATCGCGACCCGCAGCCGAGCGAGAAGGCAGCATTTTTGCCCTATCTCGAGCGGCAGATAACAGTCATTCAGCCGGTGCTAATCATACCGCTCGGACGTCATGGTATGGAATCGTTCCTGCCAGGCGCCAAAATTGGCGAAGTGCACGGCACATTGCAACATGACGAGCGCGGGCGGGCTATTTTGCCGCTGATACATCCGGCGGCAGCCCTCTACAATAACAATCTGCGGAAGACGATTGAAGAGGATTTTCTATTGATTCCAAACATTTTAAAGAAAGTGAAGAAAGGAAATTAATTCATCACTATGAGTGATCCTAACCAGCCTCAACCAAAGGGGCAGAATCCAAACCGCGGCCAACAAAACCGCCGCGGCAACGGCCAAGGTAACAACAACCAAAACGGCCAACAGAGCCAACGACAACAGCAGGCACAGCAGAACACTGTGCTCGCGCGCACCCAAACCCGTCGCGGCGAAGTGCAGCGCGCTGCGCGTCGTAACAGTGAGCTTGTAACGCAAGTTGCCAGCCAGCACGTCATCGACGTGCCGGTGAACAAATCAGTCTATAACGGCTACGAAGGTGAACAGTTCACGCTAATCCAACAGAAGCGCCTCAAGCAGACCAAGGGACCAGTCCTCCGCGTCATCCCGATTGGCGGCCTCGGCGAAATGACTATCGGTAAGAATATGATGGCCATTGAGTACGACAACGATATTATCGTGATCGATATGGGCTTGCTGTTCCCAGGTAGCGATTATCCTGGCATCAACTACATCGTGCCGGACCCAACGTACCTTGAGGAGCGCAAGCATAAGATTCGTGGTCTTATATTTACACACGGACACCTTGACCACATCGGTGCCTTTAAACATCTTGTACACCGTATTCCTGCCCCTGTGTATGCC
>Ga0247769_1000485_pt1 | contig 10545 bp, 10 predicted proteins | sample UWRJL166409R6_FD_179942 | JGI IMG/M metagenome (GOLD analysis project Ga0247769, IMG submission 179942) | Plant litter microbial communities from Arlington Agricultural Research Station in Wisconsin, United States - UWRJ-L166-409R-6 | ecosystem: Environmental > Terrestrial > Plant litter >... | reverse complement strand
CGCGTTGGCTCGCGAAGTGGGTCGCCGCGCGCGGGGCGCAACATTTGATCTCCGAAGCGGCGCTACCAGACGCGGGGCTCGAATACGTACCGGCAGAGGTCGCTTGCCTGGTGATCGCGGAGCGCGAAGAGTTGGTGGATTTGCTGCTCAAAAACGGCGCCCATCGCGCACTGTCCGCCTTGATCGTGGCGGAGAGCGGTTACCCCCGAGCGCTCGCCGACGAGGCGCGCAGGTTGCTCGAAACCCGTTCGGATCTGAAAGTGATCGCCGTGCACGACGCTACCCCCGCGGGCGTGGCCATGCCGTCGCGCTTGCAACAGAGCGCTCTTTTCCCGCTGGCACAGCGCTCGTTCGTGGACGCTGGGCTGTTCCCGGCGGACGTCGCCTGGCTCGCAGAACTGGCGCCGGCGATCCCCATCGCGCACACCAACCGCGTGCCGCTGGATTCATTGTCGTTCGAGGCGCTGCTCATTGGCTTACGCGGCGTGTCTCAGGGCGCATTGTCCTTGTACACCGCGATCGATGCGGCGCGCACGGCTGGGCCACACGACGGCTGAGTGTTTTTTTCGATGGTCACTCGGCGCGACGCGGCCGCCTCAGCCTTCGGCGTCGAAGCTAGGAACCCAGCCGGTTCACGAGCTGCGATGCTGGTCTGCGATCGCCCCCCCTCGAGCGGCGGCGCGCTCAGCCTTTGCGCCGAGCGCGCACGCCCGCCGCCAGCAGCTCGAGCACGGGCACCGTTTCGTCGAAGCCGAGGCACGCGTCCGTGATGCTTTGGCCGTGAGTGAGCGGCTTGCCCGCAACGACGTCTTGACGGCCTTCGACCAAGTTGCTCTCGATCATCACACCGAAGATGGCCTGACTGCCCGCGCTCAGCTGCGCCGCCAACGACTCGCCGACTTTGACCTGGTTCTTGTGGTTCTTTTGGCTGTTCGCGTGACTGCAATCGACCATCAGCGCGGGCCGCAAGCCGGCTTTGCTCAGCGCTTGAGTGGCTTCTGCGATCGGTTCGGCGGCGAAGTTCGGACCCGAGCGGCCACCACGCAAGATGAGGTGACAATGGGGATTACCCCGCGTCGAAACGATGGCGGCCAGGCCTTGCTTGGTGACGGACAGGAAATGGTGCGGCGCAGAAGACGAGCGCACCGCGTCGACCGCAATTTGCACGTCCCCGCTGGTGCCGTTCTTGTAGCCCACGGGCATGCTCAACCCGCTGGCCAGCTCGCGATGCACTTGGCTCTCGGTGGTACGCGCGCCGATCGCTCCCCACGACACCAGATCCGCCACGAATTGGGGAGAGATCGGATCCAGAAATTCGGTCGCGGTGGGCACACCCAGCTGGACGACATCGAGCAAGAACTTGCGCGCGACGCGTAGACCGAGGTTGATCGAGAACGATCCATCGAGCTTGGGATCGTTGATTAGGCCCTTCCATCCCACCGTGGTGCGCGGCTTCTCGAAGTAGGTGCGCATCACGATCTTGAGATCGTTGCTGAGTGCGTCGGCCACCGGCTTGAGGCGCTTGGCATACTCGATGCCGGCTCCCGGATCGTGGATCGAGCAGGGGCCAACGACGATCACCAGTCGGTCGTCTTCGCCGGTCACGATCCGCGCGACGTCCGCTCGGGCGTCGGCGATCAGCCGCGTGTCGGCCTCGGACACGGGCAGCTCCTCCATCAAAATGGCGGGCGGGATCAGCGGTCGGAGGCTCTCGATGCGAACGTCGTCGGTCGTGTGAGGCATGAATTTCTAGGGGATGGCGTAACAGCGGAATAGAGCGGCGGCTTGGGCCGGTTTGGCCCGGACTGTGCCATCTCAGGCGCGGACCGCAAAGTACCCCACTTTAGCCAGCCCCCCGGCGCTCGGGGCGGCCTCGAAATCCGCCAAAGCGCGCCCCAAGAGGTGCAGGGAACGGTGCCCAGGGAAATACGGGGGGGCTGGAAATGCGCGTAGCGGGCCGCGTTGCACGGTTTTCTCGATCGCGTCCGCGTCGAACAAGAGACAATTGTGCACCCAACCCAAGCCGCTTTGTACGTCGGCCAGGGTCACGCTCGGGTGGCCGCCCCAGGGCGCCGTGGCAAGGGCGTAAGCGGCGCTCGGCCACTGGTTGACTCCAATGGTGCCGTAGCGCAGCTCACCGAGCGCACGCTCCAAGGATTTCGACAACGCGGGGTCCTGCTCCACGTTCGGCGCAACGTACAGCATGGCGTTCAGCGTGCCCCACAAGCGCTCGTTGGCGAACTCGGTCGCGCTCGCCAAGAACTCGACCGGATCGGCGCTGCCCACGCTGACCTCACTCAAGATGCTGCAGAAGGGTTCGACGCTGAACTGCGCCGCCGAAGACATCGGATCCAAATCGGTGATCAAGGTCCAAGGCAATTGTCCTGGGCCCGCGTCACCGATGCGAGTCACGTGCTCGGCGTCCTGGGTCAGCGAAGCGTAGCGCGCCGCGGCGCCTGGGTAGTATGCGTATCGCGGCGCGACCTTGGCGAGCTCTGCTTTCAAGCGCGTCAGCAACTCCTCACGCTGGGCGAAGCCGCGCGGCGTGATCAACATCTTGGCCGCATTGCAGTTGAAAGATGCATTTTGCACGACCATCCCGGTCAGGCCGCGCGCGATCGCCGTCAGCTCGCCGTCGCTGTATTTGCCGGGCACGAGCAGTACCGGGCTGATGTTGCCGAGCTCGCTACTGACCGGCTTGTCGAACAGCGGAGTACCCCGCTTCTTGCGCTCCGCTCGCTCGGCACCTGGCGCGCCCCACACGATGCGATCGTGAGTCTCGAGCGAGCCGGTGATGTGTAGCTCGTCGATCGCGGGATGCGCCACCAAATGCGCGCCGACCTCGGGTCCGCCGTAGACGATACGCAGGAAACCGCGCGAGATCAGCGGCGAGAACGCGAGCTCCAGGAGCGAGCCTAGGTACGCGTTGACCGGGCTCATCTTGAGCAAGCACACCGCGCCTTCGACGAACGATTTGTAGATCACGTCGAGCACGGGGATGGACGCGACGTTGCCCGCACCGAGCACCAACGCGATGCGCCCCTCCGGATCCCGCCGCTTGTAAAAATCGGCCTGAACCCGGGCTAGCTCGGTGCCGTCGGCGTGCGCGGCAAGCCACGTTTTCGCGCGGAACGGAGCATAAAGCAGGCCATCGTACCACTCGTGCGGGGTCATCTCGACCGCTACGCGACCATCGGCAGTGATCGACACCCGCCCTGAATCGATGCGGGGCGCGCCGGCGCGCCGCACTTGGTCGAGCGAGTCCGCCAGCTGTTTCAAATTGCGAATGATGGGTACGAGCGTCGACAGCCATTCCTCACCCTCGAGGGGTGAGCCCAGCGAAACACCCTTCGCGGCACATGCGGCTGCCACCATGCGAGGGCCAAGCTCTCGAAAACGGCCGCCAATCTCGCGCAGCCAGGCGACTTTGTCAGCCAGCGGGGCACGCGCGAAGGAGGTGGCCCGCTCCTTCAGTACGGTTAGGGCCTGATCCAGCTCCGGAAAACCAGTGTCGGTCGGCGTCTCCAGCCGATCGCCCGTCGCTGCCGCTCTCATCGAGGATGCACCCATATTTCCTAGGCATAACCCTGGGCTGGCAGCGCGACTAGTTGATAACCGTCGGGGCGGAAATTGGGCCAGCGGACGGCGGAACGTCGCAAGCCGAAAAAGGCACACTCGAACCAAGGCCGACAAGCCTGTAACATCGGGCCTCCTTTCGGCCCTGGCCGCCCCGAACATGTCGAACTCACCCACGCTCCCGCCAGTTGCGGGACCACTGCGAAAACCGACACCCCTCCCCGCTCTGGCGACCGAGAGCGACGCGCGCGTACAAGCGGCGCTCGCGGCGAACGCGCGCGCTGAAGCCAGCTTGGCCGGGCTGTTCCGCGCCATTCAACAGCTCGGGAGTGGCCTCGGCGGAGCACGCGAGGCCAACGAGTCGTTGACGCTCGAACTCGAGGGTCTACGGGATGTCTTGGGCGTGGCTAGCGAACAGCAACTGATCTTCGAGAGCAAGATCGCAGAGCTCGAACTGGTGCTCGACCGAACACGCAAGGAGCATGCACAGGAGCGCGGCTACCTGATCGATCAACAAGACTTATTTCTGGTCAAGTTGCTCGACGAGCAAGAACTGGAATTGAAGCAGCGCGACGCCCACCTCGAGACTCTGCGCGGGCGCCTCGCCGAACTCGAGCAACGCGATCAGGTGGCCCTTGCGAAAACCCTGGTGCAGTCTAGCCCGCCTGCTTCCGTAAAACTCGTCGAGCCCGATCCGGCGCCTACCTCGTCGAGCTCCGAATTGGATCGCGCCGAGCGTGCGGAGCTCGAGCGAACCGCGCAGAAGTTGGCCGAAGACCGCGAACGAGCACGCGAGACCGTCGCTCGCTTGCAAGCGCAGCGCGATGAAGCCCAGAACGCCGTAGTGCGCATTGGCAAAGAGCGGGATGAAGCGCTCCACGAGATCCATCGCCTGAAGAGTGAGCTCGGGGGACCGCGCATTCCGTTGTCGACACGCCCGCCATCCGGCGAGATACGCCGCGACTCGAGCGTGCCTCGGTCGCAGGGGGCGTTCACGCTCGGGCAAATCGAGCTAGGAGCGCGCCTCGGGCTGACGACGGGGGTCGCGAGTTCGGCGGCCGCGAGTTCGCCCATCGCGAATTCTGCCCATGACTCGCAGCGCGGCCAAGCGATCAGCAGCGTTCTCAGCCCGCCGCTCGGCATGCCATTCACGGCGCCCATCCCCTCCCGGCTCTCACCGCCGCCAGCGCGCCTTTCTCCCTCGCCATCCTCACGCAATTCCCCCCCGCCCGAAGAGCTGCGACTCGCGTTGACGAGCTCGCCGTCCGTGCAACCGTCGCCCGAGAGTCGCTCGGCGCTCAGGGAAAAGCCGGACGTGAGCAAGCGACCGTTGGTGGGTTACTCTTTGGGCACGGGCAGCGTCGAACCGGAGAGTTTGGAGAGCGCGACCCAGCTCTCCCCGAGCCCGCCTCCGAGCGGCTCCAAGCGCTAGTCTCTGCGATTTTCGGCCGGTTCTCGCTGAAACTGCCGCAGACCAGCGCGGCAGTGCTACTAGGGCCCTCGCATGAATTCCGACGCGCCGCTGAATCCGAGCGCAGAGCCCGCGACCGAGCCCTCGATGGTCGCGCGCGGCGTGCTCTTGCGCGTGCTCGTGCTGTGCGTCGTCGCCGTGTTCTCGCTCTGGGCAACCAAGCTCGCGCTGTTCGCGGCGGTCGGCACGATGCTCGGCTTCGTGGCACTACCGGCGCAGCCGAAGCGCCAAGTTCGCTGGCTCAAGATCGGTCTGGGGGTGGCCGGCGCGTGCGCAACCATCGGCACGTTTCGCTTCTTGGTGCTCGAGGCCGTCCCCGGCATGGTCGAGGGCGGAACGACTGCCACCGAGCAACGCGTCGTGTCGCGCTTGCGCGAGATCCTCTTTGCCGAAGATGCCTGGCGCAAGAACGCCTATTACGATCCGGACGGCGACCACGTGGGCTCAGCGGGGCTGTTGGGCGAGCTGAGCGCGGAGTTCGGCGTGCGCTCCGGCAATCGTGTCGAGCCTGCCGTGCTCGAGGGCTACCCCAAGCTGGCCGAAACCCGGCTCGGACCCGCCGCAGAAATCGGGGGCTACCTGGTGCTCGTGTGTTTGCCCAAGCAGGGTGGCGGGTACACCGCGCGCCCCGGCGACGCCATCGACGACGAAGCAGCCGAGCGTCACTTCTACGCCTACGCTTGGCCCGCCGAGCGCGGCCAGGGTCTAACTACCGCCTACTTCTTGGACGAGCACGAACGAATCCTCTTGGCCGACAGCCAAGAGGCCGAGCCGCGTCGACTGATCGGAATCGACGCGCCGCCCACCTGCGACGACGTGTCCGCGCCCAGCACCGCCGCTGACTGGCGCGTGTGGCGGCACAAAAAGCCGCGCGCCAGCTTGCCCTTCGACAAACAGTGATCGCGCGATGGACGACCAATACAAAAGTGATCTGAACCGCGACGTCAAGCCGGCAGCGCCCGGTGAATTCGAGGCGCTCGAAATTGGGCCGATGCACGTCTGGCCTCCGGTCGTGCTCGCGCCGATGGCGGGGGTCACCAACTACCCCTTTCGCTCGCTGTGCCGACGCTTCGGGGCGGGGCTGTACGTGAGCGAAATGATCACGGCGCGGCCCCTCGTCGAGGGCAATCAAAAGACGCTGCGCATCGCCGATTTTGGCCCCGAAGAGAACCCGCGCAGTCTGCAACTTTACGGCGTCGACCCGTACTACGTAGGCGAGGCCACCAAGCGTCTGGTCGGCGAAGGGCGCGTCGATCACATCGACATGAATTTCGGCTGCCCGGTGCGCAAGGTAACGAGCAAAGGGGGCGGCGCCGCCATCCCCGTCAAACCCAAGTTGCTCGCCGCGATCGTGCGCGCTTGCGTGCAAAACGCGGGCACGGTGCCGGTCACGATCAAATTCCGCATGGGCATCCACGACCAGCTCTTGACGTTCTTGGACGCCGGCCGCGTCGGGGAAGCCGAGGGCTGTCGCGCAGTCGGTCTGCACGCGCGCACCGCCGCGCAGCTGTACGATGGTGAAGCGCGCTGGGACGCGATCGGCGAGCTGAAGCAAGCAGTCCGCAGCATTCCCGTACTCGGCAACGGCGACATTTGGGAGGCCGAAGATGCACTGCGCATGATGCGCAGCACGGGCTGCGACGGCGTGATCGTCGGACGCGGTTGTCTCGGACGACCCTGGCTGTTTCGCGATTTGGTGAGCGTATTCGACGGTCGCGAGCCGGAAAATCCGCCGCTATTGGGCGGCATCGTCGAGATCATGCTGGAGCACGCAACGCTGCTCAGCAATTGGTTCGGCGAGCGCATGGCGATGCGCTCCTTTCGCCGTCACTCGACTTGGTACACCAAGGGCTTCCGCGGCTCTGCCGAGCTTCGGCAGCGACTCATGCAAATTGCCACACTCACAGATTTGCGGCTCGCCCTGGAGCACGTCGACGGCAATCAACCGTTCCCCCCCTCGGCAATGCGCGTGCCGCGCGGCAAGGGGTCGGGCACCCAAGACGTCAGTTTGCCCGAAAATTACCTGCTCGATCGCGATGATGCGACGCCGCCCGGTGCAGACGCCGAGGACGAGTTTTCGGGAGGCTGAGCAGACCTGAGGGGGGGTGCGACCCGAGCATTTTGGTCGCAAGGCGAAACTCAACCGAAACGCGTACGCAAAATCGCAGGTGTTCACGTGACGTGCGTCCGAGTCGAGTGTAGCCTCAGCCTGAGTCGAGCGGGTATCGGCCCACCTTCGCAGCAAGGACTTCACCATGCGAGTTCCTCAATTGGTCAGTGACTTCTTCGATTGGCGCTGGGCGCCGTGCGTCGGCCTCACCGCGGGCTCGCTCGCCTTCGTGGCACTCGCCTTGCTCTTCATTCCCAAGCGCCTGGGCGGCGAGCCCCAAGTGATCTCGACCTTGAGTTCGCTCGACTACCCTCGGCCGCAACGCGCAATCTTGGGCGCCTCGTTGACTCGAAGCGGGACCGAAGTCGAAGTTCCCCGCGAGGAGGAGCTGCGCGTCGCGCGCGCTTTGCCCCCCCCGAGCCCGCCAAGCAACGAAGTGAGCGCCCCGCCACAGCGTGGTTTCTCGCCGATTCTCGATCGTCCGGAGCCCCTTCCTGCTGCGCCAGCGCCCGCTCCGCCGCCGCCCGCCCTCACCGCCGCCGAACCACCAGCTCCGGCGCCGGGCACGGTGGTCGTCATCCAGCCCGTACCGGGCGGTGAGTCACGCGAAGTCACGACGCAATGAGGCGGGGGTGGTGAATCGTTGACTGAGTCGGTGCGGCTCGATCGCTTCTTGTTTGCGTCGCGCTTGTTCAAATCGCGTACGCTCGCCCAGACGGCTTGTGAAGCCAACCACGTGCGGGTGAACGGTGAGCCAGCGCGTTCGAGCCATGCGCTGCGGGTGGGCGACGAGATCCGTGCCTTCTCACCTCGGGGCAGCATCGTCTGGGAAGTATTGCAGCTCTCGGAGAAGCGCTTGGGCGCGCCCGAAGCTCGCTTGCTCTACGCCGATCATTCGCCCCCACCGCCGCCGAAGGAGGAGCGCGTCGCGGTACGTTTGCGCGGCGCCGGTCGGCCAACGAAGGCAGACCGCCGCGCTACCGATCGATTTCGCGGGGACGACTGAGCGTCAACCAGGCGACGCCGAGCATCCAGGCAATCAGCAACAATGCGGTCACCTTCTGCACCGCCGGCACGATCAGGGGCGCGGGGTCGCGGTCGTGCAGGTAGTGGACGAACAGAACGGCGTGGAAAGTCCCCGCAGCGAGCGTCAGCGCTCCGAGTACGCCCAGCGCACGCGCCACCCCCGGCAACCGCAGCAGAGCCCAAACCGCGCACAGCGCCGCCGTGAGCCCGAGTGCGCCCGCAAACAGCGACAGCCAAGCGTGCACTTCACCGAAGAGCTTGGACGGTGTGAAAGGCACGACTAGGTAGCTGAGCACCGCGCCTTCACCGATGCCGCGCACGCGAGCCACGGCCCGCGCATTGGGTCCGAAATACAGCGGCACCAACCAAAAAAATCCGGCCAGGGCGGCGCCAAAGCTCAGCATTGCCAGCTGCGCTAGTCGCGAGCCGAGCCGGTTACTCACCCCTGACAGTGAGACGGGCTGCGTCAAATCGCAGAAGTAGTTGGCAAAGAAGCGGTGTCCGGGGGCTTGCGGGTCGAGCCAGTTGCCGCCCGGATAAAGCGCGGCGGCGGCCACAAAAAGGCCGCCAAATGCCGCCAACGAGAGCGCGATCAGCAGTGCACACTGGCGCTGCCGAGCATCACTGCCGCGCTTGACACACTCACGCACACCGTAGCCTAGGGTCGCACCTGCTTTGTCGGCAAGCCAGGCGCGAAACGGACGCGAAATGCCCGATGTGGCACGCTGTATACCTCATGCTGCGACGCGCTCTGGCAGATCCCACGGATCCCGATCCAGTTTTTGCCGCTCGCGCGGAAGCCGAGGCGGAAACGCCGGAGCCAGCGCAATCGGCGCCGAAGCGACGCCTGTCGTCGCGGCCCCCGGCGATGCATCGCTCGTCGCATCCCCCACCCTCTTCGCCCGATCGCGTCGATCTCGCTTGGCTCTCGCAGATCTTTGCCAACATCAAGCTCGAGGGCAATCTCGCCCACGCACGCTTCGGCGAGTACACGCTGCGCACCGCGCTGCAACCAGTGCTGAGCCTCGCGCACCACAAGCCGGTTGGCTACGAAGCACTACTGCGTGCCTACGATGCCCAGGACCGCTTGGTCTCGCCCCATCGCATGTTTCGCAAAGCCGGGGACGACGCGATCGCACTCGATCAGATCTGCCGCGCGCTGCACTTGCAGAATTGCGTCCTACAGGGCGCCGCCAACAACTGGATCTTCTTGAACGTGAGCCCCGCGCTGATCTTGGAGGGGCACTCCACGCGCGCCATCTTACCTCGCGTACTGGAACGCTATGGCGTCCCCGCGCATCGCGTGGTGGTCGAGATCTTGGAGACTTCGGCCTACGACGAAGAGAACCTAGCGCGCTGCGTGCAGTATTTCAGGGACCTCGGCTGCCTGGTAGCGATCGACGATTTCGGCGCCGGCGAATCGAATTTCGAGCGAATTTGGCGGCTCAAACCGGACATCGTGAAGCTCGACCGCTCGATGGTCGTGGAAGCCATGCGCACGCCGCGAGTGCGCCGCATCTTGCCCGGCTTGGTGTCTTTGATCCACGAAGCGGGCTGCTTGGTGGTGATGGAAGGCGTGGAAACCGCCGAGCATTCCATGATCGCGATGGAGAGCGACGTCGATTTCGTGCAAGGCTTCTACTTCGGCGAGCCCCGATCGTGTGTGAGTCCGGACGAAGACTACCGCGAGGTATTGAACGAACTCTTTCACTGCTTTCAAGAGCGCGTCCGTCGGCAGTCCAGCAGCGAGCGCTCGATGCTCGCTCACTACTCGAAGAAGTTCGAAGATGCCGCGGCGCTGCTGCGCTTGGGTGGTGAACCGGAGCACGCGTTCTCCGAATTCTTGGCCTTGGGCGGCGTGCAACGCTGCTACTTGCTCTCGTCGGAAGGCGTGCAGGTCGGCGGCAACATCGGTACCCGCGAAGCCGCGCGACGGCTCGACCCGCGCTACCTGCCCTGCGCCGACGCCGAAGGCGCCAACTGGTTTCGTCGACCTTACTTCCGTCGCGCCCTTGCCCAGCCGATGGCCGTGCAAATTTCGCGGCCCTATTTGTCGATCGCCGATGCGCGCGCGTGCGTGACGTTCTCGATCGCCATCCCCGAAACCGATGGCGTTCGGGTTTTGTGCGCGGATTTGGACTGGGAGTCCTTCGCCAGCTAAGCGTTCTCCCCGCTCAAACGTGCCCGTGCCCGTGCCCGATTCAGGCAACCGTACGCTCCCTTAAAGAGAGTGGGCGCTCGCCTGATGATTCGACAGATCGTGCGGGCTCATCGGTCTGGTTCTCCAGTTTGAAACGGGCACGACGCGACAGCGAGTGACTTCGCCAGGTGGAGCAGTCTGAACGCAGTTGGCGGCAACGAG
>Ga0247769_1000484_pt1 | contig 10546 bp, 5 predicted proteins | sample UWRJL166409R6_FD_179942 | JGI IMG/M metagenome (GOLD analysis project Ga0247769, IMG submission 179942) | Plant litter microbial communities from Arlington Agricultural Research Station in Wisconsin, United States - UWRJ-L166-409R-6 | ecosystem: Environmental > Terrestrial > Plant litter >... | reverse complement strand
TGGGAGCGTTGAGTCAGATGCGGTGGTGTGAGACAAAGCTCCTTGAAAAATACTCTCCGGTCGTCAGGCCGCGGGAGGACAAAGAAGAAGGGGGCACGGGGAAGAGGCAAGATATGTAGGGTCAAATTGGACATTCCAAAGGGGGGGGAAAGGGGGGCGTCGTCATTCGACCAGTTATCAGCCCTCCCAGCGTGTCGGAACACGGAACAAAGAGAGAGAGAAACGGGGAGAGCGCGGCCATACCGCCGTACGTGGAATCGAATGGAACATGGCCATTTAAGGTGTGCTGGGACGAGCTGAGCGGGCGTTACCTGTCACATGTAACATTCCGAATCAGAGACACAGCTGATGTCGTCGTTGGGAGCTGGGATAGATGACAGATGAGAGTTGAAAGTTGACGGTTGACGGTTGACGGTTGACGGTTGACAGAGCTGACAGCTGGATCATGAGCGAGCCAGGTGGGCCCCGCCGATCGTCGAGGCGGATTCTCGATTGTGATTGGTGGGTGACCTGAGCACCTCAGCACCCGTGAAGCGTCAAGCATCGGCAGCACCCACCAGACCCCAGAAACTGGCCAACCTGGCAACTGGCAACTGGCAAAATGGCAATGCGAGGCTGAGAGACGACGCCAAACCAACGACACACTATACAATGCCGTCCTGATTATTTCTGCCCAGAGATTCCTCCAGTCGCCCTCGTTTTATTTATCCCTCGGTTTGATTTTTAGCACATCATCATGGCGAACGCGACGAGCTACAAGCAGCAGAAAGAGGACTTTGTCTCGAATCTCTCGGGCGGTTCCGTCTCGGAGATATTCCAAGTCCTCGTCGCCCCAACCGTATGTCGTTGTCGAGTGTCCCCCGAAACGAATAAGCTGCTGACGGCGAGAAAACCCCGCAGGCGGTGATGGTGCTCTGGTCGGTCCTCCAGGCACGTCAGTCCCACTTTAAGCCCTACACTCCTCTCGGGCTCGTCGTGGATTTCCTCCTCAATGTGGTCACCCCCCTATTCTCCGTCACACTGTATGCCGGCGCCCCGCAGATGCTGAGTCTGCTGCTTCTTGTAACCGCCGTCTTTGTCTACTGCATGCCCCCGAACCCCCTGGGCCGAAAGAAGAAGCCAAGGCTGCCTCCCGATGTCAAGTCCGATACCAAGGACTCGCCGTCCTCGGCCCCGCCGTCCGGGACGGGGGGAGCTGGCTCGCTCGGCGTACTCACCACCAAGCCCTTCCTCACCAGCTACCGCGGCAGCATGCTCATCCTCACCTGCATCTGCATCCTCGCCGTGGACTTCCGCATGTTCCCGCGCCGCTTCGCAAAGGTCGAGACATGGGGCACCTCGCTCATGGACATGGGCGTCGGCTCCTTCGTGTTCTCCGCCGGCGTCGTCGCCTCGCGCCCGGTCCTCAAAGAGCGCGCCGACGGTCGGGCCACCCCACTCGCCGCCCGCATGCTGCGGTCGATACGTCACTCGCTGCCGCTCCTCGCCCTGGGCGTGGTCCGACTCCTGAGCGTCAAAGGCTTGGACTATGCCGAGCATGTGACGGAGTACGGGGTCCACTGGAATTTCTTCTTCACGCTGGGCTTCCTGCCGCCCTTTGTCGCCCTCTTCCAGTCCGCGCTGCGCATCATCCCCTCGTACGCGGCCCTGGCCATCCTGCTCGGCGTCCTCTACCAGGTCGTGCTGGACAGTACGGACCTCAAGGCGTACATCCTCGCCGGACCTCGCACGGATCTCTTGTCGATGAACAGGGAGGGTATCTTCAGCTTCTGGGGGTATCTGGCCATCTTCCTGGCAGGCCAGGACGTAGGCATGCTCGCGCTGCCGCGGCGGCTGAACCCCCGGACCACAACGACGGCGGCCGCCCAGCAGACCACACTCTTGTGGACACTGGCGGCATGGTCCGCAGTCTGGGGCGCCCTGTACTTCCTGTGCACCGACTACGCATACGGCGCCGGACTGACCGTGTCCCGACGACTGGCCAACCTGCCCTACGTGCTCTGGGTCGTCGCCTCCAACACAGCCCTCCTCTCGGTCTTCTACCTCATCGACATACTGTCCTTCCCGTCCTTCTACGGCGCCCACGACGCCCGCACCGAGAAGGAGTGGTACCTGACCGCCACGAGCTGGGTGATCCGGGCGTACAACCGCAACGGCCTCGCCATCTTCCTCGCGGCCAACCTCCTCACCGGCTTAGTCAACATGACCGTCCCGACTCTGGACGTCGGCCCACTCGCCACCCTCGGGATATTAGTTGGATACATGTCGGTATTGACCGCCGTCGCGGTCGGTCTCGACGCATATGATATTTCCATCAAAGTTTAGATACCCCCATGCATGAATACAGTCTGAATGAGTGTTGACACTACCGAGTTGGGGCGGATATCCCCGGCTGCCCGCTGCCTTGGCTTCGCATGGACATCGGAAGAGGGGAAAAATAAAACTAAGGATCGCAGGGGAAAGAGGAAAAAAACTGGTGCATGGCAGTGTGCAGGTTACCGCCTCATGTATATGTATTGTAAATTGGCGAAGGGATTGTATTACACTTACATAGCCGTTTTAAAATTACAGAAACAGCAACCATCTATCTTTCCACGCAATGCGTTTCATTGGCTCCTCTCTTTGCAAGTTAAGGATCCCCATTCTTTTTTTTTTCGACGACGTTAGACATTGAACGTTGGACGTAAGACGTTAGAGGCTAGACCTTGAACGTTGGACTTATGGTGGACGTTAGACTTCAAACGTTGGACATTAGACATTAGACATTAGACATCAAGACATCAAGCGGAGGCTGACTGGTGGTGGTGGCTGATTCTGGTGAACCCTCAAGCCGGTTCAATGGTTTGACAATTCAACGGTTGACTTGACGGTTGACTTGACGGTTGACTTGACTCACCTTAGGGAAGTTTCGTTCGTCCAGTAAACAGTTGACTCTAAACACTTTGCGACGTTCCAGACCAACCATAGAAAGATAAGGTACCTACCTTAACCTACCTAAGCGGGAAAGGTAAAATGTAAGGTAAGGTATGGTAGGGTGCTTTGTATTGTATTGTACAATACAATGTAGCTTTCCTTTCCTTAGCTGATGAACAACAGGTAAGGTGCAATACAATACCTACCTTACCTTACCTTACCTGGGTGGAAGTATAATGCAAGATAGGGAGGTAGGTAGGTATTGTACAATACCTTCCTACGTACCTAAGTACCTACCTACCTCAGTTTATCCATCTGGGCTGTGTGCTCTGTGCTGTGCGTTGTGTATCCACGTATTACGTTGCACAACCATGTCTATGTCTATGCATGTGCCTATGTCTTTCTCTCAGTGTCTTGTATTTCATGTCTTGTATCCTCGGTGGCTGACATTGATCACATTTTCACTCATTCTTCTTTTCACGTGCTATTTCTCTGCTCTGCTTCCCCTCTCCCCTTTCTATACGTTTTCCGGGACTTACCTTGCTCGTATTTTCCCCCCGTTGTGCAGAGATGTGATAGTTCTGTTTTACCTTACACGGGTTATTTACGCTCCCCTCTTTCCCCCCTCCAGAAAGGGCTCATGTTACTATTGGCCCGTTACAGTTTCTTTCACATACCGAGTAAGGTAGGTACATAGCTAGAGTCAGAGACGCACACACACACACTCTGGTCGGAGGAATACGGGGAACACCGAGGAGCACCAGAGTACGTCCATTCGATGCCAGCCCCACCACCGTGGAGTCTTTCGGAAGGGAGGCCAGCCAGTTAACTGACCCGCTACGCCTCCATCAGATACATATGTAGATATACTGTATGCATTTCTTGGACGAAGAAGGGAAAAGAGTCGGGTTATACAGACAAAACAAAAATGGAAGCCTTCGGAATCACTGCTGCGGGAATACCCGACAGAGCCGAGGGTTTTATAGTTGCAGGGCATGGCAGTTCCTTTTTGCTCTCATTCTCTCACGCGTCAGGCATCGTTGCTCGATAGGCTCACATCGTTAGGTGTTCGGCAAGTACCGTGTGAATGACTCCAGGGAGCCCCCCTGGCAGAGACGGCATCAGTGGCAAGATGGAGGATGGGCTCCATAGTTGGGGAAGGCACCGGTAAACCCAGCCGAACTGCGGAGGATTGGGATGCTGCGCAGCGTGGACTCTCGTCAGGTCGTCGAGCAGCAGTAGGAAGAGAAACGCATGAAGATTGAACTCGGTGGCGGCTCGGTGGGGTCCGGGGTCGATTCGGGAGGTGGATGCGTGTCCACATCACCGACGCAGAATCCAGAAGGGTCTGGACATCTGGACAGCTGGAGACGGGGGACGGCAGAGCGAGCTCGGAGCACATGTCGAGAAAAGACGATCACTCCTCAGCTGCCGCTAAAAGGGGTCGTGCAACAAGTGCAGCAGCTGGAGCAGATATGGGTTGCCATGTCCGGTCTCCCGCCCAGCCCGGTTTCGCGGTTTTGCGGTCCAGACGCCGCCTTCCGTCGGTCCTGGAGAAGCCATGACCTGGGATGGCCGGATTTCCGACGGGATTCCTGCAGGTTCATCACTGGCGACTGCAGCTTTAGGTACTGCGTAGTGCGGCCGGCGGGATCCGGCTTATCAGCCCCAACGGCGATACCGAGCGACAGCAACCTCGTTTGACGGCGAGAGCCACGGAACACGACGGCGAAAAGAAATGGGGGCGAAACGGAGAGCTGCAAAGTTGATCGTTTGGATGCAGGTAGCCGATCCCTGCGCTCTCTCTATGCGCCTCATCTCCGACGTCAATGCCTTTCCCGCATCAGATAGCCTTTCTCAACGGCTGGTTACCTATCTTCCCACCCAGGAGTTGGAATCGTGTCTTGTTGGTTGCTCCAGAATGGATACATTCGGGCTCGATGGTCGTCGAGTTTTCGAATCGAACATGGCTCCGAAATTGCGCTAAAGTCGGAGAAAATGGACATATCACGGCCACGGAAGAATGGCAGGCAGATTCCAGCTTCCCCAGTGGCTGTCCTACCTTGTCATTAGAGATGTTTCATGCAAAGAGAGGTGTGGCACCCCTCACTGGAGGGTCCTCTAACTGGGGAGGGAATGGTCGTTTCGCAATCGTTGGTTCAGCCAGAACATGTCGGTACGTACTACCCACGGAGTACTACGCACTGCGTACGGCGTAGGGCCTGGTGGTAAATGGAAAGATTTTGCCGGCGCCGATGACGAAGGTGAAGGGCCATTAGCGATCCTCTCTCCCGTTTGCCACGTCAATGCAGGTTGGATCGCGGTCCACGGATCATACTACGTAGGTAGGTAGGGAAGGAGGATAAAAAAGAAGCAGCCCAGGCGGCTGTCGCGTGTGTAAACAACATTCTGGATTCATGCCTTGGCCCACGTGAGAGGAGAGGACGCGGATGGGTGACGCGACAATCTTCGTCTCTCTCGCTGCCGGACGAATGGGCTTGCCGCAGTGGCCGCACGCAACAGGTGACGGCGACCGCGATCCTAAGACCTGGGGGACCACGACGGAGGAGAAAAAAACGGTTGGAAGGTCAGGTCAGGTCGGGATCGCCTCCCTCCCTTGCATCGCATCGTGCATCGGTCGCCGCGCATCGCGGTCTGATCATGCCGTCGTCGAAAGCCATTCAGATTCCCAGACCTGAAGCTGCCAACGTTGAAAGATTGATCTCCAGCCAGCCAGCCGCGACTCTGTGAGGGCTTGCATGGGGCCGCATCCCTGACCCCTGCGCTCGCTTGCCAGACCGCCCGACAGGGGTGGAAACCCGCTGGAGACGCAATGGCGAATGCTGAATGCTGGATGCTGACTTGTCCAGACGGCGATGCCCGAACACCTCAGCCGGAGGAACACTTCAAGAGCATTACTTGTACACCCTCTCGACGCCTTCAGGCTCAGGATACCCGACATGCCGGCTTGGGCGTTTGTCTCCTGGTGTTCCGGGGAGCACCTCGGCTGCTAGTCGTGATATCAGACGACTTGATGGCCGGTCCCGGAAGGGTTGAGGAGAAGTGCCCACCATGGAGAGTTCGGCTAAAGGTCTGTGTCGAGGCGATCCCCAGATGCGCACGTCGTTGATGCCTTCACACAAAGGAGCGCGTCCTTGTGTCAGCCAGCCCGACGACGACAGCAACAGGATTCTTCCCCTTCGGCGTGAGCCGTCCATGTGTAACGCCCTCTACGGATTAGTTCCTTATGAGAAATGAGAGAGAACGCTTTCCGGCTAATATGGAAGGCGGATCAGTGTTGCAGGGCTGCAAGGCACCCCACGCCGCTGCTCTGGCACTGGTGTGAGGCACGAGAATGGACGGGAAGCCCAAACGACGGTTCGCTGAGTTTATAGTAGTAAAATAGGTGATTGATACTACCCACCAACCGTCATCAACCAGAACAACCAAGCGGTGCCTTGTCTTCTTTTGCCCGTGTTGTTTATTCCAAGAAGCGGCCTTCTAGAACGTCGAGCGGCGGCGGGTAAGATCAGACCGTCCGATAGTCGCTTGCGGAGCCGAAAGCGCGGAGCCGAAAGCGCGACGCCATTGATCTTGTCAGCGATCCTGATCGACATGGTGATCCAATGTGCGGCGCTGCCCACCGTAGACCAAGCCGATGGAAACCAGTGAGCCAAATGGTTGCAAGTGCAAAAGCACGCTTTCACGCTTGTTATGACAGCTGTTAGAAACGTGATCTGTGCGATAACAGCAGCGGGTGGGGTTACAATGAAATCCTGTTAGCAAGCGCGCAAGTGCCAATTGGTCCGCCTGCAGGGGCGTTAGCAGTCTGACACCAACCGTCATCCGGGGGCCAAGCGTGGAGAGGCAATTTAAATGCTCATTTCAGGGACGCAAGGTACGCGTCCGGCCTGCGAGCTGTCGTACGGGAAGAGGTACCGACCCTTCTTCTCCCGGGCCCGGGGACCAAACGTGGGCGCTAAAAAAGTGAAGCATCAGTGCTCAAATTCCCACTGCAGGGCAGCGTGATGCCCGCTGAGCACATGCCCGTGCCTGAGAGTGGTGATCTCGAACCCTACCTCCCAAGTTATGGAGAGAGAACCGCAGCATTGGAGCGGACGGAGCACCAACGTCTCTCATCCCATCTATCTCGTCTGGACAAAATAGGTTCCTGCCGCCGCCGCCGCCGCAACGCCTCCATTGCACTCCCGGGCTCGATCTCAACCCAACCCTACGTATTCCGCCCAGACGCCGAATCCGAACGAAATAGGAAACCAAGAAACTGGCTGGGAGAACGAGCAAACAAAGTCTTATCAACAACCTCATACCCTGCCCCTCAGCCTCACACTCCGGGGCGCCTATTGTTTGCGGCTGCGGCGCAAGTAAACAAGCTCGTCAGCACCACGGCCCACCCGCCTTGGGGGAGAGTGGAGGGACCCCCCCCTCAACTTCGCGTCGCAACACTGCAGCTGCAGGTCGAACGCCGAGCGACTGACTGGAGGCAAAAAGGCGATCAACAAACCACACGGCGCACAATGGTAGTAGGATTGGCCCATTGGTGATTCGAAGCGACTCGGGTTTTTGCTTTGCTGCTTCCTGGCCGTTTCCCTTTCTCTTTTTTTTCTTCTTCTTTCCCTTACGTTTTATTTTATTTTATTTTACGCAAACAGGACGTTTCCAGCAGCAGCGGTGTTGCATTGTGCAGCGCAGTGCCGCTTGAAACGCTAGCTCTTTTTTTGTCGAGTCGCTCCATCACCCCCCCTCGGCCCCGGGACTAGGACTTGCCTCGCACCACTGCACCACTGCACCCGACCGCAGTGCCTGTCCAAAAAGAACCCCCCTACCAGCCGCCGCGCATCCTGCCCCCATTCTCCCGTTCGGATTGGGACATTGGGACATTGGGACGTTGCTACAATCGTCGAGGCCAATTTCTGCGCGTCGGCGTAGAAAGAAGATGTCGAGTGCCCTCCAGCCGGCGCCGTTGCAACCGACGTCCCTCTCTGCCCTCAACACGCCTCCGCTGGCTTCGACACTGGCATCATCGCCGTCCAATCGACCGTACCACAGCTCGTCACAATCCTCCCCGACGCGAGAAGGCTCAGGCTCTGGCTCAGGCTTGGCCTACCATGCGAATCTGCAGCACTCGGGAGCATCGCCGGCATCTTCCTCGCGACGCCCTTCCCGTCGGCCCAGCGCCAACGACAATTCCCCAATGAGCTCCCGTGCCGCCCTTGCTTCGCCCTTGCCGGTGCCCGTGGCCTCGGCCTCGCCCGATCAGAACACCTCTTCGTCGTCGGATCGGAAACGCAACATGGCGACCGCCGTGCCGCCGCGCACCTCGTCGACCCAGCACTCGAACGGCGGTGCATCGGGCTCCAGCTCGCGACGCGCCGCCGCGCAGGGCAACGACCGCGGCACCGCTTCCCCCCGACAGGCCCACGCCGGCTCGGGCAGAGACCCGAATGGGAGCGCAGAAAACCGCAGGACAAATCAGGCCGCCCAGCAGGACTCACACCGCGCGAGCAGCACGCGAGAGCGACCCGCCGGCTCCTCGTCCTCGTCGAACCGCCCGCCACCTGGCACGACGAGCTCGTCCAAGGGCCCATCGCGAGAGGCGAGTGAGATCCTCAACAGCATACTGATCTCGCAACCCGAGGGCGACATTGAGCGAGAACAGGAGCGTCTTGCTATGGCTCAGCCGCACCCGATTTCCAGTCTTCCTGACGATGACGACGCAGCGCCGCCGCCAGTGGTTGCGACCAAGGCTGCCGACTACGGGGAAGAGTCCCGGCGTGGTGGGAGGAGTCGACACGATCACTCGAAGCGAGAGAAGCACACAAAATTTGGCGAGTATATCCTCGGCAACACCATCGGCGAGGGCGAGTTCGGCAAGGTCAAGCTCGGCTGGAAGCAGGAAGGGGGGGTTCAGGTATGTAACACCGGGATCGTTTTTATTTATTTATAAATTAGAGCTCTCACTGACAATAGCGGCGGCGGCATCACTGTAGGTTGCGATCAAGCTCATCAAGAAGGATCAGCTGGGCAGTCACCCCAACCGGATGACCAAGATCTTCCGCGAGGTTGCCATCCTGCAGCAATTGACACATCCCAACATTGTCCGACTGCACAAGATGGAGGAATCCGAGCGGCACTACGGCATCGTACTCGAGTACGCGTCGGGCGGGGAGCTGTTCGACTACATCCTGAACCACCGGTACCTGAAGGACAATTCGGCGCGGCGCCTCTTTGCCCAGCTCGTCTCCGGCGTCGGTTACCTGCACAAGAAGGGCATCGTCCATCGCGACCTGAAGCTGGAGAACCTATTACTGGATCGGAACCGCAACATCATTATCACGGACTTCGGCTTCGCTAACACGTTCGACCCCAACGAGGAGCTGACGGAGGAAGAGGAACTGAATTTGACGGACCGTGAATTCGTCAAGCGCGTGGGATTGGATAAAGTGAAGCCCAGCGGCTCTAGAAAGGGCGATCTGATGCAGACCAGCTGCGGCAGCCCATGCTATGCCGCTCCGGAGTTGGTGGTTAGTGACTCCTTGTACACTGGCAGGAAAGTGGACGTCTGGAGCTGTGGAGTCATCTTGGTATGTGATTTGCGACCCCGTCCCCCCTCGATAGCACGTGCCTAACTGTTATGCTTAGTACGCCATGTTGGCTGGCTATCTGCCGTTCGATGACGACCCGGCGAATCCAGAGGGTGATAACATCAACCTCCTTTACAAGTACATTGTGAACACTCCCCTGACCTTCCCCGAATACGTCTCGCCGCACGCGCGAGATCTTCTCAGGAGGATTCTCGTGCCCAACCCCCGCAAGAGGGCCGACTTATTTGAGGTTGCACGTCATAGCTGGTTGAGAGAATACGGGCATGTCGTCGAGTTCATCACATCTAGCACGACCACCCCGGGAGATATTCAGAATACGACAGTGCCATCCGAGGACGACGAAAACAACCCGATGCTCGGTCGGAGCTCCTCTGTGCGCGAGTCGTCCAAGAAATCGTCCGTCACGCCTGCCATCGGTGGCCTGGTCAGCAAGCACGGCACCGTGGACGCCGAGGCGGAAGCCGCCTATCTCAAGCAGCAGAAGGACAACAAGCGCCGAACGGTGCAGGTCGAATATGTTCCACCAAATACAATGACCCAACGAGGAGACTCGTCGGGCGCGCAAGCGTCTGGTGGGAGGACTCGGGCTCGTTCGGGTAGTCAGGGTGCTGTAGAGGTTGTCGACAACGGCCCCACCTCGCCGCCCAAGGACAAGCCTCTCCCCAGAGACCCTCCTGTCTCCAAGGATGCGTACGGGAAATCATCCACGTCTTCGAAGAGACCGCCCAGCTCCCATCGAAACAACGCCGCGGTCCCGGTACGATCAGGGCGTGACGCCTGCGCCGCGACCGATGCAGTATCCATGACGCCCGCCACCGGCAGCTCCGGAGCTCGACCGGCAACAGGCGGATCTACTGGTGGCTCCAGGGCGGTCGGAGCAGGAGGCCGAGCTTCGTACGGCCAACCCGCACCCCCCGAAGTTGCCGATACTAATGCGCACGGAAGAATCCAACAGCCATCTCGCGGCAATTCCAAGAACTACGCCATCCCCGCCTCCCATCAAGAGCGGG
>Ga0247769_1000483_pt1:7500-10560 | contig 10560 bp, 3 predicted proteins | sample UWRJL166409R6_FD_179942 | JGI IMG/M metagenome (GOLD analysis project Ga0247769, IMG submission 179942) | Plant litter microbial communities from Arlington Agricultural Research Station in Wisconsin, United States - UWRJ-L166-409R-6 | ecosystem: Environmental > Terrestrial > Plant... | reverse complement strand
AGTAAGACCTATGAATCGAAACTCATTTTTCCTATAAACTAGACCTTCTAAACTATATAGCTGAGTTTTTATTAGTCGATTGGAGCAATACCTAGTGAGAACGAGTTTTTAGAAAATCGATACCAAGACTTCCTACTACCAAGTTCATACTTCGATTTTTTTAGAACGCCCAGTAAGACCTATGAACCAAAACTCATTTTTCCCATAAACTAGACCTGCTAAACTATATAGCTGAGTTTTTATTAGTCGATTGGAGTAATACCTAGTGAGAACGAGTTTTTAGAAAATCGATGCCAAGACTTCCTACTACCAAGTTCATACTTCGATTTTTTTAGAACGTCTAGTAAGACCTATAATCCAAAACGCATTTTTCCTATAAACTAGACCTTCTAAACTATATAGCTGAGTTTTTATTAGTCGATTGGAGCAATACCTAGTGAGAACGAGTTTTTGGAAAATCGATACCAAGACTTCCTACTACCAAGTTTATACTTCGATTTTTTCAGAACGCCCAGTAAGACCTATAACCCAAAACGTATTTTTCCCTTAAACTAGACCCTTTAAACTATATAGCTGAGTTTGTATTAGTCGATAGCTCTTATAGTTAGTGAGCACGAGTTTTTTAAAAACTAACTTGATTTTTCTAGAATGCCTAGTAAGACCTATGAATCGAAACTCATTTTTCCTATAAACTAGACCTTCTAAACTATATAGCTGAGTTTTTATTAGTCGATTGGAGCAATACCTAGTGAGAACGAGTTTTTGGAAAATCGATGCTAAGACTTCCTACTACCAAGTTTATACTTTGATTTTTTTAGAACGCCTAGTAAGACCTATAACCTAAAACGTATTTTTCCTATAAACTAGACCCTTTAAACTATGTAGCTGAGTTTTTATTAGTCGATAGCTCTTATAGTTGGTGAGTACGAGTTTTTTGTATTCATATGTATATTTCGTATATAGTAGATACTACTTATTTAGAAAAAAAAATCTATAATCTTTTTTTCTTCTATAATACAACTTTTTTTCAATGGAATCCACTAAAAGCTTTATTCTTTTTACCATTACACCTTAAAATAAGCATTATTTCGATATAAAAAGTTATACTCTATATATGGTGAGGTGGTTGGGTAGGTGGGTGCGGGATGTTGGGGTTGATTTTCGCTAAGTCCAAAAAGTCTAAGTCGGCTCTACGTGCTTCGTAGGTTGTATGGCCCTGCGTCCACCTAATCGATTTTACATACAAAAAAACGGTCGGCGAGAATTTTTCTGCGCAACTAACTGCGCGCAGGCGCAAACGTGCCGCTTGCCGTTCCCAGTATACATAGAGAGGGGAAAACTGGAAACGTCCTTCAGCCTTCTCTGTAAGCCTATACTTCTAGCCTTCTCTGTAAGCCTATACTTCTAGCCTTACGCACGTCTTGGTGGCGCTCCCTACTTTGTGGACCGAACGTGCAAACCTAACAGCCCTGGGTCTCTAGACCCTTTGGTTCCTTGCAAGCTCGATTCGTTACCTGGGCGGATATTGGCTACGTCAACTCTGGTCCGTTCCCCGTCAAGGCTCGAATCTGCTCTCTTGCAGGCGCTCAGGAAGGTTAACGCCTATACTCAAGCGGCTCCGGCTGCTCCTGGACGTCGGCGAGGGAACTGAAGTCCCGCCGTCTTATGGCAGTGGGCACCTCTTTGGATCTGTGGACGGCTGGCTACGGCTATCGTTCTGAAGCAGGTCTTCGGGGGTAGGTCTCGGTGGATAACGGCACGCGCAAGCGGCTTGATCCCCCGTAGCTCTCCTCCACTCGAAGGGTACATGCAGCGAAGTTTGGCGGCTTACCAGCCCGATCTCTCTCGCGGCGGCCTACCTTTTGGGAAACTCAGTGGGGGCAATTGAATCGGTCGTATGTCGCCTTGCAGCCCTAGGCAGTTCGGTGCAATCGACTTGGGGGGAGAGTCATCGAACCCCGGCCATATAATGGTAACGCTCAAACCCGGCTCGCCCTTCGGGGCAGCTGTCCCTGCGCTCGCGCGGGGTTCAGGATAGTTACCTGGTTGATTCTGCCAGTAGTCATATGCTTGTCTCAAAGATTAAGCCATGCATGTCTAAGTATAAGCAATTATACCGTGAAACTGCGAATGGCTCATTAAATCAGTTATCGTTTATTTGATAGTACCTTACTACTTGGATAACCGTGGTAATTCTAGAGCTAATACATGCTAAAAACCCCGACTTCGGGAGGGGTGTATTTATTAGATAAAAAACCAATGCCCTCCAGGGCTCCTTGGTGATTCATAATAACTTCTCAGATCGCATGGCCTTGCGCCGGCGACGGTTCATTCAAATTTCTGCCCTATCAACTTTCGATGGTAAGGTATTGGCTTACCATGGTTTCAACGGGTAACGGGGAATTAGGGTTCGATTCCGGAGAGGGAGCCTGAGAAACGGCTACCACATCCAAGGAAGGCAGCAGGCGCGCAAATTACCCAATTCCGATACGGAGAGGTAGTGACAATAAATACTGATACAGGGCTCTTTTGGGTCTTGTAATTGGAATGAGTACAATTTAAACCTCTTAACGAGGAACAATTGGAGGGCAAGTCTGGTGCCAGCAGCCGCGGTAATTCCAGCTCCAATAGCGTATATTAAAGTTGTTGCAGTTAAAAAGCTCGTAGTTGAACCTTTGGCCTGGCTGGCAGGTCCGCCTCACCGCGTGCACTTGACCGGCCGGGCCTTTTCTTCTGGAGAACCGCATGCCCTTCACTGGGTGTGTTGGGGACCAGGACTTTTACTTTGAAAAAATTAGAGTGTTCAAAGCAGGCCTTTGCTCGAATACGTTAGCATGGAATAATGAAATAGGATGTGTCGTCTTATTTTGTTGGTTTCTAAGGTGACCATAATGATTAATAGGGACAGTCGGGGGCATCAGTATTCAATTGTCAGAGGTGAAATTCTTGGATTTATTGAAGACTAACTACTGCGAAAGCATTTGCCAAGGATGTTTTCATTAATCAGTGAACGAAAGTTAGGGGATCGAAGACGATCAGATACCGTCGTAGTCTTAACCA
>Ga0247769_1000481_pt1 | contig 10571 bp, 13 predicted proteins | sample UWRJL166409R6_FD_179942 | JGI IMG/M metagenome (GOLD analysis project Ga0247769, IMG submission 179942) | Plant litter microbial communities from Arlington Agricultural Research Station in Wisconsin, United States - UWRJ-L166-409R-6 | ecosystem: Environmental > Terrestrial > Plant litter >... | reverse complement strand
ACTTTGCGACGACCCAGCGATCCAGCGGACGACTTCCATCCTGCTGGTGCCAAACTCTTGTGCCCAGCGATCGCGCTTTCTCCGTCCTCGCCACCCCGGGCGAGCCACCACCTCCTTCGATCGAACGCAATTCGCACCCATCGCTTTCACCGTGCACAAAATCCTCGTCCGAGTGTCGACTGACACGGCGGGATATCAGATAGCAGCGCCATGGCATCGCCTCCGAAGCCGTGGGAGCGGCCCGGTGCCGCTACCTCGCCTGGTACGTGGTTCCCCCCATGCCATCATCGACTGCCAAGATTTGTCCCAGAGTCCAACTGACCAAGGTCGTGACAAACCCCTTTAGCCCCAACAATAACAGCAACAGCAGGAAATACAACAACACCCTTAAGCACAACGACGACATCTCCAACAGCACCCGCGATACCGCCTATACCCGCATCCCTTACATCCGCCGTGAATCAAAACGCTGCCGCATACAGCAGACCGCTTGCGAACACGCCTTACGGGTCCTACGGGACCGCATATTCATCCCCCTACTCATCACCGTACTCGCGATATGGGAGCTATGGGGGCTACGGCGGCAGCATGTACGGAGGCATGGGCGGAATGGGTGGCATGGGCGGCATGTACGGGGGCATGTACGGGGGGATGCCCGGTGGGATGCCCGGCATGGCTGGTCCGGGCGACCCTAATAACCCCGACAGCCTGACCAATCGCTTCAGCATGAGCACCCAAGCCACATTCCAGATGCTCGAGGGCATTGTTGGCGCTTTCGGTGGCTTCGCGCAAATGCTGGAGAGCACTTACATGGCGACACACTCAAGCTTCTTCGGTAAGCCGCTCGTTCCTGCATTCCTATTCACCTATACTGACGAATGATTGCATAGCCATGGTTGCGGTTGCCGAGCAGGTTGGAAACTTGCGTGACACCCTCGGCTCGGTGCTGGGCATCTTCACATTGATGAGGTGGATTCGGACGCTCATTGCCAAAATCACGGGGAGACCGCCACCCGTCGATGCGACGGCCTTGACCCCCGCAGCCTTTGCGCGCTTCGAAGGACGGCGGAACCCGATACCGGACGGCAGCCCGCCGAAGCCTAGCAGGAAACCTCTTCTCTTCTTCCTGCTCGCCGCCTTCGGGTTGCCCTTTGTGATGAGCAAAGTGATCCGATCTTTGGCGGCCAACGTGGAAGAGGATGAGCGCAGACGTCAACTCGTTGCTTCTCAACAGGCTCTTGATCCCTCCCAGCTCGAATTCTGCCGAGTTCTCTACGACTTTTCGCCATCATCCCAGGGACAGGCCGCCTTACAGGGCGTCGATCTCGAAGTGCACAAGGGCGACCTTGTTGCCGTTCTCAGCAAAGCCGACCCGCTCGGCAACGCGAGCGAGTGGTGGAGGTGTCGTGCGCGCGACGGGCGCATCGGCTACCTGCCAGCCACCTTTCTAGAGGTCTTGCGCAAGCCCGGCCAACCTATCGCTGCCATCAAGAACACCCCGGCCAGCGACAGCAGCCGAGCGAATTCCCTCACAAGCACCGTTAGCGCCCCGGCCGTCCCAACCGGGATTGGGGAGCCCGCATTACCGCCACTTCCTCGCAGCAAGATTGGGGACGTGACGGTTGAGAGCTTCCAGAAGTTGCAATTTAACTCATAGGGAAATAGTAATGCGGCCCGCAGGATGGCGGCGATGTATAGCCATATGTTCTGGTCGTCCTTGCGGTCCTTTCGTAAGGCAGTGGCGCGGAAAAGGGTACCGGGGCGGAAGAAGGTACCACTTACCATGATGACAGGCAGCAGCAAATTGTAGAGCTGCGGATCCGGCAACGCCTGGCCCGCCGTGACGCTTGTTGCCACAGCGGTTGCTTGACGGGGCAGACTGGGTATCGGGACAACATACGGGCATCGGGGCTCTTTATATTTTATCATCCTCATTATGCCTTTTTCGACTAGTCGATTACAGGAAAGCGGTTTCAATGGCACTCGGAAGAAAAAGTTGGCGCGTTCTCTTTTTTTTTGTTTTGATTTTTTTGATGTCATTCTAACACACACTCTCTCTCTCCCTCGCCTACGAGTCATGAAGCGATTGTTTTGTTTTTTGTTTTTGGTATCCCACATGCCTACGTATGGAAAAACCCGTCTATACAATCAACCAAGGTATACTACATACACTATTCCGAAGGGAAGTAAGGAAGTAAGGAAGAAAGAAACGAACACGATAAAGTAAAAGTAAACACACACATCGCCAGCTGAACTTTGCTCATCTAGTTGAGCATTATTAGTCGCTCCGGCCGCGGTGGTTGAATATGTCGGTAAGTACTAGGCGTATTTATTGTTATCATTCATTAGATAGGGGGGGGGTCACGGATGCAAATAAGCAATCGAGGATGTATGCAGGCAATGAATGATCTCATTACCCTTCTTCTACGTTGCGCCTCCTCTTCTTGTTGGACACGGGAATAATAATTCATATAAAAAAATACTGCCATCATTTACGTACGGGTTCTTCTTTGATTTCGAGAAAAAAGTAATGTACATGTGTGTCGCACTGCAGTCAAGGTTCGTGATCAAGACTTTGCGCGGATGTCCTCGAGCTAAACAGTCTTTCTTCCGAGGGAAGAGATCCTCCAGCTTGGTAGAAATGGGACCAGCAATAGGGAGAAAGAAGAAAAAAAAAACCAAGAGTCCACGCCGTCATCCATTTTCTTCAGGCCGCTAGTAGTTTGTCATTTTTTACCCTTCCGCGCTTTGCTCGCAAAAAAAAAAAAAGCTAGCATTCCAGAATGCGCTCGAAAGACGAGGCGCTGCGTGTCCCCCAACGCTCAATAAGGAAGGCTGTCCTACCAAGTTCCGATTTCCTTGCGGGGCGGTGTATGATGTCCAGGGAAAAACAAAACTCTCGAACGGGAATGCCCAAATAGGGAATAAAAAACAACCCAGCCAAATCAGCGCCGTCGTGGATGTAAAGAAACCCGCATCGTATGGCAATGTGAAAGGAAAGCCCTAGCAAGCGGTGTTTGGGTGAGACGAGACGCTTGGCCTTCCGAGCCAGCGATCCTCCTGTCCTACGGGATGCACTTGCTCGTGAGACGCTACATTAGTCCCATGGTGGTGAGGGCAACGAGGATGGGCAACCCATGGTCGTAGATGCAGCCCCTCACTAGTAATTCCACTACGCAGGCAAGACTAGCAAGACTAGCATACAAGTAGTACGTCGGAAGCCCCGGGAGGCGGTCTACCATTCGTACTCGCCGGTAGCCTTGTGGAAAACGTATTCGCGGTTGTTGACAGTGAGCACGCCGTCCTTGAGCGTGCACTTCCTACAAGGTCATGTCAGTGGCACGAAATGACACAAACCTGGGGGCAAACAACTAACCACTTGTTCTTGACGCGCTGCACCTTGTCGTACATGCAGAGCATCATATGACTCATTTCCTCATCATCGTCATCATCGTCCTTCTCATCATCCGGATCGTCCAGGTCGGAGTTGATGGCATCGTCGTCCAGCTCTTCATCCTTGAATTCATCGTCAGGCCCATCCAACTGCGAGGGACCAGCGGGCGTGGGCCTTTTCTTGGCGACGCTGCGATGGCGGGTAGCTTCTCTGAGGGGGAGCATCAGGCCACCACCCTCCATCTCCTTGGCCCTCGCCGCCATTTGGGCGTGGAGCAAGTTGTCAATCTCCACTCGGCCCATTTCGACGGGACGGCCATCGGGCCCGCACCGCATCAGCACCCCCTCGAAGCCGTCACTCGGCCCATCAACTTGGGCCGCCGGAAGGCCGTTCGGCACGCCAGGATGTGGTGGCTGCTGAGGCTGCGGCATTCGCTGCTGCATGGAGTTTGCCAATCCTGGACGGTACTGCTGTTGATTCATCTGCTGCTGTTGACTCATCTGCTGCTGTGGCTGGCCTTGCTGGGGCTGACCAGGACGCTGCGGCTGTTGCGGTTGTTGCGGCTGTTGTTGCGCCGGGTTCATCTGCGAGGCCAAGCCACTCTGGATTGCATTGATAGATTTCGCTGCTCTCATCCCATACTGACTTTCCAAGGCTTGGGCAGCGCGCTGAGCGGCCATACCGCCGCGCGGCGCGTTGGGGTTCGCATAGGCGAGGTTCGCGTTGGGGTTATTGAGTCCTGGCTCCTGCTTGATGACGGGATCGTTCCCGGGTTCGTTCTTGATCGCAACGCCATTACCATTCGCCTGGGCGTTTGCCGGGTGTGGGATAGGTTGGGGCACGGCCTGGGGACTCAGGGTAGACTGCGTGTAACTGGCGGCGGCTTGCTGAGCCGACGGGGCAGTATTGGCAGGCGGCGGGTTTGCCTGTGGCGCCGGAGCTGGCACAGGATCGGGCTTCGGATCCCAAGGAAACTGGGCCACGCCGAGCTGTGAGAGCTTGTGCTGCCAGCCCTATGCTATATGTTAGCAATGCTTGCATCCTGACTGTGTTGCGAACTGTCGTCGTGGACAGGACAGGACTCTCGAACCGCAGGTGGCCACAAGGGGAGGCACGTGACATATGGTGTGGAGACTGTCCAATCGGATGACGGAGATGAGTGATGAGGGGATGGTGCTGCAGGCCGCCTGAGCACTTAAAAGAGACCCAAATAGCACCCGGTCGCCCACCCCGACGCAGCTGCTCTCCACCCCTCTCGTGTCCCAAATCCGAGCGTCCAGGCAACCGGCAAGCCAACACCCAGCGCCCACATTTACACTAGCCGACATGGCAGAAGCTTATATCCTCTGATGGTGATTGCGTGCCAGCCTGCAAGTCATTTCTTTCCTTCTTCTTCTGAAGTGGAGATGGGTTTCCCGATGGATTTGATGCCAAAAAGCCAAGGGGAGAGGGCGCGGCCAGGTGCGACTTGTTTGGGAGGGATTGCGACACAGATAGAGAGAGATGTCCTCACCTTTTTCAGCTCATCCAGAATGCCATCGTCCACGCCGTTCTCCTCGAAATCGACGCGCACGGCGTTGATGACCTCTTGGATGATGTGGTCGTAGACCGCGCCGACGTGAGTGTTCGACATTCCCACGGCCGATTGCGGTGGAGGATTGACAGTCGGTCGGGGGGCCTGGGTGATCGGATTCCCTCTTTGCAGAGCCGCGATGCTGCCGTAGTACTTGGGCAACCGCTGGCGACCTGCTCTTACCAAACTCTACGTTGGCACCGCACGATCGGGATCTGGGATGCGATGCTGAGGTGCGCACGCGATAGCGGGGTGAAGGTTGATGACGGGCGGAGTTTTGAGGGATAGATGGGGGATTGAACTCCCCGGAAGTTGCCACCTTCTGCCGCTCGAACTGTGCTCTCTCGCCTTGTCTTGCAGTCTTCTCAGAGCATGCTAGCCTTCGCGGATTTGTATTTCTCAGGTGGCAGATGTAGTATCTCGGGGGGTTTGCAGTGGTGCGCCACAGTAGGAGGGAGACGCCGGTTTGCCAGTGTGTGAGATGTATTGGGTAAGTTGGAAGGCCTGGCTAAGAATGCTTTGAAGTGCCTGAGAAAGCTTAGTCATCCCGACGCGACGCCAGAACAAGCCACATTTCCAAATCGGGACTAGCTCGGATGCTGTTCGTCCTCACGTTAGGTAAAGTCCCAGGTCTACGGATATCCGGAATGTTCTCAAAGATGAATGCTCCCACTTGCTGCATACCGGTACCTTCTCTTCAAGGCACATAATGCAGCACCAGAATGCCAGGGTGGCCACGCCAGGATGGATTATTACTCTACGGGTCCACACCATCACAACAGTTGAGGGACGGAACCGAAAGCGGTGGGAACTGCTTGGGTTGTCTGCCAGCAAGCTACCAACCAACTAACATCTACCACTACCGCGGTTTGTCTCCTTCAAAAATGGGAAAAGAATTACCCCTTCGTCTTGCTCCTACAATTATTATACTACAGTACGGACCTGAACGTGACTTGTAACTCCTCGACCCATTTCTCCCCTTTCCAAATCCCTGCTGCGACTCTCGTCTTCCGTAGCCTCATGCTGTTCCATAAATCATGACCGGGCAGAGTCGTCTAGTTTGTGTGCGTAAACAGTCCTATCATACCGCAGGGCGGGTGACCTTTCCCAAACCCCCCAAACGCCGCGCTGAAACGACCAAATGGCAGGACCGCCAACCGATGATTGCCAGAAGGAAACCTTGTATACCTACCTAGTTTGTCGACTTGATTTCTGACACCGATCGGCCTTAAACGACTCTTCGGAACCGCCATCTAGCGGATCGTCATCTGCTTGCTTAGCTCGGCCTTGCCAGAGGCACCGGCACCGCTAACACCAGCGCTGGACCCGGGCTTCTTCTCGAAGATCTTCCAGAACTTCAGACTCTCATCGGCAGCTATTGCATGCGTCAGCAAGTTTGCTGTAGTCAACAGGTCTAGGATTTGGGTTCTTACCTGCTGTGGCCAGCATCTGTCCGTCCGGGCTCAGACAGCTGTGGAGGACTCTGCTCTCGTGCGCAGGGATCTCAACATTGCGGACCAGGGTGGGGTAGCTCCAAATGCTGAGAGAGTTGTCGGGGAATCCGCTTGAGCTGACAATCTCGCGGTAGTGAGGGCTCCACCGAAGGCTGGTGACTTGCGAGCCAGTGTCGATGCTGTTGACGCGGGCACCCGAGGTCGTGTTCCAGAAGTGGATATGGCGATCGTAAGAACCGCCTCCAGTTGCAAGGAGGTTCATATTCCAGGGGCACCATGCCAGCGCCTTGACGGCAGCCTTGTGGTTGTTCTTTGTGAACTTGGGGACAGCGAGGGAGCGGGCGTCCCAGATCGAGACAAGGTTATCGTTGCCGCCAGTTGCAAGCTGGGCGCCATCCGAACGCCACTCCAGACCACAAACCTCGGAGGTATGCGAGACGAGCTCTGCCACCTTGTGCTCGGCAACACGGACGTCGTGGTTGAAGACAAGTCCGCTGCGTGCGCCAGTGGAGAGGAGGTGCTTGCTCCAGCCCATGACGCCAACGCGGGTGTCATGGCCGAACATGCTGCGGATCTTGGTGCTCTCGGCAACATCCCAGATCTGAACCTCGCCAGTACCAAGTCCCACGCCAACATAGGCACCATCACCAGACCACTTCACGCTGCTCACGTACGTGTCGGGGCTCGTTTCCAAGAGGCAGCTGACTGATCCCTCGTCCGCGGACCAGACGTACACATTGCGCTCGAGGCCAATTGCGACTTGGTTGCCCGAGCTCCAATCAAGCAGGTTGAGGTAGTAGTCGTCAATGAGGCCAGGGGCGTCGAGAACGCGTTCCGGTGCGGTGGCCACCCGGCGCTTGAATTGGGTCGAGCTCGCGCTGCTTGGCTTTAGGGGGCGGTTGTACTGCTGGCGGAGATCGATAGGCTTAGAGGACTCCGGAGGCGCAGGCTTGAACTGAAGAATGCGAGTGTTCAGGCTGACTCCGCATGCGTTGGCCAACGAGTCCTGGTACGCAACCGTGTTAGGCGAAGGCCTTGAGTACGAGGCAGACTCATCATCGTCGAGGTTTAGCGACTCGAGCGCAGCGATGGCATCATCCGTCGCGGATGCGAGGAGGGAAGATGCCTCGCCATTGTGTGACTTTGGGCGCTGCTTGTCCGGGAGATCCAGCTTTCCAGACCCGCCGTGGGAAATGGCGGAACTCGCGCCGCGGTTAGGAATGAAGCGATCCCCGGCGTAGTTGAGGGTGGTCTTGTTGACCTTCTGCCTGAGTGCCGCCTTCTTTGCCTTCGCGCTCGATGGTGTCTTGCTGTTGTGCGACCCGGTGCCGGTCAGGCTGAAGTCGGACAGGCCAAGCTCCAAAGCTTTCCGCGGCGTGGCAACGACGCGAGCAATATTCGACTTGGGAGAATCGCGATGGTTCTTGGTCGTCGACCGGGCCAGATGCGCTGTGAGGTTTCCCGAGTACACTGACTTGGACGCTGCCCGCTGGCCGTCGTTGCCGGACTTCTCGGGGGTGAATGGGGAGGAGTTCAGGTTCACCGGGATGGCGCGTTGACGAGGAGAAGGGGTCAAGGGCATCCGTCCGCCAGCGGTACGGGAAGAGAAGAGTCCCGTATGGGACTTGAGGGGTGTTGATACCGATGCCGTAGCCATGGTGACGACTGAGCTGCTGCAGTATCTATGACTCCAACGATGCAACTATGGTGTCGCAGGAGGGGCAATTGGAATTAGGTTTCGATATATCGAGCGAGCTCCAAGAGACTCAACCTAATGGCTCCTGGAATATTAGTTTCTTTTTTTGGCGTGCCGTGGACCGATATATCGGGGGTTGCCTCGACTGAGACGTCTTAGGAAGTCGGCGGGGTCGACCAGTGGGCAAGCGAGCTGATCTAGTAGACTTCAATATGTCTGCGTGAGAGGCTTGCAGTCCTTCTGGATGCTATGTGAGAGCAGAACCGGAGACGGAGGATTTGGGCGATGGAGTGAAGGAGTGCTTCCTGGTGAGAGAGGGAAAGAACGGAGAAGCAAATGGTGGTGGAAGGGAAAGTCCAGCTTTAAATGTTTACTCATGTTGGCACAGCAACAGCGTGTAGCTGGAAGCCCCGCCGCAGCCTGGCAACCCTTGCAACCCTTGCAGCCCTTGCACTCCAATCGCCATATGGAGAGTGCCCCACTACAGGCCCACAGGCCCCTGAAGTTGGGCTCTGGGACCAGGGACTGCAGAGCGCTCGGACCACCAAGTGAGCGAGGCTCAGCTGGTGAACTTTGCGCTCTGGACAGACACCCTTGCCCCCAGAGCCATTCGCGACAAAGGCGTCGACGCAGGGCCTTCTTCTATCCGCCGTCGAATTCGGTCTTTCAAGATCAGAACGCTGTCCTCCTTTCTTCTTCGCTCTCAATTTACAAAGCTAAATCCCCGTTTAGGTGACGTGGAACCAAGGCTCTTTATGTACTGAACCCAGGGCCATGTTCACGAAAGCACGCTGAACGCGTCCTAGCCCAATCTAATCCATTGGACCGAATTCGGCCTCGTTTGACCGTTTGACCATCTGGTCTGAACCCAGTCCCAGCCAGCCCCGGCTGTTCCCCGAGTGTCGATCCCAGGACATCTGCTCCTCTCTTTCACCCGCGCCAGGCCATGGCACAGCCGTCGACACCCGACGCCCCTGTCGCTGGTCCATCTCTCTTCGGTGGTTCCGCCTTTCACCACACTTCTGGCTGGCACATCGCTCACAACACCGGCGGCAACAGCGGGACCGGGACCGGTAACAGCGGCAGCAACAGCAGCGCCGTCACTCCGCAAGCGTCATTCGCATCCATGTCTTCGGCCATGACGCCCGCCTCAGCGACATCCTCCACCAATACCTACATTATGCCCAACTCCCCTCTGAAGAACCGGGTGGCCGTAGATGGCTACCGGCCCAAGGTGACGCGCACTCTTGGACAGCGCCCGGCTTGCCTGGTCAATGCATCCGTGACATACTGCGGGAGCAACCAAATATATGCTTTTGGTGGTTTCGACCAGTACACGGATGAGGTGTACAACCACGTGTTGAGGTTAGACCTGGTGAGCCACCAGTGGAACCTTGTTGATAACTATGGGGACATCCCCGGCGTCCGAATGGGTAAGCTTCCCCTGACTGCCGTCCTTTGGTGCTGTGTTGCGTATCGCGACTGACATCTCCGTCTCATCCGATAGGACACACGGCAACCCTTTACAAGGGGGATAAGCTTCTCGTGTTCGGCGGCGAGAACGAGCACAGGACGTATCTATCCGATCTAATCATCTTCGACCTCAAGACTGCGCACTGGACACAGCCTCAGGTAACGGGCCCGATTCCCAAGGGTCGCGCCCGCCACGCTGCTGTGCTACATGAAGACAAGCTCTTTATTGTCGGCGGGATCACGGGTCACGATAACTACGTCCTTGACGATATATGCTACCTGGATCTGAAGACATTCACCTGGTCGAGGTCGTGGCGCTTTGTCGGGAGGTTCGACCACTCTGCCTACATCTGGGGCGATCGTGTATGGGTGTATGGAGGATTGAGCGAGGATATGGACAAGGTCAGCGACCTCTGGTGGCTGGATCTCAAGGGGAGTCCAGCCTTTGACTCGCCGCCCCATATGGGCTCTCTCGACCGCTCGGTGCTGGCCAGGAACGCGTCGTCCACAAGGCAGGCGCACCCGGCCGCCCAGTCTCCCGTTATCGGCACATCCGGCTATGCCGCCAACTCGAGGACTGCCCAAGTAAACCCACCCTCTTTCCACCTCAAAACCTATGCGCCTCCCGCCCCGGGTGCAATATCGGCACTGAAGTTCGTCGGCGGCCCGAACGTCCCTTCTCAAATGCAAGGAATTCACTTTCATGTGTACTCCTCAGGGACGCTCTTGGATTTTGTGACACCAGCAGCCACCATCACCTCAAAAGAATGTTCGCTTTCGGCTTTGGACTTGGCCGCCTTGCGGTGGCAGAAGCTCGCGGAAGGCCGCGAGATATTCAAGTCAGGCTACCGCTGGCACTATTGCACGATGAATGAAGATGGCACAAAGGCCTGGCTGCTGGGCTGTCCCACCGACGCCGGCGCGATCGATATGGGGGCTAACGGCCTTGAGGAATATCTATCTGACATCATGGAGATCGAT
>Ga0247769_1000479_pt1 | contig 10587 bp, 10 predicted proteins | sample UWRJL166409R6_FD_179942 | JGI IMG/M metagenome (GOLD analysis project Ga0247769, IMG submission 179942) | Plant litter microbial communities from Arlington Agricultural Research Station in Wisconsin, United States - UWRJ-L166-409R-6 | ecosystem: Environmental > Terrestrial > Plant litter >... | reverse complement strand
GGGGGGACACGGTACGGTACGGTGCACATGTACCGAGTAAAACACGAGCGGCTGTAATGATATCTCCCACCTTCGTTTTAGACCTCCAGGTCGTGCCCGGAAGACATCCAAGCACAAACACCCTGCTACGTATGCAAGGTACCTAGGTAGGTATGTAAATACCGCACTATCCTTTCGAGTCACTAACGTCTCCGAGCATCTCCGAGTGCCCCCAAGCTGCCAGGTTTGCCAGGCCCGTTTATTTCCGCATTCCAGTTCCCAATCATCCAAAAGGGGTTCATCACGGCGGCCGGTGTTGCAAGATTGATGGACGAGGCGGACCTGGTGACTCAAACGGCAAGCAGCTTACGTTGCATGCATGCATGCATCGTGGTCATGGCTCCCAGCCTTCGGCAGGAAGGGCCACCCTAGACCGACCGCAACGGATCCCTGTTTCTATCGCCGCAGAGTCCCATCAATGCGCCCAGTGCAACGCCAGCCTTGGAGATGTGAGCGCTATTCCAATTGGTCTATAACACTGACTTAGGCAAGCGACCCAGCGCCGGTCCTGGCCTTGACCCGGCTTTGGTCCATTATTCCCGCCAGCTCCACAAGCGGCCAGCCCTACCATTCCCTACCCCTTCTCTGTCCATCGTTGTACATATAGCGCAAGCCAGATCATTCAAGTCGTGAGAGCGAAGAGCTGCTAATAATAACACATAAACCAAGGCGGCTGGGTATCATGTTGCCGCTGCGGTGTTGAGGGGCGTGTCGAGTCGGCCGCGACTCCCAGTATCCTTCCAGCTTTCCCATACCAAAACCCTTACCACTCCGTAGGGGGGCCCATCCCATACATCCCAATCGTCCCCATCCCTCCATTGTTTGCAGGAACGCCCGAAAACATGTCCCATTCTAATGGCGGCACATCCATGTATCCTCCCAAAAACTGGTCGAAACCTGAAGGGTCCACTTCTACCCCATCAGCAATGCTGGACGGTGTGTAGGGATTTGGCGGCGTCGGCTCCGTCTTGTAGTCATCATTAGGCATCGTGAGACGTAGCTTGTCGATGTAGAAGGGCGCTTCTGGGCGGTGGCCTGTGCGGCTGAACACCATCTCTTCCCTCTTCCGCCACGCCTTGAGGATGAAGATGGCGATCGTTGAGTACGTCTTGTTCGAGACATCGAAAAGCTCGGGGTGGAAAGTGTAGACAACTTCAACCTGCCTCCACGCCCGGTCGACAAGATTACCCTCGTGACGCTGACAGAGCTGCCCTGCCATGTAGAGAAATATGTCTGGTTGGAAATGGAGAAGCGAGAACCAGATGAACCCCCTGTCTTTTGATGACATGTAGTTTTGCTCGTGGTGCTCCAGCGAAGAGACGGCAATGCTGAAGGCATTGTCGCTTGCGTTGCGCACCTCTCCGCCCAGATCCCTCTGTAGCTTGTTGGGGTGAACAATGAGCTCCTGGATCTTATCGATGATGAACTTCCTCATGGCGATGGCCATCTCGTGGACGGGTCCGGCCGTGGGGTCGCAGTACTTGTCCAGCAGCTCCAGCAGCTCCTTGCCAAGCACCTCGCATGTCTGTCGATACTTTTTCATCTGCTCCTCTGACGGCGCCCCAGGCATCTCGGAGGTCTGAGGCGCAATGATTACGTGTTCCAGACCGGGGCTCTCTACCATGAACTTGGCGAACTTGTACATCAACAGGCAGAATATCATCTCCGTAGGCCCATCGCGGTCCTGGAACGGCTCAGTCGCCGAAGGATAAATGTCTGCGTCGTTGACGTTCTTCGGCGCTTTGGTGTCCCAGTTCCGCGGGAGTAGAGTGTGGCTGAGTCCAGAAAACATGGCGTATTTGGCGTCCAGCATGATGATTTGCCACCATACCCTCCGTCTCATTTCCGAGTCAAACGGCCCGAGGCCTAGAAGCTCCCCGTCGCGGTGGAGGCCCATCTTCTGCGCCATACGAATCACAATCCCATTGAGGATCCAAGCGGCGTGTCGGTTGTACCGACCTTGCAAGGACATCTGAGAGCTGTGGTTAGCGAGGAAGCTTGGTGAGATTGACTGCTACAACGTGCGTACCAAGTAAATCACCAGGGCTTGGAGAGTGGTCAAATCGTCGGACTTGAGGAAGTTCGCCCGCAGGAGCGTCAGCCTGACGCCTTTCGAATACCTCTGCAAGGCCTCCTCCCTCGATCGGCCAAGCATGGCTTGACACTCGTCTGGCGTGAGAGCTATGGTGGCCATCACAAAAATGGAGAAGAGGAGGGCCTCGACGCTCTTGGGGACATTGTGCGAGTGCGTGATTGCCTCGGCCAGGTAAGGCTGCAACGTAGGCACGTGAATAATCTTGGTCAGGGGATTCACCCGGTCCACGTAGACCTGCCAGAGGCGAAGGACGTGGCCGGCCTCGGGCCAAAGGTCTTCAATGTCCTGCTCAGGTGAATCAGCACCCAAGATCAGCTCCGAGTGGTCATCAGGAGTGGCCGATTCAGGCGACGTCTCCTCGGTATCCTCAGCGTCAACGATCTGTCGCATGGCTCGCAGCTATCCAAGAGGTGAGTAAGGAGGCGATGACAACCACCCATCGGGAAGAGGGACCAACCTCATCGTAGACGGTTCCGAGGAGAAAGTTGTCCATGAAGCGAACACCGCCGTCTTCCTCAACCAGTTTGCCAGCTGGCTGCCATTTCGGTTTCGGCTCGTCATATAGGCGGACCTGCTCAGGCTTAGCGGCCCGAGCAGCTGATTCCTCAGGCTTTTCGGTCGCGTACTCCTTCAGCAGCTCCTCACACCGGGCCAGGCGCTCCTGAAGATCTTGGTTGGGCCTCCGTCGCTTGCGCGCCGGCGCCGGAGTGCTCGGCGTGCACTTGACATTCGCCTTGATACGGTTAGCCAGTCCGCGCACGTAAAGAGGGGCAAAGCGTACTTTGGTGCAGTTTGCGCAGGGGAAGTGCCTGTCACATTTGATCTTGCGGTGCTGGCAGAGAACACAGGCGAGGATGCGCGGGGCCTTGTTCGAGGGCGTGATGGTTGGAGGCGCCTGGAGCGTACTTGGAGCGGGAGGCGGCTCCATCGCGGTCGCGGAGCAGGAGTCGAGTTCGGCTCAGTGATAAAACAGTTGCCCACCGCAAGGTGAGACAGAGGATGAGGAGGTAATCCGGCAAACCTCAACCCAATAGCTATCAACACACCAGGGTAAAAGGACCAGGAGGACGAAGATGACAAAGATGACGACGAGCTTGAAAGTTGGTGGGGGTGGGACACAGGGTCTGCCGCCCAAGCTTAAAAAGGCACCCGCGCGGCTCCTCTAGGTGTTGCAGTAGGCCAGCAGCTTAGGTTTTTTGTTCCGCCGAAGACAAATTTGGTGTTGTTCGGCAAAGGCGATGCATCCGACCCAACGGCGGGACAATATAAATCTGTTCCCAGTTTGCTTATTGCCTTGCAGTCAGCATGTACCCCGTCCGAGTGCCTAAGGTAAGGTACGTAAGGCAGCTAGAGAGCGGCAGCCTGAAGGCAGAGAGGACACGCACAGGTTGGTCGGCGGAATTGAGGGTGTGCTGGAATTCCGCAATGCCCGGCGGTCTGGTTGCCTGATCCTCGGGGGTCCTATGCTAGTATTGTATGTATTGCACGCACAGAGCAGCACAACCACGGCGGAAGAGGGGGAGAAACCTGGAAATGAGCGACTGCTGGAGGTGGCCTCTTCGATTGGTTTTGGTTTCCAGGTTCCACGTCTTCCTCGTCGGATTCAAATCCGACGAAACAAACCGTAAGCGAAACCGAACTCCACAAACTTTTTTTCACCTGCTGTAGCTTCGGTACATACTGCAAGGTGAGCAACCAGCTAAGGTAGTTTTTAGTGCGAGGTTGGGATCGCGTCCCCCTTGCTTTTCATCTGTGTGGTCCGCAGTTTGGCGATTCCGCGTATTCGTCACTCGAATTGACATCGAAATGGGATCGCGGGTCAGTGGGGTCCTCTTGCCGGATGGGGCCCCCTATAAGTCGGCAACGACTTTCTCCATATGCAAACCTATGTCTCCGCGTCTGCCCGACTCCATGCTCGTTGGCTGTCCGAGTCGCCAATGCCCGGCGCGGGTCTGAACGGCACGGGAACTTTTCCAAGTCACATTGAGGCTGCGGGCTTGACTCCCATGCCCAATGGTTCCAATGGCATGCATTCAGGGCGCATGCGGCGCCTAGCACACGTACAAGACAATACCTTGGTGGCCGGATACTTGCGCAGCTCTCTCTGTGCCCGGCCATGTGGTTTCCGGTCTTCGGTTCTGGAACCGTCGACGTCCACAGCCCTTCCCCTCCCCCCACCACCCCACGTTGTTGTGCTGTGTGATTTAGAGGAGAGGGGCACTTCCTGGAACAGAGTCGCTCCGATCGAGGGGAGAAAGAAGCCGATTGGACAGCCCAAGGCTGTGGGTCAAAAGCGGTGAGCCGTCAGACCGTGCAGACGCAACGGAGTTTTCGGGTTCCGAGGGCCGTTGACCCCACTGAAATTTCTACCAGCGAACACCGGCGCAAGGATTTGTTTGCAGCCAAGGGTCCCCAAAGGGGTTCGTGCCATTCGTTGTTCGCTGTCCCACCACTCCGCCGTCTTTTGCATCACGTCGTCACAAGCCGATCCAGCCCTGTGATGCTCAGGTCTAACCCAAGGCCGTCATCATGCTTCCCTTAGTAGTACGTGTAACATACCTTTTTGCCTACCCACTATCCCCCCGCTCTGACCGTTCTCCCTAGAGAAGACAGCTGGTATTGGCTGCCAGCAAAGGCTGTCACCGGCTCCGCCTTGCTCCCCGGCTTCCTACAGCCTCGAGTTCGACCATATTCCGATTATGCGCCGCACGCTATAGCACAACTTCCGCAGAACTAGCAACGGGAGGGAGGGAGAAAGGGAGAGATACATTCCACACCCAGCTGGAGAGCTTCAGCTCCTCGGCCGCCACCACGTTGCCGAAGACATCGGCGCAAACTCCCCAGACGCTGACCGAGAAGATCGTCCAGAGATACTCGGTCGGCCTGGCGCCGGGAAAGACGGTCAGGTCTGGAGACTATGTGACCCTAGGAAACAAATTGATGTGTATGACACATGACAACACAGCTCCTGTCGCTACCAAGTTCATGTCGATTGGCGCGTCAAAGATCCACGACAACAGACAGGTAGTATTCTGTCTAGATCATGATGTACAGAACAAGAGCGAGGCCAACCTGAGAAAGTACAAGTTGATCGAGGAATTCGCCGGCAAACATGGCGTGGACTTCTATCCCGCCGGTCGTGGGATTGGACACCAGATAATGGTCGAGGAAGGATACGCATGGCCTGGTACCATGGCCGTGGCGTCGGATTCTCATGCCAACACGTATGGTGCGGTAAGCTGTCTTTCCACTCCGGTTGTCCGGACAGATGCTGCCAGCATCTGGGCCACCGGGCAGACATGGCAAGTCCACCTGGTTCTGGGTTTCCCGTTTACACTCACTTCCCTAACCTCCGTTTCAGGTGGCAGATTCCCCCAATCGCCAAGGTTACCTTCACCGGTATCCTGCCACCGGGCGTAACCGGTAAGGATGTTATCGTGGCCTTGTGTGGCTTATTCAACAACGATGAGGTTTTGAACCACGCCATTGAGTTTACGGGATCCGAGCAGACCATGCGCAGTATTCCTGTGGATGACCGTCTCACTATCGCGAACATGACAACTGGTACGATCTGACTCTGTTTGAAGAGGTCCCGCCGACTAACATCTTCCAGAATGGGGTGCACTCAGTGGGCTATTCCCTATTGATTCAGTCTTGCAGTCGTGGCTCAGGGCGAAGGCTACGACCTCGGCTATGCTCAACCCCGATCTCGGCGCCAAGGGCAGGTTCACTCACCAAAGAATCGACGATCTAATCCAGAACCAGCTTACCGCTGACCCCGGTGCATCGTACGCCAAGTCGCTATATCTAAACCTTTCCACCCTCTCCCCTTGGGTCTCTGGACCAAACTCGGTGAAGATCGCGACGCCCCTGAAGGATCTCGAAGCACAAAACATCAAGGTCGACAAGGCGTATCTTGTATCGTGCACCAATAGTCGTGCATCCGATATCGCTGCGGCTGCGAAGGTTTTCAGGGATGCGGCGAAGGACGGCGCTGTGCCGAAGATTGCCGATGGTGTTAAATTCTACATCGCTGCTGCGTCGATACTTGAACAGGCAGCTGCAGAGGAATCTGGAGACTGGCAGGTTTTACTCGACGCCGGCTGTGAACCTCTACCTTCGGGCTGTGGGCCTTGTATAGGTCTCGGAACCGGTCTGCTAGAGCCTGGAGACGTTGGAATTAGCGCCAGCAATCGTAACTTCAAGGGGCGTATGGGATCAACCGATGCCAAGGCGTATCTTGCTAGCCCTGAGGTCGTTGCGGCCAGTGCTTTGAATGGCAAGATCTCGGGTCCGGGCTGGTATCAGAAACCCGAAGGCGTTGAGAAAGTCATAATCGGCGAAGGTAGTGGTGACTTCGAGCTCGACAAGGCCATCAGTATTGAGGAAGCCCTTGACAAGCTTATAGCCCAGGCTGATGGTATCATTGCCAATGCGGAGAACGATACGCTTGGTGATCAATCTGCTTCCACGCCGTCCGCAACTGAGGAGGAGACATTGACTGAGATCCTGCCGGGCTTTCCGGAGAAGGTTGAAGGCGAGATTGTCTTCTGCGACAGCGACAATATCAACACCGACGGAATCTATCCCGGAAAGTATACGTATCAAGATAACGTCTCGGTCGAGAAGATGGCAGAGGTGTGCATGGAGAATTACGACACTTCATTCGGCAGCATTGCCCGCGCTGGCGATATCCTCGTCGCTGGGTTCAACTTTGGCTGTGGAAGTTCGCGTGAGCAGGCCGCCACGGCCATCCTGGCGAAGAAGATTCCGCTCGTGGTGGCAGGTAGCTTTGGCAACATCTTCAGCCGTAACAGCATCAATAATGCACTCATGAATGTTGAGGTGCCGCGCTTGGTGCAACGGCTCCGAGAGACTTTCAGCAAGGGGGGCGAGAAAGTGCCTACGCAGCGTACTGGGTGGAAGCTCGTGTGGGATGTTCGGCGAAGCAAGGTCATCGTCACTGAGGGGGAGGGTGGCAAGACGTGGAGCCAGAAAGTTGGCGAGTTGCCTCCTAACGTCCAGGATATCATTGCGCGCGGAGGGTTGGAGAAGTGGGTCAAACACAGGATCTCTTCGGCATGAAGTGAATAGGCGATTGTATATATCTGGCACGCCGGTGTTCTATTTTTGTTGAGATGATACCACATCCATCCGATCAGGCGATTGTGAATTGTTGCCTCTATGGTGCTTTGTCCGAGACATCTGGGAACTTTATCAAGGCATGTCTCTTCGGATCGAATTCAACCAGGGTGCGCTTCTTTGCGTAAGCAACCCTCTGCTTGTGGCGTTTCCCATGTATATGTCTCAGCCACATCTCCTCAGTTACGCATGTTGTTTTGCAAACATCGCAGGTCTTATTGCATGGCGTGCTCTGGCGGTTGCCTCTCTCAATCCCTAGAGCCAGGACTCCCTTTGCCGTTTCAGAGAGGTCAACTGGGCTGGGTAACGTCTCCCCTAAGAGAAACCGCCTCGTCAGCTCGACACCGTTGCGGGCAACCTCGTCGCCCCACGTTTTGATGTCTGTTCCGTCGAGCAGAAACAATCTATCCAGGAGCCTTTCCTCCTGTAGGGATGGTATTGTCTTTGTGTTGATCCACTTGACCTGGTACGCTGCGTAGCGGCGAGTGGCTGCCTTAGTTTCTTCAACTCCGGCTGTTTTCAGCTTGGCCAACTCGGGGTTCCCGGGAGACTCCTTGAGCATGCGAAGATAAGGCTCAAACTGCCAGAATCCGATAGACTGCACAATACCTTTCGTGCGATCTACCGTCTCTCCTGTGGCTAGTTTACCATTGTACCAGTCGTACACCTCTTCAACCTCGGAGAGGAGACCATTCTGGACCATCTTATCTACGCGTTTGTTAACTCGCTCAACCAGGGGCTCCCTCTTGGCGTAAAGCCAGAACAACAATACGTTCCAGGGGCTCTGTCGCGACTCGGAGTCTGATGATGCCCACCTGGACTGTTTTTGGCTCCGCTGCTCAGCATAGATTTCTGAGGCGGGACGGCCAGTGGTAAAGTAAATCTCGAGAGAATTGCGAATCTTGCGCACATCCTTGGGGTGCCATCGCCCAGCCATGGCGGGATCTACCTCGCGCAGCTTCTCCAACATGACCTCGGCTGGCTCTGAGAGTATAGGGAAACGAGCGCAGAGCTCCTCGTAGGGTACTATATCGACCTCAGCGGTCGGCTCCGTCCTTACGAGCCGGTCGTCAAAAAGCAGACCATCCAGATAGTAGGTCGAGCCTCCAACGACAACGGGCAGCTTCCCCCTGCTTCTGATCTCGGATATTATTCTCGAGGCCTCATCTCTGAATTCCAGGACGGTCCAAGGGCGCTCGTCGATGGGAACATTCCCCAAGAGATGGTGAGGGATGCCTCGCTGCTCCGCGGGCGATATCTTGTTGGTAATGATGGGAAGTCCTCGGTACATTTGCATCGCATCGGCGTTGATAATCTCGCCGTTGAAGTTGGTCGCCAGCTCCACGGCAAGCTAGCGCCTAATCGTTAGCGAAGCCTGCGACAAGAACATTGCCGATTCCATATGTCATACATCAGACTTGCCGGTGCCAGTCGACCCAAATATGACGACAAGGGGCTCCTCCATGACGTTCTTGTAGTTGCGCAGTTTCCAGGTGCGGCGAGCAGAATAGCGGAACGTCATGGACGGTGTTCCTAAAAGAGGGAGTCGCGAACGCTGGGATTGCGGCGCACCGCGGCTCAACAACGCGCCGCCCCGTTGACGATAATTTTGGGTTGTGTTCGACCCCCGCCTTGGCGTCCGAAATGTTGGAGAAAGCTTGGCGGTTTGGGAAAATTGGGGTCAACCCCCTAAAATGGCGCCTCCTGGCCTCCTGGCCGCACGGTGCACCCATGCACGCCTGGAATTCAATTGGCAGGGATCACGTGGAGGCCCCGTCAAATTTGGACACATCACAGAATAACTTTTTAGAAGCCAGATCTCGGGGATCAGCCACTCCACTTGTCTCCTTCTCCCCCTTCCACAAAAGCGTACCGACGACACTCGAGTCACCCAGAGTCGTTGTCGCTCAATTCGATCCCTCTTTTAACTTCTGGATGATTTAATCTTTAGGGTTTTCTTTTCTCGCAATTGCCCAACATGAGTTCTTGTGAGTGCGCTCCCGCGCGTTGCGCGTCTTCCTGAGAGCAGCCGGAAGCTACATCTAGCTCGGCCAGCTTCAAAGCTATGCTCTCCGGCGTCGCGACGGTTGCGCTAACATGTCTCGAAATGCAGTACGGTTTCTCGACCTCGTCAAGCCCTTCGTGCCGTTCCTCCCCGAGGTTCAGCAGCCGGAGACGAAGATCCCCTTCAACCAAAAGTTGATGTGGACGGGCTTGACGCTCCTCATCTTCCTGGTCATGAGCCAGATGCCTCTCTACGGAATTGTCTCGTCCGACACGTCCGATCCGCTGTACTGGCTACGTATGATGATGGCGAGTAACCGAGGAACGTTGATGGAGCTGGGTATCACACCCATCATCTCCTCGGGCATGGTCTTCCAGCTCCTTGCTGGAACCCACATGATTGACGTCAACTTGGACCTCAAGTCGGACCGCGAGCTCTACCAGACTGCCCAGAAGCTTTTCGCCCTGATCCTCTCTGTTGGTACCGCCACTGTCTATGTCTTCACTGGTCTCTACGGTCCCCCGAGCGATCTTGGCGCCGGCATTGTCTTCCTCTTGATTCTCCAGCTGGTCGTTGCCGGCATGATCGTCATTCTCCTCGACGAGCTCCTCCAGAAGGGCTATGGTCTCGGAAGCGGCATCTCCCTCTTCATCGCTACCAACATCTGCGAGTCTATCATGTGGAAGGCTTTCTCCCCGACCTCGATCAACACCGGCCGTGGCCCCGAGTACGAGGGTGCCGTCATCGCTCTCTTCCACCTCCTGATGACCTGGCCCAACAAGCAGCGAGCTCTCCAGGAGGCTTTCTACAGGCAGAACCTGCCCAACATCATGAACCTTCTCGCCACTCTCCTGGTCTTCGCCGCCGTTATCTATCTCCAGGGCTTCCGCGTCGAGATTCCCGTCAAGTCGTCGCGCCAGCGTGGTGCTCGTGGCTCGTACCCCGTCCGCCTGTTCTACACCTCGAACATGCCCATCATGCTTCAGTCCGCTCTCTCCTCCAACATCTTCCTCATCAGCCAGATGCTGTACTCGCGTTTCTCTGAGAACCTCCTCGTCCGCCTTTTCGGTGTTTGGGAGGCCAAGGACGGCTCGTCTCAGCTTTCTGCCATTTCCGGCCTCGTTTACTACATGTCGCCCCCTCTCAACTTCAAGGACGCTCTGCTCGACCCAATCCACACCGCCGTGTACATTATCTATATGCTCACCGCCTGCGCTGTGTTCTCCAAGACCTGGATTGAGGTTTCCGGCTCGAGCCCCCGTGACGTTGCCAAGCAGCTGAAGGATCAGGGTCTCGTTATGGCTGG
>Ga0247769_1000478_pt1 | contig 10612 bp, 4 predicted proteins | sample UWRJL166409R6_FD_179942 | JGI IMG/M metagenome (GOLD analysis project Ga0247769, IMG submission 179942) | Plant litter microbial communities from Arlington Agricultural Research Station in Wisconsin, United States - UWRJ-L166-409R-6 | ecosystem: Environmental > Terrestrial > Plant litter >... | reverse complement strand
GCGATTGGTGGCTGATGAGGCGAATGAGACAACCTCGAGTGGCTGTGCTAGTTGCCGCCCAGTTTGTGATATCACTAACGGTGGCCAGTGAGTCAAACCGAGAGAGTTCGGCCTGAGAGAGGGGCAACCTTGTTAGTGCTCCTGATTAGCTAATCAGTGGCGCCGATTGCGAGACAAACACGGTGGAGAAAGTTCGCCGATTGGGCGGCAGGGCGCTAAAACCCGCGCTGAAAATTCCTTCCAGCAGTGATCCAGCTTGGGTCCGGATTTTCGCCTGGGCCCAGTCGGTTGCTTCCTCAGGCTCGACTGGTACCTAACCTGCCTTTGTTGACCCACTCTCGTCACTTCCCCTCCTTCACTCCCTCTTGCAACCTAACTCGACCCCTCGGCCGCCTTTGGATCCCTCCATCTCCATCATCGACGATTACCGCAAACAACAACAGCCTTTGGTGCGCCGGATATTCTGCGTGCCCCCTGACCGGTAAGAAACTTGTCTCCTTTTTTGCATTCTCTTCGCTTCGATTCTGGTTTTGTCCTTGCGGATGGCTCATCGCACTTTGGTCATCGCCGACTCAGCCATCCTTCCCTGGTTCACTTAGTTTCTCCGCCATTCTGTCCCCGCGAATGCTGACCCTTTATTAAAATCGACAGACTCCGACTCTTCTCGACGCAAGTCTCACCCGACACGAAACACACACACTACCGTCGAAATGGCCCTCAAGAGAATTAACAAGGAACTCGCCGATCTTGGCCGGTACGTCACTCCATCGATCTCTCGTTTCCTTATCCACGGAGTTGATCTCCTGCAGCGCCTGTCGTGGCTCGGGCGGCTGATGTAACGGCAACTCCGGCTGCCTCGCGCTGCATCCCGGCATCTTAACCTACTCGGCGGGCATCGTGATGCTAACTTTTTTTTTTTGCTCCTAGTGATCCGCCCTCCTCCTGCTCGGCCGGACCCAAGTCCACTGAACACGGTGATGATCTGGTAAGGCAAACACCCCGCATTCGAGCAAACCCCAGCCTCGATGTCCGCATCTGCCTCGACAGCCTGGCGGCGATCACGCATCGACAGACTTTTGCTCCGACACAGTTGCTGACACCAACAATGATTTAGTTCCACTGGCAAGCCACGATTATGGGTCCGGTAAGTTATTTTGTCATATCGATTTGGGCCCGGTCCTGTGATCAGCTTCCCCCACCCTCCTCACGTGGTCGAAAGCTGGAGCCTTCATACCGCCCTCCACACCCTGACAGCTGAGATCTTTGCTCGGGTTGCTGACGATTGCATATGTAGGCGGAGTCGCCGTACGCGGGCGGCGTCTTTTTCCTCACAATCCACTTCCCTACCGATTACCCTTTCAAGCCACCCAAGGTCAACTTCACGACGAGAATCTACCATCCCAACATCAACTCTAACGGCAGCATCTGCCTCGACATTCTGCGAGACCAATGGAGTCCGGCGTTGACGGTTTCAAAGGGTACGTGATAAACGGCCCCATCCGGGCGATCGAGTGTCTCAATCGGTGCATATTACTAACTGTGTCGCAGTTCTGCTCTCCATCTGCTCGATGCTGACGGACCCCAACCCCGATGACCCGTTGGTTCCCGAGATTGCACATGTCTACAAGACGGACCGCGCCAGGTACGAGGCGACGGCCCGTGAATGGACCAGGAAGTATGCGACCTAGGCCGGCTACGGAAGACGGGGACGGATATTGGCGGGTGGTAGGGAATTCGACGGATGGGCTAGATCGTTTACGTCTTTCTGCGCGTCTCTTTCCTACATTCACACAACATTGAACATTGCCTGGTTTTTCCCCACGGGGAAGCTGGTCTTCACTTTCGACAGAGATTCGATCTAGGATGCTCTTGCGGGTGTGAATGGGGAGTTTGACCGCAGAAAGCACACATACCTTGTCATGGTCGGATGACGAGGGACAAGGTTGATGGACCATGAGAGCAGCACACTATCACATGAAATTTGCGCAGCTACGGACTTGTAGAGGTTGGGCAATTGCATTCTATTCCACGGCCCCATTATCCCTAATACCAGCGTATCAGCGTTCCGAGCTTACACCGTTTCCCACGTTGGGTGTTTGAGTGAACCGTCTGCCCTCTCCGAGTTATCAGTCTATTGTTGATGAACACCGCCTCCCCTAGTACCCCAATATCTCAGCTTGTGTTGTCAAACTTCTTGGGGCCAAACCTACAATGATGTTGATGCCCATCAACTTGGCAGTCGATGTAGAAGGCATGTTGGTTCTCGCCCAGTTCGTCCCGAGAAATAGTTAGGCTTGCCGAGCGCGTCTTCAAGAGTCTCAGAGTCGAGACTCTATAGGCCGCCCTACGAATCAGTCCTGCGGTGATGTGCCACGCGTAGTGAAGCTGGCTTTTCTCTCCTCGAACCCTTCAACGCGATATGATAAGCAGTGCGTGCACTCCGTACCCTCAACTTTTGTATTTCATTCGACATGTCCCATGGCATTCCCTTGCGAGGCTATATCAATGGCGGCCTCTAGCGGGCCTTGTATCCCCTTTTCTGGCTCATCCCACGTTCACTGTCCTCCTAACAGTAATAACAAGAGACAAGTTGAACAGCCCGCTTCCGACATCCGCGGCACACCAAGGCCCTCTTTGGAATCAATATGCTCTTATGAATCCGCTTGTCAGCTAACTTGACGTGTTGTAGTATTATACAAGTACAAGTACCTCGCGTATCCATGCCAACAGTTGAGAGCTCAGGGAGGGAGGGAGATGGGGAAGAGAGAAGAGAGATAAAGAGAGAGAGAGAAGGGGGGGGGATTTATTTCTGGACTTCTCGCGTAACGGCGTATGCATTGTAAGGTATGTACTTCTTACGTAGGTATATACGTGCGTACATACCTTTTAAAGTACTTACGGTAGTCTGGCCAACTACCTTACCTAGCGTGGCATCTTGCATAGGTAGGTAGGTGGATAGATAACATAGGACGGACGATACGGTATAGAAGTCAAGTATCGTACAAAATCGAAACATATCAACGTCGGGTGCGGCCGCTGCAAAAAAAAAAACCACGTCTTCTTGAATCTTAATTCATTCTACCTAACTTTTGCAATCGTGGCGGTATTGAGAATCTACAAGGAGGTAAGATAGCTGGTAGTTAGTACCGGCTTCCCATCTTTGTACGCACTGCCTCGCCATCTTACCTATTTCGTTGATTATTTTGGTATTTAAAACCAAGAGAATGCCCCTTAAAGCTACTTCTGGAGTAAGTAATCCTGACAGAGACATGGACAAACGTGCATCATGTCTCCCATCCAAGGCTAGTTAGGTATGTATGTCTCCATCAAGCGAAAGCGAGCTCTCCATCACCGCATCTTGCGCGTACCTCTCCCTCTTCGGAGGATCCATTCTATTGTACTCCCAGGTTGCGTGCTTCATTCCTCGTTGCTGTATTTAGCCAAGGCAAGTAAAGACAGGCAGGGTGGGTGTAACTTCCTCTACGTATTGGCTCATAGGACACATACCAAAAAAAAAAGAAGGCTCAATCAACGTGAACCTCTATCCGTACCTAACCGATACCGGTGTCCGGATTTCGAATCTCCCGATGATGAGAAGGGGTAGGGAAGGAGGAGGAACGGAAACACTCCTCGAAGCTGTGCCTCTCGGAATCCGAGTCAAAATCGTCTTCGTCCCCGCATTTTCTTATAATAGCAAGGAGGAGGGAGATGTGGGCTTGCGTGTGTGTATTGAGTGGGTTGGTTTGGTTACCACAACATGATCCGGGAAGCGGGAAGTCCCCAAAAAATGGAAACAAAAAATGGGGATACACATCCCGCACAACCATGTATTGTACAAGACGCGCAAGCCACACCTCTGGAGACCATACATGTGCTGCGGCAGCATGGCGCAGGAAGTTGGGGATAGTAAATATGTGTTTCGAGGGCTCGAAGGATTCGGGAGATGTTTCCGTGCGTAGTATGGTGTTACCCACACGCTTAAGTTTTGGTGTCCAAAAGTCAGAGATGGTGTGTTGGGAGATGGGATGTTCGTGTCTGTTGGTTCCTGTTAATGTCAATATCGATGCTGATGTGTGGTGTATGTACGATGTAATCGGCCCCCGGGTTCCGGGCGCCGAACGGTGTGGATGGATGGAGAACCCGGAGACTAGATAGGACGACCGCATCAAAATTCCTCGGGCACCCATTCTCTATCGATGCCACGCGTCTTTACGCTTTTTGGTCCACGAGATACATGGCCGTAGTCATGGAATCGTGTGGTGGAGCGAGGGGTTAGCTAGTTAGGCTGTCCTGCGGCTAAGGGGTTTCGTATCAGTGTCAACACGGCGATGGGTATGTCGGCTCCTATAACTTCGTCGATAGAGGAGCATCGCGGTTATCTATGCGGCTCGCACAATCAAGAAGCGAATATACAACTCATGTAGACAAGCTGACCGTCGATGTATTGTTATCATACTGACCAGGGCCAAAAGCGATACGAACCGACAACAGGCGTATGTTTGGTCGTTAATGAGAATCGACCGCTCGGCCAGGGTGCTATCTATAGAGACTTTGGCGGGCATGGAAGTCGAGAGAGCCCGCATATGTGGGTTTCTGTCATCAGGGGATCGACCCATGGTCTTGTTCTGCACAACCGAGGATTGCTTTGCAGTCTTGCGTTAGAAGATCTGTGGTAGTGCGCCTGTGTGGACCACTGAGGAGATGTCATGAACGCGGCGAACGGACACTGCATGCGAGTGGACGGGTGTGATGCATGCGGGCTTCGACTAAACTTGCCAACGAACAATCCTGTGCTCGATCCCTACGTTCTTCTGGCGCATGCTATGCGGCGAGGCGGCTAACATGAATACGGCTGATAAGATGGGGCTGGTATCTGACAGGCGAGAGCAAGACAGGCGAGTTCGTTCAACTTCGGGGAGAATACCATTCGACGAACGGGAGAGGCCGAGTGACGATGCTGTCTCTCCTCTGCGGCAGAGTATCCAGCCATCGTGGGAAGCACCCATCTTCGCCGCATGCTACACCCGTCCAGATGAGGCGCAAGTCGTGGCGATCTGCACATCTAGTCTTCGATTGCTCTCCCATATATGTACCGGCGGCAGTTGACGGCGGCAGATACAATTCGGTTGAGTTCCAGACCCAATCCGCAAAATTCTTATCCAGTATTTCCCGAATGGCGAGCTGCAAGGCTGATTGATGCGCAACTCGACGTCGAACGGGAATCAAAATGCTGTTGTGGTGGAACTGTTTGCATGGTTTGTCAGCCTGTGCTCGGCTTCGGCGGCTTGCGGTTGGTTGGTGGTTGGGTGTGGTGTGGGCGGCTGCATTGAACCCTGGGCAGCCGTTCTGACGTTACGACTGGCTTGGCACCAGATTTCATTCCCCGCCTGTGTGTCAGGATCCCGGCCGAAACAAGAACCGCAACGGGGGCGCAACCGACCACAGGGCCAAACCATCCGTCAGCCAATCGCTACAGCCCCAGACCCGGAATTTATGGGGCATCTTGGTTCCTGGTTCTTGGCGGCCCCCTGAGCCTCCCCCCGCTCCTTTTCTTTTTTGTTCGCTCGACGATGAAGGCAACGCCGCCGTTGCCAGCGCCAGCACGGCGTTTCGAAGCAGGCGCCAGTGGATGAAGGAATCTGGCCCTTTTCGAAAAGTGGTGCGATTCTCCACTTTCCTCCCCCTGTCCTCTGCGTCGATCAGTCCGATCACAGACTCATTTTGTCAGTGAGAACCCGGCCCTGCTTGATCGGGGCATCGGGCGGCGCTTTCGACTTCGGATGGAGGCTTGCGGAGGTTGTGTCGTCCGCTGTCGTACCCCGTAGCCAAGTCGGAAATTTGACTCTTTGCTGCGGCACGGTGCTCGGGAACAGCCTACTTTTGCATTTTGAACTGGTGTGGAAAGATGAGGAAACAGAGTAAGCACCTGTCCTGCCACTTTAGGTTCTTTGGCGGCCATGTTCCGGCATCGAGGCTGGAGGCTCCAATTTGGGGGAAGTGGACCTCCTGCTGTGGTGGGGTGAAATTGCTAGACAGAAAGCGGGAGCCAAGAATGGGGAAGGGAGCGAGGGGACGACCCAAGGAAGGCGGTTCAGCATCTCCCCTGCAGTGGCGCCAGCGCTACCCGCAGACCCCTCCCCCTAGGATAGTGCAGCAAACACCACGAAAGCTCACGACGCAGCGCCCCAAGGGCCAAAGGCCAGCCGGGTGCGCCTTGGAGGTCGGATAAGAGACCGGGGCTTTCGTTTCGTCGGCATGGGAGTCTCGCGGTCCAAGTTCCAGTCGTTCGATTCTGGTGACTTGGTGCTCCAGATCCTAGTCCATCTCGCTGCTCACCGGGCCTTCACCTCTTTTCGCCGCCCCTGGCATTCCCAGCTGGTTGGCCAGCTCTGAATATTCTCCCAAAGTAGCCCGGCCTCCGCTATTATTGAGTCCATTGGCCTTAGCATCCCACAGTCCAGACACGTTTCGAGGTTTCTTGACGCCCCAGCCGTGGACAGGGTCTTGGCCCGCCCAGTGAAGCCCTCCCCTGACAGGCCGAAGGGCCACTAGGAGCAACCGTCGCCGCATGCAGGCATTTGTGGGCAGGTATGATCTGCACAGAATCGGCTCATGTTTCTGGTTCCGCCAGTCGCTTGGCGTCTCTCATAACCACACCCTCACCCACGCCCGGCCCTCTGCCCTCCCACTCCCTCCTTTCCCCCTTCTTCCCACCGGTGCAGTGCATTCTTTCCGAGCTGCGTGGTTGCTGACCATTTCTCCGCCTCGCCGCCGTGGCATTCGCAGGCTCTCAATCCTTTTTCCATTCCATTCCTTGCAATTTGCATCTGCGCCTGGTGTCGCCGTTTCGATTTCCATTTCCAATTCTCGCTTAGATGGGTCTCGTCAATGGTTCAGCAGGTTCTGAATACTGAAGGAAAGAAAACCACCATTTACGGCCGCGTGTCACATCAATTCTAGACTTGGAATTATAGAAAGAGCCAGGAATCAGAGTCAGCCCCCGGAGGAGGGCGAGAGAGAGGACTTCGAGCGCGAGGGCCTCGGTTCCGGTTTCCACGAGGGTGTTGTAAGACGCCTGCGGACGATTCGTTTCTCGCGACCGACGCCGACATAGCTTCGCCCGCCATGGCCAGCTACGACTACTACGCCCCTCGTGGAGGGGGATTCTCCTCCAACCGAAGCAGCACAAGCTCACTCAAGCAGTCGGAGAGAGCAAGATGGACGCCGCTCACGAGGATGTTGCTATCGGGGGAGATGACCCAGGAGAAGCAAAAAGCATTAACGTTCAAGGAGAAGTTCGATCGGTGGATGGTAAATGAAGGATATCGTCGAATGTAAGACACCACCCCACGATGTGGTCGTGTGCGGGACGGCTGTTTGCTGGGTAGCACGCTAACTCGTGGCAGTTTCGTTTTCGTCTTCATCGTACTTCACGCCATCGTGTTTGCGTTCGGCTTTGTAAACTTTGCCGTTAAGGACAACTTACAGATAGCCCGAGACACTTTTGGGCCAACATACATGATTGCGCGGTCTGCAGCTCTCGTGCTCCACGTCGACATCGCCCTGATCCTCTTCCCGGTGTGCCGGACCTTCATCTCACTAGCCAGGCAAACGCCGCTCAATGGCATCATCCAGTTCGACAAAAACATCACCTTTCACATCATGACCGCTTGGTCTATCTTCTTCTTCTCGTGGGTGCACACAATCGCCCATTGGAACAATTTTGCCCAAATCGCCGCCAAGAACAACCTAGGCATCTATGGGTGGCTTCTGGCCAATTTCGTCTCGGGTCCAGGATGGACAGGCTACATCATGCTGATTGCTTTGACCGGCATGGTCATCACCTCGGTTGAGAAGACACGGCGGGCGAACTACGAGCGATTTTGGTATACTCACCACATGTTCATCGTCTTTTTCTTCTTCTGGTCGATTCACGGCGCATTCTGCATGATTCAGCCCGATTTCGCCCCGTTTTGCATCTCGATCGGCACGCAGGCTATCGGCGTGTTTTGGCAATACTGGATGTATGGCGGATTTGTCTATCTCGCCGAGCGCGTCGCCCGCGAGGTTCGCGGCCGCCATAAGACCTACATTTCCAAGGTCATCCAGCACCCGAGCAATGTTTGCGAAATCCAGATCAAGAAGGAAAACACAAAGACGAGGGCGGGCCAGTACATCTTCTTCTGCTGCCCAGCGGTGTCTCTGTGGCAGTATCACCCTTTCACCTTGACCAGCGCTCCGGAAGAGGATTACATCTCGATCCATATGCGTGTGGCCGGCGACTTCACGAAGGCGGTTGCTGAGACACTGGGTTGCGAGTTCGAACGGAAGAGGGGCGATGCGTCTAAAGTAGTTGGTGTCGACCAGCAAAACGACGGGGTCGATCCTGCGCTTCGACGGGTGCTCCCGCGAGTCTATATTGACGGGCCCTTCGGATCAGCATCTGAGGACGTCTTCAAGTACGAGATATCGGTGCTTTGTGGCGCCGGTATTGGTGTGACTCCTTTTGCTTCCATCCTGAAGTCCATCTGGTACAGGATGAACTACCCCCAGAAGAAGACGCGGCTCAGCAAAGTCTACTTCTTCTGGATCTGCAGAGACTTCGGCTCGTTTGAGTGGTTTCGCTCCCTGCTGCTCGCCATCGAGGCTCAGGACGTGGACAATCGAATCGAGATTCACACATATTTGACCGCCAAGATCAAGGTTGACGACGCGACGAACATTATGATCAACGACGCAAATGCTGACAAGGATACGATTACTGGCCTCCGATCTCCAACCAACTTCGGTCGGCCCAACTGGGACATGATCTTTAGAGGCATTAGGAAGCTGCACTCACCTTCCGAGGCTGGTGTCTTCTTCTGTGGCCCCAAGGGCTTGGGTAGCGCGTTGCATATCTTCTGCAACAAGTACAGCGAGCCTGGGTAAGCACCACGTTCTAGACCCTATTGATCAATTGCTAATGACCAAGTAGATTCAACTTTGTGTGGGGCAAGGAGAACTTCTAAGCCCAAAAGGCTTCCGATCTTCGTCCTGTCCTCCAAGCGATATTCAACTTCATCGTCTCGGCGGCCACTACCATGGAGGTTATCCACTGTCATCGATCAATCAGCCTCATCTAATCGGTGCGCCGGACGCAAACAACAGTCAAATTATACCCGCATGCTTGTTTGTTGTTGCCATTCGACATATCTTTGCCGCATGGAATGTGAAGAGTAGGAGGAGGGAAGGGGGTGGGCTGTCCGCCATCCAGGGTACTGTGCTCCGGGACCTTCCAAGTTTCTTGTCAAGGCGAACGATGAAGGCCTGATACCAGCCCGGACAAGACGATGAGGTTAATTCGGAGAGCGTACCTCGGCTACAATGGGTATGCCCTTGGTGAACCTAGCGCCTTCGGAATGGCTGATGCTGTTGCCTACGCCCGGTTTCACGCACAGTGGGGATTTTCCCCCTGTTTTCTCCCCGGAGCCTCTTCCCTGCTATTTCGAAGAGAACATGGTTTGGATGGATGGTGGGCTACTTAATGAGACCAACCGTTCTTGAGTTGAGGTCTTCCTCCACTCACCAGGAGCATTGCTTCACGGAGTGGCACTTTTTACATATTGCTTTACATACCGTACATAGTATCCAGCGATCATATCTAGAATTTAAATCCCAATTTTGTCGTCCATGAAGATATGCCCCTTCCCTCACCTCGCGTTTGAAGAGACCGAAATAATGAAAATTAAAGATAACCTGTCTGTTCACCCACGTAGTGCTTCTCCAACTCTCGGTGCATCTAGACGAAATCGGGGAAGAGGTTACCGCATTGTGACAAAAGCGATAGCGTAGTAGGCGGTTCTGGGTGGAGGTCTTTCACTTCAGCTACGCGGATTGCTTCACCTGGCCTATCGAATCCCATTTTTAGCCAGGCACATATATCCAATTTGTCAACGCACAACAGGGAAGCGACCCCCAATTCTAACTCCAGCTCGCAATATGAAAATGGAGACATGTTGAGGGGGGGAAGAGCTAGTAAATAGGCTCGCATTCGGAAAATAAACGGCCGCGACGGGTATTCCAGGAAGAGTGTGCAGACAGACATGAGCAATGTCAGAGATAGAGATACAAGGCAAGAGGCAAGGGATCGATCATAAAAAGTCAACACCGACGAGGAGCACGCGTACGAGCAAACAAATTCAACATGCACGAGTGGGACCTTGGGTGGGGTTCTCAAGACGCATGGGAGCCATGTACTGTGGTATCTCGCTCCAAGTTGCCTGTGTTCTTTCTAGTTTTGCAAACAGAAGGACAACTTCCTTCTTGTATCTTCTCTGCTCCGTGTATCTACCTATGTATCCGGTGTGCGGTTGGTACGCGTCTGCAACCCACAATCACCCGCTTACTGAAGTAGTCCAAGTCCTACAGCAGAGGACCCCAATCCTTCCCGGGGCAATGAGATCAGTATATCACTCGCGAGCTTGACAAAGCTGGCATTATGCTTTGAGAACTGGCGGAACAGCCCAACTAGAGGATGGCAGGCACGGCGTCTAATATTCGTACACAGCTTGAGGTCTTGGAGGAGAGCATAGATCCTTGTCGGCAGAGCTTCTTTCGTACATTTATTCTGCCC
>Ga0247769_1000477_pt1 | contig 10617 bp, 14 predicted proteins | sample UWRJL166409R6_FD_179942 | JGI IMG/M metagenome (GOLD analysis project Ga0247769, IMG submission 179942) | Plant litter microbial communities from Arlington Agricultural Research Station in Wisconsin, United States - UWRJ-L166-409R-6 | ecosystem: Environmental > Terrestrial > Plant litter >... | reverse complement strand
AGACAAGGATGGTATTTGGTTTGTCTTGCAGGATTTGAGCGTGAGGACCGAGGGCAACTTCCGGTAGGTGCAATTCAGGTCTCACCCACGCGGGCTTCGTTTGATCGCAAGTAAGCTGACCAAGGCCGACTCCGCAGTCTCCGGTTCTCATTCGTCAACGTTGGAGTCCCGTTAAACGGCCAACCTTCTGTCAACCAAGGAAAGGCACCGGTGCTGGCATCGGTCTTCAGTGACGTTTTCCAGGTTTACTCGGCCAAGAAATTCCCTGGCGTCTGTGAGAGCACCCCACTCAGCAAGTGCTTCGCCACACAAGGGATTAAGATTCCCATAAGGAAAGAAGGGCCTAAAGGTGCCCATGATGATGACGACTTTGATTAAGAGATAAGGGTTGATTTCGATGTCTTTCTGGTGCGTACGGTGAATGCCAGCGTTGTGTTTTTACTCTGCCGGGACAGACCCTAACCCTGAAGGGGCGCCTTTGTGATACACATGTAGATAGACTGATTAGATAAGGGCTGGCATTCTTTCCCCAAAATGTTATCAAGCGTTTTTGTTGACAATGACGAGCATTAATTGACCTGCCCCCCTGCTGTGTTTACACCCCGGTAAAAAGACGCGACTAGAAAGACAGCCTGTGATGCTTATTTTTTGCTGTTCATCCAACGTCGTCGGCCTCCGTTGGTGGTGGTCTGGCAAATACGTATGTATACTTTGACCATGGCTAGTCAACCCTATGGAAAGGGCCGGACGAGATAGTCTCTGGGGTAAGGGAGAGAGCTATGGAAGGGGAAGCGTTATCATAACTGGCCAGGTATTCACAATCTCGGACGGTGGAGAGAATGGAGCGCATCCGGCCTGGAATCCACACCCGCCGTGCTCGCTTCTCCCGCAGCTCCACATCACCGGACAGGCCGACGTTGAGTCACCACGGCATCCTTTCCCGCAACAGCGGCCGACACGGCGTCCCCCGATGGATGTCCAAACATACCTACTGGCTGCGAAGGAAGTCGGGAGCCTCCTCCGAAGCCGCTCCGAGGCTCTAGACTTTTCAGACAAAGGCCCAATGCCAAGTGAAATGACACCATCTAGCGGCTGACTTTGAGCCGGGCAAGGCGAACCAACGAAACTGGTTTCCGTTACGTTAGCGAGGACAAATGGGGCCCGGGGATTTTAGTCAACTTTCAGACACTGCCGCCTTCTGCTAGGAAGTTTCTCGAGGGGAGGGGTGGAGGGGTCAATGAGGGGAAGGTGCTTTGCGCCGTGCTGTCTGTCGTCCGTTTCTCATAGAGAAGCTCGGGCACGCCTCGGGTGATGTCAGTGCCCAGCCACTGCCCAGACCCCCTAGCTCGATGGTGAGCTCTGCTGGCGCAACGACGAGATGCAGATTCGCGGGGCTCCGAGGGGTCATTTGGAGAGAAGAAAAAAAAAGTCGTCCTTCAAGACCATGTGGTCATGCGGTTGGCCGAGACAAAGTTTTCGTGTCCAGCTGGAAAAGGCAACCAGCAACACCTTCCCGCGCCAAAGGCCACCGAAGCTAGGTGCCCCTCCCGCCCCTTTCCCTTTTCCATTTCCCTTCCTTCCCCTCCCCCCTCCCCTCATTGGGGGCTTGTCCTCTTGTCGCTCTGTGTGTGCACACAAATTTAGCTGCCGGCATCTCCGTCTTGGGTAGTTCACGAAAGGGATATATTTGACCTGTGCCCCTCAGTCTCCTTTGTCTTGTAACCCCCTGGCTTCGGTCTCTCCCTGTTCAAGTACAACCTGAGCTCTTGACCTCTCGACTTCTCGACCTCTCGCATCGCCAAACGCACAGCATCCCATCTCCACGTCGGCACCCTCCACCTGACACACCTCCCTCTCACCACCTCTATCCTTTATACCCATCATGTCGAACCTCCAGTCATCTGGCCGTGGCGGCGCCGGCAACATTCGCGACAGCAGCAAGAACGTTCCCCTCCAGCCCGAGGATCTCCAAACGCCCACACTCAAGACTGCCGTCGTTACAACAGGTCGTGGAGGCAGCGGCAACATGGCCAAGAACTCGGACCCCGTTGAGACGAGGCTGCGCCAGGACGTGGAACCGTAAGTGGCATGGATGCGAACCACCCCGGTGCTTGGATGTCCCCGAACCTTCATGGCTAACAACACCCGTGTCCCACAGTGTCGTCCGCCGTACCAGCCAGGGTCAGAGTCTCGGAGGCCGCGGCGGCGCCGGCAATGTGTTCCAGGCTGGCTCAGCCGATGCCGAGGCCGAGGCCGCGAAGAAGGAGCAGGATAAGGCCACTTCTGCCATCGCGGACGACGAGTCGACCGAGAAGCACCAGAGCTGGGCGGAGAAGGGCAAGAACCTTCTTTTTGGAAAGAAGTAAACCGTGTCGGTTCGATTATCTTTGGTCCCGTTTCGCCTCGCACTTCTGTGCCGCCGTTGGAGAAGAGCACCGAGCCGGCCGTCGATTTAACCTGTTTGTTTGTGCCATCGACGATTTTCACGACTGGACGAACCCCAACGTATATTTTCCCCATTCGATGTTTCTTTTGCTGCGATTCCCCTTTTCGGTATTGTCGTCGAGCGATCAGCCATACCCCCCGAGCTTTCAGGCGTTCTTGGATTGGGCAGGAAGGGGGAAAAAGTGCTCCAGGGGGTGAAGGGTTTTTGTTTGTTGGATGCAACAGCACATTGCATGGAGACGGAAGTGAGAAAGAAAACTTGAACAGAAACCTAGTTGAAATCTGACGAGGGAATTGATAGCTGCTGTTTCTACCTCGGTATATATACAAGCATTTCTTATCGCCGATGTTGCGCCTGCCGCGCACTTTCTTTGCATTGCTACCTACCGACTTTGTCGAATCCCGATCATGCACCCCACGTCACTTGCATGCTGACAGGACTGGCACGATAACGGACCGTCGACAAGAGTTGCCCCCTCTCTGCTCCCCGAATGAACGTTGAAGTCGAAGAAGAATGTACCTTGGTGTAACTCTGTCATTGGATCCAATCCCTTCTCGCACCCGAGTATCTTGGATTGTACTACATACATCCTACTTCCGAACCATGGCCAAATTTCACACCACCTCCTGGCTCTCGCTATATCGGATATGAAAAAAAAATATAAACAATACATACATACACGCATCCCTAAAGCCTTCCCAAGTTGGCGAGGTATTGTATTGTACAATACCTATACCACAGCAAAAAAAAGATTGATCGCTAAATATTCTTAATAGAGCATTCACAACCAAAAAACAAAAAGAAAGAAAGAAAGAAAAGAAAAAGGCCCAAACGCCCATGGCTACTACCATCGCCATCACCATCCAAGACACACACCTCCCGTCCGACGGCCTCCTCTCCCTCCTCGAATCTCACCTGCCCTATTCCCTCGCCGTGCTCCGCCGGCTGCAATTCGCTCGTCGGTTCGGGTCCGTCGGCGGCGTCACGCCTGGTAGTCATGTTTTGGTTGCTTATCCTTCATCTTCTTCATCTTCCTTGGGAGAAGAAGAAGGAGGAGTAATAGACCTTCATCATGATGGTGATGAGCGGCATTCTGTCGTTGGATATGGTAGTGGTAGTGGTAGTGGCAGTGGCGGTGATGGTGGTATGGATGGGGGAAAAGCGATGTGTTGTTGTCGTCGTCGTTGGGGGGATGGAGAAGGGAGAAGGGGAGAAGAAAGAGATTTCCACTTCGCGGTCGCCTATCTAGATCTCACGCGCTCGCCAGAGACGGAATGCTGGTTGTATTCTACGCTTGAGGATGCGTCTTTTTCTTCTTGTCCTTCTTCCTTTCCTTGCTCTGGGTGTGATGTTCTCACGACGGAGACTACGACGCATTCTAGAGGAGAACATGATGAGGCAGAGACGCAGACGCAAGAGCAGGTAAAAGTGACGACCACCCTCCCGGAAGACGAAGCGAGCCTCTGCGACGATCTAGTCCTTGCCTTGTTACGTCGCGCTAGACTGCTGGAGGAACGGCTTAGAGAAGGAGGGGACGATGGGAATGGGGGAGAGACGGCTAAAAAGATGACGACGACAACAAAGATGAGGGTGGTGGGCCCCTCCAAGATGATGCTGGGATCGCTCAACGAAGCCGTGCGGACGCGGTTGTTGCAGAGACACCATGTAAGGTTGGCCAAGACGCCGGCGGCTGCTGCGAAGGGGGTGGGATGGGAATTTTGGGGGACGTGGCTGTTTCGTGTGGAGGAGTTGGCGTCTCTTGCGGAGAAACAGGTGGCGGCCAAGGGACAACAACAAATGATTGGGAGGGGGTTGGAGTTGGGTTTGAACGATGGCATGCGTTGGGATGTAGTGAGAAGGGAGGATATCCGGGTTGTACAGAGTCGGACTTCGATTCCCAGGCAGGAGTGGGTTTCTCTTCTAGATCTCTTTGTTTGTTTACCTGATTGCTTTTCCCCTTTTATGGCCGAGTCATGGTGTGCCCGCTCCGGTGATCTGGAGGACTGACCAAGAAATAACTACCCTAGGGCGACCCTTCTCATGTTGCCGAGCACAGTAATAAGGCTTGACGACGGGACGCCGATAGCTTGGGCCTTTTTGGGTAAGCTTCTTGATGAGAGTCAATGCAGTAAGATTGACGGCGAGCAGGACTTGATGGGACTCTAACGACACTTCATGTCGAGGTAGGTAGCAAGACCAGCAGCTATAGAGACGTCCATTTGGAGCTGACAGTGCCGCCTGGCAATAGGAGCCATACCGTGGCAAGGGCCTAGCAAAGGCTCTCGCCTGTCAGCTCATGCGAGATCATCTCAAGGACTACGGAGATGATGGCTGGGGGGCTGCCGACGTCGCGGTCTCCAACCTCAAGAGCCAGGCTGTGTGCAGAAGCCTCAGCGGCAAAAGTAGCCCAAGCTGGATCACATCTTGGTAAGCCTGGCGGGACCATAATGAAGTGCAGCGACCTGACTTATTTGGGATACAGGGCGGTTTTAGACCTGGAGAGTGTAGGTGAGCCTATGTGAAGCCCCACCCAGCTAAGGCTTCTACTCTTTGGTAATGCATGGATACATGAGGTTCGAGACAGGGCCCATGACAGCTAGGTCGTTTTGGTGAGGCGGTGGACTTCCTCAAAAAAGAACCGTAGATCTTCAGGGTTGACGAAAGGGGTGATCCCTAAATTACTCGTTAGAGACAAGCTGCCATCACATCAACAGAAAGCTTACCGTGACCGAGATTCACAATCCAGCCCCTTTTCCGCTCCGCCCAGCCGAATCCATCCACCATTGCCTTCACAACCTCTGTGATGGACGTGTGGGACCCGTAGAGGACGCCCGGGTCCGCATTTCCTTGGATGACAACTTTCCTGTCACCCACTGTCTTAACAGCCTCTGCAGGGTCATGGAGCCAGTCGAGGCCGACCACGTTGTAGCCCATATCACAGGCGGCATCCAGCGCGTACCACTGCCCCTTGGGGAAGACGATCATTGGGACTGGATCCAAGCCAAGCTCCTTGAGCCTGATGGGTAGGTGTTTCGCAATGTAGGCGAGGTACGGTTGTGAGAAGCTCTTGAAAGATGAGGGCGACAGCTCACCCCCAGACGATTCAAACACCTGAATGAGCTGCGTGGTAATCGTTAGCAGAAGGCAGCCTGAGCGTAAGGCGTCAACGGGCACGGTACCTGAGCGCCGGCCTTGACCTGGAGGGCCAGATACTCAACACAAAGCTCTGAGATCTTCTGGAGGAGAGCCTTGGTCTGCTCGGGGTACTTGTAGATCCAGGTCTTGCACTCCTTGGACAGCTTGCTATTGCCAACCATGTAACAGAAGAGCGTCCACGGCGCACCGCAAAACCCGATTAGGGGTACCCGCCCCCGCAGCTTCTTCCTGGTCAGCGTGATAGCCTTGTAAACGTAGTCAAGCTCCTTGGACACATCCACGGCCCGCTGCATCAGCTCGGCGTATTGACCATCAGAAGGACTGACGAGGGGCTGCGGGAAGTGAGGCCCCTTCTTGTCGATCATCTCGACCGCCATGCCCATGGCCTGGGGGATGACAAGAATGTCGGAGAAGATGATGGCGGCATCGACGAGGCCGGCAAACCGCTCGATGGGCTGCAATGTCAAGGTCGAGGCGACCTCGGGGTCCCGGCAGCACGCAAAGAAGTCACGGTTACCTTTGGCCTCGTGGTACTCGGGAAGATAGCGACCAGCTACGCCAAAGCTAGAGTCAGCGTGGATGCCAGGACGCTCCCAGAAGGCGATGCTCCTCACCCTGCCGCATCACCCACATGGGTGGCCTTTCGACCGTTTCGCCTGCAAAAAGACTGTCAGCTCCAGCGCCACACCACATCACCACCACCAGAAAATGTGTAGAAAAATACTGCCTCACCCCTTGCCGCCCTTATGATCAAGTCATTCTGCATTGGCTCAAACGAGTGCTCCATGATGCCGGGGAGGGTGGTCAATATATATGCTTCGAGCTATGTAAGCACTCCGTCTTTGGCTAGAGTGTGACCACGTTCGTTCTCGATGGCTACGGGTAGTTCAGAAACACCACCCCGCCATCGGATTGGCAAATGGCAAACGGCAATTGACTTCGAACTTGGCGGGGTTATCGGGCGCCAACTGTCTCCACATATGCTCTCGGCCCGGTCCTCATTCCAGCCACAGCTGCAAGGGACGAACTCCTGGCTGCGGTGGGGGGCCTTTACCCGCCAGCATCAGCCACAGCAACCACATAAAAATTGTCAAAGCTCCCAACAGCCGCATGCCGTCCTGTGTGCTGCGTGAGAAAACACCCCGGGCGCTTTACGTTGGACTGATGATATCTACTGAATCTACCGAATTACTCCATACCTACGCAACCATCATCCGCACCTTTCAGCAAAACCGCGACCAATTGATCCCCAAAGCTGCAGCGACAAGCCGCCTACCCGAATTTGACTACGCCAATCGAGATCGAAATGTGCTGCTAGTCCCATTGGCCGGGGGAATGGCAGCCCTCAATTGGAACCGGCTCCCTCTCGCTCCCCATGTCCTCACACGCTTCCCGCTGTAGGCGGGCTCTCCAGCATCAGATCGCTCCGTCAAGGGACACGGTGTGGATATCCGATAACCTCCTCGCTGCCGCTTTCCACCGATACTGTCTGGCCTCCAAGGCGTGGCATAGGCAGGCGAGCAACACTCCCGGCCCGTTGGAGGCTCGCCGACGGACGGGAAGGCGTCAACTGGGATATTCGGGAGGGCAGCAATTCTTGCCCTCACCCGCGCCCTGGGCATTCTCCGAGCCTTTAAATTTCTCACAATGGGATTGGCAGCCTCCGCAGTCCCTCGTCAATTTAAAACGCCAGTTGCGCGAAAGCCAAACGGCTCTCGAGGTTATCCCCGGGTGGCTCAGGGGATGGGGGTTAGCCGGCGTCCTTGACAGAGGGGCAGGATCGCATGAGCTGCCTGCGCCTGCCATTGATGTTTCCCCTGTCACTCCGTCTTTCCGCGCCGACCTGGACAATTTTTTGCGGTTGGCACCAAGCACACCAATCGAATTCCTCGTATCCGATACCGAAATCATCTGCCAGAAACTCCGACAGACGATCTTCTTGGGAGAAATACAACCCCACGAACTCGATCAAATATCTTTTGAAATATGGGATGCACTGGGTCCTAGGTTGGATGAGACGCCACATGGCCATCATCTCCGTTTCTCCATCTGCTCCGCCATCGTGGATGGCATCAGCTCCTCCAAGGTGTTCCCCCCCGGGCTGCTTAAAGAGTCGTTCTGGAACAATTTGTTAGTACGGATGTCCCCACATCCCGTAGACGAGCAGCTCTGCGGTCTCTTCGGTCAGGCTATGAGGGCTACGCGTCACTTACAGCGGGATGGCACAGCGGAAGGAGTTGTTTCGGTACTCGACAAGTTTTTCTCCGCGTGGCACTCATCAGAATTTCTCGCGGATACCGGGAAGGCTTTCGAGGGTCCGGAACGCGCCTCTTCGCTCCTTTCCGGGTCAACCGATCGGGGGGAACAGGCTCTCGCGTACGGTATAGTTCCAGCCACGACGAAATCGCATACGGGGACTCTGTTGGGAAACATAAACTCCACAACCGTGGACCGCCAAATATCAGCAATCTCAGCAGGGTTGACTGACATTGGGAGTGCGAGATTCAGCGCTTTATTTGACATGGCGAACCAGCTCGTGCTGGGTTGGATGCGTGTGCCTTCACCAGGGCGAAGCAGGCTTCGATACAACTGGCTTTCCGTACTAGCAAGGACACCATTTGTGACCAAGGAGTCTCTCTTCAGAACTGCCAAACTTCTTTCTTCTAGCTTCCTGCAGATGGAGCCTCTCGGCGGCTCGGAGCTCTGTTCTTTGATGCTATCCCAGTGGGAGAGTCGTGGTGAGACGGAGAGCGCCGACGCTCTTCGCCAATGGCATAGGGGGCTAAATTCCGGGAATGAAGCCGCTGCGGTCGCTTCGTTAGCCTTGGCTATTTGGCAGTCCAACAGTAGGAACATTCGACTGCTCCACGGTAGTTTATGGCATCTGCTGGATAGCCTTGGCCGGTCGGACGACATGATTGAGTCCCTTGTGGCTCTGTCGCACCTTTGTCGAGTTCCACGGGGTCTCCTAGGAGCTCTCTCTGCCGTGCAAAGGGACCACCGCAAGGTGCTGCGGCTTGCGGAACTCTACAAGCACGAGTTGCGGGGCCCCGGGGGGTCGGACTGGATCCCTGCTCTGTTCAAGAAACATGCAGCCAAGATCGTTCTCGACCCTTCGCTGCCAAATAAAACGATTTGGGAGGTATTGGACATTTTGCGGCTCAACGTATGGGTGGATAACCTGGAGCCGACCCTGGCTCGACATCGCGGAAGCTACGGGCAACAGAGGGCGGAGATTGTGAGGGATCTCGCCGTGGTATTTAGCGAAGCCCAAACTCCTCATCTGTCAGAGAGGCAGGCTTTTCGGCAGGTGACACAGTGTGTCAGATTCCTCGAGGAAGTCACAGGCGAGGTGCCCGCTCCTGCAATGGCCGCCCTCCGCAAAGTTGTGACGAGAGATCTGGCCAGGGGGGAGCCCGGGAGGACTTCTCGCCTGAAATGGTTCATCGACGTTGTTGAAAGGAATAATGGAAGCCAAGCCGCCTTCGACTGCCGCGAAGAGCTCAGAGAGTGGCGACGCAGGCTGAGGCGCCACCAGAGAGCGCTTCTCAGAAGCGAGTTGGCCGGAGAAGGATGTGCGGGGAGGATCGAAGTCGAAACCGAAACTAGGAGAGCTTGTCCCTAAATCTTTGGTTAGTCTAATCGACGATGCCTCAGGGCCAGTCGCCATACATATCAACCCTCGTCGCATATATCTCATCCTTATCGTCTGTGTACACCCCAATTTTGCTACATCCGCCCCCGCATTCCCTAGCCACGCAAAGTCACCAGTGAGACCCTGGGTATGCTATGCTATATTTTGACTTTCAGCTTATGGGCACCAGGCGAGGTACAACGGCAGGGCGGGAAAGAACCGGCGCCATCACGCATGAGGGGTGGCAGGAAGAAGCTTGGTCCACATGTGGTTGTCTGCCGGGATACTGGGCTGGGCGGATATTGAGCAGGCGATGAAAGCTGCGTCTCCGTCGCACAAGACAGGCTCCGCCCGTCACACCGCAGGCTCGCTGATCACCACGATGCTTCCGATTAAGGCAGGCCGACTCGAGAGCCGTCATGCTGCTCATTCGCTCACCAGGGTCCGATGAACAAGCAGAACACTGAGCGTTGGGCGGCTCATTGGCTACGTGATCGGCAGCCTGCCTGGAGACACGCACCGTCTCGATGCCGGCATGTCTCCAGGTCAGGATGGAATGATTGACCATCCGTAACGTACGAGCACCGTTTCCTGCTGTGAGTGGAGACCTTTTCCTCTATGAGCACCGTCGCCTTATCTCGATGATGCAGCTTGCGTCGTGAGCTTCGACATGGGACGACGTATGTATGTCGCGCTCACACATGCTCCATCATACGGCCCTCTCTCACCAATCCGTGGTTCAATAGTCTGCTGCTTGTTTCAGGAGAGGCGTCATCTTTCTCCCGGTGCTGAACGGTGCTGTACTAGTGTGGACCAAGGTCCGCACGACTTGGAGCTTGGCGGCCTGGACATGGATGTTGTTCACCGTAAGCGAGCAAGCAGCTTGAACTTTGATATTCTACCAGCCAGGGGCGCTGTCATCAGCTCACAATGACGGCTTGGGTTATCCCTCGATTGGAAGCCTGCCAGCGGACTCGCACGGATCTTCCTAGGTTTTTTTCCCTCCAAGGGAGACGAGAGGGAGAATGGGGGTAGGGCCAAGAGGCTGGGGAGGCGAACGCAGACGGGCAACGGAAGGCCTGAGGTGACACAGATACCCGATAGGCCTTCTCCCCCACGGATGTCCCGATCGCCCACCGTATTGATCGTAGGCCCTGGCTGGTCTTGGCGTCGGCGGCGAAGAGGTCTTGGGGCCAGTTGTGGTGGGTCGTCGGACATCTCGGTGCTTGTCTTCGGGGCCAGTGATGACCGCTGGCGAGCGAGCGAGCGAGACGCCCCGACCGATCGGATCTGGGAACAAACGTCCGATACACGGCAGGGGATGGAGCCCCCGGATGCGGGATTCGAGTGTTTGGGAAAATGGAACATGTGGAAGTCGGCC
>Ga0247769_1000475_pt1 | contig 10618 bp, 16 predicted proteins | sample UWRJL166409R6_FD_179942 | JGI IMG/M metagenome (GOLD analysis project Ga0247769, IMG submission 179942) | Plant litter microbial communities from Arlington Agricultural Research Station in Wisconsin, United States - UWRJ-L166-409R-6 | ecosystem: Environmental > Terrestrial > Plant litter >... | reverse complement strand
ATTCTAACCCCTACGTCAACCCCTTCCGGCTCCTATGCAGGCCTGGTTGGTGGTATCCTCCCGCCTCACCGGTCTCGTCGTGCCTCCCTACCCGCAGCCCCATTTTTGTCCCCTCTCCCTTTCCCAATCATCTCCATTCTCCAATGTACGGTGAGGTTGATGATGCGTAAATAGAATAATCTCAAGAGACGCCAGGCGTACTCGCCCGAGGATGCACCTATCGGAGCAGTGCTTCAAGACCTCTCCTACTCCTCCTCCTCGACCGCTCTGGACACCACATCCCTGTCCATCAACTACCGATATATACTAGAGCGAGCCCCCGCAACTGTTGTAAAAATATCCGTACCGCTCTCCAAACTTCTTGATCTCGACCACCAAGACCATCAGCGTTATCTCCTGGAGCAAGCGGCTTCGGAGCTCAACTTGCCCGTATCCGTCCTTCTGGATTTGAGCACTCGACAACACAACCTTCACAAGAGGCCTCGGCTGAACGCAAGCGCCGCCATGGCGACCCATTACGCGGACGAAACCCATGCCTTCGAGGATGACCAAGAGAAGTCTCCCCTTGGTGGCCCCTCTGCTGGGCATAATAGCACGGCTCGCAGACATTTTGCCTCCTTTGCCGGAGGGTTCACATCAGGATGGACTGGCCCGCGCATAGCGGATTGTCTCGCAAACTTCGCTATGTGTCCACCATGCTCTACTTCCTATGAGCCTCAACCGGGTAAGCCATTTCGAGGCCCTGGGTGAGCTGGCAGACTAGACTGATGCGATTGGAATATCTAGTGTACCAGACGATACCCACCACTGAGTCGTATCACTACGAAAGTTCGAGGTCAGCCTTACAAGGAGCCGCAGTCTCTCTGCCACCTCACCAGCATTCAGACTTGGGCACCACGATGCCAATGGCCGCAGACCAGACAAATATGTTTCCGTGTGACGATCCCGCACTAATGGCGCAGTACTTGACAGCCTACCCCCCACTGCAACCTAGCCGGGTCATGACTGTGCAGCCCCCATCCCACAGGGAAGGAATGGTCTATCCCAGTGCACCATCAGTGAGCAAATATAGCAGTAGCCCGGAAACCAGCAACATTGCTGCAGGCTTCGGCATCCAAGGGCATCCTCACCTCATGGGGGTTCCTGTGACATCGAGCGCCATGCAAAGTCCTTATTCCGTCGACGGCGAGCCACAATCCTTCAACGGAGGCGGTGGCGTAATGGCTCCTCCCCCTATATCACATACGCGCTATTCTTCCCTGCAAGAGTTCGAGGTCAAAGATGACCCTGACAGCTCGAAAGGCCAGACGACATCAGTCGCTTTTGACCTCTTCCCACATCAAAGAACTCACCCGTCTAGGCGAGGCCCTTTCAGGGACACTTTTTTGCGGGAGTTGACGGCTCAGACTAGGCGGATGGGAAGCTGCATCCGTTGCAGGATGCAGCGGATCAGGGTATGCAGGTTCCCCCCCGCTCTTGGGTTGAACTTAACGGGTGTTGTTCTTTGGGGTTCGTGGAAGACTTTATATTAGGAGCTGACTGTTTCGTGCTAGTGTAATATTGATCAGGGCGACCAGGTCGGTGCATGCATACCGTGCAAGAAGATCGCGGCCAATAGCAAGGTATACCGGTTGAACTGTCTCCGATGGAAGATAACCGACGTGAAGTTGTTCAAGCCGGGCCAAGTCGAAGGCCACGAATGGACAAGGCGATGGAAGGATAGTGTGGTCGACGACATCGCCGCCTGGGAGTCACCTGAATCGAGATTCATCTATGTCACCGAAGGTTACACGGGACGCTCGGTTAAGCTTTTGGTCCGTCGATTCCAACCGCAGGCGGGTGACAAGCTGGAAAGAACTTGGGTAACCGACGGGGTGAAAAAGTCTGTGGCGATTCCGCCCTTTGCCATCGTCGATATGGAGTCAGCCAAAGACGCACTTGACGAGTATATTAAGCAGGGTCTGCTGGGTTGTTGCAGCCGTTTGCTCGTCTCGAAGGAGTTGCTTCGGAGAACCTATACCCTTGCCATCAACCTCATGGAGGGCTCGTCCACAAGCGAGATCGAGGGCAGGCTGCTTGTCAGCACATTTGATCTGTGGATGTCAATTCGGCTGACAACGAAGTCTTTCGAGATCGTCGGAGATGACACGCTCGACATGCCTCGCGATCTCATAAAGGACGAGAAGAACCCTCTTTGTGGCAAGATACCCCTTCCGCCAGTAATGGGGGCGCAAATAGACTCGGTCCTGATCCACCAAATCCAACCCATTCTACGTCGAAGGACTCTTGAAGACCTGCAGAAATTAACGCAAGAAAAGAAACAGAGGACATGGTTCACCACATACCTGGTGACCTTCGTTCTGTTACACAACATAGCTCTCATCATGAAGCATGATGCGGAATACGCTCGGAAACATGGGATGAAGGTGGGTAGTATCTATTGTCGAGAGCGCAGGGGGATATCGTGGTACATATTCTCGAGGAAGCTGAGAGCAGCGCTGATGCGTGCCAACACAGAGACGGTTCGCGAGAGAGGACCATGTCAAGGAATACGACCTAGGTAAGGGAAAAGAGCAGAGGGGGGTTAGCCGACCACGCTGCCCCGCCACTACCTGTTCCCAGCTTGCTGACGGCTGAGCAGGTGCAAACACCCTCTTGGCGTACTTCCATTACTGCAACAAGGGCATCTACCCCTTTTCGGCCGAATGTAAGGACCAAGAGCTCCAAACATTGGCAGAGCTCAGTGATGAGGCGATGGAATTTGTCAAGTACACGAGGCGGTTCGCTTCTGACAACAGTGAGCCAAACCCGGACCCGTCAAGAGCAGCCCCTCGAAGACAGCAAAGCAGCGCTAACCTCGATGTGTACCCCTACCGCTAGAGCAACGGTGGGAGTCGCTCTGGAACCAAAAGGACTATGAGGACGAGTACTACTATGTAAGCCAGCTATTCGAAGAGAACTGGCAGCCTCGGATTATGGGCTAGGCGCGCAATTGGTGACTTGGGATGCGGAGTCGAAGACCAGTGCAGCACGAATGCTGCATGTGGACCAAAAGAGACGATTTTGGGAGAGATGGCTCCAAGCTACTGCGTATCCATCTGAGGCGGAACAATGAGGTGGGCTCGTCCCATGCACCACGCTAGGCACATACATGCTCCTACGTGCTGGTATCTTCCCGAACGAAGCATCCTTCTGCATCGACACCCACCCAGCCAGCGGTGCCCTCAATGCACCGCGCAAAGAAAAGGAGGTGAGAGAGTGAGAAGCTAACGTGGCACAACTCGAGGGCCTCGTGTCTTCCTCGCCCGCCAGACCAGCCACGCGCAATTTGCGGTGGCATAAAAATCGAACAAGTCTCTCAGATACCCGCGGTCCTATCCCTGCCCATTGGGTCAAGCGACGTCATGGGCGAGTAGATGATGCGGAGGGGAGTGGATTTCGAGAAACGAGGTGCTTCGTTGAAGATACACCGTGGGTTAATGTGGCCCGGACTCCCGTCTCTCTGCTCCCGGGCGCCCTCTCTGAGGATTGCCAAACCCGTGTTCATTGATCTGCCTATTGCGAGGCAAGACGCCAACCTGGCGCTCTGTCCACTTGGGTTCGTCTGGAATCCCATGTTTCCGCAAGACGATATGACGCTGTCGGTTGCGCCTCGGCGAACCCAGGATCGGAGGGAGGGTATGCAAAGACATCGTGGTGCTAACCCCATGATGGTAAAGCTGTTGAAGGATCGCTCTGCAGATCGCCCGCTTGTAGCTTCCCCACCTTTGGCCGGCCCAATAACCCCAGCCATTCCGTATCCCAATCTTTCGGTTGAGGCTGCTCTCCGCTCAGCTCTCTCCCATCGTACTGATGTCCCACCCGGGACGCCTCATTCCATCCGCAGAAGCCGCTCTTCTCCGGCGCTCTCTTTCCCAACTCCTCCGCCCTACATGACCGCTATGACAACTCAGCCATTGTGCTGATTTCGCGACGGGTCTGGGGACGAATGGTGGCAGACATCATCGGCGTGTTGGGCTGTCGGGTACGGATTCGCAGCATTGCAGAGAGTCCGGCGCTCTTGGCCATGTGGGAAATACCGTTCTGGGAGCAGGTGCATTCGCGTGCTTGCGCGTGAGTGAGACATGTGCATCTGGTAACCCCCACCGCAATCATTCGAAGGAAGACTCCCGGAAATCGCAATCGACGACAGTAAGAGGAATTTCACGAAGTATACGCAACAAAAGCTAAGCTAAGGTAACTAAGGTACCTTTGCCCAGGCGGCGGTCAGAAGTCTGGGCTTTTGAAGTTGCACATTCAGCTTGTTATCCATGAGGTTGACTCCGGTAGGTACCCTGCCCACATCGCCCCGCGCTGGGTGTCGTACGAAGCACAACACAACACATATGTTCGAGGTAGTCCTCATTTCTCGCAGGACCCGGCAGGGCCAGCAACTCGACCTGGTACACAAGCACATCTCCCATCTTCGCGGGTCGCCAGCGATCAGTGATGCCGTGCGACCGGTCCGCTGAGTCTCCACGATTGGCGAAACAGGGGCACCCATCAAAGTGTGATCTCGCTGTGGGTCGGCTGGGGCTGGGGTTGCGGCCAGCGACCTGGTTTCCTCCGCGGATCCCCGGTCAGTTGTTCATTTTCTGTTGTCGAACAACATCTATCTTCCCGCTGCTAATTCCCTGCACGCACTACCTCGGGTATGATTGGCAAACATCGTGGCGGGAAAGCTTCAGCTCTTCCGTCGTTTAATCCCGTCCATACCTAGTATCCCGCCGCATCTCCTCATCCACTAGGTGCCTCAGGTTAGTGATGCATATTTCCCGGCCTTCACTCCGTATCTTACACCTCTATCGTATTGTACAACAGCTGTCGTGTTCCCATTCACAGGCGGTGCTGCCGAACAGCTAGCCCACCATTTTGACACCTCCACCAATCCTTGCCTGGTGGATTTCTAGCCCATCCCTATTCCCTTAAACTCCCTCCACGGTGAAAGACACCACCCACGCACCCCTATGCCCATCTTGGCCAACTACTTCTGACTCTAGGCTGCTTATTCACTACTTCCGACTCGGCGCAGTCGGTCTCGATCTCGGCCTGGAAGCCTGCCGGCTGACGCCACCTCTCCACCGCATTGGCTCTCGCGCCGATGCTGGGGAGGGAATATCTTTCTATCTGTCCATCACTTCATCACGTTCTCGCTAAGGTGTACTTGTTACTCTCTGGGGCCTCCTCATCCTTCTTCCCCTCTGCCCCACCCCCCTGCTGGTCGCGGTTGCCGCTCCGTATGCGCATCCCTTTGTCATAAGTCTCACATTGGCCCGCAACTTCTCTTTGCACCGAAGCAAAGTATCGCTTCAGGGCAGGTATGGATGTACCTATCCAGCCCCGGTTACCAGGGAAGGGATGTCGCAAAATTTCCGGTCTCTACCCGCCAGCAGGTGTCTCCATCTACCTAGCAACTAGCCCTGGTATAGGTAGCAAGGTAAGGTACAAGTACCTTGGGTACCTATCCTCCTTACTTTTGGATAGACTACCCACCCATTCGTCTCGAGGGCACTTCCCGATCTTAGCCAGGTTACCTAGACGTCTCCCCTCCCCGTCCTGTCCCCACTCCATTCTTGCGCGGCCTCGACACACATCCAAGCTCGGGCACTCTTTTGGTGGGCTCGATCAACTGGGACACCCCGGAGTGGCGTCGTCCATCTATACACCCAGCGATACTTGGCGCAGCCTCGCCCGAAGCGCAGGCAGCTAGGGCGACCTCTCACCGTGTGCCCGAGATCCTCACAATCGCTGCTCGAGCTGTGGTCAGTACGGGGAGAGGGTCACCCCGAGCCGGCCGTCGAACGGGTTCGCCCAACATCATCCATCTGCTGTACTGCTCTGCCTACCTGCTTAGGCACTTTCATCCTGCCTGCATCTCTCTCGCCGAACTGAGCAGGACGGGGGGCTTCCGCAGAAATTCCCCTTTGGCTTGTTCTACCCTGGACCTCGCTCGAGGAGAACCTTACTTGCATTATATCTTCCGGTCAGGACGCACAAGGTGCCTCCCAACTATGCTCCCATCGAAATCTCCTTCCATATTACCACCACCGCCGTCACGCACCAGCATCTCACCACTACTATACCCCCTGTCTCTGCCTTCCTTGCTCTGGCAATCGTCGCTCGCCTGGTTGCAACCTACGTTACACGCTATCCAACATCCCCTTTACATGCCGCCTAGAATAGTCGGATCTTCTGTTCGGTTCCTGCCTTGCCTACATTCGAGTGTGCTCTGCCGCACTCCATACGCTGGCCCCTCTTCACCCCCCTGCCAACAACTCAGATCATCTGTCTATGTAAGTGACAGCCCGTTTTCGGCGTGAGTGGGGAGGCTGCATCCTGGTTTTGGGAAACAATGTGACCCTAACGCGAGTTGTTGAGCCGCAACAAGCACAAGAACCAACCGAGATCACGGTCAAGATGCCAGCTGCCGGTTCCGGACCCGTTATCGCAATCACGCCAATCGTTGGCGTCTCCGGCAATGGCCCTGCCGTGCAGACTAACGACGATGTCCCGTCCCTCCCTCCTGGATTTCCGGCAAAGCTGGAATCTAGTATGGCCTGGGCTGGGGCGGATTTCCTGGGGGGTTCTGAATACACTCACGTCCTATGCGATGCCGAAAAGGCCGAGCTGAGGGCGGCTGTGGAGTGCTTCAAATGCAAGAGCCCACGTCGTCCATTCATATGTTCCCTCAGCTGACATCAGTCAGCATTCGGCCAGGATGGTGACCTCGTGGGGCCCCAGTCGTTTCCGCTGCCCAACCTGGGGCCAAAGCTGTATGCCTTGAGCCGCGACATTCACCATGGCAGAGGATTCGGCATCATTCGGGGCATTGACCCAGGTTCTCACTCTGTCGAAGATCTGAATTTGATCTACCTCGGGGTCCAGTCGTATATTGCCGACCAGCGTGGGCGCCAAGATAGGCGGGGGAACATGCTTGGTTGGTGGCCGCTTACACCCGGTGTAAGCTAACGAGTATGGCTAACGACTAGTCAAGTTCACATTGTTGCCGACAACAGCGCCCAAAATATGGCTGAACACCACCGGCATTCGACTAAGCCCATCGTAAGTGCGACAATCATTGCCCTTTTAGACCCGCTGGGTTTTCCCGCTCATCAGATTCCTAGACGTTCCACAACGAGGAGGCGGGCGACGTTGTCAGCTGGCTGACTCGCAGCACTGCTTCGGCTGGCGGAAAATGCATCATCGCCTCGGCCTACACAATCTACAATGTGTTGGCGGTGACCCGTCCCGACATCATTCGGACTCTGGCACGATGTGATTGGGCATTTGCCTTGTAAGTCCCTAGTTTGCAGGGGTTCTCCCGGGTACAGCTCCCCAACATGAAAACTGACAGAACATCCTAACACAGGCCACGATTCCAGTGCAGGCCCATCATATTCTATGAGAATGATAAACTTATCATGAACTTTGGACGGGCCGCTCTGCTCGGCAATGCGGCACACCCGCGGCCCAGTCACCTGCCCATGCCGACATTCCGCCAGGTTGAGGCATTGGATGCCATCGAGACCGTTGCACGGGCCACTCAACTAGAGATTCAGACCCAAGCTGGTGATATGCATTTCATCAACAATCTCGCGGTTCTGCATCGGCGTGAGGGCTTTGTCAACGGCCGCACGCCGATGGAGAAGCGCCACTTGGTTCGCATGCGCCTTCGCAGCACCGAGTTCGGCTGGTCCATCCCACAAGATCTCCAGCGCGGTTGGAACGAAGCATTCGACCCGAGCGGTCCTAAGCATTGGCACCTTGAGCCGATGCCTTCGTTCTTTTTCCCGCTCCGTCGACATCCCAATTGAGGAACCCCCGGTGTATCGAATCACAGCCCCCCGTCTTCTTCTCCTTCTTCTTTTCCCGTTTCTTCTTTCCCTCTTTGGATATCCTATGACAAAAAAGATTGTACCTTTCTCAGTCCTTCATCATCGTCACGAATGGAATGCCTCAAAATCCAGGAGAGGCAGACGGCACGGAAAGGGTGGTAAAACCGACGAAGGGGCCCGGTTTGGCATGTTAATCCCGTGCTCAAGGAACTACAAAAGCGGAGAAGCACAGAATCTGCAACATCTAGTGGACAGAAGGAAAGGGGGGTCAGCATTCTCCTGCATATGCATTGCGCTTGATTGCTCAACAAAAAGTATGCTTCGCAATATCTTACAATCATTGAAACTGGGCAGCGAAAATGTGCGGAGTGGCCACATATGCATCGGGCCTCACAATACAGCCGAGGCTCCAATAGTAACACAAGCTATGAGGAGGGCAGACTGAAGCTGCGTGTCAAGGCCGCTGTGATTCGTTTTCGCCACAAGATGGCTGCCATCATATGGTTTCTTCGGTCGTATGGGTTCGCCAATCACCTGGGCGCCGACCCTTGGGGGTTGACCAAGGCTGTTGCGACCATGGGGTTGGGCTGGCCCACATGGCGTCTGCAGCCTGCATAAGGTATGTATCTGCAATGCATGTGGCCGCCAAGAGCTCGCTGTTGTGCTGCAACACACGCAGGCGCGGACTGCACGGCCATTTTGCGGTTGTGCCCTTTTCTTCCTGTCAACGATTACGACCTCGATGTGGATTGATGTGGTGTTAGGCGACTGGCTTCAATTCAAGCCCTCCCGGACACGGCAGACTTGTGGCTTCTACCTCGATACCTGGGTAAAGCGAGGCCCGCCTGAAACGATCAACCATTTCGACGCAGGACGAGGTTCCTCCCTTGTGGACTGCGGGCGCAAGAACCAGAAGTGTGCATACATCCCTCACATGTTTGGTCGCGCAGTTCGATAGCTTCATAACCTGCTCACCACCGAGATCGCCTGCAGGCACCGCCAGAAGAGGCAAGGTGCGGTAACATCAAGACATCGCGATGAGCCAGCAGGAAGGGGACTCCCTGGGCCAGCCCCGGCGCGTAAGCACTGGCTATTAGCTCGCAGTTATGATGGGGCGATGCGGGCGAACCACCTAGTGTCGAACAAGACGTGCGCAGAGGACGGAAGTCGACACAAAAAGAAAAAACCGGGAAAAACTCTAGGAGCCAAGTCGGTTGAAAAGAAACGAGTCGACACCAACTAGTGATAGGCTGCGGGGCAAGAAGACAACTGCATGCTGCTGCTGCCGCTGCCGCTGTGAGACATACACTCCAACTGATCTTATGGGAGCATTCGGATTTCTCGCCAGGTTGTTTCTGAACATGCTGCAGGAGACCAGAGTGATGCCGGGCATGCACCAATATTTTCAGCGGAACTATTTGCGATGCCCAAACAACGAAAGGGAACGTTGAAATAAAGTATCGCCACTGGCGTCTATCATTAGCAGGAGTGCTTGGATAACTGGAGAGAGTTAATCAGTGCGGCAGGGATGAAACCTACCTAGGGTGCCTTGCCTAGGTACTCGAGTACAGAACACCCTCTGCAAGGGTGAAGACTTCTCAGCATCACTTTTCAAGAACACGACATGCGGGCTCGGTTCCTCATGCTGACACACGGTGGTCGAATAATTGATATCTCTTCTAGTGGGCTTCCGAGAAGACAGCCTACGCACAAGAAAAGCAAAGCCTCTTCTGCCTTACGAGCCTGTTTCTTCGGCCCGCATGGGGAGAAGAAAACCTGAGGGGAGGCCGAGGACGTCAGCAAAGACAGAGTTGAACTCTGAGACCCGAACAACCAGCCACCTTTGTCTTTTTTGTTTGTCATGGATTTCTCAGTTTTCACCCCCCATCCTAATCTGGATGATGTTGGACGGGGTTAGCCAAGAGATACCGACACCCTTGTGTTACCAAGGGACAGGTATTTTGGCACAAGAGCGGCTCGGTAGTTACAAGTAGATCCTTGTCCCACAGTTGCGGTCGTGGGAAGAGCGATGACTGGACGGGGATGAGCTCGGCCCGAGCGGTCAGACTGCAGTGAGTGTGCTCAGTGCATGGATTAAATCACAATGACGTTAGAGTGACTGGATGAACGCGGTTAGCACCGAATTGGCTACGCAGTATACGCATCGAGGAGGGAATACTGCAGCAAGTCTCAAGTCACACCGCTGGACGCGCGGGAGACGTACCATCACCGTCTGGGGCTTACTGCACATCGAGGGGAAACCTTGCCAAAGCTGGCCTAGAGCTTTCGAAATCTGGCCAGGGGGGGGTTGATCAATGCTTGGGGCCCTGACCGCCCCAGGGTCTTCAGCTGGTGTGGGATAACCGGGCAGGAGGGGTTGACCGACAACAGCCCCAGCCAGGTTCCCCCATCCTCCAAACATCAACCGTGTCCCGACATCTGCATTTCCATCAGCTCGGCTGGATCCCCGACAAAACGCCGCGCCTGCTCAAACAAACCCCTCCTGGGTACGGACTACGGGACACCCGGCCAACAATCTCACCGTACCCCGCCAAGACTCTGTTACGCCATCGCTGACTACGGTCGGCTGTGTCTTAGCCAAGGGTTCTCGCCACTTGCTTTCGACGGTGGGCTTGTGTTCGTGGAGGCGCTGGACTTCTAGCTCTGGCTTGCTTTTTCGCTCTCCCATCCTGTCTGCTGCTCACCCGCCGTCTGCCGTCTGCCGTCTGCCGTCTGCCGTTCAC
>Ga0247769_1000473_pt1 | contig 10648 bp, 14 predicted proteins | sample UWRJL166409R6_FD_179942 | JGI IMG/M metagenome (GOLD analysis project Ga0247769, IMG submission 179942) | Plant litter microbial communities from Arlington Agricultural Research Station in Wisconsin, United States - UWRJ-L166-409R-6 | ecosystem: Environmental > Terrestrial > Plant litter >... | reverse complement strand
CAAAAAAAAAAAAAAGAAAAACACTAACATCACGAAAAAGCCTTCCACGGCCATGTAGCAGGCGCCTACGAGCTCCCCGACGGGAAAATAGCCTTCGACCTAACCGTAGCAGACGGCAACGTCTTCTTCTTCTTCCCTCCGGACCCGAACCTCACAAACCCTAGCTCCAACCCTCCAAACGGAGTCGCGAAGCGCAACGGCCTAAGCTCTCCGACGACAAGATGGATCTTCGACCCCAAAGCCGCCAAGTCCCCGGTCGAATACCCCGAGGGCACCGTCTACGTGGCGGACGAGCGCGTGACGCCGCACCTCACGTGGCTGACCAACGGGGAGTTCTCGCGCATCGACGACCGGTACGTGACCAAGCCCTACCGGCACTTCTGGCAGGCCGTGGTGGACCCGACGAGGCCGTACGACTTTGCGAGGTGCGGGCCCCCCGCCGGCGGGCTGTTTAATTGTCTAGGGCATTATACGTGGTCGGAGGAGCATGTTTTGGATGGGAAGGAGAAAGATCAGGCTGCATCTCAGGAGGGAGAGGGAGAGGGAGAAGGAAAAGAAAAGTTCGGCCTCGAAGACGTCTACTTCCCCGGCCCGACCATGACCTTCCAGGAGCCGACCTTCATCCCGCGCGAGGGCGGCGCCGAGGGCGAGGGCTACCTCATCGCCCTGCTCAACCACCTCGACGAGCTCCGCAACGACGTCGTCATCTTCGACGCCCAGAAGCTCAGCAAGGGCCCGCTGGCCGTCATCCACCTGCCGCTGCGCCTGAAGCTGGGTCTGCACGGGAACTGGGTCGACAACCGGGACATCGAGGCGTGGAAGGAGCGGAGGGCCGAGAGCGGCGACGTCGGCCCCGTGCAGGTCGCCACCGAGATGCTGCCCTGGCAGAAGGCCTATTTTGCGAAGGAGAATGCGGAGGGCGAGACGAATGGGACAGGCGGAAATACTCACTGAGAAGGGATCCTCGGTCCCGGGGGGGGCCACTTGGTTCAAGTTTGGATCATATAAGTTGACAGAGCAGATCCTACTCCCAATGAAAGCCCGTATTATCATTCTAATTAATCGTTCCAATTGCTTTTCCAATACCTTGGCATGATTCATCAATCGAAAAGACAACGGGGAACTCGAATTCCACGGGGTATCTCTAGACCATCCATAACAATATGCTCCGTAGCTCCAATTATTCCTCCCCGGCCCTGAACAAAATGAACGGAAACTTGACGTGATGCTGCCCTGGCGTCTTTTCCCCGTGCCCCCCTTCCAAAATGTGCAGCATCCCTTTCCTCACTTCCATCAACCTGACCGTCAACGGATGCGGCTTCTCGCTCCTGGTGATACTCTTGAACCCCGTGATAGCCTCGTTGCAAATCTCCACCGCCTCGGCTATCTTCCCCTGGGCATAACAGCAATTAGCCAACTCGATCAGGGCGCCGAGCCTATCGGGGTGGTAATCTCCTCGGTGGCTCCCCATCCGCTTCTGCGCATCCGTCACCTTCCGCAGCAGCGCCTCTGCCTCGGCGTACCTCCCCGTCTGCGCGACGATGCACGCCAGGGTGTGTCGTCCAAACAGTGTACCGATGTGTTCCTCCCCGAGACTCGTGTCCGCGACCGGCAAGCCCTCAAGAATGAGGCGCTCGGCTTCCTCGGGCTCGCCCGACGCCGCGAGCACAATCGCCATGTTGACCATGGCGAGCAGCGTGAACGGATGGTCCGTCCCGAGCCTCCGCCTGCGCACCGCGAGCACTTCCTCCATCCTTTCCCTTGCCAGCTCAAGTCTCCCCTTCCCGCCCAGGAGGACCGCTACGCGGCATGAGTTTTCCTTGGCGCTCAGCGTCCGTTCGTGATGCACCCCATGCACCTCGGCCATCCCCTCGGCGGCTTCCGAGTGCAGCCTCAATGCCTCCTCAAAGTCCTTATCCTCCCAGAATTTGTGCAGCGTCATAGCGAGGCTGTCCATGGCATCCAAGACGTCGGCGTCGCGGTTTCCAAGCTTGTGTGTTTCGGTGAGCTCTCTCAGCACTTCGATCTGCAGATCCCGCGCAGCGCTGTACATCCCCTGCTGCCACCGTGTCTTGCCAAGCTCGCCCATGGCGCGCAAAGTATTGGGGTGAGACGGTCCAAGGCGAGCTCTGCAACTCTCGATCACAGACTGCTGCAGGGTGGCGGCATCAGCGGGGCGGCCGAGTCTCCAGTAGATTGTGGAAAGAAAGAGAGACACGGCCACGGTTTTGGGATCTTGGAGCCCGAGGGACCGAGTGAGAGCGTCCTTGACAGGCAGAAGGAGGGTTTCGGCGTGAGCGAACTGGCCGCATTTCGCGTAAACAAAGGCGAATTTAGCGTGCATGCGAAGGAGCACCGGGTCCGGTGGAGCGGGCGGCACAAGGCTGCAGATCCAAGAGGATAGTGTGGTCGGCGCGTTGGCGTCGTGGCCCTTGTTTCGTTCCGTGGAGGAGGCAACGGCGGATGAACCTGTGGCGTATGATGGACCGTGAGGCTTGCGCCGTTTCTCCTCCATCGCGGAGGCGATAGCGGCACGGCGTTCTTGTACGTGCTCGATATGCGGGAGGAGGGATATGTGATAGTCTTCGTCGTCCTGAGACGTTCCCAGCGGGGGAAGGAGGATAGATGCGGAGAGGAGGCGACCGGTCATCTCGGCACACAGCGCTTCGTCGATCAGACGTACCTGTCGGCGATTCCCATCTGCTAGGCGCTCTCGGGGTCGCTCTCGTGCGTAGGCATGAACCAGGGGGTGCACGGAATAAGTGTCGTTGTGTTCGTTGCGGATAATGAGAGACAGGCGGCTGAGCTCCGCCAGTGCGGCTCGGACTCGGTCTGTTGCATCTTCAGTTTCGACAACGCCGGTTGCGGCGTCACGTATAAGACCTGGGAGCAGAGGTGGTCCGCGGCTCTTGGTCAAAATATAGACGTAGAGCCTCAGGGGAAGGCTTCGAAGAGTAGACGTCCAAGAACCAGAGCCTGTCGAACCTTCTGAGTTCTCCATCTCCAGCTGATATTCTTTTGCCGGGTTCTCCAGGGCGCGGTCAAAGGTGTCGGGCGAGATATTCTCCCAGTGAAGATAGGCAAGAACGTTCAGGAGCTCCAGAGCGTCGACAGCAGCCTCAGTGCCCTTTTCTTCGAGCCGCTCGAAGCATATCTCCCATGTCGTAAAGACGGCTGCATGTGCATCTGTCTCTTTGTATACCTTGGCGCTAAGGAGACGCCGCCGTCTTCGGCGGTAATACGGGAGGTAGTCGCGCAAACTGCAGAGCTTGTCTCGTATGGCAGCGCCTGCATGGACTATAGCGAGGGCGAGGTAACCCAGCGCCTCAGCGATGGTAGAGGCTAGGGCTTCACACGACTGGTCCCATGGCTCCGGTTGATTTGACGCCTTGAGGAGGAGGCTAGTAGCTTCGGTGAGCTGCAGTCCGCGAAAGTGGTAGTGTTTAGGGCCCACGTTGCCGTGCACCGTCAATGCTTCGTTTCTTGTCGTGATCAAGATGTTTCCCCGATTACCACGAGGAAAATATTTTTCGATCTCAAAGCCCTCATCGTCGGCGTTGTCGATGATCAGCAGCCACCTGTGATCAAGACTTGATAGCCAATGCAGAGCTGCACTCTCGTTCTTCTCACGGCGCGCGAGCCCCGCAATGACGCCCAGTGTTTGTTTAATTCGTTCTTCGGTACTGGCATCGATCCAGAAAACGCCCCAGAAACTGCGCAGATCGCCAGAGTCAGCGCAAGTCACGCAAAGAGAGACGAGTTGCCATCTACCTTTCACGATTATCCTGCGCAAACTTGCTGCAGAACTGTGTCTTTCCAGAGCCGGCAAGGCCGTGCACCACAAAACGGCGCTGCATGTGATCGCGTATCATTCCCGGGCGAGGGATGAAGAGGTGTCTTAGTTCCGCTAGGAGGTCTTCCCTCCCTGTGAAGATGGTGCTGACAGACTGGGGAATGTCAAAGTGTGCGTTCGTTGACGCCGTCTTGATAGCCTCGGCAGCTGTCGCGACCACACTACGCAGGTCCTCAAGCGCCTTCAGAGCCGCTATGTCGTCGTGGGATCTGTGGACCGCGGACTGGCTGAAGATTTGGGACTGGAGCCTTTCGTCGAGTTTCCGGATTTCCTTGGAGAGGTCGCGAAACGATCGAGAGTTCTGGGCGGTGGATTTCCCCAAGTCGTGGCTGGCGACCCAGCAACAATTAGATAAAGACCTGGGCCAAGGGAGCAAGGTGAGGGGGGAGGGAGAAAGCAGAAAGAGGGGCACGCACTAGATCATGGTGGTCAAGACGACGGAGAGTCCTCGCTGAAATGTTGACAACTGTGCCCGGCAGGTCCGTAGTTCGCCCTCTTGCAGCTTCTTCCGCATGACTTTATTGACGGCATCGAGCTTGCTGCCTATCGACGAGGACGCTGAGCTGGTCGCATGCGGTTGGATCTTGAGGACGATGTCGTTGAGCCTTCTAACCGTGACCCGGCATCCCTCGAGCGCATTCCCCAGTTGTTCCCAAAGCTTCTCTGTCACCATGGTAGCTTTTGACGGCGACCCCGATGTGCCGGGCGAAACGGGCGAGGAGCTCCCCGAATCCACCGCCTCCGCCCTCGGCTGGAGGGATTTTTGCACCGTGTCACATAGCTCCGCGATGCTGTCGATCTCTTGTACGAGGGACTCGAGATCCGAATCGATGGATCCGGTGGCTGTCACCAGCCGGCGAATGTTGGTGGCGATCACCACACATGCCTCTCCGAGGGCGAGGGCCCCGGCGATGATAGAAATGGGGTCCATAGGCGTACAACCCCGCGCTCAGGGTCCCAACGGCGGACGGCGCTTATAATAGTAAGACAGTGGCCGACATTTGGCATCCGGACGCAGGGAGCTTCTGTCGTAATACGGAAGGTCGGCGATTCGGACGGGCAATGATTCCCATGAGAGGTAAAACGCTTGGGTTAGGTCTTGGAGACAGGCAGGAGGCTCCGGCAAACCTGGCTTGCGCGGGGAGTGAGGGGAAGGACATGCGATGGGACAGGGAGGGGCAGTCGAGATCGATGGGCTGGGGCGATGCACTGAGAGCAAACGACCAGGCTCCAGAAACCTTGCCATTGCATACAAAATAATTTAGCCTGCACGTTATCATTCGTAACACGCACATCCATGCTTGCATGGCGTATCGGTACTCCGAAAGGGAGCGGGAACGGGGTGGTTGCGTTGTTTTGCGGCTGCTCTCGCCTGAACGGTTGCCGAAGATGGCGAGGGTGGGTGGGTGGTGTTCTCCGGTGAGGTTTCCAGCCAATTTGGAGACAGGGATTTGCACCTCCCGTCTGCGGCCTGCATCCTGCAGCCCCAGCAGGCAGGCAACCCATCCAAGCCGAGTCCGATGGTGATTGGATGAGATCAGAGGCTAAGGCATGTGAGGGCTTTGTGCACACCCAGCCCGACTCCCAATCGGAGCACACAGACCCAACCGAAGGAGCTCCTGGTGTTCAAACAGAGCCTGGCAACTGCCCCTCTCTGGTGAGCCCGGTTTTCGTTGCTAGGGCTATGTGTCCCACAGAGGATTCGCATTTCTCCATATGTAGCAAGAGAAGGTAGGCAGTGTTCACCTCTTCGCCCTGTTCCTGTCTCGGAGCGATTCAGCTCACCGCTTCAGGTACAAACCCAGCCCAGTTTGCGTCATGGACCGGCCGGGGTTTCCAATTTGGTCGACAAGCAGTGTGTTTCGATGGCCGTCGTTGCTGGAGGTATGTGGTGGCGTGCTGTCCACTGTCCTCCTCTATTGGCTGCTCCGCCTCCGGAGCCGACGACAGGTAGGCCTAGACGAGCCCCAGTGTCCACGACAGCGCTGAACTGCCAAAAACACAGGCCCAAGCCGAAACCGAACGCATCTTTTGCTCCCGCCACGGCTGCTTGCCACCTGCACCATGGGGTGCCAAGTACCCTCTAGGGCTTGACTATCTCTTCAAGGCGTTCAAGTATTCGCGTCAGCAGCAGGTGTTGCAGTTCTTCCTCGATGTAGTGGCGGAATCTGGTACGACGTTTGAGCAAAACCTCCTCGGCTCCAGGGCCATTGATACCATCGACCCCGCCAATATCGAGGCCGTCCTCTCCACGAACTTCCAGGACTACAGTCTGGGCCTCCGTGCGCCGACCTTCGCCCCCGTTCTCGGCAGCGGCATCTTCACTCAGGATGGAGCTGCGTGGAAACACTCCCGCCAGCTGCTGAGGCCACAGTTCGCCTCTAATCGAGAGCGCAATTTTGAGCAGATCAAGAAATGCGTCGAGGATTTGATCGCCGCAGTGCCTTCTGATGGCATTGTAGACCTGCAACCCTTGTGCTTTCGGTTGACGTTCGATACGACTATGTTTCTGCTCTTTGGAGACTCGGTCTCGACGAATGACTGGGGCCAGGTTGCCGGACAGGAGTCGGAATTCGCAAAGGCGTTCAATGTAGCGCAGGAATATCTCGCCGACCGCGGACGACTTGGTCCATTTTATTGGGTCCTGAATGATCGAACATTTCGGGAGGCTTGTCAAGCGTGCCATAGGTTCGTTGACGTGGCGGTGAAGAAGGCTCTGGAGGCGGATAAACAAAAGGGTAGTGTCGTGGGTGGGGAGCCGGGAGGCGAGACGGGAGAGGATCAGAAGGACAACTATGTTTTTGTCGAGGCCTTGGTAGAGCAGACACAGGATCCGCGGGTCATCAGAGACCAGTGCTTGAACGTGCTACTCGCAGGCCGGGACACAACTGGTTGCTGTCTGCAATGGACGTTGTAGGTTGCGTGCTTTTCATGCAGTCATGACTGTCGCAAGGGATTGCTAACCTCGCTGCCAGCCGCCTTCTCGCCCGACATCAAAATGTCCTTGCGAAGCTCCGCAAAGAAATCGACGGTGTCGTAGGGCTAGGCGCGGATGCCCTTCCACCCACGAGGAATCATCTCAGACAGATGGCATACTTGAATTTGGTCATCAAAGAAGGTTAGAAATCCCTCACTCCCCGGTTCCCAGTCTTCAGCCGGCTGATGATGGATTTTGAAGTGCTGCGGCTCTATCCTTCGGTTCCCGTCAACTCACGGGAGGCCACATGCCTTACAACTCTCCCTGTTGGGGGCGGACCGGACGGCAAGTCGCCCATCATGGTTCGCCCGGGCGAGGGTGTGGGATACTGCGTGTATGCCATGCACAGACGCAAGGACATCTATGGCGACGACGCCGAGGAGTTTCGCCCGGAGCGGTGGGAAGGCAGCGCTTTGAACGATGTGGGGTGGGGCTATCTGCCGTTCAACGGCGGCCGAAGAATCTGTCTAGGACGTAAGTGTTCTCCTTTGCTGTTTTCCCAGTGGCCGTGCTAATGTCCTGACCATCAGAGGATTTCGCGTTGTTGGAGGTTGCCTACACGGTCGCCCGGGTTGTTCAGGTGTTTCCAAATATCGAAGTGCCACCTGGCGAGAAGATTGGTATAACGGGAAAGGAGAAACAGACGTTGACGTTGGTGGTTGCTAGTGCTGAGGGGTGCAGGGTGTCCCTAAAGTCTCTGCGGTAGCTCGCCAGCAGGTCAGCTCCACCGGTAACACACCCACAGCCGGCTGGCCCCCTGGGACATGAAGGAGCGCACACAATTGGCCCGACAGTTACCTACCTGCTGAGGTCTGGCACTATTGTTCGAGGACGGGGGTTATATTATTCGCTTATCACGATCGAGACTCTGAGCGACTTCCTCTGTAGAAAATCGACCTTCTCGATTCTTGCCGTGATGGTAGTTCCTGGTGACAAGCGTAATTCTGGGCCGTAACCCGGCGCCTCAAGGTCTATGACGAGGTTGGAAGCGATGCTGTATGCTTTGACCCTCTCGAGGAGCAACTTCTGGCTCGGCGGAGGAATGGAGTCGGGGTCATCTGGGGCCTTCCCAGTCGCAACAACTAGGTCCTCCCAAGGCATTACAAGAGAGAAAGGGGTCGATGATGCTCCTTGCCACCACCTATAGGCCAGATAGGCTCGGAGGTCTACACCCCGGCCCTCTGTCAAGGACATTGACGCAGGAGAGGGGACGTTCGACACTCCGCAGAGGACAACAACATATCCTTCATTACCGGACAGCACGGCGGCGCTGATCACAATGTTCGAAGGGGGGACGGCAGCGCCCACCGTGATCGATCTCGCATTGAACGGGTCGGGAACCGGCGATGCGGAGAACTCCAGCTGTGTTGTGGGCAGGGACACCGTGGTAGGTGGCACGGCTTCCATCAAGTTGTAGGGACGACCAGGGGACGTGTTGGAGATTTGGATTATAAGGGGCGGAGTCGTTTTACGGAGGCCTCGCGAGATCGGAAGATGCGACCTCTCGGTTGTCAGCTTCATGCGTATTTGCTCTTTTCTGAATCTGGTTGAATCGAACGGAACTAGCAAGCCTGTTAGAAAAACATGGGCCGCGTAGACCCGACGCGCTCACGTACTTTTGAGTGACTCGTCTAGTTGGCCGCCAGGCAAGACGCCGCGGAGAAAGCCGTCGATAGTCGCCTCTAAGACTAGGAACCCGCCGAGAGAGACGCGATGGAAGCAGAGAGACTCCGGTGACATCTGCGCCAACAAAATGGCCAGACCAGACAGAAGTCCGTGAGGGGGGTTGCAATTCAAGAACGCTATCCAAATAGGGCCAAAGTGTCCCGAATCCTCCTCTGGGACCGGGCCAGGACCTAGAAGAACATCGGCGACGAGATCAAAGCCGGAAATAGACAATCCGTACGCCTCGGCCAGCTCTGGCACCGGTTGACATGGATACCTGAAGCTGGCGGGCGACACCGCGAAGGCTGGCTGCAATGCCAGCAACATGGATGGAGACATGGCAGAGGCCGCGCCCCAGACGAGTATGGACTGGTCGTTGGACCTGCTGACGATCTGCTGTTGCAGTCTTCCAAAAGCCTTGGTGCAGCCTTCGCCGTAGAGCAGCGGCATATTGACGTCAAAGAGGCCCATGAGACAGTAGACGATGTCCTCGTCCCTCGTGGCCTTTCGGCCAGCTACCCATGACATGCGGGTGGCTATGCTGAAAGAGTCGAGCAATCGGCGGCTTGAGTTGACAATTTGGCATTCCGAACAGAGCGCGTACCGTTTGACGAAGCCGCGGTCGAGGGCGAGACGCGGACAAGAGCCTCGATGGCGTTGCAATATGAGCTTGTCGATTCCGGTACTCGTCGATATGGCCTCAGCGAGAGCAAGCCGGGTCCCGAGGTAGTCCCACTCCCGACTGTAGAACCGGACTTCGTAGGGGGCGATCAATTCCTGCAGCGTCCACCCCCTCGCGCACCAGCGGAAATCCCAGTTGGTGATGTTGCCAGGCGAGCTCCCGCCCTCGCAGTCGGCCAGGTAGACGTAGCAGACCTGCGAGTTGGCGTACCAAAGAAACATAGAATTGATGGCTTCCGAGAGCTCGGCGCTGCTCGATTTGTCGATGCAGCACGTATCGATCCAGATGTACTCCCAACCGTCGTCCCGTGCAACAGCGCAACTGCCGACCACCTTGGCCAGTCCGCGTTTGCCATTGTTGAGGATGGCTGTGCTCCCGCGCTGGACATCTTCGAAGAGAACCTCATCGTCGCCCCAAGTGTGCGACAGGATGGCGTAGGGTGGGGGTCTGACAAAGCTTTGGAGCTCAAAGGTGCGCGTGTTCAGAAGTCTCATTTTCGATTCGTCAGTGTTGGGAAATTAGAAATTGGGAAGTGCAGTGCTTCGGTGCAAACACACACCTGGAAGTGGCGGGGCCAGCAAATGAAAAACGGAGTTGGCGGTGTGCGCTTTCCCCAGCTCTGAGTGGACGAGGAAGGCGCGAAAATGCAAGGACTTGATGGTGGATAGAGAATTTCACGTCTGGTATTGTACAGTAATTACGGGATTCCATTCATTTCACCCGCTTCCCTGCGCAAAGCAGTGTCCCGCATTACAATATCAGGAAGAGTCCGTATACCTGCAGCTATCATGTGATCAACGACTACAACCCAAGCTATTCCAAGGTTACTCCGTATACTATCAAGTCCTATCCTAGCTTCTTCAGTCAGGCCCCCATCCGAAAGTGGTGCCAACGGCTGCGGTCGGATAACGTTGGTACAATACCAGCCGTTTCGGGGCGTATCAGACTTTGCTTGTAAATGGTGGCGCATTTTTACAATCCTGGAAAGAGATGACTAATCCGTCACAACAACAGCAGCAGCAGCAGCAACACGTGGTGCGCGCGTCGAAAATTTAGCTTCGGCCTCAACCCAACACACATCAACATACCTCTCGGATATCGTCCATCATCAAGTATGGGGCATCACAACCTCCATTTTGGGGGTGATAAATACTCTTTGAGTGGATCATGGAGCCCGCCGACCAGCAGAGCAAAGTGAGTACCTACCTAATTACCATTTCCCATCGCCCCTCCAGCGCCGGTCTCCAATGCTCCGAATGCCCCCAGCCACCCATTGCCCTCACCGCAACCCGACCTGAAAGCCACCCATTTTCTGGCGTCCAACTCTAGACCGCGTCTGACCGCATACCCATTGCAGCTTTTGCGAAGAAGACTATGCTGTCACCTTCTACTTGGCTGAGTTCATCAACTCTGTGACGAATCTTGCATACGGTACGGAGCTGTCCTCCCCAACTACCACGGGTCTTTGTCC
>Ga0247769_1000472_pt1 | contig 10653 bp, 14 predicted proteins | sample UWRJL166409R6_FD_179942 | JGI IMG/M metagenome (GOLD analysis project Ga0247769, IMG submission 179942) | Plant litter microbial communities from Arlington Agricultural Research Station in Wisconsin, United States - UWRJ-L166-409R-6 | ecosystem: Environmental > Terrestrial > Plant litter >... | reverse complement strand
GGCACGGCACTCGACACCCCCCAAAAAAAGAACCAACGCCAGCACACCATCATTTTTTCTTGCCCTGCCTGCAACACGTGTTGCTACTAAAAATTGCGGCGGAAGGATTCGCATCCAAGCCGGATCTGGGCCTCGGGGGATCGATCTGAGTTTATCCATTCGTCCCCGGGTCTCCGCTCGGGCAGGCTCCGGGACTGAGACATGCTGTCATTTTCCCGATATATTTACTGCACCTCCAACCCAAGGCCGCTGATATCGGCACTGAGTGGTCGACCTTGAGCCAGCTCGGCAAGAACCATGCCGCTTCCGAGGCACATGCTGATGCCCCAGGGTCCGTGGCCCGTTGCGATGAAGACTCCGCCGTCGGCCCCCGGTCTCGTCGCCATTCCGATTCCAAGATGGGCATCCTCCACCCTCGAGATGATGGGCGTGCCCTGTGGGGTGACGGGGCGGAAGCACAGGCCTTGGCGGACGACTTCCAAGTCGTCCACGTCCTTGTCATCTTCGCCGGACAGCCCAAGAAGCATCCTCGATGTTTCTCTTAGCCTCGCCATCGCATCTTCCAGCACCGCTGCCTTCCCCGGGCGCTCGGGCAGTGGGATGGCTGTGGAATTCAGACCCGCCAGGTAGATTTCGCCTCCAACCCTTGCATACGCCTCGGGCGAGAATCCAGCGCCGTGCGTGGTATAAACGGCATGACAGCGGTCGGTGTCCGTCCCGTTCCATCTCGGGGACCTGACCACGAGCGAGTGACCAGCCAGGCTAGCCACCGGGATGTCCAGGTGCGAGTGGCGGAACAAGGCTCGAAACACCCTCGCCGACCATGCGCCGGCCGCGATGATCACCCTCGTGCACGGAAGATCTGTCTCGACAGCCGCGGCCGCATCAACGATTCGCACGCTGGCGAGTTCCCCCCTGAGATCGGTGCTGACCGTAGTCACCTCAGCGGGGTGATGAAGCCGTACGCCGCGCTCCAGGCACTTCTGAAGCAGGAACTGGCAGAGTAAGAGCGGATCCAACTGTGCTGTAGTCTCCTCGGCACCGATGAGTTCGATATGGTCTCCTTGTGCCCTACGTAGCCAGGGCGGAACATGCTCAGCAAGCTCACCCCCATCGAGAACCTCTTCGGGCGCGGCTTGGGCTCTCGAGGTCCCATGCCGAAGCCAATCATCGCCCCGTTTCTGGCCCGCGTCTTTTACTTTGGATGGCGAGTAGCTGATGGATGTCGTGGCGGAGTAGCGCCATCTCTCCCTGCCTTGGTTTTCCGATGCTAGTCTCTTGTGCAGCTCAAAGCTGAGGGCGCCCAGAGACAACGACCGGGGTGAAAACCAGTCTTTGGCTAGGAAGCCGCCGGCATAGCCCGATGCGGAGGAGAACAGCTCCGGTGATGATTCGACGAGATGGATCGTGGATGGCGGTTGGTGGTCAGAGAGGTAGTAAGCCGTTGAGAGACCAATAACCCCAGCGCCGATTATGACCGTGGAGGACATGGTTGATCGGTCGAGATCGGATGTTGCCGCTGCGTAATATGTATCGGGTTTGCGTCTTGATTAGACTGTAAAAAAAAAATGGCTGAAAGGGCACTCCGGGTCTCGCAGCATGTTCGTCGTAGGCTTTGTGCCGCTGGCATGCCTTTCGCCTGTCTTCCCCCTCCCGCACCGTTGGGGGTGGCAAATGCGGGCGGGTATCGGAATCGGGAACCCGACGTTTACCGGCTTGGTATCGGTCCTTCCTTTTCAAGACTCCAAGAATGAATGGAAGTTGAGCCCGATCCCCGCCTGCCGTCCGCTAGTATCTCACTACTCTGGGGGCTAGCGGGGCCTGTGACGTAGGCATGTTGATATTGGGCAGGCACGACCCAAGCCCCTGAGTGAGCAAAGCTACAAATATCTCACAACGCATTTGCTCCTCCCAGATCACCATCGTTCGTGTTGAAATGGAACAACCGATCAAGACACCAGGCGAGCAGCATCGTGGCTCACGACATAATTTACAGTCCAACAATGTCAACAATGGGTACTCGAATTGTCCCGACTCTAGAGCTCATAGAAGCGTCGTCCGTGCAGCTCGAGACACACAATGACAGGCAACCAAGACTCCTCCAAATGGAACCCAGCTCCACGACCGTTTTGAAACGAGAGCCCTATCGAAACCTCATTTTTAGTTTTCTAGGAGACCAACTCACGCCATGCCAGTCTCAAATACAGTCAAATCCACCATGGCATCAACGAACAACCTGGGAGCATCAGCCATCCCCAAATGCGAAGCAATCATCGAAGAACGTCCACGAGACAGCGCACCTTTCTCATACAATCATAACTCCCAACGCCGTTTACTCCGTACCCCAACCGCGAGCGGCTTCACTGAATCCCACTAGTCCTTCATCCCCCAGGTGCAAAGACATACCACGACGCCTCCTCTCGTCCAACTTGGGAGACCTCATTTTGACTGCTCTTGCTCATTCGCCTTGTGCTCTCCAGGTCTGTCTCCTCTACGATAGGCCCTGGTCCTCTGCTCATCGTCTATCTTGGGGTGGTTCTGCCACTCTATTTGTTGTCGATCTTGCCGTGGCTGCTGGCACTGCTGATGCTGATGGTGTTGTTGGCATTGCGTCTGCTGGGGCTGGCCGTGTCGATGTCGTTGCTGTTCGTCTTCTCTTGGCGCCTGTTCTTCGGTTCTCTCAATGTGCCATCTCACTTGATAGTACGACCCCGCAAGAGTGATGCTCGGTTGCTCCTCCATCGTCTCGGGATATCCCATTGCCTGGTAAAGGGGATTAGTCGTCTTTCATCACACTTGTATGCGTCCTGTGGAGGAGTGCGGTACCCACATGGCACATGGCACAATAGCAATGGTTCACCCACACCCATTGTGGGCAGTTTCGCCTGTAAGTGTTCTTGCACCTGTATTTGAAGAAGCCAGGGATGTTTGGTGCTGACATTCTGACGATGGAGTAAGGGTTTAAGTTGGGCTTACAGCGAAGTCTTTCCCAATGGTGATACTAAGCGGGCAGAGGATCAGAGACGGAGGAGCTGCCTCTTCAGATTCAGGACTCGAGGGGCCCCGTCGAGTACATATGGTGGCACTCGTTCTCGAGCCACCGACAGGCACCTGACCAGATCCCAGCCCTGCAAATCGGCGATTTGGCGCCGGGATCGGTATCCGGACCGGGGTAGGGGAGAAACGACAGCGGTCCCGACAAGGCTGACTGGCCAGCCAGGGCGTGGATTGGATCAGTGATCGATAGGTGGGTTGTTTCATACCGGTGGAGATTGCCGTAATGCATCCAGCTGGCATGTGAACTGGCGTGTCGCTCCTCCACCCGCCTCCTCCATGCCACTGAAACCCCTGGCAAAGAGTCTAGAATCTTGCAATGGTTCTGATCCCGCCATGATCTGGACATGGACTGTACCCTATGGAACGAAGCCAAGGCTGCGAAAACCAACGGTCTAGATCCGCATCTGACTCCTAGAGAAGCAAAGCAAATGGTATCCCGGAAGCGCGACACAGCATCGGGCGAGTCCTGAGTATTATGTGTTTGTGTTCACCACCACACACCGCCATCTGCTTCAGCGTCCGCTGCATTCTCATGTACGCGGCATTGGTGTCGAATCTTTCGCAAGGGGACACCCCGCCTTCTCACAAAGCAGAGAGCAGACTTCTGCACGGCATAGACGCCTGCAGAGGACACGAGGATGCTTGACCCGGCTCTGCTCGTCACAGCCTGCGCAGCGTGTCTCGCCAAATGAAGCATTCGAGTGAAGCTTGGGACGGAGCAGGCTCGCGTCTGTCCTATCGGTTCGATCAAAGTACGGCCCGGCTGAGTCTGGACTTTGGGGATCCCTCCCTTGGCAGTCAAGTCACATCGTGAACCCCTGATGCAAGGCTTCCCCGATCCAAAGGCGAAGCCATATTTCCCGGCATCGAGGGCTGTGTTCCTGGAGGGAGACATGCTGGTTATGCAGGTAGGTAGTATTTTTACGTAGTCGTTTTCTCTCTTTGCCTTGGGGGAAAACAAAAAAACAAGGAAAGGAGGCGGCAGCAAAGTTTAAAAAAAAGAAAAGAAACCTAGGAGAGGAGGCGTCTGCCTCGTTCTCAGTCTCATCGGTTTCCATCACTTCATTGTTTCACTCTTATTGTACACCTCTTCCGGGGTTTGTTTTGCTAGCGCGGTACAGCCAAGCCACTAGAGCTTACAAGAAACCAGAGTATTAGATGTGAGGTTGACGAGGCTATTCTGTGGTAGACCTGGCGGATTGTGTCGGTAGAAAGTACTAGAAGAGGGCGTTACCGATCTCCAGGTGCCGATACAGAGGCTTGACAGTTAACTTGCCCACTGGAGGAAACCCCCTTGTCAAACACCGGAAGAGGTGTACTTGTAAATACCGGATGCCAGGTATCTTAGTATCACCACCTCGCTATACATGAGGTACGGTTGGATATCGAGTATCCAGGAAGCATTCCGGTGCGGGCAATGAGGGCGTTTTGCTCCGTGTGAAGTCTGAAAATGGACCCCCTCCCCCTTGTCGTGAACACTCAGACGTGGAAAGTGGAGCCCACACAGCCCGAAGGCTTGCATTTTTAGCCCTTGGCCTCTGTGCCTGCCTTACGTAACCGGGAGCAACTCCCGAAGCGTCGCACAGAAAGCACCAACTCCTCCGTCATCTGGACTTTACAATCATCGGGAAAGGACACACGCACACACACACTGTACACAGGCGGGCTAGCAAAGTGTGACACTTCTTTTTTTCTTTCTTTTCAGCGTCGTGGAAAAAAGTTGCAACTCCCGGAATCCCAGAAGACATTTACGGTAATACAAGAAGGGTCACTGGAACGTGGTTGCAAAATATCCGTGTCTCAAACTTGTGTCTCTCATTCCATCCGATGGCATCCAAGGTGATCATCGTGACCGGGGCGAGCCGGGGGATTGGCCTCGCTGTGGCCAACTACCTGCTCAAGGAAGCTCACCGCGTAGTGGCCGTCTCCAGATCCGAAGACCAGCTAAAGGTCCTGAAAGATCAATTTCCTTCCCAGGTAGAATATGTCGCCGCCGACATGACTGCGCCAAATGCAAGTATCCAATCTATCACTGTGCCTTCCACCTTGTCCGTGGCGCTGACGGAGCAGTGCTACAGGTGGCTGCCACAATTGCAGACGTTGCGATCAAGTCCTTTGGGAAGCTCGATGGCGTTGTCATCAACCACGGCGTCCTTTCTCCCATTGCACGCCTCGAGCATGCCGACGTCGAGGAGTGGAAGAGACTCTACGATACCAACCTCTTCAGCGCCCTCGCCCTGGTAGGTCGTCAGAGGCTTGAATGAGACCACCAGAATTGACCGGCTTCCAGATCAAGGAAATCATTCCACACTTGCGGGCGTCCGGGGGAAGCGTCATCTTCGTGTCATCGGGCGCATCAAACACTGGATACACAGCCTGGGGAGCCTATGGCTCCTCCAAGGCAGCCTTCAACTCCCTCGCACAGCACCTCGCCGTCGAGGAACCATACATCACCGCCGTAGCAGTGAGTCCCGGCCGGGTCGATACCGAGATGCAAAGGGAGCTCCGTGAGAAGGGCGACCCTGGTTTGGCCATGGCCGAGAAAGATTATGAAAGCTTCCACTCCGCTTTCGAGCAAGGGAAGCTGAACAAACCTGAATGGCCTGGCAACGTCATCGCGAGACTTTCGCTGGGAGCCAAACCCGAGCTATCGGGGAAATACTTCAAGTAAGCACGCCGGAGACCATACGAGGCTTTTCAGGGCTAACCCAAGCAGCTGGAACGGCCCACAGCTTTCGGAGTACCAGGACGAGAAGTAAGATCTGTCTTTTGAACGGTCAGCATTGCACACGGAAGGAGAATGCTAGGTTCAGTAGTGAGAGAGGCAGACAAATCAGTCGAAAGATGAAAAGGCTTTACATGAATCAACATAGTGAATTCAGTATTAGCATGGAATATAAAGTTATTCATCATGCTGCCGGGGGCTGTGCGCTCGTGAAGAGAAATAAATGTCCTACCTTGACTGGCAATGGGGCGCTTAGCGCTGGACCAAAAGCCGGTGCGGCGAGTGATCGCTCCAAGGCCCCGATTGGAGACGGCTCTACCTAGTAGACCGCCCTCACACGAAATAGTGTCATCGCGATGGTCTGCTCACCCCCGCCTCTGTTAGCTCCGTGACCAGAACCAATCCCGCTGGTGAATGGTCAAGTCGCAACAGATCAGAGCTGTGTATCCGTCATGGATCTTCGGTATTGGAATGATAAAAATTTGAAACATCATTGTGCGTCGCTTGTTGGGGGAGATTGGTTTGGGAACTGGGAGGGCAAGGGCAAGGAGTCGTACGTCAAACTCCTTCGACCAACCCGACAAATTTCTGGCGCATCAAGGTAGGCAGGCAGGCAGGTAGGGAAACTATAATTTGAAACCTGTTAGCCCGCAAACTCCAATGTAAATGCGGTGAGAATGCCACCAGGTAATCTTTCTTGGAGTGGAGGTTTTTCGAGATCAGTAATGTCGTTTGGCTTAGACGGTGTCAATCACCATATGTTCGGTCTGATTGGGGCGACACGAGTATGTTCATCATTTCGAAATGGCAGTGCCAAAAAAGAGAGAGAAAGAGAAGAGTATTCGGTGCTTACGGTGTGGAAGTGTAGACTCCAGACTCCGGGAGTCATCGTCCTTTGCCCCTTCTGGACTTACAGGCCATGAAATGAAGAGGAAGAAAACAAAAGACGCTGTTGTAGGCTCATCGTACGCGTTGGAGGCGCATTGTAAATTTCCCGGGTCGAAAGTAATCCGTGGGAATTGGAAAGGTTGATTGATGGAAGGGGGAAGGAAGAAAAAAGTGAAGCCCGTCCGTAGATTTTTTATATGGGGATTTTTTTTGGGAGATTTTGGAAAAGAGTGCCACAGTGCTGATCCACTTCTTTTTAGCTCGCGTTGGAAAGTGGGGCAGACGGTGCGGGTCCTGAACTGAGCTGTGGTCTAGGCGCCCGTCCGGATGGACCCACTCCCGGCCGAGCCGGCCACCGGGGAAGACTCCGGAGATGGATTTCGTTCGTGTTATTCTATATACGCCTACCTTATCTTATCTCTAAAGTGTTTCCTACTGGATGTAAGGGAACGAAACGGAGCACCTAGTTTCGCTCACAGAGGGAGAAATATTCCGTTGACGGGAAATTGCTATCTATCTTATCTAGGTCTGTTTGGTAACGACTGAGGATACCTAAGGTAAGGTACCTATACCTACGTATTTGTCCGTACATGATAACCTGAACTCCTTACCTAATACGGGGGTAACAACAATCCATAGGGACAATAACACCCAACTCCAAGTTAAACAAGGCTACAAACATACCCCTAACTCGGTTTCGGGTAGGTGTTGTACGTTGTGTACAAAGCATCCCACTCCCGGATTTGCCCAACTCCTTGATGTCCACCGTAGGTACTTAGGGGTCAAGTCTCGAAAATGAAAGACTTTGTGAACTCTATGGGCCTTCCATGGATAAGAGCCGATACCGACGTGCGTCTAATACCGTCGGTGCGACAACTCTGAGAGCTCCGAGTTCGATATCGCTTCGTGGAGGCCGGGCCTTTGTCTTCGGCTCCATCTGCTTCCGTTTCCTCTGCCCTCTTGACGCCACGCAGGCCCGGCGAGAGCACAGAACGACCATCCGAGCCGGTGGCAGCCAGTACGGTATCCGCGTTTCCTCCCCCTAGCGATGGCGGGCTGGGACCCTCAGACCTGTCACTCCGTGCTTCGGGGATCGAAAGCGTTTGTGTGCCCGAAGGGGGAACGGAAGGGGAGTTTTGCCTTGTGGATTCCTCCTTGTTGGCTCCTTGGGAATCGCTTTCCGCGGCCGCGAAGGTCACACGTTTTGGGGGCGGTGAATCCACCGTCTCCAGGGGGGAGGGGATATAAACCGTGCCCCATCCCTCGTCTTGGGTGACACTAGAGGGAGAGACAGTCTGGGTGTCTGGCGAACTGGGGCTGCAGAGGCCGTGGAATGGCTGGTCCGTCGCCTTTCCGGGGGGCGGGCGCCGCGGAACGAGAGGACCTCTCTGGAGGAGTGCTGCCATCTCTTCGTCCGACAATTCGAAAACTGACTGCTCGTGAAGCCAAGACATGCCGGGCATGGCGCCCCATCTCTCATCCCAGATGCGCCACTCTCTCCATTGCTCCTTGACCGTGCTGTAGGCCGCGTTTCCCATGTTGATGAGCGCCGGGTCGGACTGACTCTCTTCATAAAACGCCACGTTGGCCTCGTGCTCGGCGAGCAGGCGGAAGGTCTCGGATTGGACTTGAAAGAGGAACTGGACGATGGGGCGTGAAGCGTTGTGCTCCCGCTTAGCGATCTCGGGGGCGAAGATGTCCGGGAGGTAGGGGATACGCTTCCCTTCCCAATCGCGCCCAGCACCTTTTTCGCGGGGGTCCAAGGGACCTTCGTGTTTCCACTCGTCGCGGCGGAACCCACCGGGTTTGTCATAGCGCCAGCAGCTCTTCCAGATCCCCTGACGAGTCCAACTGTTCTTTATGCCTTCTTGACACTGCGCTTTGATGCGTCCCAGCTCCTCGGCGCTGAGTTTCCGGCTCGCACTGGCGATGCGGACTCGTCGGGCCATGGCCTGTTTCAGCTGGGCTCCGAACTGCTTCGACGGCAGCGAAGAGTAGAACGTTTGCTGCAGGAGATGACGATTGCCGGGCGGTGTGGATGGTTCCATGACCGGTGCCGGGTTTGACATCGCGCTGACGGGAGTCGAACAAGTGTGACAGATAGCCGTGTATAGACCAGGTACCTTACTTAACAATAGAGACAGAAAATGAGATGCGTGAATGGTTGCCTGTTGTGTTAATCTCTAGAAAAGAAGGGAACGGAAACCATTTTGGGCGCATCGGTTTTATACCTACCGTAAGGTCCCTGACAACCAACTCCGCCATCTGGGCCTCGTGATAATAGACTGCCAGCTCACCGAGCCGGAGCTGGCGTCCTCATAAAGCACCAAATATGTTTGTTTCCGTTAGATGTCGGCTTTTGCGTGGTCTCGGGCTGACCCAACCATCTGGTGGGTGTTTGTTTGTCTCGGCGGCTCCTTTCTCCCAACCCGACAAGGTAATGTTTGTCTGCCCACCCCAGGTGACTTTTAAGGTAGCTCTTCCAGATTGCCCTTTTCTAACATCCCCCCAGGGAGCTGTTTGCACATATCAGCGGCCTAAGGTCTCGAAAATACCAGAACCCGTCCATTGGGATCCTCTTGATTGGACCCATGGTGAAGCATCGCCATCAACATCGCCGTCAAACTGCCCGCAACTGTCTACACCGCCGACCGCATTTGCTCCTTTCACTTTCTGGCCTAACCGGTGTCGAATCGGAATAGGAATTCGCCCACACGTTCAATCCAGCAAACAAGGCATAGTCGGCCAGCCTTCCGGTTGTGCCTCAGGTAGGGGAAGGACGACCAAGCCGGTCGACATCATCGTTCGAAGGAGAGCCGCTATGTTTGGAAATAGAATGTTTGATGGAGTTAGAATGCCACCAAAGCCGCGCGCTTCGACATGGTCATGCAGCAGCTTACCGGCGCCGTACCTATATATCTCTTGCTCTCCAACCTTAGCGGCTTTCACCTAGGGACCTAAGGTAGTCATCAACATTTGCTCCCCCTCTCTACCTTCCGCTTTGCATACCTAGACAGGTATCCTTTTCGTCATCAGACCCCGTAGTAGAACATAACATATACCTTACGCAACGACAAGAATCGCAATGTCGTCCGAATTTTACCAACCCGGAGCCGTCTTCGTCCTCGAGCCCCTCAATGAAACGGCCTGCGAGCTCCTCAATGACCCCCACAACGAGCCATGGATCGGCACAACCGAAGACGGTGCCGTGGGCTTCGAGATTGGCGGCAATCGTCTTTCCTCTTCAGATGAGCCGCTCACCTGTAGGTCGTGGCTCTTCCCAGCATCCACCTACCTGTCTCCTCGACGGAGCCGTGACTAACATCTGCTGTCAGTGGCTACCATGGGACGCAACGGCGACATCAGACTCCACGGCCCGACGTACTCTAGAGTCCAATGCGCTTTCGTCGTACATGAAACGAGCAAGTGCGTCCTGTTCTACGACAATTCGAGCAACATGACTTGCATGGTAGATGGAGACGCGAATGTGTTTCCCTTCGAGAGGCCGCGTGCACACCGCCGCGTTCTGGTATGGCCTCACTGCAACACGTTGATATCCATGGGCGGACCTGAAAGGGACATCCTGAAGTTCCGACTGCACTGGCTCGTGGACGCCGAAGAGGTAAGGGGATATGTTAAGAACCGAATCAAGGCGATGCCTCGCCCAGCTCTACACCACGCCCGCACCATGGACGAGAGTGATGAGGAGCTCCAGTATCGATGGGGATTCCGGATGCAAGCCCCACAGCCCCGAGATCTGAAGATGAGATTCGTGCGGACGCGGCTGCTGGGAACTGGCAGACACAGCGACGTGTACGAGGCCATTGACGTGGACTCTGGGGACACGATGGCGGTGAAGGAGATGCATGTGCCGCTGAAGCGGTTGGCAAAAGAGCAAGAAACCAAGGCCAAGCGTGAGATGAAATTGCTGTCCCAGGCAAAACACGTACGTGCCCCCCCCCCCCCCCCACGCCGTTTGCTTC
>Ga0247769_1000470_pt1 | contig 10663 bp, 7 predicted proteins | sample UWRJL166409R6_FD_179942 | JGI IMG/M metagenome (GOLD analysis project Ga0247769, IMG submission 179942) | Plant litter microbial communities from Arlington Agricultural Research Station in Wisconsin, United States - UWRJ-L166-409R-6 | ecosystem: Environmental > Terrestrial > Plant litter >... | reverse complement strand
AGTCCGGATCCCAGGGGTCCGCGGGCCTTTTCCTCGATCGACCTCGGCTCTCAAACCCGCTGTCTGGACTGCCGTCTGCGGCATCTGCCGTGTTGCCGGCCACCTCGGACGCCGGCCTCTTCCTCGGGCTCGCGCTCCGCGACCGTGACGCCAACAGCATCGCCCGCATCTGCTCGTGGTTGCGGCTCTCTACCGTTGAGGTGCCCGTGCTAGGGTCGTAGACCAAGATGCGTCGACTCGTGATGCAGCTGCTCAGAAAGACGAGCACAACGGGCTGGAAGAGGGCCCAGGCAAAGCGGGCAAACAAGCACTCGACGCTACACCAAAGGGGAAGCACCTGGCGGTTATGGTAGTGGCGATGAAAGTAGCTATCCGAGATGGGACTAACAATATGGACAACGGGCGCGAGGCCCCCCGTCTGGTCCCGCTTGGGAACAATGGCAAAGGTTTTGTCGTCAAAGACGGTGTGTATGTCGGAGCGGAGGCGAATGGCATTATCGTCGGCATCAATGGGCCTCTGACTGAACCGATCGGTGGTGACGTAACGTCGGAGACGCTCTCGATCCCACCAGCCCTGGACCGTCAGTGGGACCAGATGGGCTCTCTCCGTCCCCCACCTAGAATCGGTGACGCGACACGATGTCCCTCCCTCGGCTCGGCAACGAAGCTCGTCCCACGGTGACGGCATCGCTGCGTGTGGGAACGTCCAGTCATCAAAGCGGGCCACAACTGGGTAGGGCCGCTCCAGAACAGCTTCGTCGGGCAGCTGGAAAAAGTATTCGCTCGCGCCAAGGATGCCATCGTCGGGCCGCACGACGGGTTCGAGACGCGCACCGGCGCGTGTCGCGAGGAAGCCCGTCGATGTGTTGCCCGTCACGATGCTGCAGGCGGCCATCACTGTGTCGTAGTCGACGCCGCCATCGTCGAGCGCGCGCAGCTCTAGAAGCGTGTTTTCCGATGCGGGATAATCTGGATGAAGGATTGTGACAATACGAAGCCGTGCATCCTCGCGGGGGAGAGCGATGCGGGGTTGAAGAGAGGGCATGTCAAGATTGTAGTGACCGATTGCGCGACAATCTGGACAACGATGTGATGATGGTCTGGAAAAATTTGAGCTGAGATTTGGAGGACGTGTGTTTGCCTTTCCAGCGCGCGGCCTCCACGAGCGATGTTGCATTACCCCCCTGTTTGGATCCACAATTCACCAGGTTTGTGAACTGGGAATGAAATTCAAGTCAAAATCCTGGGGGCAGTCGCAACCCGCATCGAGAGCGTGGTCAACGATTGCTGCATATTCGAAGTGCTTTAGCTCGTCAACGTGCCTAGTATGGTGAAACGCAAAAAATCAAGCTGGCATATCAAATTCTCACGTGACTTCCTGAGATGGTCCGGGCCTCAACCCAATACAATTTATGCGTAAAACCAGGTAGCCAGCAGGTAGCTTAACTTAATCACTTGGCAGCTTTGCACCAGCACTAATATATCTAATGTAATCCTAGCTTTAGCATTAAAACACTACGCACTATCTTAAGGACTAGATTAAGATGCTACGTGCTACCCCTTAACACATACCGCCCTACAAACCAATCAATCACGAGGTTCCAGCACTACATGCTGTGTTTCTAACAGCACAATACCTATGGAAAATACTTAAATAGAGTATATTCTTCCGGCCTTAATGATTGAATTGTGAAAAATTTTACGGCCACCTCTAAGAATTTTAGGGACACCTCTTGCCCACATCACTAGCCACAGTTCCCACCCCCCACCAACTGTCATCTAAATCTCTAGAAACTAGCTGTGAAATCGCCCTATCGCGATGTATTAGTTAGTTCGCGAGACCTGCAGCCAATGCACAAGGGCCACCCTGGCCCGGTACCACCACTACCTCCGCAACTTGAAGGTATTCACACCGCACCGCACCTCAAATTTGCAATTGCAATTACCACAATAGTTACCAAACTAGCCAGTCGCTTCCATCAATCGCTTCCATTAATCGCTTCCGTCGCTAGTTATTCGGGCGATATATGCCTGGCGTTGTTGTTGCGTTGGAAGATACGAGGTGGAAGATACGATGTGGGTAATGTGGGCAATGTGGGCAATGTCTAGCGTAAAGACTGCGGAATGTCTCATGGGCCCGTTGAAGTAGCGTGGGTTTATGGAAAGTCTTGCATTCGCCGTACTGAAGAAGTGATATTTGTGACTGCGTGTAACGTTAGGCAGCCATCCAGGTTCTCGTTTAAAGGTAAAGTACTCTTAAACCATTTTACTCGTGTCAAATGACTAAAAATCGACCCCCCCCTCAAGACGAATGGTGGTAGCAAACGATGCGAGCCCCTCCCCCCTTCCCTTCGTGCTTGCCCGAACTTCAGGGCCTGAGATGAGATGGCTGGTGTGTGATTGCGCAAACAGCAAACAACAAACCACACGATACCCCCCACACGCTGCGTCATCAGACGGCTTTGTCTCCCCACAATCCACCCTCATTCATCTCCGGCCCTCCACCTCCAGGGGACGGAAGAGTGGGTGGTATTCATTCCAAGAGATCAAAGATGCGTCTCATCAACGTCAAAACCCGGAGGCTGGAGAAATTCGCCGGAATTGACGTCCCTCAGTACGCAATCTTGTCGCACACATGGGGACCCGACGAAGAAGAAATCAGCTTTCAAGACCTCCAGACCGGGAATACGAGCAAATGCCTCGTTGGTTCAGACGGAGTCGACAGGCCGAGCGTTGGCTCGTCGAAGCTCAGCGGTTGCTGTCGCCAGGCCGAATCCGATGGACTCGGCTACATCTGGATTGACACGTGCTGCATCAACAAAGGCGACTCTTCAGAGCTATCCGAGGCGATCAACTCCATGTTCCAATGGTACCGACGTGCCAGCCTGTGTTATGTGTACCTGGCAGACGCACCCGACGGCAACGACCCGCTACACGAATATTCCAGCTTCCAGACAAGCCGCTGGTTCCAGAGGGGCTGGACCCTCCAGGAGTTGTTGGCACCCAAACGCTTGCGTTTCTACGATAGCGCGTGGCGTTTTCTGGTTACCAGAGGCAGCATGTGGCGTGCCGTCGAGAAAGCTACCGCAATACCCCAGCAGTTCCTGCTACGCATCAGCGATGTGCATTCTGCGAGCGTCGCCCAGCGAATGTCTTGGGCCGCGAAGAGACAGACGGCCCGCGCCGAAGACCTGGCCTACTGTCTTCTCGGACTCTTCGATGTTACCATGCCCATGATATACGGCGAAGGTGGCGGTCGCGCCTTCTTCCGCTTGCAGGAGCAGATCACGCGAAAGACAAGGGACGACTCCATCCTGGCCTGGGGACTAGGTACGGAAGCCGAGCCGAACTCGCCGAAAGATGGCCGCTCACAGACGGACTGCGATCAGACGGCATTTGCTACTGCACCGTCTGACTTTGCGGCATCCGGCGACATCGTTCCCCGGGGCCAGTTCGTCGAAGACATCGGCGCCCTCGATGTTACTGGCAGAAGTCTTGAGGTTCGCCTGCAGATGCTGACACTGGAAATCCCTAGCGAGACGTTCGGTGTGCTAGATTGCGGGCCCGAGGAGAACGTGCAGTTGGCGGTCTGGGTTCCTCTCTCGAGGGTCGCGTCCTCCTCGAACCAGTACCTCCGCCGCGGTTCGTGCCTGCTGAAGAACTGCCTGTCTACCTCTGATGCTCCACGCGAAATCATCTACATCAAGAACGAGAGCAGGCTTCAGACGAAACCTCCTGACCATTGGTATTGGGTCTACCACGACCTCGCTGACGTCTGTCTGGAGCTGATCGACGTTATGCCCCGATCTCGCTGGGACGAGGAGCGGGAACTGATTGTGTCCACAGCGGAGGCCGACACAAGCCATTACACCCTCGCTCGATTCCGCTACAGCCTGAGGGAATCCCCAGACCTCCTGGTAATACTAGAGCTGGAGATGTTCGGTGGCTTCAACCTCGCACATGGCTCTTGTCGTGTTTTGACCTGCTCTAGAGATACGCTGTCAGAGGATCTCTTCTTATCTGCCCCACGACTCATGCAAGCAGCTCTGGGAGTCACATGCGCCCGAATCGGCCCCCTCAACTTGCGAGTGACGGTAGAGGGTGACGGCAAGGGTCGGAAGGTCTTTCTATTACACGCAGAAACCCTATCCCACCTTCAAGATGGTACGATCGACGCAACCACCGAGTTGGCCAATATCCCATCGCCGTCTGGGAACGGGAAGCGGGGCGTCATAAACATGAAGCTCGCTCTACAAAGCGTCAGGCAACCATCCTCACTTGCCGCCGGCATTCGCATACATATAATTTTGAGTCGAATGCTCGCTGACTTGCAAAGCACCTCCCACATGCCAGAAAAGACGGCATATATCACGGATGTTGACGTCAACACGCCCCAGCCATCTCTACCGTCAGTTCTTCCTTTGGGCTCCCCTTTTCTCGCTCCAACGTCAAGCTAACGCGCCACCACTGCGCCGTTCAGGTTCAAGACGTTTCCCGCAAACCTGGTGTTCTCTGCCTCCACCGCAAAGGACTTATTTCTGGAAATCCGGACCACCATAAGTAACCTCCACTCTCTGGCGGGCAGGATGACCCGCAACGGGGATGTTCCCTTTCTTTTGAGAGCAGCGGGACGACCAGTATCATACGGGAATGGTGTTCCATCCTAAGCACAGATTAGAGGGACTGAAGTCGCGGGTGATGAAGTGTGCGGATATGATCAGGGCCCTCTCCGAGAAACTGCGCACCTGGCTAGGGGTTATCGGCTCCCTGAAGGCTAACGCGATTAACAAGCGAAGTAGGTTATAGTGGTACTAGCGCTATGGAGTAGGGTGAATAGATGGTCTGTTATCACTGACAACTGAGTAGAAGCCGCTGATTTCTCGTTCGCCGCAGAGGGCTACGGGCGGTATTCCTCCACCATTAAGGTTATGACGAATAACTATCTATTGTACGGTCTGGCTGCGGATGAATTCGTGAGGGCACCCCTTCAAAGCCATTACAGGCACTCTGGGGCATATTTTTGATTGCTAATTGCCAAGTACAGCTTGCCATGCCGACCGAGGCCCGACTAATGTACCAATTGGCAATACTGGAAGAGGAATCCGGCTACGTTAACGATCTTTTCCACAGTCTTCTCAATTTCATAGAGAGAACGGTGGTGAGGCAAACGGCTGATTTCACAGCAACAATTTGGCATGGTTCGCCGACCGGTTCCAGGCGTCAGATAAGTCTTGTCCAAGGACTTGATGCCCAGGCGAGCTTCGCAGCGATAGAGAGTATCGCCAACACTTGCGCCCGTATTTCAGATGAATTCATCGCACCGTTCATTTTAACAGACGACCAGGATAACCCTTCCTCCAAGTACGAGCGTGTGGAACTGGATATTAAGGCCCTGGTAGGGGCCACCCGCGAGGAGTTGGAACTGAATATGGCAGGCGTTATGCTGGATACGGGGCAGCAGCTGATGGGTAACGAGAAGATATTGGGTAGCGGTGCAGCGGATTGCACCTTCGACGCCGCCTCGGCTGTGCAAAACTTAGCGAGAGAGGTGGCAGACCGGCCGGGGTCCGTGACCGTATGGCAGAACACCTCTTGGTACAACGGTCTCGCACTGGTTCCCCTCATCATACTGACGTTGTCAGACCTCCTCGAAATAGCATCGGGGTTGGCGCTCCAAACCGTCACAGAAGAAGTGCCGCAATTCGACCGCCTTGCTCTCTACAATCTCAGACGTTACATCAGCATTGGTTCGTCGAAACTTTCCGAGATTGGTGAGATCACGGCCGCCATCTGCCAGGTCGCCCACGAAATTGCCAAGCCCGACGGCCACGTCGCGACAGTGATGAGGCTGCTCTGTGACGTAGAGAAGGCGAGACACCTCTTGCTGCCAAAGTTGGACGAAATTGACAATGCCGTCTCATCGTGCTCTTCAAAGATGGAAAGCGTTCGTCGCGACTTGGGCAGCTGGTCTGATCTGATTCAAGAGCTTCAAGGAGCCGTTATAGATGCCCGCGGTACGTTACAGTCTTTTTTGTGCCATATATAGGTACCTAAGTATGTTCAAACAACCAATTGACTAACGACGATATTTAGTCATGTCATCTAGTCTCATCGGAGACGAAGAGAAAGATGCAGATTCACGGACGGTAAACGAGAGCAACACATCTGACAACGAGACACCCAACAACAAAATACCCCAAAACGAGGCAGAACCCTTAAGAAGCGCTATCTACCTACCCGACAACGAGATATCCGACAATGAGATATCCAGCAACAAAGCGAAACCCGTGAGAAGCGCTATCTTCCTACTCTACTACACCTATGCCGGATGGCCACCTCGCTAACGTAGCGATATACCTGACTTTTACGCTAGGACGAAAACATAATAACACCCGACCGAATTGAAAAAGGACTGGACCGATTAATGGTGATGACACGTATCTTACGTGCCTTCATCGGGCTACTGTCTTGTCTGGTCACAGAAGGGGCGGAACATCAGAACTTTGGGGAATTCATCGCTTCGGGTCTCGATCTCAAAGCGGACAGAGATAACAATACCAGCGGAGCCATGATGGTACATAACGTCTGTCTCGGATTACATGCTCGGAAGGTGTGTGTTTCTCCACTCGCCCCTTCTCCTCCAAACCCTCCTTTCTAGGGATATTAACACGAACCCTGGCTGGCCCAACTTGCCTTCACGTAACAACGCATCCGACTGGGCGCTGACGACGAAATGAAAAAAAAAAACACTGTTTAGGCAATACTCTATGAGGCCTTCCACCTCCAAAGAACCTTCTCGGCCGTCGAGGTCTTCTCCGAGCAGATCTCTAATCTGTACAGCAAGTACGTCAAAGCCGTCGCCGACGAGCTGACCGCCGTGTCGGACGCTCCCTTTGGCGAGCAGCAGTCTCAGCGGCGCAGCTTTAAGGAATGGACCGCCGACGTCGATGCGTTTATCGAGGCGGGAAAGAAGGAGGCCATCGAGAAGAGCAATACGCGGCCGAGGAGCAGCGTCGAATACTTGGGGCAGCTTGTGATTGACTTGTCTTTTCTCCAGGGAGGTTTGTAATGGCCGTTAGTTGGTGAGAGGGGGGATACACAAGGCACCTAGGTATTGTCTATTCTCATGCCCATTGAGTACCTAAGCCGGAGAATATAAAAGAGCCTGGGGGGCACACTCTCAGGGGCCGGGGACTCATTCTTTACAACGGAACCTCATGCGGACTTGTTGGCCCTAGGGTTCGAACTCGCCAAGTCCAATCAGCTTCTCGCATCTTTTTTGAACCTGATATCCAGGTTCTGATATCCAGCAGCCCTCGGTTGTTGCGCAGGACTCCGCTTGAAGCCTGATATGCACTCTTCAATTTGAGGGAGTAGTACTGGCCCAGTGCCTGGCAACATTGTGTAGTATGAATTGCAGCACCATTTTTGTCCATTTCGATAGAATATTCCTTCTATTGGGCCTTCAGAAGAACCCCCCCGAGCCTACCACCCATCACTCTGAGCCAAAGCCTGACATCCCACCCCCCCAATCGAGATCCTGGCCTCGACATCCGTCTCAACAATGCTCAACTTGCTCCCCGCCTTCTCCCGATCAATCTGCAACACATCCCCGGGGTCAATCGCCACGACCGACCTCCCCTCGCCCACCAACCTGAAAATATCCTCATGAATCACCCTCTTCGCAACCGGACTCAAAGAGAACACCTCCTTAAACGACAACACCACCGCACAAGCATCGTGCGATCTCCCCGACCCGGCTACCTCCGGATCCGGCACCTGCAGCTCCCTCACAATCGCCCGCGTCAGCCTCTCCGACCCCGGAAACCGCACCACGCCGCGCAAGCTGAAAATGACAACCTGCCGGTTACAATTCCCACCATGTACATCCTGCGCGCCGCCCGCCGTGACAATCGTCGCAACCGAAGTCCGCACCGTCGCCATGGAAATCTGGCTCACGTCCATCATATGCAACCCCATATCGCTCGACAGCCGCTCGCAAATGGCCACGCCGCGTACGCTGTTCCCGCGCTCGTCCAGACGCGGTGAGAAGGTCGCGATGCCGACTTGTCCCGGGAGAGTCCCGATGATACCGCCCGCGACGCCGCTCTTGGCGGGGATACCGATCCTTGAAACCCAGGCCCCAGCAGCGTCATACATACCGCAGGTGGTCATCACCGACAGAACCTGCCGGACGCTCGCCTGCGGGATGATGGCTTCGCCGGTAGCAGGGTGAATACCCGCGTTGCACAGTGTCGCGGCCATGGCGGCGAGATCACGAACATTCACGTTGATGGCGCACTGCCGGATATACCCCGTCACGGCCTCGCGGGGATCGCAAGAGATGATGCCCGCGGCCTTGAGCATGTACCCGATGCCCATGTTGCGGTCGGCATCGCGCAGCTCGGCCTGGTAGACCTCCTCGTCGACGCTGAGCTGGCGGCTCGCGAGACGCGAGAGGACGTCGAGGATGCGCGCGGTGCGCTGTTCGGCGGTGGCGCCGGGGCTGACGACGAGGGAGTGGGCGGCGATGGCGCCGGCGTTGATCATGGGGTTCATTGGCTTGTTGCTACCCCGCATGAAACTGAGTTTATTGAAGGCGTCGCCTGAGGGCTCAACGCCGATCTTGGCGAGGACGCCTTCGAGACCGGCGTCGTCGATGGCGATGGCGTAGACGAAGGCCTTGGAGATGGATTGGATGGAGAACTCGACGGTGTCGTCGCCGGCGGAGTAGACTTGGCCGTCTACCATGGCGAGCGCGACTGCGAGTTTCGAGGTGTCCGCGTTGGCGAGCGTCTCGATGTAGTCCGCCGGGGCGCCGCCATCGTTGGGACGGACCTGGTCGAGCACTTGCTTGAGGTAATCGGGGATCGGCGACTTCATGGTGACTTTAAAGGTGAGGGGTTGAATCTTCGATGTTTGGTAAGTTGGTTGGACAAATTTGAGCCCTTTTTTCTACAGCCGCCAAGCGACGGATTACTGGCGGAGGGCGCATTAGCTCCTTGGAACGGACTGAAGCGGGCCAAACAACGGGACTTCGCCGCCGGAAAAGCAATTGCGGGGTGGGAAAGCGAGAAACTTGGCATATGCCGTCTAGCTGGCTCCCAGATTCCTCTCATGAAAAGAGTTTTTAATGCGTTTGTTGTTGAGGTCAGGACAGAGAATTTGTAGAATGTGCGTTGCATTCTTTGTATCATCCTAGCCCGCCTCATCCGGGTTGTAACTAAGTACCTATTATAAAATAAGATTTAAGTTATAAGCTATTTAGTATAAATAGGATTTCCCATATAGTTAATACTATAGTAGCCTACGATAAAGAGGAGAATTTAGTTCTTTATAAGTTAAAGCGAGAAAGCGCTGTTGCAGCTGCCGAATCCAGCTAGTGCGTGCCGCCTTTTAAAGCGGCCTCGATATTAAGGAGCGGTCCCTTAAAAGTACTTTGTACCTGGACGGTCCTAATAGCGTTTAGGCGACCCCACTACCTCTACTTTTCCTTAGCGGTGCCATTTTGCAATAGCCTTATTCTATAAGCTAGAATCCTGGCTTTCGTATATAGCTAGCTAGACTAGGGCACGACTATCAGTAGAGACTCCTTAAGAGTCTCTACCGCCCGACTACTTAGTAGTTTAGAGTAATAAGTATTACATATTTATAAGTCTACATTATTATATTAAGTATAATTTCTATTATTTAAACTCCGGTTTCTAGACGTCTAGCGCTTTTAGATAGCTGTTACTGTTAGAAAGAAAGGGGTTCAGGGGGCCCTGGCATCTAGTCAGCAGAGCTAACTAGATGCCTAGCACTACTAGAGCGCTAGTAAGCCTAAGCCACTAAAGTAACGAAGTCTGAATCCTACAGAAAGGTCTATAAAAGAAGAAGATTCTAACTAAAAGCTAGAACCAACAAGCAATACAATCACACAGTTACAACCTTATCAGATTTCCAGAGCTCCAGAGTACCAGTGATTCTAACAGTTCAGCTGGTGTACGCAACCATTTGCCACCAAATTTTGCTACTAGTCACAGCTATAAGGATGAGCTCTCTAGCAAAGCCAGAGAGCAAGAAAGCAATACAATCAAGCAGTTGTAACCCCAATACTTCTACGGATCCAGAGTGCCAGTGTTTCTAACAATTTTTGATGCAGAGGAAAGAAATCTATGGAACCGCAGGTATTTTGGGCTGTTCCTGCACAGACCACAGGAAACCCACTGTAGGTACCCTAACAGTAAGTTTTGAGTTATATACGCTATTAAGGATATGTTCTAGTTGAAAGACTACTTCTATACGCTACTCCTGATAAGCGCCAGCGGAAACGCAGCTGCGCTCATCAGCGGAGTAACGCTCTATTCGGCAGTAAATATTAGATTTAAGGACTAGGTAGCGACTATAAGAAATATAACGGAGGAAGAAAAACTACGTTAGAAGAATAAGACTATACTAATTGTAGATAAGATTAGCTAGGTAGGCGGTCTTACGCTGGCGTTAGCTAATTAGTAGGGTTTGACACAGGGTAAAAGGAATACTGAAGTATTAGTGGTAAAAGGTAAGATTGATGATGATTAGAGAAAGGTACCTTTGGAGGGGTGCCTTTAGAAGCATCCTTTGAGGAGCTTCCAGCTCATTATCTAATCTAATTTAATCTATGCGCTCGGACCAAGCGGTG
>Ga0247769_1000467_pt1 | contig 10675 bp, 16 predicted proteins | sample UWRJL166409R6_FD_179942 | JGI IMG/M metagenome (GOLD analysis project Ga0247769, IMG submission 179942) | Plant litter microbial communities from Arlington Agricultural Research Station in Wisconsin, United States - UWRJ-L166-409R-6 | ecosystem: Environmental > Terrestrial > Plant litter >... | reverse complement strand
AATGCTGCAGCTTATCGAGTGGAGACTACGCCGGGCGGGCATCACCACCGTCATGCTTGACGGCAGCATGACACCGGCCCAGCGCCAGGCTTCCATCGAACATTTCATGAAGAACGCCGATGTGGAGTGCTTCTTGGTTTCCCTCAAAGCAGGAGGCGTGGCTCTCAACCTCACCGAGGCTTCCCGTGTCTTCATTGTTGATCCGTATGTCTGAACCCTCCTGTTATTAGATCGATGATTGATGCTGACTTGTGCGTCCAGATGGTGGAATCCCGCGGCGTAAGTCAATCACCACCAACATAAACTGCTCACTGAGAATGTGCTTGATAGTGTCGACGCTAACACGTGTGGTGAACAGAGAATGGCAGTCCGCAGATCGATGTCATCGTATCGGCCAGACTCGCCCCTGCACTATAACTCGTCTCTGTATCGAGGACTCAGTTGAGAGCCGGATGGTTCTCCTGCAGGAGAAGAAGACGAACATGATCAATTCAACCATCAATGCGGACGATGCAGCAATGGACTCATTAAGTCCCGAAGATTTGCAATTCCTCTTCCGGGGCTCTTGATCCTTGTGTACTCTCTGTACGCCTTCCGCCGCATGTCTAGTGTGTTTCACTCCGGGTTTGCTCCGGCTTCGGTTTTGTGGCGGGCGGGCCGTTTTATACATGTCAAGCAGCTTGGGGCGAGTCCTCAACCCCCCTACCAGCACAGTTTCGTGGCTTGGGCCTTGATGTTCAAGCATAACTGTTGGATTTTGGGTGTGAAGGGTGTTTCTTTTCGAGTACTATATCTCTCGGTGTGTTGTGCACAAGCGTTCAATGTAGCGTGATTTGGGCCGCCTGAGACGAAGGTATAGAAACGGGAAAGACTGGTCGGTGACATGAGGTGGGCTGTTGAAGTTCTGTAGTTCTAAGATAACCCACGGAAATTGAGGATGACGGGAGGCCCAGTTGCTTCCTCACAGCATGCCAAGCATCCAAAGGCTCTCTCTCCACTCTTGCATGTCCACACCGCTCCAGGAGTTCGGTACCTTGTCATCTGGAGACGGGAGTGCCGCCAAGTCCCACGGGGATGGTGGAGGCCTAGCCAGGAATTGGAGCCTGAAAATGCGGGGTAGTACGCTTCCTGTTCGCCAGCGGTTTGCCAATGCAGCGCGAAGAACTCGCATGATCAGACATCAAGCCATCGGATAGGTAGCAGGATCGTGGAGAACCCTGCAAGATGGGGCACGAGGTCCAGATCTCCCTCAATCGGCCTCTCGGCACGCCGGGAGCTGGAAGCTGGGAATGCGACGCCAACAGCAGTGCGTCGAGGCCGGGGTCCCGTCGGCATCCTCCTCCAGCAATCCCCCCGCATTCCTCCTTCCCAAGCTCTCTCATCACAGGAACACCGTTTCGGGGGATCTCCGTCCTCAGTCACTGCCATTGCTTTCCACCCATACTTAACGTTTCTCCGCCCTTTGTAGCGCTCTCTGCTGGCTGGCTCGAGAGAGATATCTGCTAGACGTTGCCGCTTGGTGATGTCAGCTGCTTGACCACTCGGCGCTTACTTGCGGATCATTGGCTTCACTGCGTCGCCTTCGAGCAGGTCGACCTAATTGAGTCGGCGTTTCCCCCCCGCGGTTTTGCATCTCCCGCCTCTGTCTTTGTCCGCGCATATCCTGTCCTGCGATCCCCCAAACGGCTCGTCGCGCGCTCGATCGCCATGAGACTCGCCCCCTTGGCCTTGGCCGCTCTCGCGGGCGCGTCTACACTTACTCCCTCTGTCGTACCGTTGATCGTGCGCAATCCGTATCTGAGCACATGGCTGAGCCACGCTCGCGAGGCTCCCTGGACGGAATGGCCCATATTCTGGACTGGCTCCCATGTAGGCTGAGACTGACGGCGAACCGGAGAATGAAGATGGAACTCAGGATGGACACCGTCGCTGACAACCCGCTCTTAGATCGGCTTCTCCGTCATGGCGTCGGTACCCAGTGCTGGGAGGGTGTACCCGCTCCTCGGACGCCCGCATGACTCCCTCCCGCAGAACCACCGCTTGTACAACGTCACATTTCCAGAGTACCTTGGCCTGACATTCGATGCCTCGACGACGAATTTGACATACTTGATTCCCGGCCCATCCTCTGACGACGAGGCGGTACGCTTGACGCTGTCATTTCTCTCGCCCATTACACCATCTTCCACCTTGCGACAGTCGATCCCTGCTGCGTATCTGACTGTTGTAGCTGAGGGTTGCTTCGACATTAGCATCTATACCGACCTGAATGGCGAGTGGGTGAGTGGGAATCGTGGAAATGAGATCAAATGGGACCTTTCCGAGCCCTCCCGGGAGCACGGGAGCTCTTCACCGGCCATCAAGACCTGGAAAGTATCGCGCAAGGAACAGCAGCTCCTCACCGAGTTCGGCGACCACGCCGAGTGGGGGACATTGCATTTCTCAGGTCCGGCCGATATCAAGCACGAATGCGGGACGTCCGCCGTCCTTCGGCAGCATTTTGCCGAAAAGGGGCTCCTGAGGAACGCGATCGATAAGAAATACCGCCGCGTTATGGAAGACGAGCCGGTGTTTGCCTTCTCCAAGTATTTCAGTCTGGGGGACGCCAAATCCAAGTCAGGTTGCTCCAGGAAGGTGGATAGCGTGGCCTTCACATTTGCGCTCATTCAAGACCCCGTCGTCCAATTCGCATCAGCGAGGGGGCTAACACTCATGAAGCCCCTTTGGACGTCGTACTTTGCAAGCGCCGACGAGTTGATTCGCTATCATTATGATGACTTTGATACAGCGACCTTGCTGGCCAGAAACTACTCAGACTCCGTGGCCCGCGATGCTTATCAGTCCGGCTCACAGGACTATCAGGACATCGTCGCGCTCTCTGCCCGCCAGGTCCTCGGGGCTACCCAGTTCTCTGGTACGCCTGACAACATCATCCTATTCCTGAAAGAAATATCCTCAAATGGCAACTTTCAAACGGTGGACGTCATATTCCCTGCCTTCCCTTTCTTCCTTTACACAAACCCGCAGTGGTTGGGCTACCTTCTCGAACCCCTCTTGGAGCATCAACTCAGTGGGCAGTATCCGAACAATTACTCGATGCACGACCTCGGGTCACATTTTCCGAACGCAACGGGTCACAACGATGGGCGGGATGAGTACATGCCGGTTGAGGAATGTGGAAACATGCTGATCATGGGCCTTGCTCTGGCCAACTCTCTAAGATACGATACCGAACCCGCCTTCATGGCCGCTGATACTGCCGATGGTGCGGAGCCGATTGCTATGGCAAAGGAATGGATACAATCGGTCGACGAGTACGGGATGGATCGGCGGCCGGAAGTTGGGCTCGCGACGGGATCAAAGGCCGCGGAGAAATGGCTCTCGCGATCTTACAGGCTATGGGAACAGTGGACGGGCTACCTTGTGCGGGAGTCGCTCATCCCCCACAACCAGCTTTGCACCGACGACTTCGCTGGCTGGCTGGCGAACCAGACGAACCTTGCTCTCAAAGGCATCATAGGAATCAAGGCCATGAGCGAGATCGCCCGGATTGTTGGCAGAGAAGACGATGCCAAACACTACCACGATATCTCGGCACGGTATATCAGCAAGTGGCAAGAATATGCCATCTCAAGAGACCAAACACACGCAAAGCTCGCATACACGTGGTATGGCTCGTGGACGACCATTTACAATCTTTATGCTGAATCTCTTCTCTGCTTTCACATCCCGGATGAGAACACAGCTGAGGACAAAAGGCATGGTGCCCCATCTAACCAGACGCCGATAGGGGGTTCGACTACAGGGAAAGGGCCATTCATCCCCGATAAGGTGTACCAGATGCAGAGTGATTGGTACTACGCCGTTCTCCAGAGATATGGGTTGCCTTTGGATTCAAGGCATCTCTACACGAAGAGTGACTGGGAGTTCTTTGCCGCCGCAGTGACAAGTAAGAAGACAAGGACAGAGATCCTCGGAGCTATTGCGACATGGGTGAATGAGACGGCGACGGGTGAGATTTCTCCCTTTCCGGCGTTGGTTCATCGCTGTCACTGACCTGATTTCTTGCAGACCGCCCCTTCACGGATTTGTACGAGACTGAGGGAAACGGGGGGTATCCGGGGATCTATTTTATGGCCAGACCTGTCGTAGGTGGCCATTTCGCATTTTTGGCACTGGAACGAGCGTGTGGCGGCAAGGCGGTGGAGGCACTCGTATTTCTTGACGAGGGACCTGTGGCACACATCGATGTCGAGGACGCTTTGAGATCCGACCTCCCAGAGCCGGCCACTTGGACGGAAGACCTCTGAGACGCATCTTTGCGCATATTTGACCCGGTATAAGCATCTACAAGGGGATGTGCAACAGGAAAGTGGCCTTCAAGTTTTGCATTGGGGTGGAGGGCGAGGAGCTCAGCAAGGCGTCACTGCGAGGCTTTGAAAGCATGGAACATATAGCACATATAGCAGTCGTTTCAAGTATTTTGTACGAATAGGAATGCGGCATTCAAAAAGGCGTATGTGCTAGTTATTGGACGTTGCATTGTCCCGTAGATTGGTTGATCTCTTGGGAACGTCACGGATGTCTTGAGGGTGGCAAGCGGACACTAAGTGGTCCGTGTTGTTGAAGGCTAGCGCGAATCAGTCGCTGGCCGTGCATGGGGCACCTATGAGCCGCTTTATGCAATAAACCGGATTTGCTATCAAAACGCGGCGCCCGTGCAACTTGAGCAGACCCACTGAACACCATCGTCGCATTTCGCCTCACCCCATTCCTAAAACTTCGCCTTCCTGCAACAAACCCCGATCGATTTCAATTTTCTCGGGCTGTTCTCTCCGCATTTTTCGTCGGCGACCGTCTCTTGTCCCCTTTCACATTTATCGGTCTCTCAGAATCTTGCTTAGATTCGCGCTCTAGTTCCAGGCCCGAAAAACCTTCTCTTGACCTCTCATCACTCCGGTCCGCTTTTTTCTCTCCCCCATTCGCCTGCTGCCGCCTTTCAAAAAACTGGTCAGCAGCCTCACGCCTCACAATACCAACACCTACCTGCTTCCCCCATCTAATCACATCACTCGATAACCAAGTCTCTTTACCATGGCCACCACCGCTATGGACTATGAGAACGCGAACGGCGATCGTTTTGATGGTAATGCCCCTTCTTCCCCTTGCACAGCGCGGTTTGGTTTCTTCTCCCACCTCCAATCGCGTCTTCCCCTTCCGATACGCCGCGGCTCCACAAACCCCAGAGATGCGCTGACACAATCCGTGCAGAGGACGCTCCTCGTTACGACCGTGATCGTAGTGCCTCACCGCGTCGTGATGATGGCCACGACTCGTCTCGTCGTCGCTCCATGTCTCCCAACGGTCATGACCGGTACGTTTGGCGCTCGCGCCTGACACATCCCTCCTATCCTCCGTTGACCGATGACTGACACTTGGCACAGCGCCCCTACCAAGAGCGACAATGGCCCCAAGGGTGATGACGACGGTGCCATCAACCCAGGCTCTAACCTCTTTGTCACCGGCATCCACCCCAGCCTGGAGGAGGCTGAGGTTACCCGTCTGTTTGAGAAGTATGGCGACGTTGAGAAGTGCCAAATCATGAAGGATCCACACACCGGAGAGTCGCGTGGCTTCGGCTTTGTGAAAATGGTGACCTCCGACATGGCCGATGCTGCGAAGGAAGGTTTGCAGGGCGAGGTCATTCAAGGCCGCTCACTGAGCATCGAGAAGGCTCGTCGCGCCCGTCCCCGCACACCGACTCCCGGCAAGTACTTCGGACCTCCCAAGCGTGGTAAGCATACCTATTTCCCAGTCTGAAGATTGGTCAAAACAGGGCTGATATCCGGTCTAGAGGGTGGTGACCGTCGTGGTGGTTTCAGCGACAGACGCCGCGGCGGATACGGTGGCGGTGGTGGTGGTTACCGGGATGACTCCTACCGCGGCGGAGGCAGTGGCGGATACCGTGGATATCGCGATGATCGTGGCTACGATCGTGGCTACGACAGAAGCTATGACCGTGGCTACGACCGCGGCTACCGCGATGATCGTGGTTACGATCGCAACTACCGTGAGGATCGCGGATCCGATCGTCGTGAGCGCGACGATGCCTACGGATCTCGTATTGATCGATATGCAGGTGGCCGTGAGGCCGGCGGACGTGAAGAACGTGGTGGTGAGCGCTATGCGGGCTCCGCTAGCGGCCGCGGTGCACCCGATGACCGCCGTGGACCCAGCTACGACAGAGAGCGCTACGATCGCCCCAGTGATCGCGATGCTCGCCCTCGTGATCCTCCTCCGGCTGGAGGCTACACCGACTCTGCTCCCCGTGGTGAAGGCCGCGAGCCCTATGGTAACTTTCCCCTCATATCCTTGAAGGCACAGTTGCTGATATGTAAAGGTCCCCGCTGAACGCAACACAATTGCGACCCAAGATGGTTGAGCTCTGCTTCTCACGGGTCATTCCCCTCAGGCTAAGTGGCGGCACTAGCTCTTTCTTCCTTTGTGTTTTCTTTTTTGCGTTTGGCATGGGACAAAAATCGGATATCCTAAAATGCGTTCGGCTGGAGTTTCGGCAGACATTGGGAGGGTAATTGGCCCTGTTCGTCCCGGCATATCGCCCTGCACCACACAAATCACCTAGATCTTAGCCGCCTGATGGTTGCGACATTCGACACGTTATGGCTGGGAATCTTGGTCCGTCTGCGGCATGAGTCGACATTTATCTTGGCCTCCACCCTCCTCGCCTTTCTCCTGGATTTGGACAGAAACGGCGGAGTGGATGGAAGTCGCGCTTGTACCAGTATATTTCCTTTCGCCTATTGCGGCCAACGGCAATTCCGTGACGACTTTGCGCAAGCCTATTTCGACGGGGGATTTCTTACGTAGTCGGCATGCATGATACGAAACACACAACATCTCAGCAGTTATTCGTGAACAACAATGCCTCGAATGATGGCAATCGCTTTTCGCTTTTGACGGTGCAGCCCATCGGGGTCAACTTGATCGATCCCGTAAATGCCTTCTCTCACCATCGCCAGGCTCCGCCCTGAATCCACCCGCCGTTTCTGCAGCATGCGACTTGTCCGTGATGATATCTTGACGATAAACCGCCTGGTCCCGGTGAAAACACCTGAATATCCCACACCGTGAACGGTGAAGCAGTGAGGCCACTGTTGCTGAACTCTCAATCATTTGGGGTTGTGAGTCTCGGAGACCCAACCAAAAATAAAAGGTAACTCTCCTTTCACCATGGAGTCGGTGTCTAACTTTGCATATTAGGATTCAAGCAATCTGGCTTCACATCATGTCTCACCCAGATCCCGTTGCCGAATAGGAAAATAATGAATCCTGACATAATTAGCAGTGGCTCTTGAACCACTGGTTTGTTCAGCTTGACAGTGGACTCCCCAGAGGTAATCTTGCGGGTTCTTGTGATGGCAAGCGTCATTGCGGCTCCCAACAAAACCAATCTTGCTACGATCGCTGACTCGGACGGTTTGGCAAATATTCGCAATGGGGAAAGGCTTGGCCCCAGACAAAGCAGTTTGGGCCTTTTTTTTCTTTCCGGGTTTCCGTTCCCTACAAGTATTGTTCTTTGTCTCCGGTTGCGTTATCACAAGGAAACTTGTTAAGGCCGGATTCGGCGTTCAGTATATGGATACTGCAATTCTCATTCCAGAGAACATGATAAATACACCAGCCATTTCAGCTCTGTCTATATGTTCCCTCCTCGTGATGGCTCTGCCGCCGTAACATTTTCGACTATATCACCCGAGTCTTTAATTACCAGTTGCTTCACTGCGTCACTTACCTCCATGAATGGCCACCACGGGTTCCAGACATAAGAAAGCCGTCTCGAAGCCCCCCGCGGGCCAGGCATGGAAACGGGGTAGGGCGGCGACGGTGGTCGATGACGGAGACCAACCGACGTCTAAGAAGGCAAAGCCAAGTGGGATCAAGTCCACAACAAAGCAGATTCCTGGGGAGAAATTGCCTGTTAAATCAACCACCGCAAATGCGGCGCCCTCTCCAACGACACCTACAAAAGTGAAGGCACGCTCGTCCACCCTCATCACACCGCCCAGAAGCGCCCTTAGAGGCCCGTCTAACATCGCGAAGGCGTACGATCTACGAACACCGCCCGCTCGCCCTGTCTATGTCCCCACGCGAGCTCCCCGTACCGGTACGAAGGTGGCGGCAACTGCTTCCACGTCCACGAGCAAAATCGCATCCTTTCCAATAAAGACTGCGAGTTCTCAGATGAAAACGAAGACTCGAAACACAGCACCTCCCCTGCGCTCATTTCCTTCCACTCGCCAGCTACCCGTGATTCATGAGGACGAGGTGGATGCTGATGCAGAAATGGGTGATCCCGTTACGTCCGAAGTGTCATTGAAGTACGAGTACGACCAAGGGCTGTTCCGCAGGATGCCGTGGGCCGACAAACATTTCGAGTTCATGTTCAAGAAGGCCAGGACGAAGCTGCGCGAAGGGAAGCGAACCCTTTTCGAGAGCGTCCGCACTTTGGCGATAGTCCTGGCTGATGAGGACATAATCGGTGCCAAGACGCGCAACAGACTGGTGCTCAGCTGGTTGGAGAATCAGGCGCCGAATGGTCGGTTGGGACCTCGCAAGCCTTTGGTCCGTGGCGAGCCTTGTCAGCTGGAGGAGCCGGTCAACATGTTCATGAAGACAAAGTATTGGAACCTAGTAGCGGACTTAGTAGGTGAAGGACAGATGACGAAGATAGACGTGCTGGTGATTATCGAGCTGTGGTGGCGGGCAAGATGCGACCTCCTTGCCGAGTACCCGGAAGGGGAACAGGAGGACCAGGTGTGGACGAAGGGAAGAAGTGCCACGGTTTCCGGGGTTGCTAAAGGTGCGCCGTTGTCATCGTCCCTGAAGAGCCGCGCTGGGGTGTCTCGTGGAGCTGTTGAAAAGGGCCCTACGGAGGACGGCTATTTCTTGCATCACGCGGGATTCAGCCTTGGGAATCCAGGCTGGCTGTAGCGCCATATGAGGACGAGACGATGGTTTTGTACTCTAAAGGTTGAATAAGGACGGGTGCGGGGTGGGTTGCAAGTTAGCTATGGTATACGAATCGCTTCTATCTTCTTTCCCCAAGGGGTGTCGTGCCCCCCCGAATCTGAGTTGCTGTGGAGCTGGCGGACTCGGGAGTACCTACCACTTGCTGCTGACAGGATGCCTGGATGTTAGGGCGCCGAGGGCGGTCCCGAACACCAACGACAAGGCTACAACGGATCTGCCGCTTGCATAAGCTTTTGTTTGCGGGGATCGAACCTCGCACATGCCAAGCCAGGTCCAGTGCTGCAACGGCTCCGGGACGGCGCAGTCGTGGAGCTCCCCAGCTTCTGCGAAGTACCGGGCTGATTGGTAATGGGAGCATGCAGAAGCGATAAAAGACAGCAGCTTTGTTATGGCCCTCCAGCCATAGCTTGCGATATCGGTGCACCCGGTGCCGCGACGGCCGAGTTTCCACACTCCCCCGAATCCTTCGGTGCTGCGAACGTGGTGACGACATGGCTTCAGAGCACTTCCGCACAAATTCCCTCCAAATCGACTTCGGCGTCGTGCTATGCTATAGAACCCAGGCGCCGGGGCACAACATTGCGGTTCGGACTCGGTTGGAATGAGGCTCCTGCGTGAAAGACTCCGGCCTGTTCGGGTGTAACGACGTGGAAAACAGGCGTCGAAGTTGCAACGAATTCTGAGGGCACGTCTCCTCTCGGGGACGGACTCTTCCCAAGTCCGACTTTGACATTCTTAGAGATGACTGATTGTCTGGGGCGAGATGCGCCTCGCTGTGTTTGTTCCCTCGTCACTTTTGAGTCATACGGGGTACGTCGGCAGTCGGCTGATACAATAGAGGATAGCCATGAAGACAATGCTGGCTGGAGTGAAGTATGCAGTGCGCTAATCCGATCTCTGGTATTCTTGTGATGATTCTCTCTTACCTAAGGTAGGTAGCCGGCCAGCCAGCCCGCTTCGTTATCTCCGCAGCGGCATCTGGATAAGTCGGATGCCCTGTTGTATCTCTTTTTGGCAGGAGGTCGGTGTTGCGCCTGCCGTCCGCCGACCATCGCCCAAGCGCTGCAACCCCGGCTCGTCCGTAGCCCACCCCAGATTTGAAGGAACGCGTCTTCGATGGTGGGAAAAAAAAATTGAGAACCAGGTAAGAAAAAACTGCGAGCAGTGGCTATGTTGGTCCAGCTACCCGGATAAGCAATCCCTTTTCTATCCGATACCCTCGTTGTCCGAGCCCAAAGTTTGGACAAACTCGAAGTCTCGGCCGCCGTCTGTGTCTATTTTTTTTCGTCCGAACCTCTCTGCTCCCCTTTTTACGGAGATTAGGAATAACCGCGCTCCCTCCAAACCGTGGTGTCTGCCTGATCTGTCCGCTCCGTCGGCACAAGAGCAAAGCAATTGGCGTCATCCCAATTCTGCTCCGTTCGCTCGCTCGTCATTATTATCACCAAAGCAGCTGCTTGTCCATCTTCAGGCGAGCACCCACTGTCCAAGGCAGCTCCACTTGGCTTCCTACAGGACTTCCATTCCAAAAGTTCATAACAACCGCCCACCCACCGACGACCCCCTCGCTAACCATATATTAGTGGTGGCGAGCCTGGTTGCTTAAATTTGATTTATAATCGTT
>Ga0247769_1000466_pt1 | contig 10677 bp, 1 predicted proteins | sample UWRJL166409R6_FD_179942 | JGI IMG/M metagenome (GOLD analysis project Ga0247769, IMG submission 179942) | Plant litter microbial communities from Arlington Agricultural Research Station in Wisconsin, United States - UWRJ-L166-409R-6 | ecosystem: Environmental > Terrestrial > Plant litter >... | reverse complement strand
AGGAGAACTTCATGGCGGTGCAGAATCTGGATCCGTCGGCGTATCAGCTGCGGGTGGCCGTGACGATCGCCTCCACCAACTTGAACCCGGCGGTGGTGGTGTCCACCGACGCGGCGCGGCACGCCTGGAGGCGGGTCGTGAGGAAACATCCCGCCCTGCGCACGTCGTTCATTGATAGCGTTGATCGTCCCGGACATCTGGATCAGATCGTCTGGAGGGACGTCGAGCCTCAGATCAGCGTCTTCTCGTCGCCCTCCGAGGCCGAGGCAGCGTCGTTTGAAGAGACTTACAGGTCTAAATTCTCCCATCGGCTTGTCCTGGCACCGGCGGCGTTTGGCCGACTGTATTTGCGCCTCGTCATCTCCCACGCCCTAGTCGACGGTGTCTCGCTCGAGCTGCTCTTCCGGGATTTTCTCCTGGGGCTATCAGACTCGATTCCAGAAGACGAAGAGCATGGCAGTCTGGCGTGCGACGCATACATTGAAGCCCAGCAGCCGGACACGTCCCAGGAATCGCTCAAGTACTGGTCGCGGTACACGGAAGCGATCGAGGGGACGTTTCTGAAAGGTGCCATCGCCACGCCGGTGCCATCCAAAACCAAGAAGCCAACCGGGTTGTACGTGGTAGACGACGAGATTACCATCCTGAAGTACGACAACAACCGTCACGACGAGCTGAAAGCCACGGTGGCGAGCGCGTGCCAGGTCGCGTGGGCGCTGGTGCTCGGAAGCTACACGGGCAACTCGGACGTGTGCTTCTCCTACACGGCGTCGGGCCGGCAGAAGCGGGTGCGAGGCCTGCAGGAAGGCGTGGGCAACTTCGTCAACACCCTGCCCTGTCGCATCAACCTCCTGAGCGACCCGACGGTCGAGGGGGCCGCGCAAGGCGTCCAGGCCGACTTCTTGGAGAGCCTGCACTTCCAGGGGGCGAGCTTGAGCGGCGTGCAGCAGTTTGGCGACTGTCTCTTGTCCTTCCAGCGCGGGTTGCCCGAGGATGAGCTGATGCGGGCGGGCTTCGAGGTGGATGTTTTGTCTTGGGAAGCCCCATCCGATGTAAGCTGAACTGTACCTTTATCCGCCACAAACAACACTGACTTGTCTGGCAGTACAACTACACCATGGCCGTCTCCCTCGACAAGAACCGGCTGGGACTCAGGCTGAGCGTCTGGGAGTCGCTGACGTCCCGGGACGACGCCCAGAACCTTATGCAGCTGTTCCGAGACAGCCTCCAGTTTGTGTTCCAGAATGCAAAGCGGCCCTGCTCCGAGTTTGCGGGCGTCACGGCCGCAGACTGCGCCAAGCTCCTGGCCACCAACCAACAGCCGTACCAGCTTCCGCAAAAGTGCGTGCACGACCAGGTGCGCAGCATGGCTCGTCAACGTCCCTCGAGCCCGGCGATACACGCGTGGGATGGCGACCTCACGTACGAGGAGCTGAACGACCTTTCCGACCGACTGGCGCTCCACCTGCTGCGTTTCGGGCTGCCGCTCGAGGGAAAGGTCGGTATCTACATGGCCAAGTCCCGGTGGGCGCCTGTCGCCATGCTAGCTACCCTGAAAGCAGGCGGTGTGGTAGTGCCCCTGGGAATCCAAGATCGGCTGAATCGGATCAGCACCGTCACGCGAAGTGCTGGGGTATCAGTGGTCCTGGCCGATCCAACCCACGCTGAAAAGCTGGCGACAACAACAGACATATTACCTCCCCGCGCGCACGTCGTCTCCATCGACGCCGCGCTTCTTCTCGGTCATCAGCTGCCGCTAACCAGCGCGGCCACAGTCTGGCCTAGCGCGACGCCTGATAATGCTGCATGGATTGTCTTCACTTCCGGTAGCACCGGCGTCCCGAAGGCGGTGGTTCTGGAGCACAAGACGCTTTGCGCCCCCATGTACATCCAGGCGGAGCGATACAATCTGGGGCCGTCCACCATGGCGCTGCAGTTCTCGGCGCACACTTTCGATGTCGTAGTCAAGGACATTTTCACCACGCTCACCTTTGGCGGATGCGTCTGCATCCCCTCGGAGCACGATCGTCTCAACAACCTGACCGGGGCCATCAACTCCATGAGAGTGACTTTGGCCACGCTGACACCCACCGTGGCTTCGCTGCTCGACCCGAGAGATGTGCCCACGCTGACCACGATAGTGTCAACGGGCGAGGCCCTCAGCGGGTCCGTCTTGCAACCGTGGCTGGAGGACGGCCGGGTGACCTGGTTCAACGGCTACGGGCCCTCGGAGTGCTCCCATGTCTCGACCGTCAACGGACCCATCCGGCGCGCCGAGGAAGCGGCGGTTATCGGCCTTCCGGCGGCAAACCGGCTCTGGATCGTGGACCCGCGCAATTTTCACCGTCTGAGTCCCGTCGGTGCCGCGGGGGAGCTGCTGATCGAAGGAGCCATCGCCCGCGAGTATCTACATAATCCCGAGGGCACCGCGGCCGCCTTCGTCGTCGACCCCGACTTTGTGAGACAGCTTCGCCTGGCGCCCGGTCGCCGCATGTACCGCACGGGGGACTTGGTCCGGCAGAATAAGGACGGCACACTGACCTACCTGGGTCGCAAGGACACGCAAATCAAAATCCGCGGGCAAAGGGTCGAGGTGGGAGAGATAGAGAGTCGCATCTCACGACTGCTGCCCGGTAACCCGCTTGTTCAGGTGGAACTGCTGCCTCCCGCCACGTTAGTAGCAGCCATCGAAGTGAGGGCAACGGAAGGCGCGGGTGCTCAGAAAGAGACGGCGCCGCTGCCAGGCACGTTTTGCCATGTGCCTGCCGACTTGCAAGCAAAATGGGAGGGTCTACAAGCCAGCCTCCTGGACGACTTACCCCTACACATGGTACCCGGCCACTTCATACCCTTCGTCCGGCTGCCCACAAGCGCCTCCGGCAAGCTGGACCGACGCGCCACCCGACTGTTGCTTGACAAACTGGCAGAATCCGAGCTGAGCACACTTGGTCGCAGTTCCAGCGAGGGCCGCCGCACCGTATCGACGGAGATAGGCAAGCGTCTGCGGGCCATCTGGGCCGACGTGCTCGGCCGCCCCACAAACGACATTGGCGACAACGACCACTTCATGCAGCTCGGCGGCGATTCCGTCGTTGCCATGCGCATGGTAGGCGTTGCCCGAAACAGAGGAGTACTGCTCTCGGTTGCCGACATCATGCAACATCCACGGTTGGCCGACATGGCGCGTGTTGTCGCCGAGTTTGACAAGACGGCTGCAAAGGCGGCTGCCGAGGATACAGCCCCGTTCGAGCTCTGGAAGGGCTTTCTGACCGCGAGCGGTGCCGAGAAGCAAGCGCGCCTGGTTGCGGTGGCAGACCAATGCAGCATAACTCCCGACCATGTCGTTGACGTCTATCCCGCCTCACCATTGCAGGAAGGTCTCATGGCCATGACCTCGCAGTACCCGGGGACCTATGTCGCTCAGCAGGTCTTCCGAATTGGTCCCGGATTTGACCAGGAGCGCTTCCAGGAGGCTTGGGTGACGGTGGCCCAGCCCCTGACAATTTTGCGGACTCGCATCGTCTACACGCATGATACGGGTTCGGTCCAAGTGGTGACACAGGACGTGCCACGCTTCACAACGGCATCCGGCGACCTGATGGAGTTTTTGGATCAGGACCGGGCAGCATCTTTTGTGTATGGGACACCGCTGCACCGCTTTTGTATCATCAAGGACGGTGTGAAAAACGAGGAATATTTTGTGTGGACGGCCCACCATTCTGCCTACGACGGGACCACCGTTTCGAGGACGTTGAAAATGGTGGCACAAGTGTTCCGGGAGGGCAGATGCGACTCCGTCACCCCCACAACCCGGTTCTTTCGCTCTCTGGGGCAGGGCAGCCACGACGAAGCTTGGCAGCGGTCTCGAGCGTACTGGAAAAGGGAGCTCCAAAACGCCCAGTTGACTCGTTTTCCAGAGTCCCCAAGCCCGTCCTACCGACCCTTTGCAAACGGCGTGCATCGCCATCGCTTCCGTCTGCCACCGCCACCATCATCATCATCGGGAAAACACACCAAAACTGGCAGACAGGGCAGCCGCGTCTCCGTCGCCATTCTCTTGCGAGCAGCCTGGGCATTGGTTGTCTCGGGTAGCACCGGCAGCAACGAAGCCATGCTTGCCATCGTCCTGTCGGGTCGAGACGTGCCGGTTGTTGGCATCGAGGATGTCATCGCCCCAACCATCACCACGGTTCCCGTGAGGATCAACATCGACCGCGCCAAAGCCGTGGTCGACTTCCTGTCTGCCGTGGATGTCCATGGTAGAGAAATGGCCCCCCACACGCAATTCGGCCTCGCCAACATCCGCCGCGAGGTTCCAGATCTCGGTCACCAGTTTGACCCCGGCCACCTCTTCGTTGTGCATTTCGGGACACCGCCCGATGACGCCGCGACTATGGGATTGGAGAGGCTGACGGGCGAAAGGCAGAACTTCGAGGGCTACAACTTGGTAGTCGAATGCGCGCTGCTCGACAACTTGGGCGAGGAGATAGAAGTCGAGACCCATTTCGACCCGAATGTCCTCGCCAGACCACGAGTGGACGAGTTGATGTTCCGCTTGGAACATGTTGCGCGCGAGCTGCAGCGTTTCAACCTGCCCGACGCGGAACTGGCGGATTCTCAGAGGAACACTGCCGTTGGAAGCCTCGATCTTCTCACTCCGGAGGAGAAAACGAAGCTCTTGGGCTGGAACAAGCCAATACCTGATGCTCTCGAGACCACCCTGGACCGGCTAGTGGCAATCCAGGTTGCCAAAGCTCCCGGAGCGCAAGCTATCTGTTCCAGGGGCCGTAATTTGACATATACCGAGCTGGATGACGCGGCGGCTCGTCTTGCGCAGCTTCTGGTCTCTGTCGGTGTTGGCCCCGAAGTCTTGGTCGGCGTGTGCATGGACAAGTCCGAGTTCGCCGCCATCTCCATGCTCGCCATCATTCGCGCGGGCGGCGGTGTCGTGCCGCTCGGGGTGCAGTTTTCGACGTCCCGCATAGAAACCCTCGTGGCCGACGCCGAGATTACCGTCGCCCTGGTCGACGCGGCACAGGTAACGCGGTTTGACACATTAGTTCCCCACGCCATCGTTGTCGACGCGACTCTCCTGGACTCGTTGCCGGGTCATGAGTCTGATGTGCCTCTGCAGCCGCGGGCCGGGCCTAGCAATCCAGCGTGGGTAATCTTCACATCGGGGAGCACGGGAGTCCCCAAGGGCGTAGTGTTGGAGCACCGAGCCCTCTGCCACGGCGTCCTCGCCAACGGCGTGCGCTATGGTGTGACACCGGCCACACGAAACTTCCAGTTCTCCGCCTTCACCTTCGACGTTAGCATCACGGACATCTTCACCACCTGGGCCTTTGGGGGATGCGTGTGTATGCCGTCGGAAAAAGATCGTACGGACGGCATAACCGCCGCGATGAACGACTTCGCCGTCACGTTCGCCGTGCTGACGCCAACCGTCACGTCCCTGCTCAACCCGGCAGAAGTCCCGGCATCCCTGGACACAATCGTCTTCGTCGGTGAGGCCATCAAGCCTGCCGCCGTCGAGCCATGGTCAGACCACATCAAATGCTTCAACGGCTACGGGCCTGCCGAGTGCTCCATATATTCAGTAATCAACGGCCCAATCGCTCGGCCCGAAGACGCCCCCATCATCGGTTCCAATGTCTCGAACCGCCTGTGGGTGACCCATCCCTCGGATTACAACGCCCTCGTCCCGCTCGGCACCCCAGGTGAGCTGCTCATCGACGGCCACTCGCTAGCCCGCGAGTACCTTCACGACCCCAAAAAGACAGTTGCTTCGTTCGTGGTTGACCCCAAGTTTGCCGCATCACTTGGCCTGCCAGCTGGTCGGCGCATGTATCGGACCGGTGATCTCGTCCGACAGAACCCCGATGATGGCCTCTTCACTTGCTTGGGTCGCCTTGATGCCCAGATCAAAATTCGGGGACAGCGAGTGCAAGTCGGCGAGATCGAGAGCCAAATTGTACGGCTGCAGCCGTCGATTCAACACGCGTGTGTCGATTTGATATCGTTGCACGGCGTGTCGGAGCCCATGCTTCTGGCTGCGGTAGAGCTTCAGACAGACTTTGGTGCCCAATACGACACGGACATGCCCGTCGAAGGTGAAAACGCTGATCATCCTCGACTCCACGACGCCATCACCAGACCTTCACATGGTGTGAATGAGTTTTTAGCCGGGGTCCGCGCTCGTCTCTCACAAATTCTGCCCCTGTATATGATTCCCGCCCATTTCATCCCGATGACTCTCCCGGTGAACGCCTCGGGCAAGCTAGATCGGCGCGCAACCAAGACCGTCCTCGAAACCCTCGACCGCGAGCAACTTCGCGCATTCTCGGTAGACCGCGGCAGTGACAACGCCGGACAGAAAGCACTCTCTGACACAGAAAAGCGTCTTCGCCTCGTGTGGGCACAAGTACTGGGACTCCAAGACGACCGCCAAAGCGCCAACGACAACTTCTTTGAGCTCGGAGGCGACTCGGTGACGGCCATGCGGCTCGTGGCGGCCGCGCGAGCTGCACCAGTGCCCCTTCGTCTCGAAGTTGGGGAGGTTCTCAAGAATCCGCGCCTCGCAGACATGGCGCGGGTGGCCGAGACAAATTCAGGAGCCGGCGCCAAGGCCCTGAAGGCAGCTGACCCCAAGCCATTCGAGCTCTGGAGGGCTTTCGCCGAGTCCCCTGCCGAGAAGCAAGGTGCACTACTCGCCTCGCTGGCCGACCAATGCACAGATCTGGATGGGCCAGAGGATATCGTCGATGTGTATCCGGCCACGGCGTTGCAGGAGGGCCTGATGGCCATCACTTCCAGACAGACAAGTGCCTACGTGGCGCAGCAGGTCTTCCGTTTGAGTGCGGACACGAACATACCGCGCTTGCGATGGGCGTGGGAGCTTATAAGCAACAGGCTCGCCATCTTGCGCACCCGTATCGTGTATACGGCAGAGAGATCTCTGCAGATTGTCGTCGAGGGCACTCCAGAGTGGCAGCATCCGGAAGATCTCGCCACGTACTTGGCCCAAGATCAGTCCAAGCCCTTTACGTACGGGACTCCCCTGCATCGACTAGCCATCGTGAAGGAAGGAGAGCACAAGTACTTTGTATGGACCGTCCACCATGCCGCTTACGACGGCTGGACGCTTCAGCTCGCCTTGCGCATGCTGGTGCTTGCGTATCGGGATCGCAGCGGAAGGAGCCTGCGACAGGAACCGGTGACACCAATTCCGCGGTTCGTCCGATACCTGGAAGACATGGATGAGCAGTCCATCAAAGACTACTGGAGAGGGCAGCTGGAGGACGCTCAGATCGCTCGCTTTCCCAGTCTCCCGTCCTTGACTTATCAGCCTTGCGCTGCTAGTCTCCTCGAAGCGCATATTAGCGGCTTTTCAGACGCCTCGGACTCGAATGGCAACAAGATCACAGCAACACCGTTGGGGGTGTTGCTGCGTGCAGCGTGGGCCGCGACGGTGGCCACATACACAAGCAGTGACGAGGCCACGATAAACATCTCCCTAAGCGGGCGCGACATACCGGTCGAGGGCATCACCTACGTCGTGGGGCCGACGCTGACAACTGTGCCGGTGCGCATCAAGGTTGACAAGAAACAGTCGGTAGACGATTTCTTGCGTCGCGTGGACGAACAGGCGAAAGAGATGGCCCCGTTCGCGCATGTAGGCCTCCACCGCATCCGCAACGCCGTCCCAAGCATCGGCTCCGACTTCGACGCCGGCCACCTCTTCATCATTCAGCCAGCGCCGACCGAGGCGGAAAAGAATACTGGCCTCGAAGCCATCGGCCTCGAAGTCGATACAGAGATTGCCGCTCGCGGTGCCGAGACCCGTGACTTCGGCGGCTACGCGCTCGCCGTTGACTGTACGGCCGGTGCCGACTCGGTTCACATCGAAATGCGTTACGATAGCCATGTACTGCCGCACTCTCGGGCCGCAGCCCTACTATCCCATTTTGAACACGCCATTCGACAGCTCAACGTGAATCGCGGCAAGCCCACTGCGTCGCTGGCGGAGCTCGATCTCTTCTTCAGTCCCGCCGACGCGGCTGCAATCCGGGGTTGGAACACGAGCGTCCCGCCAACAGTCCACCGCTGCATCCATGACCTGATTTACGAGGCTGCAAGCCGAACCCCTGATGCGCAGGCTGTCGATGCCTGGGATGGGAGTTTCTCGTACACGGAACTCGTGGAGACAGCGCAACGGCTCGCGAGACGTCTCGTTCGACAGCACGGCGTTGGAGCCGACGTCAGCGTGGGGCTTTGCATGGACAAATCCCGCTGGGCTGTCGCGTCGATGTTGGCCATCCTCATGGCTGGTGGCGCAGTCGTGCCGCTTGGCGTGCAGTTACCTGTAGCCAGGCTCGCGACCATGGTACAAGACGCAAAAGTGGAAGTGATCTTGGTGGACGAGGTTCACGCGGTACGTCTGGCGCCGCTTCAGCACGGTGCAACAGACGGGGACAACATCTCGCCCGCCCTGATCAAGGTTGGCGAGCTGTTCGTTGAGAGTCTCAGCGACGACAAGAAGCCGCTGCTCGAGGCGGCAACATCACCCGCCGGCGCGGCCTGGGTTGTTTTCACCTCGGGCAGCACGGGAACGCCAAAGGGGGTAGTTTTGGAACACAAGGCGCTGTGCAGTAGCTTCGCGGCCCACGGTCCTAGAGTCGGGTTCTCCCCAACCACAAGAGCGTTCCAATTCTCGGCTTACACCTTCGACAACGCCATCGAGGACATCTTGTCAGTGCTAACGGCTGGTGGCTGCGCATGCGTGCCCTCCGAAGATCAGCGTCTCAACGATTTGGCCGGCACCATCCGCCGTCTGAGGGCAAATCTGCTCAATGCCACGCCCACCATGGCGTCCTTGTTGACACCAGCTGATGTTCCTTTGGTCAAGACACTGTGAGTGAATGGCTAGGAGGCTGTCCTCCATTCTCATTTCTCCCTTCTCTTTCCCCCATTGTTACCCAAATCAGCGACAGGACAGACTAACTTAGATCTTTCTCTTAGCCTCCTCGGCGGCGAAACAGTCAGCCCCGCAGCAGTCGAACCCTGGCTGGGCCATGCCAAAGTGATCAACACATACGGTCCTGCCGAATGCTCGGTCGATGTGGCGTGTTCGACGCCCATGCAACGCGCCAGCGATGCTTACACCATCGGTCTACCTCTCGGTGTGAATTTCTGGGTCACCACCCCGTCCGACCACAACCGGTTGGTGCCAGTTGGCATGCCCGGAGAGCTCCTTGTCGAAGGTCCTCACCTCGGGCGCGGCTACATCAACGACGCCGAGAAGACGGCCAGGAGCTTCGTGTGGGATCCCGATTTCGTCGCCCGGCTTGGACTCTCACCCGGCCGCCGTTTCTACCGCACTGGTGACCTGGTACAGCAGAATCCGGATGGGTCGCTAGTGCACCTCGGCCGCATCGATACGCAAGTAAAGATTCGCGGCCAGAGGGTGGAAGTTGGTGAGATCGAAAGTCATATCGTCCGCATACAGAAAGACGTTCGCATCGCTTGTGTTGAGTTGTTGAGCGCAAGCAACGCGTCTAGCAGCGATCCCGTACTGGTAGCGGCCATTGAAGTTGGCAGCGTGGGCTGTGATGAGCATATCGTACAAGTGGAGGGTCAGACAGTGCGGCAACCAACAGACACCCTCCGCTCTCTGGTTCAGAACCTGCGGGCCGAACTGTTCTCAGTCCTCCCCCGCTACATGGTGCCACATCTCATCCCCATGACGCGCCTACCTTCCAACGCATCCGGCAAGCTCGACAGGCGGGCGACTCGTGAAATCTTGTCGATGCTGAGTCGTGAGCAGCTCGGCGCGTTTGAAGAGAGTGCCAACAGCCTCGGCGAGAGGCCACTGACTCCAATGGAAGAAAGACTGCGGCGAATCTGGGTAGACATGCTTGGATGTAGTCCCACTATCGGCCTGAACGCCCACTTCGCACAGCTGGGAGGAGACTCGGTCATCGCCATGCGTATCGTCGCCGCAGCCAGGGGCGCGGGTATCCATATTGGCGTATCCGATATCTTGAGGAATCCGCGTCTTTCGGACCTCGCCCGCATCGCAGACAACGATGGCGTCACAAGCTCCCAGCAAGACCCCGCTCCGTTCGAGCTTTGGAAAGGCTTCAGGGAGCTCGATGTAGAGCAACAGCAGACATGGTTGTCGGGAGTCGCTGAACGATGTGGTCTTCAGCCTCATGAGGTCGAGGATGTGTATCCGACCACGCCCCTGCAAGAGGGTCTCATGGCCGTCACGGCAGAACAACCCGAAGGGTATTTTGCCCAGTTCCAGTTCCGAATGCGTGACATGGACATGGAGCGTTTCAAGTCGGCATGGGCGAAGCTGATGGAGTCTCTTGCTATTCTCCGGACTCGCATCGTGTACGACGCCCCAAGAGCAGCCTCAATGCAAGTCGTCGCACGCGAGCCTCTGACTTGGGGCCATGGAAATGACTTGACGGCGTATTTGGCCAGGGACAAGGCGCTCAAGTTTGCATATGGCACGCCCCTTCATCGTCTGGCTATCGTCGAGACCGCGCAGGGCGAGACCTTCTTCGTGTGGACATTGCATCACAGCGGCTACGACGGCTATCAAGTTGCACTGACGTTGAATATGTTGGCCGAGCTGTATCAAAGCGGTGGAAACGTTGATACCCGCCC
>Ga0247769_1000465_pt1 | contig 10678 bp, 9 predicted proteins | sample UWRJL166409R6_FD_179942 | JGI IMG/M metagenome (GOLD analysis project Ga0247769, IMG submission 179942) | Plant litter microbial communities from Arlington Agricultural Research Station in Wisconsin, United States - UWRJ-L166-409R-6 | ecosystem: Environmental > Terrestrial > Plant litter >... | reverse complement strand
CTCCGCGTACTTCTTCGTCTCCTTCTCGTTCCCGACCAGCGAGTGCAGCAGCGCCGCACGCGTGTACGCCTGACCGATGTAGGTCCAGAACCGCTCCGCTTCGTACAGCCCGACCAGCTCGTCACCCAGGGTGGCATCCACGCCGTTCCCGGCCGCGACGAGCTTCTCGATCTTCTCCTCGAGCTCGTAGATGCGGTCCATGCGGGCGTCCGAGTCCTTGACATCTGCTTCGCTCATGGTGCAGTGCGCGCACTTGCAGTCGAAGCCCCAGTCTGAGAGGCGTTCCAAGCGATCCTTGCGGTGGAGATGGCCGTCGATGTAGGAGATGGAGAGCTCCTCCCCTGGGGCAATTTCCTGCACGGCAATGCTGATGTGGGTGATGTTATCCATGCGGTAGTGGACGCTGCGGAGATGTTAACTTGGTGCGGCCGAATGGGTCAGGGGGAAAGCTTACTTGGGTCGGCAGTCGTGGTTGAAACGGCTTACATCGGGGTAGACGCCCAGATGACCGGAGAAGTTCTGCTCCCCGTTGATGAACAGGCGGAAGGCGTTTCGGTCCACCTTCATGAACTCATCGACGCCATGCTGGCTCATGAACATGTCCCGCCGCTCTTGTGGCAGACGCTGAACGGCGCGCTGATACAGCTCCAGTCGGGTCTCGCCGTCAAAGTCAAGGTGAGGCCCGAATTGTACAAGCATAGCCGGGGTAGTCTGCATAATGATTTCGTTCTTGTGAATGGTGCGGTTGGCGATGAGGCCGATACCCTTCCCGGGGATCTGGGCGGCGTAGAATGGCGGGACATCGTGCTCGTAGGTCTTGACGACGGGGAACTTGTCGATGACGTGGACGTTCTTCTCGGCCGAGATGAGCACGAGACCGCCGTTCAGATTCCGGTTGACGTAGACACAGTATTCCTCCACGCAGTCGTAGGGGCCGTCCCACGCCTCCGACTTCTCGCCTTTCCAGTACCACCTCTCAGCTTGGAAGCTGATCTTCTGCTTCGGCGCTGTACATGTGATTTCAAAGGGGTTTCTCGGGCAGCTCTCCGTGTCCTCCGCCCATGTCCGGTGAGCGAAAAGATGTGCACATAGTGCGTAGAGTAGTGCGCTGTGGCGCATGATGGTTGTCGTTGGTCGCTCGCTGGGCTGCTGTTGACATCAAGGGTCATGAGCTGTGCCGCGGTTCGCATCCAACTCCTCAGCGAGACCGTCGCCGTCGCCGTCGCCAGTAATGTCCCGCTAACAGACGACTAGAAGAAGAAATGTTGCGTGCAGAGTCATGAGATTCCCATCATTTGACTGCTCAGTAACATGTTCCATATCCGCAGATCTGTAACTGGAACGTGGCCAGTGATGTTCGTGATATTTGCCTAAATATCCCGGTGTGTCCACACTGCGTGCCAGTGCTGTGCCGCCAAGGCTTGTCGTTGCCACAACTCGGCAACGCATTTCGAAACCCTTTAAAACCTGCTTAGCCCCGCGGCCGGTCGGCTGTGCAGAGTCCGTTGCCCCAATTCGCTTGTGCCGGAGCTCGGCGCCGTGATGCGAAAACCGGTCCCGGAATTGAGATCCACACGTGGACGGCCTCCGTAGCATTTCCACGAAGAGTATCCGCGTCAGCCAATCTGAAACGACGCCAACTCTTCTGGCTCGATCCCATCAAAAACTTCTCCTTGCATGAAACCGTGACAGTACGCCTCCCCGAGATACGTGCAAGGATCTTGCGGCGTGCGGCCGGGACGTAGAACCATGGGCGACGACGAGCCCTGGAGAATAACAACCATGTCTTTTGGCTCCATTGCCAGCGGGCCAAGGCCGACATGGCCACGGAGCGTCCTGAAGCACCTTCGATTCACTTGCCGCTTGAGGGCGTTGGCGAATGAACCGAAGCGTCCATCGAGCCGGACCCCGAGACCAATATAGAGCTCACGCTCGAGATTTGAAGCATTGGGCCCCCAGGCCAGAGTCTGGATGGTGCGGATCACGGTTTGTGTCAATGTCGGAAGGGCCCAAGCTAGGAGCCAGACCATCCAGAACCTCACCGCTTGCTGTAGCCCCGTCAATATCGGATAGCGCCAACGGGTGTCCCCCCGCCATTCCTCCATAATGAGCCTGAGGTGTCTTTCGAGCGAGTTGTACTGTGACATCTGCTGTAGTTCGGACGTGGTTAAGTCAAGTTGCGCATCGTATAGTTGACCGAGCAGTGGGCGACCATTGACGTCACCCCCAAGCGGGTCTCCCTGCCCAGATGTGCTGATGTCCAGGCCGGTTCCTCCTGTAGATGTCAACCAAATCGCCCGATCGAGGTCTTCGGCTGATGGGATGCTCGCCGAGCCACAGATTTCACTAGAAGCCTTACAGAACTTGCGCGTCTCGATGAGAAAGCGGGCGAGACTCAAGCTGTCTACCATACCGTTGTTGGCGCCTGTCATGCAGTATTCTCCAATCTCCGACACAGCCCCAAGCAAAACGCCCTGTACTCGGAGAACAAAGCCTCCGCTTGTGGTGACGACGGGCGATGGCGTAGATCCTGTCTTATTTGTAGTCTGGCCTGCTTTGAAGAATGGTAATTTGGGATTTCGGTATGCAGCTGGCACATATGGACTAGAAGACCAGTCAGGAACCCAGCTGGGAAGCGACTTCAACGATTTGCGTTCGGGTTGAGAGTACAGCAGCAGATCTGTGTTATAGTGCATGCAGAGACGGGCGAAGCTGATCAGTACTGTTTCAACTGGCTGGTTGTAGTCCGCCTGAATCCCCCTCAGGACCGGGTCATCTGGGTCTGCTATTCCAAGGAGGCTGTAAATGTAGTCCCGGGGGTCTGTTGCGCGAAATCGATATGATCCTGGTTTCTCGACCGCGGGGAACATCAGTTGCTCTGAACTGAAACTTGACACTAGACCCATGAGCGAGTCCTTCTTGGAGGACGCGTGCGGATTTCGGATTAGTTTCCGTGCATTGAAGATCCTCTGGGAGAAGCCGCAAGCGTCGGCAACTTGATTCACTAGAGGACTTCCTGGAATATCGCCCACGTGCCGATCGAGTCTCCAAAGATCCAAGGGCCCTCCAAAGAGAGTTACGTTGAACAAGATGAGAGCTTTCTGAAAGGCATCGAAGCGGCATCTATCGCGGCCGCACAAAAAGATCAAGTCCGAAGCCAAGCAGGCTTCTTGGACAATCCACATTCGCCGGAACCAAGCACGCGACAACACGTCAAGGAGGCCACGTACTGGCACAAGCTGTTTCTCGTGGCTGATGAGATCTCGAAGGGCGATCCGATTCTCCTCCAATATGACATCACCCCCTAGATCATCGTGAAGCTTCTCGGCTGTCCTAGCGAACGTTTCCCAGGTCATCTCATGTTCCTCGCTGACTTTGCCAGAGGGTCCGTTCTTTTGTCCTGACCATCGCGATGCGTACTCCATGAAGGATGTTGAGTCTTGTGTGGAGGGTCCAAGCCAAGCCAACACGGAAGCCGCCATTCGGTAAATGTGACCCATCAGCATCACCTGGCTGCTCCTCTCAGCTTTGTCAGCTTGGTTGATGCATATCTGGTCGACGAAAATAGGTATCTCTTGGTTTGCATCGCGAAGGTGCTGGAGGGCCTCGAAGAGAGAGTCAGTAATGGGAATGTAACCGGCCGACTGTAGTCCTTTCTTGTCCGGTTTCGCGGCCATGGCCCAGAGTCGACGTGGTTGCACTGGTTCGGACTTTTCTTCCACCTCCGCTTCTACTTTGTGTCCCGTCCAGCAGTACGACAAAGCATGGTACTCTATGTTGCCATCAATGGCTGTCTCGATGATCTCCCCGCAGATGTCGCCATGTATCTCCCAACTCCCATCCATGCCTTCGGCATCGGAGTCCAGGGGAAGAATCTTCAAGAGTCGAAAGTGGCTGTTGTTGGAGGTAGACTTGTGGTATGAATATAGTTGCTTGCTGGAAGATTGAAGGGGCTCCGATGCAGATTTTTGTGCGTTCTGGTTTGCCATTGCAGTGACAGGCGGCTCCACCGGATCCCTGGTTCCAGAGAGAGCGTGTTGGGATTTGGAGGATACGAGATTTGACCTCATCGAGTAGAGGCAATGGAGGCAGTTGAAGGAAGAGGAAGTTGGCGTTTAGCGCTTTGCAGCTTAGCTGCCTGAAGTTTCGCCTTCAGCCGCAGCTGCATGATTACGAGAAGACTTCCCCACCAATGTCACCAGAGACAGCACGGGACATTCATCACAGATACGAGGAACCACAAATCGACCTTATGGGATGTCCAATATAATCCAGATATCTTGCACCAAGACCTGCAGAGCCGGGAAGTCTTCCAACGTAGAATGTTTGATGTGCTTGGACGAGCCTGAAAACGCACTCGTCATGGAGGGTGTACTGTGTTTCTTCGTCAGTGCGCTTTTCCACTCCATGCTGCGCTGCCCGTGCGAGTTCTTATCATCGCACTGCCGAGAAAACCCTCTGCTGGTAGTGGCTTTTGTCCTGGCTCGCTCCTGCCATGACAACAGCGGCAACGTCGTCAAGTGGCCACTGGCCGTCATGTCTGCAAAAATCTTTTTTCGCACTGAGTCCCCACATCAAAACTTCGTTTCAATTACAGAATTAGATTCTCTCATTACAGCCACGTTATTCTCATCATGTCCTCAGAAATTCAACCGTGATGAGTCACCTGTTCCGAATCAGGTTGTTTTGCAACTGCCCCCAACTTCTCTTCCGCCTAGAAATTGTCCCATTTCCTGTCAAAAACATCGAGTGTTGCAAGGGCAACTGTCTCCCCAACTTTCTCGCCAGGCTTGCCCGCGAAAGTGAAGTGAATCTGTGGACATGGTAAGTTAGCGGGCTTCTTCTTATCACTCCCCTGCGTTTGGGGGTTCGAGACCACGACGACTTACACCTCCATAGACACGGCTCCGCGAGTTCTCTTCGGCGGCGAACTTCAAGCTGGTATAGCTCCGAGTGATGACACCACGGTTGTCCAGTGTGACGTTGCTACTGAACGAAGCATTGATGACATCCCCGCCGTTCCAAACACTCAGTACGGCCGCTGCAGCGCCACCGAACGTCGAATGAGTTGACACGTAGTCGGGGTGGTTCGGAGTGGGGCGGAGAAGAGGGACCCAGGACGGGTCAGAGACATTGACGCCGCTTGGGAGCCAGATATCGGTCCTCTGGATTGCCGTGACTGGGCGCCAACCCTGATAGGCAAACCTGGTTGTGGGGTTAGCAACAGAGCAAGCTCGCTGTCTACCGTACTCAAATCGTGTGCTGCACTGACTTGGTGTCCCAGGATGCAAATCCAGCGTTCGCGAGCGCGAAATTGAATTGCGCATAGAACTTGGCCGACTTCACAACGTCCTTGTCGTACTTGCTTCCGATAATGGCGCTTGCAAAACGGTTCCATCCACTATCAGATGGGGGTCAGCGATACTCAAGATACAAGTCAGTAGAGGAGAGCGGCGAACTCACGTAATGGATGACTCTCTCCAGAAGTACGCCGTGTCTGTGTCGAATGCAGTTCTCGCCGTCGAATTCTGTGCGCCCTGCTCCTTGACATACTTTACGTGGGTCTCGTACTCCTTGTCGGTGATCTTGGGCGGCGGCGGAGCCCGAAAGCGAGTCAAGTTGACCAAGCCGCCAAAGGGTCGGACAAACTGAGCTTGGGGGGTGTCTGGGAAGGAATTTCCTGATGGGGTCTGCTGGTAGATGCCGGGATTCTTTGGTCCAAAGCTGAAGTCGAAGAAGTTGTTGAGGCCATCACCCGCCCGGGCTTCGGCTACCTTTGCGGCGGCTTTCTGGCCACGGCGGATTGCATCCTTGCCCGCACTTGAGTTTGAAGCAAGCCCAATTGCCGGCAGGACGGCCCTCAAGGATGCATCGGCGGCGTTGTACACCCGTGTACCCTGGAACGCAAACAGAATGGCATTGTGGGCGGCATGGGAGACAGCAAGCTGCTGGAACTCAAGGCTCTCATCCTTGGAGCCAACTGCTGCCGCATATATGGCCCCGGAAACGACGGCGTTGTACCATGCCGATGGTGGTGACTGCAGGCCTCCGATGATGGATCCGTTCACAAGGAGGGCGGACTGGTCGATCCTGGGGCTATGTTAGTCCAACTCTCTCTACATTCTCTCTTGAGGGGGAACTGAGGTGGCACATACCAGTACGCTACAATGTCGTATGGGTAGGCTGCGTTGGCCGCTGTGGCAGCAGCAATCGCAAGCAGGACGGATGACCGCATCTTTCCCTGTCTCGAGCGTCTCAATGGCGAAGTACGCCGTCGAAGCAAAATCAAGCTGCGGAGTAGCTCGCAGTATTCGTACACGAACTTCAGGTCATTTGGTGGCGCGGGTGCACCCAGTTATAGCCTGAAGGGCGGGGAGCTCCCAATATCCAGACGCAGGAACCCGGCTGGGAAACATGGGTCTTCATCACGTAACACCTCCCCATCCTGTCTATTGGACATTGCTACGAAAACCAGAGTCCCAGTCAGGTGTCGGTATTGGTAAACATATGGCGTCAGCTGCAACATCAATCACCCAACGCAAATGGTGGGGGGGGCCTGGGCCGTTCGATGGTGCATCGCCGGCACCTGGACCAGGGAGTGCTCATCCAAATTCCTTCCTCTTCAGGAGAGCTTGGCACCTTTATGCTTCCCCTCTCCCCACGTGCCGCTCTGCCGCCCCGGTTCCCAAGCAAACCCCACGATTCCACCATCCGTGGCGTTTCTTTGTCCTGGATGGCGATGTCGATCGGTATGAGCGAGGTGCGTCACGCAAAGTCGATTGTGTGATTTTGCACCACCCCTTCGGAGCTGCAAGTCGAGGCAAGGCTTGCGACGACCTGAACGCATGTCAGGCACGCGAAATGTCAACATTTTTGGTCTTGGATGGGGCACCTCAATCTTGGTGGCAAGTCTATGCTGTTCCTACTTGTTAAGAAGTGACGATGCTGTTGTTAGGCGATTCACACGATCATCATGGGCGGAAGAAGGGGCATGGCACAAAGTAAGACGGCGCGTCTTTTGAGCGCCTACAAAAGAGCTCCTGGGATGATCTGCCTGGAGTGTCTCACCGTTCCACTTTCACCAATCCGCCCAGGAAGAAAGAAAAAGAGATTACAACATCGTATCCCGTGAGACAATGGCCTCCAAAGATGCCGCAATCGACTGGCTGCTTAGCTCGGATGCGACCATTCGATGGCAGACCATGCGCGACCTCCTCAATGTCCCCGAGTCGGAATGGGCGGCCGAGCGGAGAAAGGTCGAGGTGGAGGGATGGGGAGCCAAGCTTCTCTCGTACCAGGATGAGGATGGACAGTGGGCTGGGGGCTCCTTCATTCCGCGCGACGTGCCATGGAGCGAGTGGAAGACATGCGGCCAACCTTGGACTGCTACGTGTCATACCCTCACCCAATTCCGCGAATTCGGGCTTGACCCTTCGTCCGAGTCGGCGAAACGAACTGTTGACTTGGTCGGGAAGAACTCGCGATGGGACGAGGGGCAGCAGCCATATTGGCAGGGGGAGGTCGAGGAATGCATCAACGGCCGGACGGTTGCGGATGGTGCTTATTTCGGGGTCGACATCTCACATATTGTCAACCGGCTGCTGGGAGAACGACTCGAGGACGGCGGGTGGAATTGCGAAAGAGCCAACGGTTCGGTCCGCTCTTCGTTTCATACCACCCTGTCCGTCCTCGACGGCCTCCTTGAATACGAGAAGGCCACCGGCGGAACGCCCGAGTCCGTTGCCGCGAGGAAGGCGGGCGAGGAGTACCTCTTGAAGCGCCATCTTCTTCGCCGTTTGTCCACCGGCGCGGTGGTCGACGAGGAGTTCTTGAAGCTGCTTCATCCCAATCGATGGCATTACGACATCCTGCACGCCCTCGATTACTTCCGCAGCCAGTCCCTGCTTACGGGCGAGGGACCGGATCCGCGGCTGAAGGAAGCTATAGAGCTAGTTCGAGCCAAGAAACTAGACGATGGGAGGTGGCCGCTTGAGCGCGAACTGAGAGGGAAGATATGGTTCCCGGTGAATGACGGGGTTGGGAAGCCCTCGCCTTGGATCACTCTCCGTGCGTTGCGGGTTTTGAAGTGGTGGGATGAGAAGACCGCCGGCTTGGACCTGTAGTCTGACTGGTTTGGAAGATTTGAAAGGTATGGTCGCTGTCTTTGATTCGAAACGATGTGTGGGTCTCTGGTGTGTGTTTTGGTGCTGCCCGAAGGGCCAAATTTCTGTTTCCAGGATGTCTACCTTATGTTGCTTACATGTACCGCCGACAGGCTAGGAAGACCACAGGGGGGGGTTAAAGTCTCGAATATGCCGCTGGCTCCTGGGCACATGTTAATAAGGAGCTCAGATGGAAAACCGGCCTCTCATTGCTCACAATTTAGGTCTCATTCTCATCTCATCTTGCAGGTGGACCCCAAGTTTTTACTACGTTCCATTAGGTACCTTATCAACGTTATGTGTCAAGTGCTGATGCCATCCTGAGTTGCTACCATTCTCGAATATTCATGTTGGCGCTGCGGTGCGTGCAGCCTTTCCAGCTAGTTCATTGTATGATACTTCTGCTGCGAAAGGGAAAAAATACCATCATATGTCACTAGCGATGCTCCTATAATGCCCACATTGATGCTTTGTAGATTCAGGGGACGCCTGACAGACCGCGATGCGCTCAGCTAGCCTGCTTAGCACTGTCTCATCTAATCTAATCCACGTTGATGCCAGGCCCCAACAAGGGACTACGCTTCACATATCAGAAACCTCCTCGCTTTCCTCTTTCTTTATTACAAGCAGACCAAGAGCCTTCTTCTGAGTATCGCTCATCTCTCCACGCTGCCGCTTTTGGTCCTCCCAATCCGTATCTCCTGCGACCCGTCTCCCAGGAAGAGCCCGCTTCCTGGGGCGGAGTCGGCGTCCGGGGTTGGTCTGGCTAGTCTCCATCTCATCAATATCATGGCTACTGTCGTTGCTTTCAGAGCCGTTACCATCAAGATCCGCATCACCAAAGAACCCGGGGCTGCCAACGGCTCCATCCAAAGTACGCGGTCCCGGAATGTCGAGCCCAATTTCCCGGCTCCGCGAGCCGTCGCGCTCGACGCTGTCACTCGTGTTCGCCGCGGACTTTGCACTCTCAGCAGCCGCGAGCCGAGCCTCTCGCTCCCGAGCCTGCCGAATTTTCCGCTCCACCTTGTCGGCCTCGATACGCCGTTTGATCTTGTCGGCCAGGGCTTCGTTGGCCTTCTTGTCGCTGGCTAGCTCCAAGGCGTACTTCTGCGCCTCACTCAGATCGTCCTTCTTCTCCGCTTGCTGTTCGCTGCGGATCTTGGGCGCAAGGGACTCCTGCAAACCCCGCTGGACTTTGCGGTCCTCCACGCGGTACACCCCGACTGTGGTCGCCAGAAACCTGGCAAAGTCGTCGATGCGGCGACCATCCCTTCGAAGAGTCAGCATTTTCGTCCCAGGACGGAACCAAAAGGGGTGGCTCTGCGTTGCCCGACCCGGGGACGTGCCATTCAGCTGCGACTGCCAGCTACAGCACAGGAAAGAGCTTACCATGTCACTGTCTGTGTCTTGTACCCTCCGTGGATGAAACAGTGAGGAGTGTTGACGACAATCGAAGTGTTGATTCGAGGCGGGTTATTCGGGACCTTGGAAGCGATGCTGTGGGAGGACACGTCGCGAGTCACCTCGCGAGCTTCCGCATGCATGCCAACGAAGCCGGCAAGTCGAGGATGCATAGCAAGATCAGTCCAGGATTGAGAGTGAAATGTGGTGCTCAGGTACTTGACAACCTGGGCTACATCAGAGCGCAAGGAGGCACCCAGCTCTGGAAACGACGTCATGGCTTCATGGCCGGCAACAGCGGTCTCGCCCTGGCCCCCTAGTATGACGTTGTCGAGGCCACCGACGAGCTTGGCTTCCTGGAGCAGAATCTGAGCGATGTAAGGGGTGGAGCTGTTCGCTAGACCAACCGCGACCTTGTCCTGGACTGTGAGGTTTCCATAGGTGCGGGGTCCTGTCTTCGCAAAAGGGAAGACCCAGCGAACGGTGGGAAACTGCTCTTGGAGGGTTTTGTGGTTTCTCGTTCTCTTCGCCGACAGCACTTTGTTGGGCAGCTCCTCGTCCGATGTCGATTCTGGAAAGCGATGGAGAAAAACCACTGTGTGAGTGTGATCCGAGAGGGGCGGAACCACAAAGGGCTTGCTCAACTTCTGGCGCAGTGCCATGATGGATCGGCGAATGCTGTTGTTGCTGTCTGGTCTAGACTGCTGTGCTGGAATTGGTAGTGTCTTCCGACCTGAAGACGTGGAGTGGGGAAGGAAGAAGAATACGGATGGGCCAGTTGCTGCACGAGGAGCTCATATTATGCTCGGGCTGACTTTGGTGAGCGCCGGATGCCTGTCGGCAAGATGGAGCGCAAACGTGATGCGTTGTGCTGGTGGGTGCCTGCAATTTGAGGAGATGGATTTGATGTTTCAACTGCACCTGTTTACCTCGCAGCACTTGCGGGACGGACGAAGAGTTGGCTGCGCTGGTGACGTTTTTTATCCCAGCTCAGCAGGCTCGACTCATCCCCGGCGCCATTGGAAGGCTTCGACTCGCCTCCCACTCTCCCACGTGGGAACGCCTGGCGCTTGTCCCCATTCTACTGCAAGCTACACCCAGCACGACCGCACGAC
>Ga0247769_1000464_pt1 | contig 10687 bp, 11 predicted proteins | sample UWRJL166409R6_FD_179942 | JGI IMG/M metagenome (GOLD analysis project Ga0247769, IMG submission 179942) | Plant litter microbial communities from Arlington Agricultural Research Station in Wisconsin, United States - UWRJ-L166-409R-6 | ecosystem: Environmental > Terrestrial > Plant litter >... | reverse complement strand
GCACTTCCGTCGTCTCGGCCGGGGGTTCCTCGGTCTCGGTGCCGCGGGTCCGCGGGCCGCGGGCCGGCGCCCGGCTCAGGCCGCGGTCGAAGCGTTCCAGGTCGCGGTCCTGGCTGGACCGCAGCTGCCAGGGCACGCTGGTCACCATCACGCCCGGCTCGAACAGCAGCCGGGCCTTGATCCGCAGCGCGCTCTGGTTGTGCAGCAGGTTCTCCCACCAGCGGCCGACCACGTATTCGGGGACGAAGACCGACACCACGTCGCGCGGCGAGCCCCGGCGCATGCCCTTGACGAAGTCGATGATCGGGCGGCTGATCTCCCGGTACGGCGAGTCGACCACGGTCAGCGGCACCGGGATCTGCCGGCGCTCCCACTCCTGCTGGATCGCCCGGGTGTCCTTGTCGTCGACGTTGACGGTCAGCGCGGTCAGCGTGTCCGGCCGGGTGGCCTGGGCGTAGGCGACCGCCCGCAGGGTCGGCATGTGCACCTTGCTGACCAGCACCACGGCGTGGTTGCGGCTGGGCAGGATCGGCCGCTCGTCGGTCGGTTGCAGCTCCTGCGCGACCCGGGTGTAGTGCTTGCGGATGCCCAGCATGGTCACGTAGATGACCAGCATGCCGGCGATCGCGATCCACGCGCCGAGCAGGAACTTGGTGATCAGCACCACGATCAGGACGGCACCGGTCAGGCCCATGCCGAACGCGTTGATCGCCCGGGACCGTTTCATCCGGCTGCGCCGGACCGGGTCGCGCTGGGTCCGCAACAGCCGGTTCCAGTGCCGGATCATGCCGCCCTGGGACAGCGTGAACGAGACGAACACGCCGACGATGTAGAGCTGGATCAGCCGGGTGGTCTCGGCCTGGAACGCGGCGACCAGGATGATCGCGGCCACGGCCAGGAAGATGATGCCGTTGGAGAAGGCCAGCCGGTCGCCGCGGGTGTGCAGCTGGCGGGGCAGATAGCGGTCCTGGGCCAGGATCGAGCCGAGCACCGGGAAACCGTTGAAGGCGGTGTTGGCCGCCAGGAACAGGATCAGCGCGGTGACCCCGCCGAGCACGTAGAACATCACCGAGCCCTGGCCGAACACGGTCTCGCCGAGTTGGGCGGTGACGGTCTTCTGGTCGTAGCCCGCCGGGCCGGAGATGATCTGGGTGGTCTGGTCCTCGACGAACTGCAGGTGGGTCAGCCGGGACAGCCAGACGATGCCGACCAGCATCACGATCGCGATGCCGCCCAGCAGCATCAGCGTGGTGGCCGCGTTCTTGCTCTTCGGCGGCTTGAAGGCGGGCACGCCGTTGGAGATCGCCTCGACGCCGGTGAGCGCCGCGCAACCCGACGAGAACGTCCGCAACATCAGGTAGGCGAAGGCGAAGCTGGTCAGGTTGCCGTGCTCGGCCGTGATCACCAGGTCGGCGCTCGGCGCGCGCAGGTCCTGGCCCAGCACGAAGACCCGGAACATGCCGGTCAGCACCATGCCCACCACGACCACGATGAACGCGTAGACCGGAACCGCGAACGCGGTGCCGGACTCGCGCAGGCCGCGCAGGTTGAGGGCGGTCAGGATGACGATCGCGCCGACCGCGAACGGCACCTTGTGATCGGACACGTACGGGATGACCGAACCGAGGTTGTTGACCCCGGACGCCGTGGACACCGCGACGGTGAGGATGTAGTCGACCAGCAGCGCGCTGGCCACCCCCAGCCCGGCCCGCGGGCCGAGATTGACCGTGGCCACCTCGTAGTCACCGCCGCCGGACGGGTAGGCGTGCACGTTCTGCCGGTAGCTGGCCACCACGGTGACCATCACGACGGCGACCGCGAGGGTGATCCAGGGCGAGATCGTGTACGCCCCGGCGCCGGCGATCGAGAGGGTCAGGAGGATCTCGTCGGGCGCGTACGCCACGCTCGACAGCGCGTCGCTGGCGAACACGGGCAGCGCGATCCGCTTCGGCAGCAGCGTGTGCTGCAACCGATCGGAGCGGAAGGGCCGGCCGAGCAGCAGGCGCTTGGCGAGGGAGGTCGTACTGGCCACGAGTGCCAAGGGTACGGCCGCATCGCCGGGCGCGTATCCCGCCCCGGCCGCCGCCCCTCGCGGGCGCATGGCAGTCTCACTCAGGTGAGCACTGATCCGGGAGGGCGCGACAGGTGCACGTGGTGATCATGGGGTGCGGCCGGCTCGGTTCGACGCTGGCCCAGAACCTCGACGGCCGCGGCCATTCGGTCGCGGTGATCGACCAGAACTCCGACGCGTTCCGCCGCCTCGGTGCCGAGTTCGGCGGCACCACCGTGACCGGTGTCGGCTTCGACCGCGACGTGCTGCACTCGGCCGGGATCGAGCGGGCCGACGCGTTCGCGGCCGTCTCCAGCGGCGACAACTCCAACATCATCTCGGCCCGGCTGGCCCGCGAGACGTACGGCGTGGTGCGGGTCGTGGCCCGGATCTACGACGCCCGCCGCGCCCAGGTCTACGAACGGCTCGGCATCCCGACCGTGGCCACCATCCGGTGGGCCGCCGACCGGATGGTCCGCCACCTGGTCCCGGAGGGCACGGTCGAGGTCTTCCGCGACCCGACCAGCGTGGTCTCGATCGTCGAGACGCCGCTGCACCGCGACTGGGTGGGCCGCACCCTCAAGTCGCTGGAGGAGCAGACCGGCGCCCGGGTGGCCTACCTGATGCGGTTCGGGATGGGCACCCTCGGCACCCCGTCCACCGTGCTCCAGGACGGCGACCAGGTCTTCATGCTGGTCACCGACGACACCGTGAACGCCGTGCTGGACATCGCCTCGGGCGTGAGCAGGGAGGGACGTTGAGCATGCGGATCGCCATCGCCGGGGCCGGCAACGTCGGCCGGTCGATCGCCCAGGAACTGATCGGCAACGGCCACCGGGTCATGCTGATCGAGCGGCAGCCCCGCCAGATGAAGCCGGAGCGGGTGCCCGAGGCCGAGTGGGTGCTGGCCGACGCCTGCGAGCTGAGCAGCCTCGAGGAGGCCGATGTGGCCGGCTGCGACGTGGTCGTGGCGGCGACCGGCGACGACAAGGCCAACCTGGTGGTGTCGCTGCTGGCCAAGACCGAGTTCGCGGTGCCCCGGGTGGTGGCCCGGGTCAACCGGGCCGAGAACGAGTGGCTCTTCAACGAGCAGTGGGGCGTGGACGTCGCGGTCAGCAAGCCGCGCCTGATGGCCGCACTGGTCGAGGAGGCGGTCACGGTCGGCGACCTGGTCCGGCTGATGACGTTCCGGCAGGGCCAGGCCAACCTGGTCGAGATCACCCTGCCCCGGAACGCGCCGTACGAGGGTCAGCCGGTGCGGGCGGTGCCGCTGCCCCGGGACGCGGCGCTGGTCGCGATCCTGCGCGGCAAGCGGGTGCTGGTGCCGACTCCGGACGACCCGCTGGAGGCCGGCGACGAGCTGATCTTCGTCTGCACCAGCGAGGTGGAGGACCAGATCCGCGCGGTCATCCTGGGCAACGAGGCCCGCGAACCGGACGCCTAGGCGGTCGCCGTCTCCTTCTGGGTGGCGGCGTTGACGCGGTGGATGGTCCAGGCGGTGAAGGCGAACGTGGCGGCGTAGATCGGCCAGCTGATCAGGATCCGGACGATGCCGAGCGCGTTCGCCTCGCCGAGGGCCCACAGGTAGTACTGGATACCGGCCCGGACGCAGAGCGAGACCACCCAGACCAGGGTGAGCCACTGGAACGCGCGGAACAGCTTCTGGTTGTCGAACCAGTCCTGATGGCCCTTGTTGGCCATGATGCCCCAGGCGTACCCGATCAGCGGCTTGCGGACCACCACCGACAGCAGCAGCACCGCGGCCTGACCGAAGGTGAGCAGGATGCCGGGCAGGTAGAAGTCTTCGGCGTTGCCGGTGCGCCAGGCCAGGAACGCGCCGACGGCGATGCCGAACAGGCCGTTCACCGCGTGCCGGACCGGTTCCTTACGGGCCAGCCGGTAGGCACCGATGCCGACCGCCGAGATCACCGAACCGGCGATCGCCCAGTACAGCGCGGTGCGCTTGTCCAGGCCCAGGACGGCGTCGCCGAGCAGCACGTTGAGCAGGACGAAGGCGAGAACCGGCAGGCTCGACTCGATCAGCCCGCGGACCCCGCCCAGTTGTTCGGCGACCTGCTCGCTCATCGAGGGCAGTTCGTCGTCGTCCTGCGGATCGGCGACCGGATGCAGGTCGAGTTCCTCGACGACCTCCTCGGCGAGCCGTTCCTCCACGGATTCGTGCGCGGCGTGGCGCGGCTCGCTGCCGGGTGTCACCGGGGCGCCTCCAGCTCGTAGAACGGGTTGTAGATGACCTTACGGTCGTCCCGGATCGCGATCCGGCCACGGGCGGTGAGCTGCCTGCCGGGCTCGATGCCGGGGATCGACCGGCGCCCGAGGAAGACCAGCGTGACCACGTCACTGCCGTCGTAGAGGTCGGCCTCCAGCGTCGGCAGGTTCGTCCGAGGAGTGTACGCCACCGTACGCAGTCGTCCCGACACCGAGACGACCTGTCCCCGGGTGCACTGACCGGCCGGCATCGCGCCGCACTTGGCGCTCTCCCGCTGCAGGTGCTGGGCGTCGAGCTCGGAGTCGGTGGCGGTCAGTCGGTCGATGAACCGGCGCAGGCCGGTGCGCTCGTCGGTCGTCATGACCCTCTCCTCGACCCCGGGAACGGACGGCACAGTGTGTGCACGTGCCGCCCATCCACGGTACGCCGGAATGGTCATCCGTGACCTCCGTCACCGGCCCGGGTTTACGGATGCCGGCCGTTGGTCCCGTCGCCGTCCGCCTCGGCCTGCGCCTGGGCCTGCTCGGTCATCTCCTTGGGCAGCCGCAGCGGCAGCGCCTCGCGGACCGGGCGGGCCTCGCTGTCGCGGGTCACCACCAGGCCGGACAGCACCACGCCGAGCGAGCCCTCGCGGGACGGATCGGCCGCGGCCGCGCCCTGATAGAGCGCCCGGACCATCCAGCGCGGGCCGTCGACCCCGACGAACCGCACGTCGGCCGGCCCCTCCGGGGTGTTGACCCGGGCGGTCAGCTCGATCCCGTACGGGCCGGTGACCTCGCGGGCGGCGACGCCGTCGGAAGCCATCGCCGACGCGATCTCGGCCCGCACCTCGTCCCAGATGCCCTCGCTGCGCGGGGCCGCGAAGACGCCGAGCTGCAGGGCGCTGTCGCCGTCGACCAGCACGATCTGTTCGACGATGCCGTCCGGGTTGGCCTGCACCCGGACCTCGACCCCCTCGATCGCCGGGATCTGCAGGCTGCCCAGGTCGAGCCGCTGCACCCCGTCGGGCGCGTGCCTGGCGTCCCACGGGCCACGCTCGGGCGCCGGCGCCTCGTCGTCGGGCGCCAGGCTCTGCGCCAGCGCCTCGGAGGGCGGCGCGTCGGTCGCTCGCACGTGCTTCGGGCCGCCGCGCTTACGGGAGAACATCGTTGCCACCTTCCGTTTCTCAGGAGTGCGTCTGCCGCGGCGGCAGCGCCTCGTGCCCACCGGTCGACCCGGTCCCGCCGGCACCGCGGACGGTGTCGTCGAGCGTGTCGACCACGTGGAACACGGCTCGCTCGACCCGCTGGACCACCAGCTGGGCGATGCGGTCGCCACGAGAGATCTTGACGGTCCGGTCCCGGTCGTGGTTGACCAGGATGACCAGAATTTCGCCGCGGTAGCCGGCGTCGACCGTACCCGGCGCGTTGAGCACCGTGACACCCAGGCGAGCGGCCAGCCCGGAACGCGGATGGACCAACCCGACGTACCCCTCGGGGATGGCCACCGCGATGCCGGTGCGAACCGTCGCCCGGCCACCGGGCACCAGGTCGGCGTCCTCGGCCGCGACCAGGTCGGCACCGGCGTCACCGGGATGGGCGTAGGCCGGCAGCGGCAGGTCGGGGTCGAGCCGGCGGATCGGGATCACTGGGTCGTTCACGGCGCTCACCCTGCCATCCTGCCGTGCCCCTCCGCGGAGGCGCGCCGTACCCTGCCAGGGTGACACCGCAGTCCTCCGCACCGGCCCGGTACACCGAGCGGCTCGGCATCTCCTGGTGGAGCTGGCTCGCCGCGCTCGCCATCGACCTGATCATCGGTTTCGAGCTGCTGCTGGGCTTTCCCAGCGTCCCGGGGTGGCTGCCGTTCGCGGTGCTGCTGCCGGCCACCGCCGCGCTGCTGGTCTGGACCGCCCGGATCACGGTGACGGTGACCGCCGACGAGTTCCTGGTCGACGACGCCCGCCTGCCGCTGTCCGTGATCGGTGACGTGGTGGCGCTGGACGCGGCGGGCAAACGCGAGTCGCTGGGCGTCGCCGCGCACCCGATGTCGTTCATCATCCAGCGGCCGTGGATCGGCCCGGCGGTGCAGGTGCTGCTGGACGACCCGGACGATCCGACGCCGTTCTGGGTGATCAGCACCCGGCATCCGGTGGAGCTGGCAACCGCCCTGCTGGCCGCGCGGGACGCCCGCGAGATCAGCCCTCGGTAGGTCAGCCCTCGATGACCCGGCGGTGCCCCCGCCGCAGGTCCTTGTGCACGTGATCGCCGAGCGAGCGGGTGGCCCGGCGATTGAGGTAGCCCGCCACCGCGGCGCCGGTCAGCAGCGGCCCCAGCGTGGTCAGGCTCCGGCCGAACCGGCGTAGCAGGCTGCCCTGCAGCTCCTTGCGGGCGGCCGTGCCCAGCACCGTGGCCAGCCCCACCCCGGGCACCAGCGGATTCACCCCGCGCTGCTGCGACCAGGCCTGCAGCAGGGCGATGGCCCGCTGGCCCGGAGTCCCGGTGATCGGGCGGTCGTAGACCTCGTGCAGCTCGCCCATGAGCTTCAGCTCGATCGCCACCACGGACACCGTCTCGGCGGCCAGCAGCACCGGCGCGGAGAGCAGGGTCGGCGTGGCGACCCATTCGACCGCGGCCACCCCGCCACCGACGGCACCGATGCCGGCGGTGGATCGCGCCGCGTTGCGGATCAGGCGTTCGGCCAGTTCGTCGTCGTCCAGGCCGGAGAAGTGCCGGCGCAGGGTCGCCCGGTCCCGGATCGGCACGTGCGGCGCCACGTCGGCGACCACGTCGGTCATCCAGCGCAGCGCGGCCTTGGGCCGGAACAGCTGACCGAGCCCGCGGCGGCGGATGTCGCCCACGAGCCGGCCGAGGAGTTCCCGGCGACCCGCCGGTTCCAGATCGTCGGCGGTCAGCGCCGCGACGGTCCGGCCCAGCTCGTTCTCGTCCAGATCGTTGTTGCCCAGCTCGACCTCGCCGCCGGCGGTGGGCGACCCGTCCGGCTCCGGGCCTGTCTCAGTGGTGTGGTCCGGGTGGCTCACGGTCGTCCTCCCGTCGTGCGTCGCATCGGGTCTGTTTCTGATTCCCGGTGACGCCCCCCTCCCAAACCAGGGGACGTCCGCACGCCCGACCGCCTCGGTGCGGCCGGGTGATGGTGCACTGCACACGAGCCGCCGGTCAGGCGCACTCGCGGCAGATCAGCTCCCCGTTCCGTTCCGCGGCCAGCTGGCTGCGGTGGTGCACGAGGAAACAGCGGGAACAGCGGAACTCGTCGGACTGCATGGGCAGCACCTTGACGGTGAGTTCTTCGTCGGCCAGGTCGGCGCCGGGCAGCTCGAAGCTCTCCGCCACTTCGACCTCGTCGACGTCCACTGAGCCCGACTGGGAGTCGGCGCGACGGGCCTTGAGCTCTTCGAGGCTGTCCTCGCCGAGGTCGACCTCATCGCGACGCGGGGCGTCGTAGTCGGTGGCCATCGGATTTCACTCTCCTGTATCGATGTGTCACTTGGCGTTAGTAACGCCGGTGACGAGGTTTCGGTTCCCGCTTCCGCCGGACGATTTCTGACACTCGGACTGACCTGCAAGAAACTCCCCCGGCGAGCGCGGAACCTTACCGTCGTCGCGGCAGGGTTGTACGCCTACAGGCGGCCCATTGTTCCCGATGTGACCGAGGCGACATCAAAGTAGGGGCACAACGCTCTGGATCATCGTCGGCGCGCCGGAACTATTCCCTGTTTCCGCAAGCCTGGACACCAGACGCTAACCTCTCGACAGGTCCCGCCCGTGCCCGGGCGACACACCCGATACTGGAGCCTGCCCCATGAGCTTTGCGCGCGTCCGAGCGCTGGTCGTCGTCGGCGTGCTCGCCGTGGCCGCGGCCGTCTTCGTCATCGTCGCGCTGGTCCGCGACACCCAGGGCGGCGCCGTGAACGGGTCCGACTGCCCGGCCGGCGCGCCGATGGCCGACGTGACCCTGCCGGACGACCCGGCCGAGGTGAACGTCAAGGTGCTCAACGGCACCAGCATCGCCGGTCTGGCCGACAGCGTGACCAACGAGTTCAAGAACCGGCGCTTCACCGTCCAGAAGCCGGCCGAGAGCAAGACGAAGTACAAGGGCGTCGCCGTCGTCCGGTTCGGGCCGGACACGGTCGGCCGGGCCCAGCTGCTCCGGGCGTACTTCCTGGCCCAGTCGAAGATGGAGTACAGCGCGAAGCGCAAGGGCCCGGTCATCGAGATCGTGATCGGCACCCAGTTCCGCCAGCTGGCCACCACGACCGAGGTCAACCAGTCGCTGGTCGAGGTGGGCGAGCCGACCGTGCCGCCGGGCGCCTGCCTGAAGCCGGCGGTCAAGAAGAAGGACGAGGAGTCCTAGGGGCCACCCGCCGCGTCCAGCTCGACCAGGGCGTCGTGCAGGGCCCCGAACAGGGCCGGCGGGGCGGCCACCACCATGTCGAGCCCGGGCGGCGCGCCGGCCAGGCCGCCGACGATCGCGCCCGCCTCGGCCGCGATCAGGCCACCGGCCGCGTGGTCCCACGGGTTGAGCCCCTTCTCGAAGTACGCGTCCAGGGTGCCCTCGGCCACCGCACACAGGTCGAGGGCGGCCGCGCCGAACCGGCGGATGTCACGCACCCGGGTGATCAGCCCGGCCAGTACGGCACCCTGGTGGGCCCGTCGCGCGGCGTCGTACCCGAAGCCGGTGCCGACCAGGGCCTGCGCCAGTTCGGTGCGGTCCGAGCCGCTCAGCGGCCGGTCGCCACGCCGGGCGCCGCCGCCGCGGGTCGCCGTCCACTCGTCGCCGGTGGCCGCGTTGATCACCACGCCGGCCAGCACCACGCCGTCGACCTCGGCGGCCAGCGAGACCGCGTACTGCGGCAGCCCGTAGAGGTAGTTCACGGTGCCGTCGATCGGGTCGAGGATCCAGCGCACCGCGCCCGGATCGGGCACCGCCGAGTCGCCGTACTCCTCGCCGAGCACGCCGTCGGCCGGGCGGATCGCCCGCAGCGCGTCGATCACCTGCCGCTCGACCGCCCGGTCGGCCGCCGTGACCACATCGGTACGTGTACTTTTCGTCTGCACGTCGGTGATCGCCTCGGCGCGCATGCGCCGGGCCGTCGCGGCCGCGTCGCGAGCCACCGGGAGGGCGACCTCCAGCAGCTCGTCCGGCGTCGATACCGCCCGAATCCCACTCACTTGTCCGCCCTTTCCGCCGCTATGATTCTCTCTCCCCGCACTTCCGGCGAGGTCGCCGACCCCCTTGCGGCGTGCTGCGGCGGGAGGATCTCGCTCGACGGCGCTACAATTCACCCCTGCCCACCGCTTCGCGAACGTCAGCCGCACTGATCGTCCGTGTCCCGGGGGTCCCCACACCACACCGGCCAGCCTCTTCACCATGCGCTGCGCTGGGCACATGGCCGTGCACAACCTCATCGCCTCCGGAAGGTCTTTCGTGACAGAAGCCCACCAGAACGGTGCCGACGTTCGTTCTCTCACCGAGGCCCTGATCGCCCATGCCCAGGGCGCGGGCGGGCAGCTCACGTCGGCCGAGGTCGCTCGCACGCTCGAGTCCGCCCAGGTGAACCCGACGCAGGCCAAGAAGATCCTGCGGGGCCTCGTCGACTCCGGCGTCACCGTCGTGGTCGACGGCTCGGCGAGCACCCGCCGCAAGGTCTCCGCGGCCCGGGCGGCGACGCCGGCCTCCAAGGCCACCACGGCCAAGGCCGCCCCGGTCAAGAAGACCGCGGCGCCCAAGCAGGCCGAGTCCACCGGCGCGGAGCCGGCGGGCACCCCGGCCGCGCGGGCGGCCGCGGCGAAGAAGGCGGCGCCGGCCCGCAAGGCCGCCGCCGGTCCGGCCAAGGCCACGCCCGGCCCGGCCAAGAAGGCGGCTCCGGGCAAGCCCGGCGAGGGCCCCGAGGACGCCGAGATCGACCCCGAGGAGCTCGCGGCCGCGATCGAGGACGTCGTCGTCGAGGAACCGGCCGCGCTGGTGGCGGCGGCCGCGACCGACGCGGCCAGCTCGGCCACCGACGGCGACTTCGAGTGGGACGACGAGGAGTCGGAGGCGCTCAAGCAGGCCCGCCGCGACGCCGAGCTGACCGCCTCGGCCGACTCGGTCCGGGCGTACCTCAAGCAGATCGGCAAGGTCCCGCTGCTCAACGCGGAGCAGGAGGTCGAGCTGGCCAAGCGGATCGAGGCCGGCCTCTACGCCGCCGAGCGGCTGCGCGCGGGTGACGAGGGCGAGGAGAAGCTCGACCGGACGATGGAGCGCGACCTGCGCTGGATCGGCCGGGACGGCGAACGCGCCAAGAATCACCTGCTCGAGGCCAACCTTCGCCTGGTCGTGTCGCTGGCCAAGCGATACACGGGTCGCGGCATGGCGTTCCTCGACCTGATCCAGGAGGGCAACCTCGGCCTGATCCGCGCCGTCGAAAAGTTCGA
>Ga0247769_1000463_pt1 | contig 10708 bp, 9 predicted proteins | sample UWRJL166409R6_FD_179942 | JGI IMG/M metagenome (GOLD analysis project Ga0247769, IMG submission 179942) | Plant litter microbial communities from Arlington Agricultural Research Station in Wisconsin, United States - UWRJ-L166-409R-6 | ecosystem: Environmental > Terrestrial > Plant litter >... | reverse complement strand
GGCGACGGTCAGCGCACCGCCGCGCGCGTGCACCACGACCTTGCGGAAGCCGGCTGCTTCGAGCAAGTGGTTCAAGCTCGAGGGCGTGTAGCGCCAGTAGTCGTGGGGCACGAAGTGCCAGCGCGCGGCGAACGGAACGGTGAGCAGCAGGCGTCCACCGGGCTTGAGCGCGGCGAAGGCCTCAGCCAAAGTGGCGGCTGGGTCGAGCACGTGCTCCAGCACTTCCGTGCACAACACCACGTCGGCGTCGTGGGTGGCCGCCGGCCAAGAGCCGCCGTCGAAGTGGACGACGTTCGGCGGGGCATAGCCGAAGGCTGTCTCCGCGTTGGCAATGTCGAGGCCCACGTAGTCCACGCCGGCCGGCAAGAGCTCGCGGTAGGGCTGCGCGCCGCAGCCCACATCCACGACTTTGCCGCGAAAGCTGCCTGCTTCCGCGGCCACGTCTGCCCAGCAGGACCCGGCTTGGAAATCGAAGTAGCGGCGCACGCCGGCGAGCACGCGGCCGAGCGCGGATTGCCCGGGCTCGAGCGCAGGTGGGCGCCATTTGTCAGCTGATCGCAGTGCTAAATTTGCTCGTTCTGACCGCGCCACCAAAATCCTCCGTTTGCGCGCGGACTCTAGCATCGAAAACGCGCCGCTCGGCAATGGGCGAGCTCATGGCAGCGGTTGGATCGTGACCCGGCGAAAGAAGATCTCGGCGCCTTCCGATTGCAGTTGGAGCTTGCCGCAATGAAGCGCGGACGGCGTGGCGCCCGGCCAGTTGAGGATGAAGCTCGAGGCGCGCACCGTTTCGCGGCCGTTCAGGAATAACCGGGCCTGATCATCGACCAGGGAGATCTCGACTACGTTCCACTCCCCGGGCAGCTCTGGGTGCTCCCCCGAGTTTTGGCTGCTGAAGGCGATCGGTCCCAAATTGTACAGCGAGCCGACGTCCCCGGCAGCGATTTGATACTCGGTCGCGACCATGAAGCCGCCGCTGCCAATGGGTTCCGAGAGCGCGTTGCCGCCAGCGTTGACAGCGCCCAGCGGCCCCGTCGAGAGGAACATGATCCCGCTGTCTTTGGCGTTCAACGGCGGCCACACCAGGCTGCCCCACTTGAACTCGGCGCGTAGGCGAACGTTGCAGAACTCTCGCTTCGAGATCAAAGATCCCCAAACCTCGCCGCTGATGCGGATCGCTGGTTCGCCTTCCAGCGTCACGATCGAGTACACACCCTTCGGATCGTTGTCGATGCCGAGCGCCGGCTCGAGGCTCGACGGTTTACCAAGGTAGCGGTCCCACACCGCCCAATCGACGCCGTTGATCGGCACATCTTGCGCTTGGCCCCCGGCTGCACCGGCTGCACCAGCTGCACCAGCTGCACCAGCTGCACCAGCCGCACCGGCTTCACCGGCTTCACCGGCTTCACCGGCTGCACCGGCCGCACCGGCCGCACCGGCCGCACTGGCTTCACCGGCTTCACCGGCTTCACCACCGGCTTCACCGGCTTCACCGGCTTCACCGGCTTCACCGGCTTCACCGGCTGCTCCTGCGTTCGAGGCGTGCGCGCCGCCAGCGCCAGTGGTTCGGCCGGCTTCTCCCCCGCACGCCGTGACGAAGTCCAGCAAAAGCAATGAAATCGCGAGAGCAGGCAGGCGGGCCACGGCTCGAGGCTAGCAGCGATTGAATTCGGTTCGGTGAGTCATCATTCCCCGCCGCGAAACTGCTGGAAAAACGGCTGGCGCGGAAAGCACCGGGCGAGATTGACGATCGGGATCGCCCAAGCTAGCTTCCGCGAACACATGAGGCCGTGGGTAGTGCGTCGTTATTGATATGCCTGGTTTGCAAACACGACCGGTGGTGATCACGGGGTGCTCGGGTTTCGTAGGGGCCAACTTGGCGATTGCGGTGGCTGCTCGGGGCGCACCCGTGATTGGCATCGAGAGTCCCTCGGGCATCGATTGGCGCACGCGCGGTCTGCCCGGGGTCGAGGTGGCGCGCCTGGACTTGTGTCGACCGGAGGACGTGCGCGCCTTCGTCGAACGCGTGCAGCCGCTGGCCATCTTCAATTGCGCGGCCTACGGCGCATACTCCGTGCAGGCCGACCCGGCACGCATCTTCGATGTCAACCTACTCGCGGTGCGGCACTTGCTGGAGGCGGTGCGCCACGTGCCCGGCTTTCGGGCCTTCGTACAGGCCGGTAGCTCTTCGGAATACGGCTTCAATTGCAGCGCCCCGCGTGAAGACGCCGCGACGGAACCGGACAGCGATTACGCCGTGTCGAAGGTCGCGGCCACGCAGCTCGTGCGCCTGTACGCGCAGAAGTTCGGCGTGCCGGGCTTCGTGCTGCGTTTGTATTCGGTGTACGGCCCGTACGAGGATTTCAGCCGCTTGATCCCGAACCTGCTCGGCCATGCGCGCGAGAGCCGCTTCCCGCCTTTGGTCCACCCGAACATCTCTCGTGATTTCGTGTACGTGGCGGACGCCGTGCGCGCCTTCGAAGCCGTTTTGGAGCGCGCGCCCGAGCTGAAGCCGGGTGAGGTGTTCAACGTCGGCAGCGGCCACGGAACGACGCTCGGTGAGCTGGTCCAGCTGGTGCGCGAGCTGTTCGGGATCCACGCCGAACCGGCCTGGGGCAGCATGCCCGACCGCAGCTGGGATCATCCGGCGTGGTTCGCCGACCCAGCAAAGGCGGCCCAAGTGCTCGGCTGGCACAGCACGACTTCGCTGCGCGAAGGCCTGGCTGCCAGCGCTCGCTGGATCGAGGACAACCCTACCTTGGTGGCCGAGGGCCGCGCCAAGACCGTGCTGGAGATCAAACGATGAGCGAAGGCCTCGAGCCCGTGGCGCTCGCGCGTGCTGCCCTGGCCATTCGCCGCCAATTTTTGCGCATGCACTACGAAGCGCGCTCGGGTCATGTCGGTAGCGGTCTGTCCGCGATCGACGTCCTGACCTATCTGTATTCCGTTTGGCTGCGCCCGACCGATCAGTTCATCCTGAGCAAGGGCCACGGTGCATCCTCGCTGTATGCGACGCTGCATCACTTCGGAAAGCTGTCGGACGCCGAGCTTGCCACGTACTACAAGGACGACACGCTCTTGCCCGCACATCCGGCGCCACGCGGGGTCGCCGCGATTCCCGCTGCGACGGGCTCGCTCGGTCACGGCTTACCGATCGCGGCAGGCATGGCTTACAGCCACAAGTACCTGCGCTCGACGGACGTACGAGTCGCCTGCTTGCTCTCCGATGGCGAATGCAATGAAGGCTCGACTTGGGAAGCGACGCTGTTTGCGGCTCATCACCGGCTGAGCAACCTCACCGTGATCGTCGACGCCAACGGCATTCAGGGCTTCGGTCGCACCGAGGACGTGCTCGCGCTGGAGCCCTTCGCCAAGAAGTGGGAGGCCTTCGGCTTCGAGGTCAGCGAGTGCAACGGTCATGATTTCGCCGCGCTGCACGCGGCGCTCAGCGAACCCTCGGCGGGTCGTCCGCGCTGCGTGATTGCCCGGACCGTGAAGGGCAAGGGCGTCAGCTTCATGGAAAACACGGTCGACTGGCACTATTGGCCGATCAACGAGGCCCAGTATGGTCAAGCCATCAGCGAGCTCGATCGAACCGAGAGTGAGCTTTCGCCATGAGGGTCGATTTCGTCAAGGCGGTCGAGAGCGTGCTCGCGCGCGACGCGGACTCGCTATTCGTTACCGGTGACCTCGGCTTCAACGCGCTCGAAGGCCTGGTCGCCAAGTATGGCAAGCGCTTCATCAACGCCGGCGTGGCCGAGCAAGGCATGATCGGGCTAGCGGCGGGCATCGCGCTCACGGGCCTCCGCCCCTGGGTTTATTCGATCGCCCCGTTCGCGACCTACCGCTGCTTGGAGCAGATCCGGAACGACGTCTGTTTGCACCAATTGCCGGTGCGCATCGTGGGCAACGGCGGCGGCTACACCTACGGCATCATGGGCTCCACCCACCACGCGCTGGAGGATCTGGCCGTATTGAAGGTGCTGCCCAACATGCAGCTGTTCTTCCCCTGCGCCAACGATCAGGTGGCCGCCGCCGTGGCGCTGATCGCCGAGCTCGATGGCCCGTCGTATCTGCGCTTGTCCGTGTCCGCATACAACACGGACCGTGCGCCACTCAGCGAGCACCCAGTCACGCTCACGCGTTCGTACGCCACGCGCGCGGACCGAAGCAAGCCGGGCGTGACCGTGATCGGCGCGGGCCATGGCGTTCAGGTGGCCTTGCGGGCACTCACCGCTCACGGTCTGGATCGCGAGAACGCGGACGTCTTCGGCGTTGCGCGTTTCCCCTTCCGTTTGGCAGAAGACTCGGCGCTGCTCGCCAGCGTGCTGGAAACCAAGAATGTCGTCTTCGTCGAAGAGCACTACGCGGCAGGCGGCATGGGTGAATCGATGAAGCTCGCGCTCCCGCAGTTCACGGCATTTTCGTTGATGAGCGCCAGCTATCGGCCCGACCAACGTTACGGCAGCGCTGCGTTCCACATGCAGCAAACGGAGCTCACTCCGGAGGCGCTGATGACGCTCGTTCAAGCGCAGCTTCGGTCGACATGAGCGGAGCCGCACTCTCGAGCCGCAAGCTGACCGCGATCGCCGCTTGTTACAAGGACGAGCAGGCCATCCCGTTCATGGCCGAACGGCTGCAAAAGACGTTCGAGAAGATCGGCATCGATTACGAAATCATCTTCGTCAACGATGGTAGCCCGGACGACACGCAAACGGTGATCGAGCGGCTTGCCGCCCAGAATCCCAAGATCAAGGGCATCACGCACAGCCGCAACTTCGGTTCACAGAATGCGTTCACCAGCGGCATGAAGCTCGCCACGGGCGACGCATGCATCTTGCTCGACGGCGATCTGCAGGATCCTCCGGAGTTGATCGAGGGCTTCCACGCAAAGTGGCTCGAGGGCTACGACGTCGTGTACGGCGTGCGCACGCGGCGCGAAATGCCTTGGGCGCTCGAGCTCGGTTACAAGGGCTTCTACCGGCTCTTTCAGACCATGGCCTACATCCGCGTGCCGGTGGACGCGGGGGATTTCTCGCTCATCGACCGCAAGGTGATGACGGTTCTCAATGGCTTACCGGAGCGAGATCGCTTCGTGCGCGGGCTGCGCGCGTGGTCCGGCTTCAAGCAGACGGGCGTACCCTACGTGCGTCCCGAGCGCATGTTCGGTCGTTCGACGAACAACATGCTGGCCAACTTTCGTTGGGCCAAAAAGGGCATCTTCTCGTTCTCCTACATCCCGCTCGAGATGATCGCCCTGGGCGCGCTAGTGGTGTCGCTGATCGCCGTGCTAGCCGCGTTCGCCCAGATCGTCGGTCGCATTTTGCATCCGGAGATCCCGCAAGGCATCTCGCTGATCATCGTCATCAGCCTATTCTTGGGCGCGATCAACCTGATGAGTCTGGCGTTCATCGCCGAGTACATCGCCAAAATCTTCGAAGAAGTGAAGCAGCGCCCGCAGTTCGTGGTCACCAAATTGGTGAATTTCCAAGACACGACCGAAGCCACTACCCACGTCGCTTCGCTCGAGCATCGCTGATCGACTCAGGGCCTGGCCGTCTGCGGCCTCGGCGATGGGACGGGCCAGCGTGCTCTTTTCGGCACCCGGATTTTAACCGCCGAGCCGCAGAGATCGCAGAGAGGGAGGGATGGAGAGAGTTTGGGTTTTGCTGTGCGCGGCGTTTCACGCCGTTGAAGTGAGTTGCCGCGGCGGGCATCGCTAACCAACAAGACCCAGAGTGCGTCGGGAATTCTCAGTGCCGCGCTCTGCCGCCGAGCGCGAACCCCCAATCTCCCTCCTTTCGGTCTCTGCGATCTCTGCGGCTTGGCGGTCAAAATTCAGGGAGCACACCGAGTCGAGAACAGTGCGCTTTCCGAGGTGCGCGGCTGGACTGCGAGCGCCCGCTCTCGCCCGCACGCCCTTCTCTCCGTTGAAAACACAGTTTGAATTCGAACCAATGCCGTTCACTTAAGAGCTTTCGCGCCGAATTTCGCCCGAAGTGCGCGTTCACGACTAGAAATGGAGTTCGAACTCGAACTCGATTTTTCGCGCGTCAACCCCCTCCGAGCGAATGTGAGCGTGACTGATTCTCAGCTCCGACAAAAAGGTGCGGGTGCGGGTGCGGGTGCGGGTGCGGGTGCGGGTGCGGGTGCGGGCGCGTTTAATGGGGCACGGGGCGTTCGGGGATGGGCTCTACATCTCCAGCGGCACGTGGCTCGCGCGCGCGTGCTGGGCTGACATGACCACCACGTGGTCTTGGCCTGCCCAGCTCGAGTACCAATTGAAGTTCACTTCTTGCGGGCCGAATACGGCGCGGGTGAGCCAGGGGTTGTTGGTCCTGGGGTTGTAGGGATTGCCGGCCTCGGCGCGGCCAAAGTACACGATCGCGTCGGCGCCCCGTCCCTTGAGTACGTTGGCCGGCAACGCCAAGTGCTGCGCATCGATCAGCGCCAGCACTTGGGGGGAAATGCGGAAGCGTTCGCGCGGGTGGTCGGCCACGTAGGCCAGCGCTTGGCGCGCGTACAGCTCGGGGTCGTAGTGGCGAATGCTTTCGCCCGCCCGGATCAGGAACAGGGCCTGCAATAGGGCTACGAGCGCGAGGGCGCCGCCCAGCGCTCGCTTCAGCCAAACACGCTGGATGTATCCGAAGAGGGTGGCGACGCCGCGCGCGACCAGGAGCGCGAAGATGGGCGTGATCTGCAGGTAGTTACGCGCGATCATGGTCACGTATTTGGTGCAGAACAGGCCCAGGAAGACGGTCGGGAATACCGACATGACGAGCACGAAGCGTCGGTCCTTCTGCCACCAGGCGACCAAGCCCAAGACTGCGCACAGGGACAACGGGATCGACACCACGTGGAAGGGCGACAGGAACTCGACGCCCAAGTAGGTGAAGACCCAGCTGATGTGCTGGATCGGTCCGGTTGCCGCATACTGCCCGTGGCCGGCTCCGTAAACGGACGAAAGGAGGCGGGCATTGGCCAGGAACACGAACGGTTCCAGCAGAAAGCCGGGCGTGGTGGCCACGAAGCAGGCAAAGGACACCGCGCCGATCACGGCCAGGCGCTTGAACTGCGGCCAAACGTGCTTGAGTGGTAGCGAGAGCACGCTTGCCACGATCACCAGCATCAGCAAAAAGACGCCGGGTTGTTTGGCGCCCGTGCCGAGTCCTACTGCGGCCGCTGCCAGGTACAGCCAATGGTCTTTGCGGGTGCGATGAAACAACGCCAGCAGGAACAGCGTCAGTGCCGCAAACTGGGTCACGATGCAGTCGTTGGCCAGCCAGCGCGAGTGGTAAGCGTACTCCCAGGACAGACCCAAGCAGGCCGCTGCCAGCGTCGCCTCCCAGATGCTCCTGCGTAGGGTCAGCACCGCGCAGTACAACCAGACGATAGCCAGGGAGCTGACCACGATGAAGACTTTGCGTGCGGTCAGCAGGTAGTCCGCGGCGTCGACCATGGCCACCATCGCCTCTTGGGCGGGCGCCGGATCGCCGCCCGATTGCAGCAGGACCCACACGGTTTTGGGCAGCGTGGGCAGCAGCGCGAGCCACTTGCTGAGCGAAGGGTAGATGTACGCGCGCGGCAGGAACAAGCCGGTCCTGGCCATGGTCCGTACGGGATCCATGTGCCACTCGACTTCGTCCCAATGATTGCCGAAGTCGACGCCCCGGATACCCGTGACCACGAACAGTGCAAGCAAGACGAGCACCGGCGCTGCCAGCAACAGCCGCCGCTTCATGTTCGTCTCGCTGTCAAATCCCGCCGTTTCATGCCGGTCGTGGCTCTGGGGCCCGGTGTTGCCACGGCTCAGCGCGGGACCCAAACGCCATCGGGTCTGAGGGCCGCTCCGCTCTTCGGCCAAATCACGTCCGGTGGCAGGCCATGCAGCACCGAGCCTTGCTGCACGTACGCCTCGCGAATCATGTCTACGAACTTGGGCGGCAAGAAGCCCACCGCGCGATCGACGACGATGGTCTTGAAGCGGTGCTGACGAATGGCATTGCTGAGCACGACGTCCAAGTTTTCTGCCTGCGGACCGCCACCCTTGAAGATGTCGATCAAGCCCATGGTGTCAGTCATCACATTTTCGCCGCCGGCGACCATGGTGTAAAAGCTGGAGCCGGTGACGAACAGCGGCTTTTCGAGCGCGCTGAGCCGGGCCATGACCTGCTTGTTGGCTTCCAGATCGGCCTCGGTCGGTAAAGCTGGCTTGGGATCGTAGTCGAGCGTGGCGAACTGAATCAAAAGCACGACGCAGCCGACCAGCCGCGGGCCGAGCGAGCCCAGCGCCGAGCCCAGCCGTGCGCGGCGCAGCGTGCCGAGCCCAATGCCCGAGGCCAGCGCGAGCGCGGCGTAGCCGGGGATCAGCCCATTGGGATAGCCGCCATCTTTGAGGAACGGCAAGAACGAAGTCGCGCAGGCCAGAGTGACGAACGCGGCGTGGAACAACCAGCTCTTCCAATGCCGACGACGGAAGGCTATTCCGCAGGCGAGGGCCACGCCCGCGAGGGTCATGGGGAAGGTCGTGCTCAGGAAATAGGTCTGCAGGCTGGGCCAGAAGCGCTCGAGCTGGACTTGGTGGCGCGACGGCAGATCCAGCACGTAATACAAGAACCAGCCGTGGGACGTGATGTTGAAGGCCAGCGCTACGAGCACGACCAACGCCCCCGAGACCCCCGCCGCGATCAGCCCGAGTCGCCACGAGCGCAAGGTGAGGAGCAGCAGCGCCGGCAGCGCCAGCGGGATGCCGAGCTGTTTCGTGAAGCAGGCCGCCGCGATCAGCACACCGGTGAGGACCGCGCGCTTGGGCGTGGTCGCGCTACGCGCGGTCATGTGACTTGCGAAGACCAAGAGCAAGAAAAACGCGTCGACCCGCGCAACCTCGAACCAATAGCCGGTGAGCTGGTAGATGGCACAGAGCAGGCCAACGGCAGCCAGGCCCGCTACCGGATCGTCGGTTTCGTCCCGGACCCAGCGCCCGAGCAAGACGAAGCAGCCGAGGATGGATAGCAGCGACACCAAGCGCGGCGCAAAATGCCCGGCGCCGAACAGCAGTGAAGGCAGTGCCGAGACGTAATAGTAGAGCGGCGGATAGAGATAGGGCGTGAACTCGAGCGACGGCTCGCGGTAGATGGGTTGTCCGGCCAGCACGACGCGGATGTGGGCGAGCGTGCCGCCTTCACACCACTCGAGGTCGAAAGGGTAGCCGACGCGCAGCACCGCGACCTGAACGAAGCGAGCCAGCGGTACGATCGACGCGACCACGATCACCGCTGTCAGCAGGAGCTCGAGCGAGCGCACGAATTGCGGCGATTCGAGGGCAAAAGCAGCGCTCGACCGCGGCGTACCGAAAGCTTCCTTCGTTTGATTCATGCGCGTCCGCGAACGATGCGAGCATCCCCAGCGCGGGTCAAGTCGCCTCCCGTGACGCGGTGATTGACCCCCGGATAACAGTCTGCTTCCGTCCCGCCCGTGACTACCGGCGAATCCGAATCGAATCAAGCACAGCGTGTCGCTGCGGCGCCGAAACCCGGCAAACGCGTGCTCGAATGGTTCTGGCGCGGCGCGGCGCTCGCTGACAAGCGACGCAGCCTGCCGGAGCCGAGCGCGCGCGCGAGCGTGCTTGGGCGACGCGCGCAAGGCAGCGCCGACTTGGCCCTCGAAAGCTCCGATCTCGCACGCAACGCCGATCTGGCACGCTCCGCCATGACCTCGGCGGAGCCCATCGAAACCGTGGCCGACGCTGTCCGCTGCGAGCTCTATCGGCAGTCGGTGTATTGGGCGTTGTGCGCGCTCGCGGCGGGCTCGGACGACAGCGCGGGCGCGAGCTACGGCGTGGCCATTTGGGATACTCTGGACGATCAGCTGCTGAGCGCGGCCGTCGGTGAGCATCGCGCCGAGGCCGTGCGCAGCAGTGTTCGCCAGGGCTCGTTCGTGTATTTCGCCGAGCTATCGCTCGCCGAGCAACAGGCGCTGTCCGTCGAGCTGCAAAAGCTCGCCGAGGCGCTGCTCGGCCAGGTGAATCAGCGCAGCAACGCGCTGAAAGCCATTGTCTGGCAGCGCATCCGTCGACTCTCGCTCGTGCTGCTGCTCGTGCTGCTGGTCGCAGCCGGCTGGGCTTGGGAGCGCAAAACCCATGATGAGCGCAATGATCTAGCCGAAGGCAAGCCTTGGCGGCAGAGCTCGAAGCTCGATGGGGGTTGCGCCTCGCCCAAGCAGGTTTGCGCGGAGAGCCCGTCGTTCTTCTTTCATACTCTGGAAGAAAAGAGCCCCTGGGTCGAGCTCGACTTGGGTCGGGTAGAACGCATCTCGACGGTGCAGGCCAACAACCGCTTGGATTGTTGCACGGAGCGGGCCGTGCCGTTGCTCGTCGAAGTCAGCGTCGACCACAAGCAGTGGCACACGGTTGCGCGCAGAGACGCAGCCTTCACCACCTGGCGCGCAACCTTTGCCTCGACCGACGCTCGCTGGGTACGCCTGCGCGCTCCGAGACCGACTTTCCTGCACCTCGCCCGGGTTCGCATCCTGCGTTGAGGCTTGGTCTCAGCTGGCACCTGCGGCGCGACCCCCGGGGGTGCTGCGCGCGCGAGTTCCGATTGACCCTCGGCTGACAGTCTGCTTGCGTCTCGGGCGTGACTATCGGCGAATCGGAATCCGAGCAACAGAAACCCGCTGCGACGACTCGAAAGGGCTCCGCGTCCGCGCG
>Ga0247769_1000460_pt1 | contig 10721 bp, 15 predicted proteins | sample UWRJL166409R6_FD_179942 | JGI IMG/M metagenome (GOLD analysis project Ga0247769, IMG submission 179942) | Plant litter microbial communities from Arlington Agricultural Research Station in Wisconsin, United States - UWRJ-L166-409R-6 | ecosystem: Environmental > Terrestrial > Plant litter >... | reverse complement strand
GACCGAGCTCCGAGAAGGTGGGAGTGAGCGTGATGCCGAGCGCCAGGCTAGGTTGGAGGCAGCATTACGGGCGCGTGATGAGGAGATCCGCGATCTTCGTAGGCAGATCCACGGGCTGAAGGAGTGGGTGAGCACGAGCACGCGTTCCGATGGCCGGGCACAGATATCGGATGAGCAGCTGGGATACATGATGAATCGGCTGGGGAACGAGCTGCAGAATTGGGTGTTGGTGAATCTAAGAAGGGTAAAGATTGGTGGGTTACTTCTGTACTCTTGAATCCGGCGTGATGAGCCACTGACTGACCTGTGTCGGGCCTTTACAGACCTATCAAAGGCGGACGAGCCAGCGACGGCAGAGCTTGGTCAGCTTGTCCCAATGTATGAGGAACTTGTTTCGAGCTCGAAAGTGCATCTGCTGCAGTCCCTCGTCTCGCGGATGCTGGTGGAGCAGGTGTTCGACGCATATTTTGTCGGTCTGACCACGGAACAAGCCCGGCAACTTACACAAGTAGAGACCTTTCTCTCTTCGTTTGGTAAGTTCACCCCCCGCGCTTTGCGGTACCCCAAGCCGAGTTAATATCGGCGGATTGGATTACCCTTCATCTACACCATGTAGGAAGGCTACCGACTAACTAGATAATTACGAGCGCAGCACAATCTCCCGAGCCCATCAACCAATGGCGGTCACAGACGCTCACCATCTTGAAGGGCGAGGCGAGTCAAAAGCTGGAAAAGGAAACCGCCCAGATCACAGACACCATCGTCCAGCGAGTCAGCCGCCTCCTAGACGCCATCACAGACAGCGCTGCCACTGAAGCACGCGATCAGGGCCTGCGGGCCCTCATCGCCAGCGCCATCGAGCTCTCCCGCTTGCTGGTTGTGCAAAAAGCAATCTTTAAGGTAGCGATGCCGGAGATCCTACCGCACCAACGCACCGTCTTCGACCCATCTACCATGGAGGATTTGGGAGGCGAGGACGAGGAGGGTCTGGAAGAGCGCGAGATATGCTGTGTCGCATTTCCCGGCATCATCAAGCGCGGCGACGAAAGCGGCGGTCACCTGCAGTATCGGAATGTCATTGCCAAAGCTAGGGTCTTGTGTAGTCCGGAATAGGACCGGTGTTATGATAGTACTTACTACCAAGATATAGGAAGAAGAAAACAGATATATCGTACATCTATCTAGGTATCTTACCTATCTTGCTCGCTCCCTGGGTCTTGCATACGCTTTTCTACCTACCTGTCCATGTAGTTTTCTGGGGTTGGATGAGGTGGAGGTTCCTCATGTTCCGGTCTGTGGCGTTGATCTGTGCTGTGAGGTAGATACCTACCTTAGGAAGATAAAGTATTCTAGGAACATGCCATGTATGCTCACATAAGGCATCGTTTCCCAGATAGATAGATACCTAGGTAGGTTGGTAGGTACCTACCTCAACTAAAGGTATATTCTGCTAGCTCCCGCATCATCGCACTCTTTCCAGCCGAGTTATCCATGCATTATATTTGTGCTGGGTAGGTAGATATCTAAGGTAGGTACCGAAGTCGTCGCCGGTCCCTTGATACCATTCGTAACTGTGTATTGCCATTGCCATCGCCATTACAACAGCTCCAGTCACAACTACATCCACGTCGCAACCAAGGCTATATGCTCAAGGTAGAAAAGTGAAGGCGGGGCAAGGAAAGGCGGGGCAGGTAAGGTAACAGTCCCACGAGTAATACGGCGTGGTGAATTGTCTCCTCGGAAATTGCTGGATAAGGTACTTGTACAATACATTACCTTACCTCCTCTTCAACCCCCCTATGCAGCGATCTCTTCTGCCTGAGGCAAATACATTGTGTATCATTCCGTCACCACGAAACAGACCCCCTAAACGGGCAAACTGGACGATCGGCACCTTGCATCCTCGCTTCGCCAAGCGTCGTACTCATCTAAAGTGAAGAGGTACGATGACGACGAAGACGAACCAACACCCCGACAGTCCGAACAGAGGGGGAGCCATTAGTTGTTACCCAACCCTGGCTTCTCACCCAACAAGAGAATGTTTCCCGTGCTAGACAATCGTTCCCGGCCTCTCGCCGCGCTCGTGCAAGTGTTGTGGTTGAGCCGCGAGCCAGCACCACCACCCCCTCCTTCGGAATTTGACTGCGCCAAACTCGCTTCCCCCAAAATACCACGCCCGAAATGCAGTGCAATGAAGCACTGATTTCTATTCGACAAACGTTTGCAGGAGGATGACTATGCAACATGCAAGCTCTGAGTGGGTACCGGTCGTCAAGCCTGATTCGTAAGACGATCGGGTCCGAGAGGGGGGATTCTGGTAGGGCCCACTGGTGCTACGTCCCGCAGAGCCGCCTCTTGCACCGTGTGCCTTCCCCCTACCACCCACGAGACACCCGTCTAGCCATTCTCTTCACAGCAGCAACAGTTGTAGCCCCGAAGAGAGATGTATGAGTGTGAATTAATAACTGCCGACCTTGTTTGGGTCGGCCCCCGCGGGTGGAACGGCCCAAAACCAATGGCCTTTTGGTTGCATGATGGGGACGCCTCTGCTCCGCCTCACCCGGGTGGAATGAGATGGTCTATCTCCACGACTATGATAAGACGAGAACACACATCCATCGGGTCGATTTTGTGCTCTGGCCAATGTTCGCGGTCATCTGCCAAGGTAGCTGCATATGTATATGTCTGCGGAGGACATTTGCTTGGATCTACACTGCGGATCCAGGTTGCATTGCTTCATAATCCGAAGCTGTGAGCGGCGTGATGTTGCGAACCTCAACCTCAGTTGACAGCATGTTCAATGGGGTTGGGTTGGTTGGAGGCTCAACACCAGTCATACAGGGGCTGCCACGTACGAAATACCGTCCCGAGCTACCCCGCGCACTTGCGAAATGTGGTGTCCCCAGAACGACTTTGGTCCAAACAAATCGAAGCGGAGAAAGGTGCGGTGAGAAGACATACGAGGGACTAGACACTGACTGGCTGTCTAGTTGTCGTGATAAACATCCATGATTGATTGACCATCAGGAGACTGGGTAAGGACGAACCGTGCATCAGCGCGGGAGCGGATCGGCTGCAGAGTTAGGTAGTAATTCCACGAGATATCGCCTGTTATCCAGACTCGATCCCATTGACCGCCCGCTCAGGCCCCGGGGCCCGCTGCGACTACGCAACGGCGAATTCGACTTCGTGTCCGCGTCCGCATCCGCGTAGCCCTGGGTAATCTTCCGTAGGCGGCTACCGTAGACCGTTTGCCGACACGGCAACGGATGTGCCAACGCGCGACGCACAGCCTCAAACTCTGGCGGTGGGAAGGAAACCACCCGTCCGCGTTGAGCGCGAAAGGACGCACTCCCCATAGAAGAAAAATGCAAGACATGGTTGCAGATGCAGCTGCTGCTAGGATTCGACGATGGTGTAAAGCAGACACGAAGTCTGGGACCCGACCACGACGGGACACGTGCATCTTGCCCCCAAAAGTGAATTGGTCGAGAGAGATTTTTCAGGTCGAGGGAGTCGGGTGCTCCGTTGAGCTTGAGCAGAGAGATAGCGGGATAAGTGAGTGGGCCCCATCGTTTGTGAACGCCGACACGGAAGGAACTTGGGAGGGTATTGAGCGGAGGGACGGGATGCACGGAGTGCAGTTGGAATTTCGATAGATGGCACTTTAAGAAGCTGTACAGCCCCCTCCCACCATACGACTGAATGGAAATGGAAATCAGACATACCTCTTCGCTGCCATCCACCGCTCCGGCTTTCTCCCCTCAACTGGCTCACCCCCCATCCAATCCGGACAATCTCCCGTCGTTGCTTCTGACCCTCAGCTACCGCGTAGCAAGAAGACAAGGCCAAACCACCCTCGGTACCGCTGTTGTCTTACCTCATTGACTGCCATACCTGCTCGAGGTACTGTTTGTTTGCCGCTCCATCGTTGCCGTTGAAATTCAGGTATACCGGACGTTGGACGCTAGGACGCCCGCAACGGCGCAATCCGAAATCGGGGATTTCCTGCGCCTCCCTGTAAACCGGCTCGATCTGGCTTGGGACGGCCCAAGCTGCCGACCCATTCCCCCCCATCCAAACCGATCACGCATCCCGCCTGTCATCTCGTCTGTTCGGCCACCCTGAACCATCCCCTCATATCATCTCCTCGGTCTGGATACTGAGGAGAGAACAAGGGGCCCCGATATCCGCCCTTTGTAACCCGGATCGCGGCCCTGGTTTGGCTTCAGACCAATTCCTCCGTCGCCAAAAGGATCTGTATCGATCTGCCCAGGTCGTCGATCCCCCCCAATTTCACAACCCCGCTCCCGCCATCACTCGCAGCACCCCTCCTCGTACTTGCCCATCCGCCGCCCAACAACCACCGCCCACGTCACCACCAGTATGGCAAACTTGAACCCCAACGAAATCTGGGCTTTCCTTGATAGGTACCCCAGTACCAGCGCAAGGGCAGTCTATGCCGATGGCCATGCCCACCCTCACAGTCTGCCGTACGACAGCGAACCGATAGCGGATGTATCCGAAGCCTCTTGGAGCGAGTGCACGACCGCCACGGCGCAGTCGCAGTCTGTTTTCAGCGGCCGGCACCGCCGTAACGGTCGCAGAGCCCCGAGCTCCGTAGGCCAGACCTCGGCGCCGTCCCGCGGGCCTTTGCACGCAGGCCTCGGACGCCATGGCGCTGATGACCATGGTCTTGCCTCACCCAATTCCGCTTATGTGTTGTGGTGCGAGTTCAGCAAACTGAAGAATTGCAATGCCACCTTCGCAGGCGACGATATAGCTGGGTGGATTGAACACCACACTGCCCATCTGAGAAACAAGTTCCCCCGTCGGGTCGTCTGTTGGTTCTGTGACCACATTCCCTTCGTCGCCGAAAGCAAGGCCGATCGCCGAGCAAACTTCGAGGAGCGCATGGAACACATCCGTGAGCATATCAACAGCGACTATATGGAGGTTGATAATATGCGGCCCGATTTCTTCGTTGTGGAGAGCCTGTACAAAAATGGTCAGATCGACCAAGGGACATATCAATACGCCATAGCGTATACCGAGCTCCCTCTTTCGTTACGACTGCCTGCCGATGACGCTATGTCTCGACCGGCCGCGTCCAGCGCGGTGCAGTATCAATGCCACGACTTGGAGAAGGAGGAGCGCCACCGTCGCCGGCAGCGAAAAGATGCGAGGAAGTGCAAATAGACCACCGGCTTTGTCGCAAGCGGTGGCACAGCCGAGGTTGAGAGCGTGAAGAAAATGCGGGCAGGCGACGCGCCAGAGTGAAGCGTCGCGCCACAGTGGGCCGAGCGCCCAGCGGCTCGCTCCGGCCCGATCCAAGACACTGGGACCAGGGTTGCATCGTCGTTGATTTCGGGCATCAGATGCCTTTTTTTTTTACTCCTGTGTATGGGACGCTCGCCACTCGCCTTATTGCCCGCCGACGTTGCACTGTTGCGCTTTGGAAAAGCAGCCACGACGCGCCTGGTAAGGCTGTTCGGCTCGGGAGACCCCGCCGCACTAATGCCTTTCGTATGCAGGATAACCAGAACTGGTGACGAGGCTGGTTTGCCCAAGCAGACGGACTCGCCTCACTTCTGCTGCATTCGGTCTGCTCGGTCCGTCGGAGATTAACCAGGCCCTTGGGGTGTCAGGCTTTCCATGGGCTGGATAGGGAGCCTCGGCGTGAGGGTGTGATTTTCCTCCAATGGTATGACCGTGGGTTGTGTTTGGAGGCGGCCGGCCCTCCTTCGGATTCTGGGTGTCGTTTTCGGTGTTGGTTTCCTGATCTTGTTCACTCCTCTCTCTTATTCATTGATGATACCCTTGGCCGCGATTCTGCACGGCACTGGCAGGAGCCAGGGAGCTCGGTGTTTTCTCTGTTTGACAGCGAGGCGCATCGGGGGTTGTGGAAGCTCGGCCATGGGTAAAAGACGGAATGGGAAATCAGCGAAATGTCTTTTGACAGGCTTCGCTTCAAGTACGGACAGTTCCGTGCAGCGTATGCTGTCGTTTCTTCGTTGGGTTGGCTTTCGTCCTAGGGCAGGTACCGCCCCTGGCTGTTTTGGAAATCTAGGGATGTGGGATTCTTTTGAACTTACACGCGGAAGGGGGGACAGTGCTTAAGGCCGGGGAGGTGGATGACCTCGGGGTATGATGTGAGTGTGTATGCAGTGTACCTATACAGGCAGCAGTCACCGCTTGAACCGCTTGAAACAGACAAGGCTCCGGCTAGCTTTGGTTTTGGACAGCGTCAAGTTAGGGAAAAACCCAACTCTTCAATTTTGTTGAAATAAGCAACCTAGAATGCACAAGTGCGTGACCACCGGAAGGCTATGAACACATGGAGTGGAAATTTCACACGTGCATTTTTTGACCGCCTATTTGCATGTGGGTGGCGAGGCTGGTGAAAATTTTCAGCTACTCAGATAAATACGAGCCAGGAGTGACTAGACACAGAAAGGTTGGATGGGGTCGGGAGATGTGTGAGTGTGAGCGTGAGTGTGTGTGTGTGTTATCTGGTAGTTTCATTGGTGCGGGAACATTGAACTTGAATTTGGGAATTGGGATTTTTGGGCAATTGGAGAATCTGATTTGCTATCTGGTCGGTTCGGTTCGCCTCGTTTCTTTCTTGTCAGGTAGGTTAGGATAGGTTACGATAGGTTTGTTCGGTTTTATTTGCCGGTTTTGGGGTTGGTTGTCATTCAAATCGTGCGCCCTTCCGTGTGTGTGTCTGCCTTGGGAGCTTGGGATCCCGGTAGCTTTTATGCCTTGGGCACCCGACTTGCGTAGGTACCGTAGCAAGGCTTGGATGTCTTGTCCTTGTCTTGTCTTGTCTTGTCTTGTCTCGGGCGTTGTGTGAGGTGTTATGTGAGGTGGCGAATCTGTGTGTACCTACCTTACCTATCCGAGATTCGAAGGAAGGATAGGTATGATTGTATTGTACATGTGGTAGAAACTGGGTGTAAGCCATGTGTTTCGGTTGTGTGGATGTGGTTTTGGATACATACCTATGGATGTCGGATGGGGAGTGCGGATGCCCGCCCGGATTTATTATGTTGCGCGTTTGTGCGGCTTTGGCTTTGGCTGTAGATATAGATGATTGGACATAACGGGGGTAGGCGTCTTAGTTCCCGATAAGGCAAGAAAGGGTGCCGAGGTATGTTTGGGTACATGTAGTTGTGTGTAACTTGACTTGTTCCAACTCAGCTCGGCATCAGGTAAAGAAGTATTCGATAACGTAGGAGTAGAGATAGTTTCCGCTCGTCGACTCGTGAAGAAATAGGCACGGGTTACATTTATATAACCTGCATAGGTAGATATAACGGACGTAGAGTGATGGGTGCCTGCACGCGTATCCATGGAAGTAAGTATCCACGAGATTCCTACCCTGCAGCTCCTCATCTGTTCACCATGCTCTAAAAGCCCACGGGGAGTGGAGAAGGAAGAGGCAGAAGGAAGAGGAAGAAAACAGCTGGAGGTCGGCAGACCAACTGGAAATACAACCGAATCCAGATCCACACCGTGGGTATTGAACCCGGTGAGCCGAGACGATCTACTGACTGAGTAGTTGAGCCAAGGTGAATAGCCCGAGAAAATGATGGAGGAAGGCGGCGGCGGTTGTATTAAAGCCAGGCGCAAGAGAATAGAAGACGAGGAGTGCCGTGTGCCCCCCTAACTTACCTACCTAGGTACGTGAAGGGTGGAAGCTCTTATTGTCAAGCCGGACGTAACCTTCCGTGCCCTCCCTGGATTTCGAGACTGGTAATGTACAAATCACAATACCACAACCACTTCAAGTCGGGATAAAATATAACACAGCACATGCTGTGGAGTTAGTCGCGGCAGTTGTCATCAGCTACTTTACGCTTTCCCCCGTTCAGTCCTGTTCAGCACGCGCCATAAAGATGATATCCTTAAATCACGTCGTCCGCAACGCCCGGCTGGTCGACTCGCTTGCAAAGCTCCAACACAGATAACCCCATTTCATATCTTGCCGTATGCAAAATATACTATCCAAAATCCCTCCACGCAACTCAGTGAAACTCTGCATCCACCCTTCCGTACCTCACGCCGTCCACTTTGAGCTCGAACCCAAGCCCCGCACTGTCCACAATCATCTCCAACGTAAAGTCAAGATTGTCAAACTCGACCCCTCTTGTCGTCGTCAGCCGCGTGAATAAGCTGCGCGGTACGGCGTTTAAGTCCGTGGTCAGCGTGCAAACATGTACGAGGTCGCGTGTGTAGGCCTTGGGCGGTTCGTCGGCTTCGCACGCAATAAGATCGTCTGTCACGATCAGGGACTGGCCGGGTCGGAAGTTGCGTGTATAGTGAAAGGCGATGGGACTCAGCGGTGAAATTGCCTCACCCTGTAAGCTTGTTAACAGAAGTGCCCGACGACTAGACGCTCGGAATCTCACTCACCTTGGCGATGTGCCACTGCATCCGATCCGACACCATCCACCTCTCCCACAATGGTGACCAGTATCGCTCCATTACCGAGTGCTTCTCCTCGTCATACACGGTAGCGTATGAGGTCCCGTAGTGCATTCGCGCCTTGCGCGAGATCACCATATTGCCCTCCAGCCCCCTCAGAACGGCGCCGCGCACGACGGCCGTCCACGCGTATACGGGCTGCATGACCTCGATCGAGTTGAGCTCTTCTCCCCCGATAGTCCCAGTATGCGTAGGGCGTTCGCTGTACGGCGGCGGCGCAGCGCTAACAAAGTGGCTCTTGAGGCGGCGATATAGGTAATCGCTCTGTCCGAACCCGCCGACGAGGATGATGCCCGAAACAATACCGCCTTTTGCCCGGAGGCTGTCCACCTGCCCCTGGACGAGGTCACAGACTTCTTTGACGACGGGGTCAAATATATCCTTGATCTGCTCGGCTGTCATGACGAGGAAACCTGAGTCAAGTCCGATTTCTTCATCATCTGCCAAGCCAGGGAATCTGTTGGGACCGATCAGTCATTGTGCTGAGCAGTACCTCTCCCACCTGCAACTTACGGGACGTTGACCTCGGTATGCTCGTCCTCGTTGAAATTCCGCTTGACGAATTCTTCAAAGTACCGCAGGCCCATCTGCCACGTCTTGCCCTTCTTGACCTTCATCTCGTTGAACCGGGTGTGGCCTAGCCGGTTCTTGACGTGCTCCTCAAACCTATAATTGAGAAATGCACTACCGCAGAGCCCTCCAGTGCCGACAGCAGATTCTTCCACTTGCAGCGGCTTCAAGGACACGATCTTGTACGCGATCAAACTACCACGCTGGTCAGCAAGTTCTACGTGGAGGGAATGGGCAGACTCACTCGACGGTTCCACCACCGCCATCGCAGACGATAAAGTTATCCCCTATCTTCAGGTGGTTCGGCTGAATGGCCTTGAGCGTGTATACAGCAGCAGCCTCGGGTTCGCTGATCATCTGGATCTGGGATTTGGCGCCCATGCCTGCCCTCTCAGCCGCCTGGAGCGTCGTGTTCTTTGCGGCGTCGGACCATACGGCTGGGCACGTCAGGACGAAGTCGACTTTGGTGGAGGCCATGAAGGACTCTCCATAGCGGCGGGTCAGTGTGTCCATGGTGTGCTTGTAGACCTGCGTTAGGTAGTCGCTCACGGCGTCGACCACCGTCTTGTTGAAGCGCTTGAGCTGGGCGGCCGTTTCCAGGGGGCTGACGTAGAAAGGCAGCTTCTGAGACCGGTCGAGGAACAGCTTGATGCATCGGAGGCGCGACTCCTCGGGCTTGAACTGGAAGCCCCATTTCACCGTGGGGGCGGTGCCCGGCGGTGCGCCGGCGGGCAGGTCATACGAGATTTCGGTGGGCACCTTGTCAGAGGTGATGCCGTTCCCGCCCGGCCAGGTCTTAATGATCTCCACATCGTCAGGTGTGGATGTGTACACAGCGGCGACTCTGGGGGAGAGTTAGCGACCTACGGATCGCAGTTCAGAGATGAAGCTGGGTACTAACCCGGAGAAGGTAGTGCCGAAGTCCACACCGACAATGAGGCGGTCGTTGACAGGGGAGGGCTCCTTTGCGGGCTCCCTCACGGGGCCATTGATGGCCTCGGTAGACGACGGGGCCGTGGTGCCGGCGGTGAAGTAGTTCCTGCTGTCGCGGTTCCTCTGGCTCGGCGATGGCTGGTGGATGGGGAGGTTGATGCTCATTGTTGGGATATTGGCTATCTTGGCACCGACCGCCTATCGACTCGGGGTTCTCGAAGGGCGAATCCACAATCGCGGACTGCGGCTGACAGCTCACCGGTTCACGGATGCAGGAATTGATATGCTCGCCCACTCGAGTGAGGTCTGAGAAGGCCCCCCTTCTCAAGCCCGGGCCATGTACCAACAAGCGCTGATGACGGTGAAAGTGAAATAAAGGCTCGATAGAAGATCCGGGCGCCTAGGATTGCCTGGTGTTCGCGAACTCGGAGGATTCGCAAAAGGGGGGGGACTGAGGTGCCTGCGATGTATGTAATGTTTACGCTAGGTAGGTCGCGGTTTCGTTTGTTCCGTAGAATTTCTCGCGCGATAGCAACCCTTTTTCTTTCAATGCACGACACGCGACGACGAGCTCTCGTTGTGATGGGCCGATATAAAATAGTGGTGGGGCTGAACTGAGTGTGTGAGGTGAAAGTGAGGGGGAGGGGTGTGCATCTACCCCATCTGCAAGCTGCGAGCTGCGAGGTTCCACCTGCCCTGTAAGGCCCCCAAGACTCTCCCGGACAATA
>Ga0247769_1000459_pt1 | contig 10722 bp, 12 predicted proteins | sample UWRJL166409R6_FD_179942 | JGI IMG/M metagenome (GOLD analysis project Ga0247769, IMG submission 179942) | Plant litter microbial communities from Arlington Agricultural Research Station in Wisconsin, United States - UWRJ-L166-409R-6 | ecosystem: Environmental > Terrestrial > Plant litter >... | reverse complement strand
GAGCTACTTCAAATACTCTTACCGTCACGTTCCCCTCCCTCAAAATTCGGCAGCAACTACTACCCCAGCACCTTCCTCTCTGCGCAAAGGATCACGCAACACAGCTCATCGCGGTTTTCCGCTCACACTTTCATCTCAATTCCCTCACTTCCCCGACACACCTTTCACGCTCGGTCGCTATGGTGGGCCCGCGCGCGCCCATTGGGCGTCTTTCCAAGCACACCGAGCTCGCTGATGCGCTGAGCCAGAAGGCCAACTCGCGCCTGTCATCCATGCATAAAGAGCGTGAGAAGCAACAGGCCAAAACCGCCATCCCCGTCGAGAGCGACAGCGACAGCGATTCCGATTCGAGTGACAGCGACAGCAGCACCGCCGCTGCGAGCGGAGCAAATTGGAAGGCGAAGCTCAAGATATCGTCCGACGGCACTGATTCGGCAGCTAAGAGCTCCAAAAAGGGCCCCTCAGCGTCTGACTCTTCGTCAAGTTCGGATTCAGACTCCAGCTCAGACGACAGTGATGGTGACGCGAAGAAGGCGATTAAGAACAAAAAGGAATTGGCCAAGACTGTGGCGGTGAAGTCTAAGGATGAGTCCAGCGATGGTAGCAGTAGCGAGAGCGAGAGTGATTCGTCCGACGACGAGCCTGAATCTGGAGCCAAGGTCACCAAGAAGGTCGACAGTGCGGCCAGCGAGGAGTCGGAGTCTGGGTCCGATAGCGACAGTGAGAGCGAGGACGAAGCAAGCAAGCAGCCCAAAACCAAGGCAGTTGCGACTCAGAAAGCCCAAGCCAAAACCAAGGCCAAAGCCGTGTCAAAGAGCACTGAGATGGTCATCAACTCCGATTCAGACAGTGACTCCGAATCGGATGGAGGATCCAGTGCCGTAGAAAAGCGGAACGGAAAGACTCCTGCGTATGTTGTTAGTCTCACTGATAGTATGTTCTCTCATGCTAACGACATGGAACAGCCGGAAGTTACCAGAGTTCATTGGCAAGGATTTCCAACTTCACAAGGGCGGTGAGAGCGTAGACGCGGACGACGTTGCGAAACTGTTCCGGAAAGCGAAGGACGAGGGCAAGCAAGTTTGGTACTTCAGCGTGCCCTCGTCCCTCCCGATCGAAGTTATTCAGGAGCAAGCCATTGCCCTGGACAAGATGCAGGCAGAGAGCCCTCTCTTCACGCATGAGGGATTTGACTATGCCGCTGCATCTGCTTCCGCGGACTCAGCTGACACCGTTATCTCTGTTCTAATCCCGAGCAAACAGTCGGGCGACTACGACACTGGTAAATCGAACCAACTATGCTTGTTTTTTTGTTTATTCTAATAGGTAGTGCAGTGAACCGCACCATCGACCGGTCCATCCATGTTAAAAAGGTCATGCGCTTCGTAGAAGGTGCCGAAGTAGAGTCTACGGTGACTCTGACCTCAAGTCTGACCCGCAAAGCCCCTCGTCCTCAGCCCGAGGGTTTGAGGGCTCGTTTCCAGGCTGTTGGAGCGCCAACTGCGCCCGTGTTGAGTGTCAACGACGAAGACGTTGAGATGAGCCAGGCTCCTCTGCTGCTCGCCGGTTCCGAGACCCCTAGGGCAGAGAACAAGAAACGCAAACATAGCGCTGTTGAGAGCGAAACTCCCACACAGGAGGGGACAGGCTCAACGTCTGGAAAAAGGACCAAGAAGGCCCGCGTTGACGCGACCGTTGTCTCTTCATCCGCGCCTAGACAATCCTCGCCGCTTGCGGGCTCCCAGAAGTCGGCAAAGCGGACACCCATCGCCCCGCCAATCGTCCCATCTGTGAACGGCAAGGCCGGCCGGCCGACATCCTCTCCCATCCGCCCCAAACAGCAGGCCCTAGCGCCGTCCAGCCAAAAATTACCGAGCACACAGCCTACGATGTCCTCGAACCCCGATGGAGAAAAGCCTTCCGCTAAAAAGGTAACACCGATTTTGCCTCCGGCCGTTCCTGTTGTCAAGAAGGCCTAGGAGGCTTCTGCAACGGGTCCCACCACGAATGCAGGCTTGGACAAGGTTAGCAAACTTGGTGCCTCTCACATCAACGGAAAGCAACGTTTGGAGTCGCCTGTGCGTCCCCTTCTGGTCTCACGCATGAAGGATACCCCGGCTGCTCCTCGCGGCTCCCCTGGGAAGTCGCCCTCGCACGACAGATCAAAGTCGCCGGCTGCCAACTTCTCATCGCCTCCACGCAGCAGGGGGAAATCGCCGGCCGTCAGCGTTTCATCACCGCTGAAGCAGCAAAAAAATGCGTATGACTCGAAGGCTTACGGAAAGGCGCACAAGAAGCATGGGGAACAGAAGAGGAAGCACTACTCGTGAGCGTCAAGCAACTAATAGCTCCCTAGCTGCGGTGGGAAACTCAGCGTATCGTCGAGTGCATAGCGAGCCGGTTGTCTCGCCGATCATTGTTTATTGCTGTGTAGGGATTTGGAGCTGGGTTCTGGCTTAGGGTTTGGGCCGGGGCAGCAAAAATAATGGTTGGCCTCACGAGTTACCGCGGCTTTACTCTTGGGTTTTGGTGAGATGAGGTTTTTCGTTCCTTGCTCACCGAAGCGCACCTGGGACAACGTGGTGACTGGGGTGCTGCGATTTCGTAGCAGACCGGCGGAGTAGCCTCAGTATATAGGAAGACCTGTCGATGGGATGTCCTCTGAAGCGGACGGGCAGACTTGTCCCCTGATTTCAACGACCGGGTTTGCATTTCGGAAGCATTATGGGTGGTCTTGTATGTTTTTGGGTCTGTACTGGGTCCAAGGAAGGGGTTGTGAAAATGGCGTTCGATGCTTGACTGAACTGGACAGTTGACTAGGCAGTTGGTAGGTAGCTAACCCAGATACCTCAATGTATGTAGAGTAACGAATGTGGTATGTCCAATGGGGTTCGGTCTGGACACCAATCTGCCCTTTCTCGTGAGTGCTCTATATCTGCGGGTTCGCTGCCGTGATGGACCTGAAAGCTCTCGCTTCAAATGTCAGTGAGGTTTCCCGGCAAGAGCAGCTTTCCCACCACATCACTCTTTCATCTCGTTTTGCAGAGCCACTCTGAGCATGACAGGGGGGAATGGACGCGGTTTCAGTGCTTGGACAGGAGGATCAAGCATCTAGGTCCCCTGTCAAATGCACGCAAGCCGCCCAGACCTTCGGTTTCCAATGGGAAGGAATACCCAACACGGAAGAGAGGTGCAGAGGCAGGACGACGACGACGATGTGCACACTTGCATGAGAAATAATCAGAAATACAGAGTTCCATCCTGATCAAATACCTTCCGTGGGTTTCTTGTTGCCGTTATCCATCCACATTTGATTTGATTTTTATATTACGTGCAACTCCCCCCTTTCTTTTCGTCCCATACCTACATCTAAACCCACGAGTTACTGGAAGGCACCATGGCAACCAACTTTACCTATCTATATTCGAGAATACTACCTAACCTTGAATGGATCCCCCCTTTTCCCCGCCCGAACCAGCCCGAACGAACCGCAACCAAACTTTTCAACCATACCTAACTGCCTTAGGTATGTATTGATTGTATGTACTATGTTGTGTTGAATCCAGCATTCAGACGAAACGGAACGCGTTTACAAATGACGTTAGTTCATACACGAGGTAAGGTAGGTAGGTATCAAAAACAACAAACAGTCAACCAACCAACCAACCAACCATACCAAACCCCGCATCGGCATCGCATCGTATCGCATCGCTCCCTCCCCCCTTCACTCAGGGGTGATGTGCGTGTGTGTGTGTGCGGCGTGTATGTGTGCGGCTGAAGGGAAGTACTCCCTCTGTATTCGTACAGAGTATTACCATACTTGTAAAATCCCTTTACCTTACCTTCCTACCTACCTACCTTACCAAGAATAGAGACGAAACATCCAACAACAACATACATCCATCCACCAGAAACTCAAAAACAACAACATCACCCCGAAAACAAACTAACTAGCCAACCAACATTCCACCACGATATCCATTAGCAACCCTAGAATAGTAAGTACATTAGTGTAAGGATCTAACAGCGGTGTTTTTCTTTTTAAAGCCCCGTAAGTATACGTAGTTCAACGCGATACAGTTACGGTACTCTGTAGATATACAGGCGATACGGAGGTAGGGGTGCGGGTCACTGCCATTTAAACACTTACTAACTCAAGAAAGTTCGGATGCGGCTGAACGCTGCCAAGCAGGTTGATATTTCCATCCCCAGGCCACACCATATCCCGGCCTGTTTTCCCCCCTCCCCCTCCTCCTCATCTTCTTTCTCTTCATAAATTCTCACGGTTGCGCGCCTCTCCGGTATAGCCCTCACGCCATTTCAGAGAACAGAAAGGAGACACCGGCAGCGAACCACTTCTTCACCAGATATCGTGTAGATTCATGCACTGCTATTATCACTTCAGTATGGATACTTCATCTATCCCTACTAGTACCCATTCCCAAAAATGTCGTTCGATCTCTTGTTCTCCGCCGAGGTGGGAGGGGGGCAGCACCATCACTGCCACCATTGCTTGCTCCCACCGCCACGGCATGTTCATGAGCGGCATCACTAGGTATTCCACCTCCCTTGCTGACTTCCAAGCCAGCACTTCAAGCCAGCACGTCCACCGGTCTCGAGCCCAGCCCAGCCCTTTCTTTCCAACCCGACTCATTATTATCATTACCACATTCAAAGACTTCCCTAAACCCCTGCCCTCAACTCAGGCTGTGCCCCGTCTGACCACTATCACCAATCCGGGTGTTTATGCAACCATATAACCTAACTTTTCAAAAGGGCGCCATGTCCCCGCCAGCCCAGAAAAGCGAATGCTCCGGCCTCGGTATCGAAGAAAGAATATGAAACGATCGTCTCGCGCGCCGCGGCTTTGCCGACATGAATAAAGCGACCGTGCAGTCGAAAAATAACGAGAGGGGGTATGGCCGATCCCAATGCTCAGAAAGAAAAATGCCTCCAACGACCTGTACCATGCTGAACTACCATGTTGATGAATGAAACGCCAAGGGCGGGGGATAGCCCGCAACAAATATGTGCCGAGGCGGTTGTCGCCAACCGTCGGTGGATGGAGGGTGCGTGCTTTGCGCGGTACCGGGCTCCTGTGTTGGGGGGCCGTTGGAAAGAGGGTCAAAACAGACCAAGGGGAATCTGCGCGGCAGCGTCCCGTCGACATGCTCATCACCTCACGACGACGACCTCACTAAGCTCGCTCTCTAGGCCAATCCTCTCCCCATTCCACACCTCGCCCTGCGGCGTAAGGCCAACAGCCATGTGTCGAAACTCGTCGGTGGGCGTCGTCGGGCTCAGAATACCAGGCGTGCTGCTCGCGCTGCCCGACAGTGTGTCGCCACGGCTCAGCGATTCGAAGCTCGAGCTGCTCCCAAGGGTCCATTCGTCGCTGTCACCAGCCACACCACGCCTCTCCAGCAGGCCGAGACCATACGCGTATCCGTACTCCTCGTCAATAGAGCGCGGTCGATCGCCGTATTCGACATACTCGTATTCCCATCGCGTCGTCTTGTCGACCTGGGGGCGCGGTAGCCACTTAGTCCTGGCGATATAGTAGGCCATGGTCGAAATGAGAGCGCCGCCAACTAGGTCGACGGCGTAATGGTGGTTGAGATACATGGTAGCCCACCAGATCCACACAACATACACGAAGAAGAAAGTGCGGAACCGTGGGAAACAATACTGCATGAACAGGGCTTCGATCACGGCATTCCCGGCGTGAAGGCTAGGGAAAGCACCAAACGGCACCGGGGCAGTCGTGAAGCTGGTCGTGTACATATCGACGCCGAGCAGCTCGTCCACGCGCGCGAGGCCTGCGGGGGACCCCTCCATGCCGTAGTGCGCCGGCTCCAGGCCATGGGCCTTCTCGTACCAAGGCGGCGTACAGGGGAATATGAGCTGGATCGTGACGCCGAGCATGCACATGTAGCCGAAGGCTCGGGCGAAGACTGGCGTTGTGCCCGGCGCGGCGAAGAGGAAGAGGACGGCGCTGCAGACGGCGGGCAGCGCAAAGTGACCAATGCCATACGGAATCCAGGCGAGGATGTCCAGCACCGGGTGCGTGTGGGCCGAGAGGATATTGGAGAGATTGGCGCCGTAGAGAACGTTCTCAAGCGCAGGGAGCACCTTAACCCATATGTGAGGTCGGTATTCTGGCGCAATGAATCTGGCCAGTGTCAGAGCCCACAACGTTGCCTACAACCAAGACCGCCACGGCCAGCTTCCTGCTTGGTTCACTTACCGACTCGAAAAGAAGTATAATAGGTACGTCCATATCGGGAGTGAGGGGAGGAAGAACTGCTGGGTGATTGGCATTAGGAGCAGCACGCCCAAGACGGCCACGGCGCCCGTCTTTACGAGGGGGGCCGACGGCAGGATGAACAGCGAGAAGAGGATATATCCAAATAGCACAAGGTATTGGACGTCGTAGATTCGCCATCTCCGTCGACGCAGCGCGGCCACGCTTTCCAAAACGTTGAAAGAGGTCTGCAGCCGGGTGACGTCGTCGGCGACTGTCGCCCCCGGATTCGACTTGATCTTTTGAAGCCGCATCCGTGTTTTCCGGCTCGGTCGGTACTTGTGGGGAATCGGATTGAGCTGCGCGAGGTTCAGGGTGACGGGCCAGGCGAAAGGCAGCAGTTTCGCCTTTGGCTGAGGGAGGACGGCTGCGAATTCTTGCATCGTGGGCGGAAGGGGGCAGATGGAGGATTGCGAGGAGGGGAGAATACCCGGTGACGCCTGCGAGCGGGAGGCGGCAACCCGGGGGAGGGGTTCGGGAGGAATGCAACAGGCGGCTCGATTCGGTGGTGCTATCGTCGCTGCATACGCATGTTCATTGAACTCGCTATTCCAAAGATGCCGTTGCGCGAGAGAAAAAAATAGTGGCTATCCCTGACTGCCTCCTCCTTTTCCTCTTCCTTCTTCTACAATCGAGCCCTGGTTGCGACGGCGGGGTGGTGAAGTCGGTGGGTGGCAGGTGCGGCAAGCTGAGAGCGGGTGGCAGCGGTAGTTGGTCGATCTGGTGCCGCAAGTCGGTGATGGAGGTGGCGTAACCTGGAGCCCAAAAAATAAAAGCGGGTGCTGGCCGGCTTTCATATGCGATGGGCTTGAGTGACGAATGGTGCAGTAACCGCCGGAGACAGAGGGGAGTTTCCATTCGGCAGGCGGTCCTTTAGTTTGGACCGCATAGGCGCTACTGGACGGACCGCCAGCCAAGGTCTGAATAATCAGAGAAAATGGAGCACGCAAGGTGCGAATCCCGAGCATCGCGGCTTTCACTAGCCTCCCTCCACAGAGACAAGCCGCCGTTCCGCTGGTTGCGGAGGCAGAGCGGGAGGCACCCCCGCCTGAGCAGGATCGGCTTTTCGCCAAGTCACTGTACATCTGCGTTTTGCTGGTCTACAACGCTACCCCTGTGAGACACTTGCCTCGTAGCGGGGTCAAGATCGGGAAATCGGCCAAACTTCACCTCGCTTTCCTCATAACCCCCCGCGATCTTCACTGCACATCACTCTTCCCCTTGGGAAAATAGCTTTGAGGTGAACCAGTCGTCCATCGCGAAACGAAGCGAGGGAGTAACTCTTTCCTAACGCAAACATACTGGCCTACAGTTCTGTTCTTCCGGGTTCCATTGTGCTTCATGGTAATTAACCCGCCACTCCCTTTGCAGCACAAAGAACCAGCAGGAATCCCGCCCGCCCGCGCGGTGAACCAACAACCCACTCCCCCTGTTTCCAGCCGCGCGCAATTTTTCTGTGGCACAAGGACGATCCGCGTTATCCGGGGTTGCGGCCGCCAAGGTCCTGGTTGGCTTGCATCGCTCGCAGCGATACCCGATCGCTGGTGTGCTTCCTCCCTGGGCTCCCTGCCACAAAGTTGTCAGGGATTCTCGGTATCGCTTTCCCAGCGGTGTTTGGCGCCTTTGCATGTAGGTATGTATGTACTTTGCGAGGCGCTCCCAGTCAGGCATTGAGCGACAAAGATTGGCGGCGCTTATATTCGTACCGCCCTGCTCCCCTGATTCATCTTTGATTGCATCTAGCTAGCTCCACCCTCTTGTGCCCATCAGTTGCATATATATCAAGCAGAGTCCCAACTGGGAGAGCTGTCCGTGGGATCACATCGAGGACGCCTGCTGTGTGCTGCGTGCGGGCCGGATGGCTCGGAAACTTTGATCGAGCCTCACAGGGGTACGGGATACTCTGTACATCGGCCTTCCCTTCCTCGATCGAGCAGTTCTCGCTCGATTTGCGAATTTTGCAAACTAGTGACGGCGATGGAGCCTCATTTCTGGAATAATCTTAAGTTAGTATGGCACCCCTTGTTTCGTTTCTCTTCCTTTTCTTTTATCGAATGGATAGGGATGGGGCAGGTACTTGGCATTAGACGCTACGGGAGTCGACTACGGGAAACCGAATTCGAGCCGTGGGTCGCTAGGTACCGATACTTCTGTATGGAAGCTTGGGTCCATCCAACCATGCAGCTGGGTTGGGCATCACGCGCTCACAAAAGGCCGAGGCAACGGTGAGGCACACGACCACACAGCCAATGCAGTGAAGTACTGTTTTGTTCACCACGGTCCCAGTTTCTCAAACGCGGCCGGTGTTCAGAAGGCCTGAGATTTGAACGAAACGGCGGCTGAATTCCGCAAGTGTTGCGGGCAGATCAGGAACCGTGAATTTAGCAGCAGTTACACCCTCAAATCTGGGGTCAAGGCGGCGGCAGCCCCGCCATGCCAAACGCTCGAGCACAGCATCCTTCTCTCACAGCACCCGCCGCATTGGCCAGACAAGCACGGGCAGATAGATCAGTGGTGGTGACTCCTGAGTCCAGTGAGTTGGGTAGGTTATCTAGCAGCACCTAACATGTCTTATCACAACCACCACATGATGCTCTGCTGCGCCTGGCGTGCAGTAGTCAGTCGGCAGAAGAGTCTTGAGCGCTCTAAGGGTCACCAATGACCTCATGAGGCTGCCAGCTGATGCGGAAGTCCCGGCTGCATGGGGCGTCTTGGCAGACAAAAACTCTGAAGTCTGAAGTGGGGAGCGGACAAGCGACTGGATCATTGTCTTCCAGCTTTCATGGATCATGCCACCATGACATTGACGCGCGCAAGGAAAACTTTTTTCTCTGCTCTCTCTGGTCTAGGAAGAAGGGTCGGCACTCACAGGGCTGTCTCTGTGGCGTCACACTCCGCCAGCCACAAGAAGCAATCATAAGGTCTCTTGCAAGTTGCAACCGTTGATGCTCAACGACCGGAAACTCTGGCGATACATGGGCGGCTCGCGGTGCCTCACAGTCCCAGGATTGCAAACTCCGCTCACACCGGTAGCTGCGCATTTGTGCACTCATTTCCGACCACGCCGGTCTCTTCCGGGAGGATTGGTGATGGAGACCCCCGAGCTCCGGAGTCGGACTGTTAAAGGGTCCCAAAACCCCGAGGGGCGGGCGGTTGCTGCTGGCAAACCTAACCGCTGTGGGGGCCAGTGACACCCACCGATGGACAAGTCAGCGCACGCTAACCGCTACTATGACCTCGACTCGCTCGCGCCGACCCGCCAGCGAGCCCAAAGGTAGGGATTGACAAGTGGGTTGTGCCTCGAGACTGCATCCGCGTAAAGGGACAATGACAGCCGCTGGAAGCCAGCGCGCCTTGGGAGGAATGAAGGGAAGGGCCCGGCCAGGGCGGTGTGTCAGCGGCCTCTGTTGTTTGTCCGGCTGACATGCTGAGAATCCCCGCCTCCTGCTCGGTGAAGTTTACCAGCCACCCGACAAACCAGGTGAGTATCTTGGACGGTGCCGGTATCAGCCTAGAAAATATTCCGAACTCCGCGGGCACAGGTGAGGCCATGAGATTTAGATAAGTATGTTCTGCCTCGAATTGTGTATACTACCTATCCGCGTATGTACGAATACGGAATACGCAGTTTGATTCCAAAGTTGAACTTCCGGCCTAGCACCCTGATGAACTTGATGCTACCTAGATAACCAATGATTCCATCCCGGCTCCCTCCGGTGACGCCCCGACACCTGAATATTCCCTTTAGCTCGGCAGCTGGCCTTATACATACTTATAGAAATATGCGGGACGGAAAGCTTGGCTTCTTCGAACAAGGTCAAGATAACCGAGACGCAGCCATTCGCCTCGACTTCCGAGCTGCCCTGTCAATGTTGGGAGATCCAAGTAAGTAGGTAGTTATTGTATATACATGAGGTAAGGTACAAGTACCTGGGTACCTTGCCTATATATGGCGTATCTTACCTACCTTACCTTACCTAGATGGATCCATATCAAACAACGCATTCGCTCAGCAGTTTGCCATTCGTTCGTTCGTTTCTCAACGAGGCCGGGAGGGGGTAAGTCAGGGTCGCTGGTTGGCTGGCTGGCTGGCTACCTCTAGGTAGCTGGCGGTATAAGTTGAAACGCCCGTTGAACTTTATGACCACCGCAAGGGGATCACAATAAACCCGCAATAACAATAATAAGTGAGCGGCTCAGCGAGTTCTGAAAAGCTCCATGGATGCCACCCCAAGGACGGCGTGACTTTGCTATCATTCATCACTCACCACTCACTCACTATAAGAAACAGAACAACAGTAGCGCTTCCTTTCTCACGAAGAGTTGTCCCGTTTTATACCTACCTAAGGTAAGGTAGGTATAGTGTACACATATATACCATTGGATACGGTATGTATCTAAGGTAGACCCACCAGCTG